>Ga0209754_1000235_pt1 | contig 85487 bp, 87 predicted proteins | sample MesohylBB_FD_187295 | JGI IMG/M metagenome (GOLD analysis project Ga0209754, IMG submission 187295) | Host-associated microbial community of the marine sponge Aplysina aerophoba from Gulf of Piran - sponge mesohyl, lysed by bead beating... | ecosystem: Host-associated > Porifera > Sponge >...
GTTATCGTCCTCAGTTCTATCTTCGGACGACGGACGTGACGGGTGTTGCGAACCTTCCGGAGGGCGTCGAGATGGTGATGCCCGGCGACAACGTGACGATCAGCGTGGAGCTGATCACGCCGGTGGCTCTGGAGAAGGGGCTGCGGTTCGCGATCCGGGAGGGCGGCCGGACGGTCGGCTCGGGCACCATCACCGAGATCGTCGACGACTAGGGCTTGGCGAGCGTTCGGCAGGGGCTCCGATCGAAGGCAGGGTGCGCGCGACATGGCAACGTTCAGCGACAAGATTCGGATCCGGCTGAAGGCGTACGACCATCGGCTGCTCGACCAGTCGACGAGCGAGATCGTCGACACGGCGCGGCGGACGGGCGCGCGGCTCGCGGGACCGATCCCCCTGCCGACGGACAAGAACAAGTGGACGGTGCTGCGTTCCCCGCATGTCGACAAGAAGTCGCGGGAGCAGTTCGAGATTCGTACTCACAAGCGCCTGATAGACATCTTCGAGCCGACGTCGCAGACGGTGGATGCGCTGATGAAGCTCGATCTGCCCGCCGGGGTGGACGTCGAGATCAAGGCGTTCGGCAAGGAGCATGGGTAGGGCCAGACCGCGTCCAAGCGGGTCGGGAATCGAGCGATGGTGACCGGGATCATTGGGCAGAAGATCGGCATGACGCAGGTGTTCGGGACCGACGGCGCGGCGCGGCCGGTCACCGTGCTCAAGGCCGGACCGTGCGTGGTCGTCCAGCGCAAGCAGGCGGACCGGGACGGGTACGAGGCCGTGCAGCTCGGGCTGGTCGAGGATCGGCCGGCGCGCGTCACCAGGCCGGTGGCCGGCCTGTATGCCCGGGCGAACGTGCCCCCGACGCGGGTGCGCCGGGAGGTGCCGCTCGACGGCCGGAGCGATGCGCCGGCAGAGGGCGAGCAGGTGCTGGCCTCGCTCTTCGCCGCGGGCGAGCAGGTGGACGTCACCGGCATCAGCCGCGGGCACGGATTTCAGGGCGTCATGAAGCGGCACGGCTTCGGCGGCGGGCGTGCGACGCACGGCTCGATGTTCCATCGGGCGCCGGGGTCTATCGGCCAGTCCTCGTATCCGTCGCGGGTCCTCAAGGGCATGCGGGCGCCGGGGCGCATGGGCGGGGACCAGGTCACGGTACGCAATCTGCGCGTCGTGACGGTCGATGCCGAGAGCAACCGGTTGGTGGTGACCGGCGCGGTGCCGGGCGCAGCGGGCGCCTACGTGGTGATTCGCCGGGCGGTCGCGCCGCGCCGCGAGCCGGCGGCGCCGCCGGTCGACGAGAAGAAGAAGAAGAAGCGATGACGTGTGACGTGGTCAACGAGCGCAACGAGACGGTCGACGCTTTCGAGCTGAGCGACGAGTTGTTCGCCGGACCGATCGCCACAGGCCTGATCTGGGAGTCGGTGGTTCACGAGCAGGCGCGTACGCGGCGCGGCACGCACGCGACGAAGACGCGCGGGCTCGTCAGCGGCAGCGGCCGGAAGCCGTGGCGCCAGAAGGGCTCCGGCCGCGCGCGGGTCGGCGAGGCCCGGAACCCGTTGTGGCGTACCGGCGGCACCGTGTTCGGGCCGCAGCAGCGCAGCTACGACTACCGCCTGCCGCGCAAGGTGGAGCGGGGTGCCCTGCGCGCTGCTCTGCGCGCGAAGTTCGAAGAGGGGGCCGTGGTCGTGCTGTCCGAGTTCGTGATTGACGAGCCGAAGACGCGACTGGCCGTGGAGCTGCTCGACAGGCTGGGCGTGACCGGCAAGGCGCTGCTGGTCGACGTGTCCCCGAGTGACGCTCTGGAGCGCGCGGTGAGCAATCTCCCCGACGTGCGCCTGGCGGCGTCGGGCCGTGTGACGGCGCGGGATCTGGCCAACGCGGGCCGGGTCGTCATGAGCCGGCCCGCGGCCGAGCATCTGGCGCGGGTGGTGACGTCATGAAGCCGACCGAGGTGATCCGCAGGGCGCTCATCACCGAGAAGACCACGCTCATGCGGGAGCAGGACCAGATTCTCGCCTTCGAGGTCGCCATGGGGGCGACCAAGGTGGACGTCAAGCGCGCGGTGCAGCAATTGCTCGGGGCGAAGGTCGCGGAGGTGCGAACGTCCATCGCCCACGGCAAGATCAAGCGCCAGGGACGGTTCGCGGGGCGGCGGCCGGACTGGAAGAAGGCCTACGTCCGGTTGCGCGCGGGCGAGTCCGTGCCGGAGTTCCTCGAGGGCGCATAGGGTATCGGGAAGCGAGCCAATGGCAATTCGCAAGCACAAGCCGACGTCGGCCGGCCGGCGATTCCAGAGCGTGCAGACGTTCGACGAAATCACCGCAACGCGGCCGTACCGACCGTTGACGCAGCCGCTCAAGAAGTCGGGCGGGCGGAACAACACGGGATCGATCACGATCTGGTGGCGGGGCGGCGGGCACAAGCGCGCCTACCGGGTGGTGGATTTCAAGCGCGACAAGATCGGCGTCCCGGCGAAGGTGTCGACGATCGAGTACGATCCGAACCGGTCGGCGCGCATCGCACTGGTCACCTACGCCGACGGCGAGAAGCGCTACATTCTGCATCCGCTCGGGGTGAAGGTGGGCGACTCGATCGTCGCCGGTCCGGACGTGGACATCCTGCCGGGCAACACTCTGCCGCTCAGCAACATCCCGCTCGGCACGCAGGTGCACAACGTCGAGTTGCGGCCCGGCAAGGGTGGTCAGCTCGCACGCAGCGCAGGCGCATCGGTGCAGGTCGTGGCCAAGGACGGCAAGTACGTCACCGTCCGACTGCCGTCGGGAGAGACGCGCCTCGTCATGCCGAAGTGCGTCGCGACGATCGGCCAGGTCGGCAACGTCGAGCACGAGAACGTCCGGATCGGCAAGGCCGGCCGGAATCGCTGGCGCGGTCGCCGGCCCCACGTCTGCGGCAACGCCATGAACCCGGTCGATCATCCGCTCGGCGGGGGCGAAGGGCATGCGGCCGGCGGTCGTCATCCGGTCTCGCCGTGGGGCGTTCCGGCCAAGGGCTACAAGACTCGCAAGCAGAAGCCCTCCGATCGCTTCATCCTCTCGCGCAAGAAGAAGCGCTAGTCAGGAACCGAGGTCATGAGCCGCTCGCTGAAGAAAGGTCCGTTCGTCGATCTGCCGCTCCTCGAGAGCATCGAGGCGATGAACCGGAACGGCGTCAAGAAGGTCGTCAAGACCTGGTCGCGCCGCTCGACGGTGGTTCCCGAGATGGTGGGACATACGGTGGCGGTTCACAACGGGAAGAAGTTCGTTCCGGTGTACGTCACCGAGAACATGGTGGGCCACAAGTTCGGCGAGTTTTCGCCGACGCGCCTGTTCCGGGGGCATCCGACCAAGAGCGAGAAGTCGGCGTCGAGGGGAGGCGGGCGGTGATCGAGGGTCGCGCTACGGCACGGTACGTCCGCACCTCGGCCCAGAAGGCGAAGCTCGTCGTCGATCTGATTCGCGGCAAGGACGTCGACAGCGCCCTGGCGACTCTGCGTTTCGCGCGCAAGGGCGTTGCGAAGGACGTCGAGAAGGTGCTGCGGTCGGCCATCGCCAACGCGCAGCAGAAGGAGGGCGCCGGTGATGAGATCGAGCGTCTGTACATACGGGAATGCTACGCGGATCAGGGTCCGACGCTGAAGCGGATCCGTGCCGCGCCGATGGGGCGCGCGTTTCGCATCCTGAAGCGGACCTCGCATCTGACGGTCATCGTGGAGGAGCGGTCCGAGGGACAGGCCGGGTTCCGCGCGCGGCGGAGACGCGGCGGGCCGGAAGGGACCCGCTCGGGAGGCGGCGGACGGCCGAAGCGCCGGCCGGTCTCGCCGCCGGCGGCGTCGGAACCGGACGTTCTGGAACCGGATGTGACGCGCGAGCCGCCGGAGCCCGACGTTCCCGAGACGAACGTGATACCGGAGCCGGAAGCACCGGAACAGGAGCCGGAAGCCGAGTCCGGCGGGACGGACGAGCCGGAGGAGGCGCCCGAACCGGATGCGACGCCGGAGCCGGAGGCGCCGGAACGTGAGAGGAAACCGGAGGAGCCGGAAGAGGAACCGCCCACGCGGCCGCCGGGCGGCATCCTGGGCATCCGGTGACGGCCTGCGACCGAGAAGAGTCTGAGCATGGGGCAGAAAGTTCATCCGTACGGCTTCCGACTGGGCTTCAACAAGACGTGGCGCTCCCGCTGGTACGCGGATCGCGACTACGCGAAGCTGCTGCACGAGGATCTCGCCCTGAAGCGCGATCTGAAGACCCGCTTCTCGCATGCCGGCGTATCCCGGATCGAGATCGAGCGGGCCGCCAACAACCTGAAGCTCGACATCTACACGTCCCGGCCGGGAATCATCATCGGCCGCAAGGGTACGGAGGTCGACAAGCTCAAGACGGAGATCCAGAAGCGCACGAGCCGCGAGGTCTTCATCAATATCCAGGAGATCCAGAAGCCGGAGCTCGACGCGCAGCTCATCAGCGAAAACGTCGCCCTGCAGCTCGAGAAACGGGTGGCGTTCCGCCGGGCCATGCGCAAGGCGGTCGAGGCCGCGCTTCGGTTCGGAGCTCGGGGCATCAAGGTACGCGTGGGGGGGCGCCTGAACGGGGCCGAGATTGCGCGCTCCGAGTGGTACCTCCACGGACAGCTCCCGCTGCAGACGTTGCGGGCGAACATCGATTACGGGTTCGGTCAGGCGCGTACGACCTACGGCGTGATCGGCATCAAGGTGTGGCTCTACAAGGGCGAGCGTCTCACGCCGCTGGTCGGTCGCGAGGAGGAGTACCGCGCGCCGCGGCGCGGCGCGCGGGCCTAGGGGCCGCGCCGTGACGAGGACACGCCGGAGGAGTGACGCACCATGTTGATGCCGAAGAAGGTCAAGTACCGCAAGCAGCACCGCGGGCGCATGGCCGGCAAGGCGTGGCGGGGGTCGGCCGTGTCGTTCGGCGACTACGGGCTGCGGGCGATGGAGCCGTGCTGGATTACGGATCGGCAGATCGAGGCGGCGCGAGTCGCGATGACCCGGTTCGTCAAGCGCGGCGGCAAGATCTGGGTGCGGGTGTTCCCGGACAAGCCGATCACCAAGAAGCCGCAGGAGACGCGCATGGGCAAGGGCAAGGGCGCGCCCGAGCAGTGGGTGGCGGTGGTGCGGCCGGGTCGCATCCTGTTCGAGATGGAAGGCGTCAGCGCCGCGGACGCGAAGCGCGCGATGGAGCTCGCAGCCGCGAAGCTGCCGATTGCGGCCCGTTTCGCGACGCGGTTCGGCGAGGCGGAGGCATAGGCATGGCGAAGGTGTCGGAGCTTCGCGAGCTGGCGACCGACGAGCTCGAGCAGCGCGTGGGCGAGCTCGACGACCAGGTGTTCCGGCTGCGCCTCCAGAAGTCGATGGGGCAGGCCGACGCGGCATACAAGATGCGGGGGTTGCGCCGCGACAGGGCGCGGGTGAAGACGCTGTTGCGGGAGCGCGAGCTCGAGGCGGCGCCCGCTGCCGGGGCGGAGCCGACCGCGTCCGACTGACGACTTGAGTGAATCCGATGGGAAACCAACGCGAGGTCGTGGGCATCGTGGTCCGGGACAAGATGGACAAGGGCGTGATCGTCGCGGTGGAGCGCCGGGTGCGCCACGATGTCTATCGCAAGATTCGGCGCCGGACGAGCAGGTTCATGGCGCATGACGAAGAGAACAGCGCCAGGGTGGGCGACCGCGTCGCGATGGCCGAGTCGCGCCCGCTCAGCAAGCGCAAGCGGTTCGTCGTCACGCGCGTCATCCATCGGGCCGAGACGGTTTGATGGATACCGGCGCAGAAGGAGCAACGATGTCCAGGCGGGATGCATCGCCGGTCGAATCCAGCGGGGTGGGCCGATGATCCAGATGCAATCCGTGCTCGACGTCGCGGACAATTCCGGGGCGCGCAAGATCGCCGTGATCAACCCGCTCGGGGGCGCCACCGGCCGCTACGCGCGACTCGGCGATCTGGTCACCGCCGCGGTGAAGGAGGCGGCTCCGGACGCGTCGGTCAAGAAGGGCCAGGTGGTCAGGGCGGTCATCGTACGCACGCGGAAGGAGCAGCGCCGTCGCGACGGCAGCTACATCCGGTTCGACCGCAACGCCGCCGTGCTCGTCAACGACCAGAACGAGCCGGTGGGTACGCGCGTCTTCGGTCCCGTTGCGCGGGAGCTGCGCGAGCGGAAGTTCATGAAGATCATCTCGCTCGCACCGGAAGTGCTGTGAGAGTCTGATACAGGAAAGAGCCCACGAGCATGTCCCGACTACGCACCCCGGTGCGCAAGAACGACAACGTGGTCGTCATGGCCGGCAGGGATCGCGGCAAGCGCGGCCGCGTTCTCAAGGTGTTTCCCGACCGCAACCGTGTGGTGGTCGAGGGCGTGAACTTCATCAAGCGTCACACGCGGCCGAATCCGCGCGCCAACGTCAAGGGGGGCATCGTCGAGCGCGAAGCCCCGGTGCATGCCTCGAACGTGCAGATCGTGTGTCCGGAGTGCGGCGCGCCGACGCGCATCGGCCGCCAGTTGCTCGGTGACGGCCGCAAGGTGCGCGTCTGCCGCAAATGCGACGGAGCTGTGGACAAATGAGTCGTCTGCGCGAGCGCTACTACGACGACGTCGTGCCGGCCCTCCGCAAGGAGTTCGGCTATGCCAACGTCATGGCGGTGCCGAAGATCGAGCGCGTCGTCGTGAACATGGGGTTGGGGGCGGCGACGCAGAATTCCAAGCTGATCGACGTCGGTGCGAAGGAGCTGGCGCGCATCACGGGCCAGCAGCCGGTCACGCGCCGCGCGCGCAAGTCGGTGGCGCAGTTCAAGGTGCGGCAGGGTATGCCGATTGGCGTGATGGTCACGCTGCGGCGTGCACGGATGTACGAGTTTCTGGACCGGCTGGTCTCGGTTGCGTTGCCGCGCGTGCGCGACTTCCGGGGGGTGTCTCCCAAGGGGTTCGACGGCCGCGGGAACTACACCCTGGGTCTGAAGGACCAGTTGATCTTCCTCGAGATCGACTACATGCAGGTCGATCACGCGCGCGGCATGAACATCTCCGTGGTGACGACGGCAGGTACGGACGAGGAGGGTCGCAAATTGCTGCAACTGATGGGGATGCCGTTCCGCAAGAACTGAGACGGACACAGCCTATGGCCACCACCGCGAAGATCGTCAAGGAAAAGAAGCCGCCCAAGTTCCGCGTGCGGCTCCGGAATCGCTGCCGGCTGTGTGGCCGGCCGCGCGGGTACCTGCGGAAGTTCGCCCTCTGTCGTCTCTGTTTCCGGAAGCTGGCGCTCGAGGGCGAGATCGCGGGCGTGATCAAGAGTAGTTGGTAGGAGGAGGGCCGCGGCGCGGCTCAGGAGGCGGGAACGAAGGAAAGCATGGCTGATCAGATTGCCGACATGCTGACGAGGATTCGCAACGCGACGATGGGACACCGCCCGCGGGTGGACGTCCCGGATTCGCGGCTGAAGGCCGACATTGCGCGGATTCTGGAGAGCGAAGGCTACATCGCCGGCTTCAGGCAGCTCGAGCTGAAGAACCCGCGGGGCGACTATCCGTTGCGCGTCCTCAGGCTCTATCTCAAGTACGGACCGCACGGCGAGCGCGTGATCTCCGGACTCAGGCGGGTCAGTCGGCCGGGACGTCGGGTCTACTATGGCCACGCCAAGGCGCCGCCGGTTCTGGCCGGTCTCGGCACCAGCATTCTCACGACGTCGCGGGGCGTGATGACGGGCCGCGACGCCGCGAAGGCCGGGGTCGGCGGCGAGGTGCTGTGCAATGTCTGGTAGGAACAGCGGCCGCTGCGCGGCGGCGGCGAGACGGGGAACGAGATGTCGCGGGTAGGCAAGAAGCCGATTCCGATTCCGGCGGGCGTGAAGGTCGACATCAGACCCGACGCCGTGGAGGTCAAGGGGCCGAAAGGGACGCTGCTCCAGCCCCTGCCCCCGGGTGTGCGGATCGAAGCCGACGGTGAGCAGTTGCTGGCGCGTCCGGCCCGGGAGGATGCAGCGCTGGCGAAGTTCCACGGACTCGGCCGCAGCCTGGTGGCCAACGCCGTGCACGGGGTGTCGCAGGGCTTCAAGAAGGAGCTCGACATCGTCGGCATCGGATACCGGGCCGAGCACACCGGCAAGCACGTGGTGTTCGCGCTCGGCTACTCGCACCCGATCGAATTCGATATCCCGGAGGACATCGAGATCGCGGTCGAGAAGCAGACCCACCTCACGGTCAGCGGGATCGATCGGCAGCGGGTGGGGCAGGTGGCGGCGGACATCCGCGCTCTCCGCAAGCCCGATCCGTACAAGCAGAAGGGCGTGCGGTACACCGGCGAGGTGTTGAAGAAGAAGGTCGGAAAGACCGGCGCATAGCAATGAAAGTCAAGACCAAGAAGGATCGCCGCACGCGGGTGCGGCTGCGCCAGCGGCAGCGCATCAGCGGGACGCCGGAGCGTCCGCGGCTCGCGGTGAACCGCAGTCTGGCGCATATCTCGGCGCAGGTGATTGACGACCACGCCGGGCGCACGATTGCGTCGGCGTCGAGCACGGAGCCGGCCGTCAGGGGCCGGTTCGAGGATGGTGCGCGGGGCGGGAACGTCGCCGGCGCGCGGACCGTCGGAGCCGTCGTCGCGGAACGGGCGCTGGAGAAGGGCGTCAAGCACGTCGTGTTCGACCGCGGCGGATTCCTGTACCACGGGCGGGTGCGTTCGGTCGCCGAGGCGGCCCGCGAAGGCGGACTGGACTTCTGATGCGCGAATCACGAGCCAAGATCGACCCGGCCATGCTCGACCTGAAGGACGCGGTGGTGTCCATCAATCGGGTGACCAAGGTGGTCAAGGGCGGCAAGAACCTCAGCTTCAGTGCCCTCGTCGTCGTCGGCGACGGGGCGGGGCACTGCGGTTTCGCGGTCGGCAAGGCCAAGGAAGTGCCGTCGGCCATCAAGAAGGGAATCGAGGCCGCCAAGAAGGCGCTGATCCGGGTGCCGCTGCAGGCGACCTCGATACCCCACCCGATTCTCGGTCGGTACGGGGCGGGACGCGTCCTGCTGAAGCCCGCGCCGCAGGGGACGGGCATCATCGCCGGCGGCGCCGTCCGGGCGGTCGTCGAGCTGGCCGGGATTCACGACATCCTGACGAAGTCCCTGGGGTCGGACAACCCGCAGAACGTCGTGCGGGCCACGTTCGCCGGACTCTACGGGCTCAAGGACCCGGTCGCGGTAGCCAGGCTGCGCGGCCGGGAGTTGGAGGAGCTCACCGCCTGATGAGACCACCAGCGAAGCGCAACGACGAGGCGCAGCGCGTGCGCGTCACCCTCGTCAAGAGTTGGATAGGCTACGAGAAGAGCCAGGAGCGAATCGTCCGGGGTCTCGGTCTGCGCCGCATCGGCCACTCGGTCGACGTGGTCGACAATCCGTCGATTCGCGGCATGATCCGGGCGGTGCGGCATCTGGTGACTACGACGGAGTGCTGACGATGGCGACGGGCAAGCGACCGATGGACCTCAGTACGCTGCAGCCGCCGAAGGGCGCACGCCGCAACCGGAAGCGCGTCGGCCGCGGCGAGGGTGGCGGGACCGGTGTGACCGCCGGCCGCGGGCACAAGGGGCAGCAGTCGCGTTCGGGGTACTCGCGCAAGCGGGGCTTCGAGGGCGGGCAGATGCCGATTCACCGGCGCCTGCCGAAGCGCGGTTTCCACAACCCCTTCCGGATCGCCTACGAGGTGGTGAATCTCGATACGCTCGAGGCGCGGTTCGACGCGGGCGACGAGGTGACCCCGGACGTGTTGCGCGAGCACGGACTGCTCAGCCGTACGGCGCTGGTGAAGGTGCTGGCGCGCGGTGAGTTGACCAAGGCGTTGTCGGTGACCGCGCATCGCTTCAGCGCGAAGGCGGCTGAGCGGATCGCGGCCTTGGGCGGGCGGGCGGACGTAGCGCCGCGCGTGCGGCCGAAGGCACGTCCGACGGCCGAGGAAGAAGCCGCGGAATGATCGAGAGCGTCAAGAACGTCTTCGCGATTCCGGAACTGCGTAACCGGGTGCTGTTCACGCTCGGGATTCTGGGCGTGTACCGCATCGGCAGTCACATTCCGACGCCCGGGGTAAACACCGAGGCGCTGCAGATTCTCGTCGAGCAGGCCGGCAACACGATGTTCGGCCTGTACAACATGTTCTCGGGCGGCAACCTCGCGCAGGCGACGATCTTCGCGCTGGGCATCATGCCCTACATCAGTGCGTCGATCATTCTGCAGTTGCTCACCGTCGTCTGGCCGTACCTGGAACGGCTGTCGAAGGAGGGCGAGCTGGGCCGCCGGAAGATCACGCAGTACACGCGGTACAGCACGATTGGGTTGTGCATCGTCCAGGCCATGGCGATTGCGATCTTCCTGGAGCGGCAGACCAATATTGCCGGCGGGCTGCCGCTGGTCTACGAGCCGGGCTGGTCGTTCCGGCTGATGACGGTGCTGACCCTGACGACGGGGACCGCCTTCATCATGTGGCTCGGCGAGCAGATCACCGAGCGGGGCATCGGCAACGGCATGTCGCTGATCATCTTCGCGGGGATCGTCGTCGGCCTGCCGACGGCGGTGCTCACGACGCTGGATCAGATGCGCAGCGGCGCGATCGGCCTGTTCACGCTGATCGCGCTGGTCGTCGTGATGGTGCTGGTCATCGGCGCCGTCGTCTTCATCGAACGGGGGCACCGGCGGGTGACCGTGCAGTACGCCAAACGCGTCGTGGGGCGGCGCATGTACGGCGGCACGAGCACGCACATCCCGCTGAAGGTCAACACCGGCGGGGTCATCCCGGTGATCTTCGCGTCGTCGATCCTGGCGTTCCCCGCGACGGCGGCGACCGCATTCCCGGTGGGCGGCTGGTTCCAGAACATTACGGATCAGTTGCAGAACGGCATGCCGGCCTACTACATGCTGTTCATAGGCGGGATCATCTTCTTCGCGTATTTCTACACCGCGATCATCTTCAATCCGGACGACGTCGCGGAGAACATGCGCAAGTACGGGGGCTTCATTCCGGGCATCCGACCCGGGAAGCGGACGGCGGAGCACATCGACACGATCCTGACCCGGATCACCTTCGCCGGGTCGATCTACCTGGCGCTCGTGGCGGTCATGCCGGACCTGATGATCACCGGGTTTCGGGCCGACGCCGTGCCGTTCATCGGGGACCAGCTCGACGTTCTGCTGCCCGGCTTCATCACCAACGGCCTCGGCGTGACGTTCTATTTCGGCGGCACCTCGCTGCTGATTATCGTGGGCGTCTCCATGGACACGGTGCAGCAGGTCGAATCGCAGTTGATCATGCGGCACTACGACGGTTTCATGAAGAAGACGCGGATTCGCGGGCGGCGCGGCTGAGACGTGTCGGACCGATGACGGAGAAACGCGCGGGTCGGGAAGACGGCGGAGACGGTCGGCTTTCGCGGCGCATTGAGGCAACATGCTGGACGTTTCTGAGAATGAGGAAGGGACGGCGCCCGGCCGGGGACCGCGCCGCTCGAATATCACCGAGCTGCTGCCGAGGCGCGCCCGGAGGCCGATGGCGTTGAACCTGATGCTGATGGGGCCGCCGGGCGCCGGGAAGGGGACGCAGGCGCGTCGTCTGGCCCGGGGGTTTCGGGTGCCCCACATCGCGACCGGCGACATCCTGCGCGAGGCGGTCGAGATGAACAGCCCGCTCGGTCGCGCCGCGGCCGCTATCATGGACGCGGGGCAACTGGTGGGTGACGAGATCGTCATCGGGATCGTCCGGGACCGGCTCCGCCGGCCCGACGCCGCCACCGGCTTCGTGCTCGACGGGTTTCCCCGCACCGTGCCGCAGGCCGAGGCGCTCGACGCGATGCTGGACCGCAGGAATCCGCTCGTGGTCATCGACATCGCCGTCGAGGATGCGGAAATCATCCGGCGGTTGTCGAAGCGCAGGGTATGCGCGGCGTGCGGGACGATCGTCGGCGCGGCGGAGGAAACCCCGCCGAGCGAGTGCCCCGACTGCGGCGGCGCACTCGTGCAGCGCCGCGACGATCAAGAGTCGGTGGTGCGGGAGCGGCTGTCCGTGTACCGACAGCGGACGGCGCCCCTGATCGACTACTACCGGAACCGTCCGACGTTCCGATCCGTCGACGGCAGCCTGACCGAGGATGAAGTAGCCGCCGCCGTGGCGGACGCGGCCCACGGCGGCTCGGCCGTGCGGCGGACGGCGTGAGCCGCACGGGTATTTTCATGATTTCCTGCAAGGGTCCCGCCGAGCTGCAGCGCATGCGCGCCGCCAACGGCCTCGTCGCTCAGGTGCTGGGCGAGTTGCGGGCGATCGTGGACGTGGGAGTGACCACGCGCGAGCTGGATGCGATCGCAGAGGACCGCGTGCGCGCGGCGGGTGCGATTCCGGCGTTCAAGGGGTATCACGGCTATCCCGCCACGCTCTGCACGTCGGTGAACGAGGAAGTGGTGCACGGGATTCCGTCGGGGCGACGATTGGGCGACGGCGACATCGTGTCCATCGATCTGGGGGTCGTGCTGGACGACTACTACGGAGATGCGGCGGTGACGCTGCCCGTGGGTACGATCAGCGAGCAGGCGGAGATGCTGCTGCACGTGACGGAGCAGGCGCTGGCCCGGTCGATAGCGCAGGTCCGGCTGGGCGGCCATGTCTCGGACCTGGGGCACGCGGTGCAGCGGCACGTCGAGGCGCACGGGTACTCCGTGGTGCGGGAGTTCGTCGGACACGGAATCGGCACGAGCCTGCACGAGGAGCCGCAGGTGCCGAACTACGGGGAGCCCGGCCAGGGGGACCGTCTGGTGGAGGGCATGGTCCTGGCCATCGAGCCGATGGTCAGCATGGGCAAGCCGGCCGTGCGCGTTCTTCGCGACGGATGGACCGCGGTCACTCGCGACGGCAGCCTGGCCGCGCATTTCGAGCACTCGGTGGCGGTGACCGCGGAGGGACCGCTGGTGTTGAGTCGCCCGCTGCCGGGAACGGGCGCGTCCGGAGACGGAGCGGCCGCAACCACGTGGGCGCTGGTCGACGGCGCCTAAGGGGATGCCGGCGACGCCGGCCAACGAAAAGAGAACGTCATGAAAGTGCGGGCTTCGGTCAAACGGATGTGCAGCAAGTGCAAGATCGTGCGCCGGCGGGGTGTGGTACGCGTGCTCTGCACGAACCCGAAGCACAAGCAGAGGCAGGGGTAACGACTCATGGCACGCATCGCTGGCGTCGATCTGCCCCGCGCGAAGCGGGTTGAAGTCGGGCTGACCTATATCTTCGGCATCGGGCCCGCCCGCTCGGTGGGCATTCTGGAGGCGGCCGGCGTCAAGCCGGAAACGCGCGTGAAGGACCTGTCGGAGGACGAGGTTCGCCAGATCAGTCGCGCCATCGAGGAGTACGGCCGCGTCGAGGGTGACCTGCGCAAGGAGATCTCGCTGAACATCAAGCGCCTGATCGAGATCGGGTGCTATCGCGGGCTGCGTCACCGCCGGAACCTGCCGGTGCGCGGCCAGCGTACGAACACGAACGCGCGGACCCGCAAGGGCCCGCGCCGTGGCGCCGTCGCCAAGAAGAAGACCAGTTGAGCATTTGAGACGCGATTATGGCCAAGAGCGACAGCGTTGAATCCGGGAAGAAGCCGGCCGGAAGGCCCGCGCGCCGCAAGAAGACGTTCAAGAAGCGCGGCGAGAAGCGGGTCGTCCATCACGGGGTGGTGCACATCCAGGCGTCGTTCAACAACACCATCATTACCGTCACCGACAGCGCCGGAGCGGTGCTGTCGTGGTCGAGCGCCGGGGGTATCGGCTTCAAGGGGTCGCGGAAGGGGACGCCCTTCGCGGCGACCCAGGCGGCCATGGCGGCCGGGCACGCGGCCAAGGGGTTCGGCGTGCGTTCGGTCGAGGTCAGGGTGAAGGGGCCGGGCGCCGGCCGGGAGTCGGCGATTCGGGCGCTGCAGACCTCCGTCGGCCTCGACATCAAGTCGATCCGCGACGTGACGCCGATCCCGCACAACGGGTGCCGGCCGCCGAAGAAGCGCCGAGTTTGATGGCCAGGAACTGCGCCGTAGACGGCGTAGACTCCTGGAGAGGGTTGGTTGGGCGGAAAGCGGAGCCGCAAGGCGACGGTTTCCGGGCTGTCGCAGTTGAGTGAGGGAGATCTGCAAGCATGGCACGGTACGCTGGTCCGGTCTGCCGTTTGTGCCGGCGCGAAGGCATGAAGCTGTTTCTCAAGGGTGAGCGCTGTCACGCGGAGAAGTGCGCGGTCGAGCGGCGCAACGTGCCGCCGGGGCACCACGGCAAGGGCCGCAAGGCCAAGCTGCAGGGCTACGGACTGCAGCTCCGCGAGAAGCAGCGCGTCAAGCGCATGTACGGTGTGCTCGAGCGGCAGTTCCGGCGCTACTTCCACGAGGCCGACCGCCGCCGGGGAATCACCGGCGAGACGCTGTTGCAGTTGCTCGAGAGCAGGCTCGACAACGTCGTCTACCGCCTTGGATTCGCCGCCTCGCGGCCGCAGGCGCGGCAGTTGGTACGGCACGGACACTTTCTGGTGAACGGGCGGCGCGCCGACATTCCGTCGTACTCGCTGCGCGCCGGAGATCGCGTGAGCGTGAAGGCGAAGAGCGCGAACAACCCGGCAATCGCGTACGCGCGAGAGGAAGTCAAGGGCCGCGGCATTCCCGAGTGGCTCGAGCTGGGCGCCGACGGGCAGGAGGGACGCTTCGCGGCCGTACCGAACCGCGAGCAGTTGAATCTGCCGGTGCAGGAGCAGTTGATCGTGGAGCTCTACTCGAAGTAGAGCAGGCCGGCGTATCCGTCGGCCGCTGTAAGTCTGCGCCGTAGAACGGTGCAGACTTACACTGAGGATTGGTTGGGCGGCAAGCGGAGCCGCAGGCGACGATTGACGGGCTACCGCGCGGAAAGGACTGAACTCGATGTTGTGGAAAGGCTTCCAGCGACCGAAGGTGCTGGAGTACGACCGCGAGACGCTCACGGAACAGTACGGGCGCTTCCATGCGCAGCCGTTCGAGCGCGGCTTCGGTACGACGATCGGCAACGCGTTGCGGCGCGTGCTGTTGTCGTCTATCGAGGGGGCGGCGGTGACCGCGGTCAAGATCGATGGCGTGCTGCACGAGTTCTCGCCGATTCAGGGCGTGGTAGAGGACGCGACGGACATCATCCTCAATCTCAAGCAGGTGCCGATCAAGGTGCACGTCGACGGGGTGAAGGCCGTGTCCATCCGGGCGGAGGAACCGGGTGAGATCAAGGCGGGCGACATCCAGGCCGACGCCGACATCGAGATTCTGGATCCGGACGTGCACATCGCCACCGTGTCCGAGGGCGGGGCGCTGAACATGGAAATGCGTGTGAAGCGCGGCCGGGGTTACGTGTCGGCCGACAAGAACTTCGACGAGGACCTGGGGATCGGCTGGATCCCGGTCGACTCGGTGCATTCGCCAATCAAGAAGGTGAACTACCTCGTCGAGGCGGCGCGGCTCGGCCAGACGACCGACTACGACAAGCTGACGATCGACGTGTGGACCGACGGGACGATCAGCGCCCGCGACGCCGTTTCGCTCGGTGCGAAGCTGGTGCGCGACCACCTGAACATCTTCATCGACATCGACGACGATACCGAGGTCCTGGAGGAAGCGGAGCCGGAACCCCCGGCCGCCGTGCCGAACGAGCATCTCGACAAGAGCGTCGAGGAGCTCGAGCTGTCCGTGCGTTCCTACAACTGCCTGAAGAACGCCAACATCCGGACGATTCGCGAGCTCGTGCAGAAGAGCGAGCCGGAGATGCTCCAGACGAAGAACTTCGGGCGGAAATCGCTGGACGAAATCAAGGAAATCCTGCTCGACATGGGGCTCAGCCTCGGCATGCGTCTGGATCAGCCGGCGGACAGCGTGCCCGCGCAGGCGGAGTGAGCGAGTCATGCGTCATCGCGTTGCACACCGGAAGCTGGGTCGGGTCACGGAGCACCGTCTGTCCCTGCTCCGCAATCAGGCGCAGGCCCTGTTGCGGCACGAGCGGATCAGTACGACGGTCGCCAAGGCGAAGGAGCTGCGGCCGTTCGTCGAGCGGCTCATCACGGTCGCCAAGCGGGGGCTTGCCGACGGCACGGACACGATTCGGGCCGTGAACGCCCGCCGCATGGTGCGCCGCGATCTGGCGGATCGGGAGGTGGCGGCGAAGCTGTTCGACACGATCGCGCCCCGGTTTTCCAGCCGTCCCGGGGGCTACACGCGTCTGGTGCGAATCGGGTTCCGCCGCGGCGACGCGGCCGAGATCGCCCAGGTGGAGCTGATCGGCAGCGAGTACAACCCCGACCTGGAGAAGCCCAAGGCCGACCGCAAACAGGACGAGAAGCCCGAGCGCCAGCAGGACGAGCAGGTCGGCACGGGCGGACGTCTGAGCCGGATGTTCCGTCGCGGGAAGAACCGGCGCTAGAGTCTGCGCCGCAGAAGCGGCGTAGACTGCTGGTCAGGCCCGGTTGGGCGGCAATCGGAGCCGTCGGCCCCTAGGCGTCCTCGGCGTCTCCCTCTTCGGACTTCGAGTCCGCCACGATCTTCGCGTGCAGGTGCGCCGGCACCTCCTCGTAGTGCGAGAACTCCATGTGGTACGAGCCTCTGCCGCCCGTGGCGGATGTCAACTGCTGCTCGTAGGTGAGCATCTCCGCCATCGGCACCTGCGCCTTGATGACCGTCGACGCCCCGCGCGGCTCCATGCCGCCGATCCTGCCGCGCCGGCCGTTGAGGTCGCCCATGAGGTCGCCCGCGAAGTCGCTCGGCGCGTAGATCTCGACGTTCATGACCGGCTCGAGCAGGGTCGGTCTGGCACGCTCCATCGCGTCCCGGAAGGCGAGGCGCCCCGCCATCTTGAACGACATCTCGTTCGAGTCGACCGAATGGAACTGCCCGTCGTGGAGGGTCACCTTGAAGTCGACCATCGGGTACCCGGCCAGATAGCCCTTCACGCGGGCCTCCTGAATTCCCTTCTCGACGGCCGGGATGAACTGGCGTGGAATGGAGCCACCGAAGATCTCGTCCACGAAGGCGAAGTCCTCGCCGCGCGGGAGCGGCTCGACGCGGATCTTGCAATCGCCGAACTGCCCGTGCCCGCCCGACTGCTTCTTGTGCCGGCCGTGCGCTTCGGTCGCGGCCATGATCGTCTCGCGATACGGGATACGAGGCAGCTTCACGTTGACGCCGACGCCGAACCGCCGCTTCAGCTTGGCGACGGTGACCTCGATGTGCACCTGTCCCTGGCCGGAGAGCAGGAGTTGGCGCGTCTGCGGGTCGCGCGTGTACTGGATGGTGGGATCCTCCTCCCGCAGGCGCTGCAGCGCGCCGCTGATCTTCTCCTCGTCGCCTCGGCTCTTCGGCTCGATGGCATAGGAGAGGACCGGTTCGGCGAACGCGATCGGGGCGAAGCGCACCGGGTTGCCCTTCTCGCCCAGCGTGTCGTTCGTATGGGTTTCCTTCAGCTTGGCGACGGCGCCGAGGTCGCCCGCCTTCAGCTCCGGCACCGGGTGCTGCGTCTTGCCCTGCATGACGGCGAGCGCGCCGAAACGCTCGCCGCCCTCCTGCGTGAGGTTGTGGATGGTGGAATCGGCCTTGAGCGCGCCGGCGGCGACGCGGAACATCGTGATGCGCCCAGCGAACGGATCGGCGATGGTCTTCCAGACGAAGGCGGCGGGCGGAGCGGTGTCGCCGGCATCGTAGCTCAGCGGCTCGCCGCTCTCGGGGTCGGTGGCCGGGAGCGGGTGGTCCGCCGCCGGCGGCAGGCAGGAGAGGATCGTGTCCAGCAGCGGCCCGATGCCGACGTTGGCCTGCGCCGACGTGCAGACGAGCGGGAACACCTGCCGGTTCCGTGTCGCCGTCCGGAGGCCGCCCTCCAACTCGTCCTGGGTCAGCGTGCCCTCTTCGAAGAACCGCTCCATGAGCGCCTCGTCGGTTTCGGCGACCATCTCGAGCAGTGCCTCGCGGGCGGTGTCCGCCTGCCCGGAGAGCGCGTCCGGAACATCGCCGACGGACGGGTCGCCGCTGCCGTCGTCAGGGAAGGTCACGCTCCGCATGGCCAGCAGGTCCACCGCGCCGCGGAACTCGCGTTCCGAGCCGATCGGAAGCTGGATCGGCACGACCTCCCTGCCCAGCGCGCCCTGCACGGACTCGAGGGCGCGGTCGAAGCTCGCGCGCTCGCGGTCGAGCAGGTTGAGCACGACCACGCAGGGCAGCCCGATCTCCTCCGCGATGCCCCACACCTTCTCGGTCTGCACCTCGACGCCGGCCACCGCGTCGACGACCACGAGGGCGGCGTCGGCGACCCGCAGGGCGGCCCGCGTATCGCTCAGGAAGTTGCCGATGCCGGGCGTATCGATCAGATTGATCTTCGTCGAGCGCCATTCGGCGAACGCGACGCTGGCCGAGAGCGTGTGCTTGCGGGCGATCTCCTCCTCGTCGAAGTCGGTGACCGTCGTGCCCTCGTCGACCCTCCCCAGGCGGTTGACCATCTTGGCGCCGAACAGCATCGCTGACACGAGCTGCGTCTTCCCGGAACCGCTGTGCCCGACGACCGCGACGTTGCGGATGTTCGACGCGTCATAGACCTTCATCGACAGTAGTCCTCCCGGTCAAACCTGTAATCGTAACCGTGACGTGCCGGCAGGCTCAAGTGCAGGAGGCGCCTATTCGTAGCGCAGCGCCTCGATCGGGTCGAGGCCGGAGGCGCGGACGGCGGGCACGATCCCGAAGACGATGCCGACCGTCGCGGAGAAGCCGATGCCGATCGCGAACGACCACCACGGCAGCGACACCGGGAACTCGGTGGCGTAGTGCACGCCCATCCCGATCCCGCTGCCGAAGAGGATGCCGAGGACGCCGCCGATCGCGGTCAGGAAGACCGCCTCGAGAAGGAACTGCCACAGGATCTCGCGCCGCCGGGCTCCGATGGCCTTGCGGGTGCCGATCTCGCGCGTCCGCTCCTTGACGGAGATGGTCATGATCGCCATCACACCGATGCCGCCGACGAGGAGCGCGATCGACGAGATGGCGACCAGGGCGAGGAACGTCGCGCTGCTGACCTGGTCCCACAGCCTGAGCACGGCGTCCTGGGTCACGATGTCGAAGTCGTTCGGCTCGTCGAGGCGCAACCCGTGGCGAATGCGCATTACCTCCGTGACGTCGCGAATGGCGTCCTCCCGGGCCACCCCTTCGCGCGGCACCGCGCCGATCAAGAGGAACTGCAGCCGCCCGCGGCGCGATCGCGTGATGCGCGTGCCGAACTGCTTCGAATGGGCGCTGTACGGGATCAGCGCGATGTCGTCCTGTCCGCCGTCGAGCGGTCCGAAACCGGCCCGCGGGCCGATGACCCCGATGACGGTGTACGGCAGATCGCCGATCCGCACCGTCTTGCCGATCGGGTCGACGTTGGGAAAGAGCGCCTGGTAGGGCGTCTGGCCGAGCACCACGACCCGGCGCCGATGACTCGTTTCGCCTTCCGTGAAGAAGCGTCCCTGCTCGAGCGCGAGATGGTTCACGTTGGGATAGTTGTGCGTGGTACCGAGGATCGAGATGAGCTTGGTCCGTTCGCCCCGGTGGAACAACCGCGTCCGCCGGGCGCCCGGCCCCTCCCCGATCGTCATGGTGACCTCGGCGATCGACTCGGCCTGCCGCTCGACGGCGCGCGCGTCGGCCGGCGTCAGCGTCGGCCGCTTGAGAAGCTCGTTCAATTCGGCGCCGGACATCATGCTCAGGCCCGAGAACTGGGCCACGAAGATCGTGTCGGGGCCGATCTCGCGGATGCTGTCGCGCAGCGACTCGTCGAACCCGCGGATCAACGACGTCATGCCGACGATGGCGGTGATGCCGATCACGATGCCGAGGATGGTCAGCCCCGACCGCATCTTCTGGGTCCGGATGGTCGTGACCGCCATCACCACGATTTCCTGCAGCAGCGATCCGCGCATCAGTCGGCTCTCCCCAGCGCGTCGATCGGGTCGAGCGCGGCGGCGCGGGATGCCGGATACAGTCCGAAGAAGAGCCCGACCGCGGCCGTCATCGTGATCGCCAGGATCACCGACCAGGGGTGCACGACGGCCGGCACCGGGGCGAACCGATCGAGGGCCAGCGCCGCCGCCGCGCCGAGCGCCGTCCCCGCCGCCCCGCCGAGCACGGACAGCGCCACGGACTCGGACAGCATCTGCCACAGGATGTCCTGCCGCCGGGCGCCCAGCGCCTTGCGGAGGCCGATCTCCCGCGTGCGCTCCGATACCGCCATCAGCATGATGTTCATGATGACGATGCCGGCGACGACCAGCGCGAGGCCCACGACGCCGACCAGCACCGCGAAGATGCCGGTGGTGGCCTGATTGAACAGGTTCAGCGCCGTCTCGGAGGTGAAGATGCCGAAGTTGTCGTCCTCGGTCGCTTTCAGCCGGCGCTCGATCCGCAGGGCGACGGTCGCCTCGCCGATCGCCCGTTCGATCTCGCCCGGGTCGGCTGGCTGCACGCGGATCCCGAGAGAGGATCGGGTGCCGAAGATCCGCTGGAAGGCGCCCAGTGGAATGACCGCGAACTCGTCCTGCGATTGTCCGAACGCGGATCCCTGGCGGCGGCTGACGCCAACCACCCGGAACGGGACGCCGCGGATCCTGACCCGGCGGTCGATGGGATCCAGGGCCCCGAAGAGACGGTCCGCGGTGTCCCAGCCGAGCACCGCGACGTTGCGCTTGCGGCGGACCTCCGCGGGGGTCATCAGGCGGCCTGACTCCGCGTTGAACGTGGAGAATCGGACGAACTCCTCGGTGACGCCCTGGATGGAGGCGGATTCGAGCACGCGCTCGCGGTAGCGGACCTCGCCGCTGCGGCGTCCTTCCGCCATGACCGCGGTGACGCTGGAGGCGAAACGCCGGATGGCCTCGGCGTCGTCGAGCGTGATCCGCGGGTTGTTCCGCGTTCGCTCCATGTCCTCCTCGCTCGTGATCATCCCGCGGCGATCGACGAGGAACGCGTCGGCGCCGACCTCCGAGAGGATCACGTCCTTGACTTCCTCGGTGATGCCCTGGATGAGCGAGACGAGGGTGATGATCGAGGTGACGGCGACGATGTTCCCGAGAATCGTCAGAAACGACCGGAGCTTGTTGGCCCAGATCGCGTTCAACGCGATCTGCACCATCTCATGAATCAGAATCAGCTTCATTGGGGTCCACCGGGTCGCCGTCGTCGAGGTTGCGGACCACCTCGAACGGACCGGTGATCACGAGGTCTCCTTCCTCCAGGCCGCTCAGGGCCTCGAAGTAGCGCTCGCCGGCGATGCCGGTCGCAACCGGCACGAACATCGCGCGTCCCTGCCGCACGACGAATACCCCCTCTCGTTCTTCCCGCGTGGTTGCGCCGTCGGCCGGCGCCGTTGCGGAAGAAGCGGAGGCGGCCCGGGAGATGACGCCGGATCCGGAGTCGTCCGTGCCCCGCACGATCCGGCCGGCCGCATCGAGCTCGACCTCGCGTACGGTGGTCGCCTGGATGGGGACCGCCAGCGACGCCGTGCGCGTCGCCGTCGTGATCTCCGCCGTACAGGTGAAGCCCGGCCGCACGCCCGGTATGTCGCCGTCGATGACGGCCACGACCAGGAAGTTCGTCGCTTCCTGCGAGGCCGCTCCGGCCGCGTTCTGGTCCTGAATCGGGCTGTTGCCGATCTCGGTCACGCGGCCGGTGTAGGTGCGGTCGGGCAGCGCGTCTATCTCGATTTCGACCGGCTGGCCGAGACGTACAGCCGGAATGTCGGTCTCGTCGACCTCGATCTCGGCCTCGAGAACCGAGAAGTCGGCGATGGTCAGCAGAACCGTGCCGGCGTTGTTCATCGTGCCGATGACGACCGTCTCCCCCTCTTCGATGTTGCGCCGCGTCACGAGGCCGTCGATGGGGGACGTGATGGTCACCTGCGTGAGGTCGTAGCGCGCGCTGTCGAGGGTCGCCCGTTCCTGGAGGATGCGTTGCGCCGCCCCCTCCACGTCCACCTCCCGCGCCTTGAGGTCGGTCTCGCGCAGCTCCACGTCGGCGACCGCCTGCTCGTACACCTCGCGGGAGACGAGACGGAGGGACCAGAGGTCCGCCTGCCGCTCCAGGTTCTCGCGGGCGACCTCGAGGTTGACGCGGGCCGTCTCCACGGCCACCAGCGCCTGCTCGTGGGCCGAGATGGTGGCTTCGAGGGAGGCCTCGCCGCGGTTGACGATCGCCTGGAGGTTCTCCGGGTCGATCTGGAGCAGGAACTGCCCCGCCGTGACCCGTTCGCCCTCGTCCACGGCCAGGCGCGTGACCCGGCCCATCGTGCTGGCGCTCATGTCGACCGACAGTTGCGGCTGGATGGTGCCGGGCGCGGAGACGATCGCGACGAGATCGCGCCGCTCGACCGCTTCGACGTCGACCTCCGCCGCGTCGGAGCGTTCGAACAGCAGGTTGACGGCCGCGAGCGCGGCGCCGGTCAGGATTACGAGTCCACCGACGAGGAGCTTTCTGGACATGTTCAGAAACCGAGGTTCGTGCGCGCCACCGCGATGATCAGCACGATGCCGGCGTAAGTCGCGTACAGAGCGGTAGCGATCGGAGCCGTCCGCCGTTTCCAGAGAACCGCCAGCCCGATCGACAGGATCATCACCCACCAGACGTAGAAGAGGTCGACGCTGCTCAGCAGCTTGTAGGCGAACGCGTCCTCGTCGAGCATCGGTGCGAACGCTGCGAGGGTCGACGGAGACGTGATTGCCTCGCGGGCGTAGTTGAGGGGGACCACGAAGAGCTGCTGCGCGACGAAGACGACGCCGGCGTGGGCGACGACCGCGAACGTCTGGACGAAATTCGTGCCGGCGCCGAGCAGTCCGTAGCCGACGACCTGCAGCAGGCCGGCCAGGATCAGGCAGGTGATCGGGATCGTCAGCAGTACCGACGCGAACGTGAAGTACGGCGTGTACCGCCCGAACTCCTCCATCCGCTCGTAGGCCTCGTCGGACGCGGGCTGGCCGGAGGCCTCCAGCGACGCGATCTGCTGGTCGAGGATGGCCCGCTGTGCGAACTCCGTGCTCATGAGTGCGCTGCTCAGGACGGCGACGGCGCCGACCCCGAGGGCCAGAACCCCGATCCAGCGCGGGTCGGCGATCACCCGCTCGAACGTGACCCGCGGCGAGGCGAGGATGCCGACGATCCTGGCGCCCAGACCGATGGGCGCGGGCACCTCCGCCGCGTCGAACCCGTTCCCGGCCTGCATCATCTCTCCATTCTAGCGCCCCGAAACGCCTCGCTGGCTCGGCGTCTCGGCCCATCCCCACCGCCCGCAAGCCCGCACCGCATGGCGATCTGCGGTGCAAGCGCCCGCCCCTGCGGTCACTGCCGTCCGCACCCGATTGATACGTGCTCGCAGTCCCGGAAGTTCGCGGCTCGTCGCCTTGACAGCGCGTGATCCGTACCATAGGATGCGTCGCTCGCGGCGGGGCTGTAGAGCAAAATCCGGATTCCCTGTGCTTGGTTTCGTTCCCAGTGAGCTCTTTTTCACGAAGGGCGTCGGCACGCACCGCGAGAAGCTGACGTCGTTCGAGTTGGCCTTGCGATCGGCCGGCATAGCGGCCTGCAACGTCGTGCGCGTCTCCAGCATCTTCCCGCCCGGTTGCCGCATTCTCCCGCGCGGGGAGGGCATCGAGCGGTTGAAGCCCGGGCAGGTGACCTTTGTGGTCATGTCCGAGGCGGCCACGAAGGAGCCCCACCGCCTCATCGCCGCGACGGTCGGCGTCGCCATCCCCCGCGATCCCAGCCTGTACGGCTATCTCTCCGAGCACCACAGCTTCGGCGAGGACGAGGAGACCGCCGGCGACTACGCCGAGGATCTCGCCGCGGAAATGCTGGCCACCACCCTCGGGCTGAAGTTCGATCCCGAAAAGAGCTGGGACGAGAACAAGGAGGTCTGGCGCCTGTCGAACCAGATCGTCCGGACCCAGCACGTCACGCAGACCGCCGTGGGTGATCGCGACGGCTTGTGGACGACCGTGGTGGCCGCCGCCGTCATGGTCGGCTGATTCTCCCGCTCCCGTTCGTCCGGCGCTCCGCCCGGGTTGACACCGGCCGGCGGCGCGCTACAATGGAGTTACCCCCTGCTCACCTTCGAATCCCGGGAAGTAACGGTTTCCCGGTGTCTGTTCGACTAGGCGAACTGCTGATCGAGAAGCGGCGCATCACGGCCGCGCAACTTCAGGAAGCACTGGCGTACAAGGACGCCAACGGCGGCGATCTGGCCAGCGCCCTGACCCGCCTCGGGCTCGTTCCGGCCGGCGAGATCGCCGCGCTGCGCGGCGCGCAGTACGGCGTGCGATCGGTCGATCTCTCCGGGTTCGAAATCGATCCCGCCGTTCTCGAGCTCATACCGGCCGACACGGCGCGCGAGCACGGAATCGTGCCCTTGCGGCGCTCCGGCGCGAACCTGACGGTCGCGATCACGGATCCGCGCAACGTCGCCGTGCTCGACGAGGTCCGGTTCAGGACCGGCTGCGCCGTCGAGCCGCTGCTGGCCTCGGAGGCCGCGGTCGCCGAGGCCATCGCGCGCTACTACGACGCTCGCCAGGGCACGTCCGGGGCGGACCGCGGCGAACGCACGCTCGACGTCGCGGTGCGGGAGCTCGACCGGTTGTCCGGAGGCTCGGACGACCCGCGGGCCGGCGGCGACGCGGAGGAGATCGATCTGGTCGCGGGCGACGATGCACGCGGGCAGGCGCCGGTGGTGAAGCTGGTCAACGTGATCCTGGCGTCCGCCGTCCAGCGGGGCGCCAGCGACGTGCACGTCGAGCCGTACGAGAAGGAGTTCCGGATCCGGTTCCGCGTCGATGGCGTCCTGCATCCGGTGATGACGCCGCCGATGCGGATGCGCGACGCCGTCACCTCGCGTCTCAAGGTGATGGCGAAGCTCGACATCGCGGAGCGTCGCGTGCCGCAGGACGGGCGGGTCCGGGTCCGGTGCCGGGACGGTGGCTCGACGAAGGCGATCGACCTGCGCGTCTCCTGCCTGCCGACCCTCTTCGGCGAAAAGATCGTCCTGCGGCTGCTCGACAAGTCGCATCTCGTGCTCGACATGACGAAGCTCGGTTTCGAAGAGGCGCCGCTCCGGCGTTTCACGGCCAACATCCGCAGGCCGTGGGGCATGGTGCTGGTGACCGGCCCGACCGGCAGCGGCAAGACCAGCACCCTGTATTCCTCGCTCGCGCAGCTCAACAATCCGGACACCAACATCGTGACCGCCGAGGATCCGGTGGAGTTCAACCTCGACGGCGTCAACCAGGTTCAGATTCGCGAGGCGATCGGCCTCAGCTTCGCGGCCGCCCTCCGGGCCTTCCTCCGGCAGGACCCGAATGTCATCCTCGTCGGCGAGATTCGGGACGTCGAGACGGCGGAGATCGCCGTAAAGGCGGCGCTGACCGGCCACCTGGTGCTGTCGACTCTGCACACCAACGACGCGCCGAGCGCCGTCAGCCGGCTCCTGAACATGGGGGTCGAGCCCTTTCTGATTGCCGGTTCGGTGAATCTGATCTGTGCTCAGCGACTCGTCCGGCGCCTGTGCCGCGGCTGCGCGGCCCCGGCTGCGGTGAGCCCGGCGTCGCTCCTGGAACTCGGGTTCAGCGAGGCGAGGGCCCGCACGGTGACGCCGAGGAAGGGACGCGGCTGCGAGGCGTGCAACGGAACCGGCTACCGGGGACGGGTCGGTCTGTACGAGGTGCTGGAGGTGACCGAACCGTTGCGCGAGAGGATTCTCGCGGGGGGAGCCGCTGGCGCGCTGCGGCGGGCGGCAATCGACGAGGGGATGCTCACCTTGCGCGAGAGCGGGCTGTGCAAGATCTCCGAAGGCGCCACCTCGGTCGACGAAGTGGTCCGGGAGACCGTCCGATGACCGCTCCGTCGACCCTGTCGGAGCTGCTCGCCCGCACGGTCGAGCGCGGCGGGTCGGATCTGCACGTGACCGTGGGTACCCCGCCGCAGATCCGGGTGCACGGCGCACTGGAGCCGCAGTCGGATCTGCAGCCCCTGACGCCTGCCGACACCAGACGGCTGATCTACGAGGCATTGACCTCGGCGCAACGCCAACGCTTCGAGGAGACCCTCGAGCTCGACGTCTCGTTCGGGATCGAGGGCGTGGCCCGGGTGCGTGCCAACGTGTTCAGCCAGCGGGGCGCGCCGGCCGCGGTCTACCGACTCATTGCGGAGGCGATCCCGGAGTTCGACCGGCTCGGGCTGCCTCCCGTCGTGGCGGACCTGGTCGCTCGGCCGCACGGCCTGGTGCTGGTGACCGGCCCGACCGGCAGCGGCAAGAGCACGACGCTCGCGGCGCTCATCGACCGCATCAACGCCGAGCGGCGGGGCCATATTCTGACCATCGAGGACCCCATCGAGTACATCCATCCGCACCGGCGCTCGATCGTCAACCAGCGCGAGGTGCACGGCGACACGGCCGGTTTCGCACCGGCGTTGCGGGCGGCGCTGCGCGAGGATCCCGACGTCGTGCTCATCGGCGAGATGCGCGACCTGGAAACGACCGAGGCGGCGCTGCGCCTTGCCGAGACCGGTCACCTGACCCTCGCGACCCTGCATACGAGCTCCACGGTGCACGCCATCGGCCGGGTGATCGACCTCTTTCCCGCTCATCAGCAGCCGCAGGTGCGCACGCAGCTCTCGCTGGTGCTCGAGGGAGTCGTCTGCCAGGCTCTGGTGCCGGTCGCCGGCGGCCGGGGGCGCGTGTGTGCCGTCGAGGTGCTGGTCGCCACGCCGGCGATCCGCAACCTGATCCGCGAGGACAAGGCGCATCTGATCTACGCGGCGATGCAGGCCGGTCAGAGGCAGCGCGGCATGCAGACGATGACGCAGGCGCTCGCGGCGCTCCATCGGCAGGGGCGCATCACGCGGGAGCAGGCGCTCGACCACGCGCCGAATCGTGAGGAGCTGGAGGTCCTGATCGCGCGCGGACGGGATGAGCAGGGCTGGCCGTCGCCGGGAGGGGCAGCTCGATGAGCGCCACCTTCGCCTTCACCGGCCGTACCCTGGAGGGAGCGCGCGTCAGTGGGGAACGGCGTGCCGCATCCGCCGCGGACGCGGTCGCCGCGCTCAGACGCGAACGGGTCCTGGTGACGACGATCGGCCCGGCCCGCCGGAGCGCTCCCGCGGCAACGTGGATCCGGCGCCGGAAAGTGGTAGCGGCGCGACGCCTCGCGGTGTTCACCCGTCAGTTCGCGGTGATGATAGGGGCCGGACTGCCCCTCGTGCAGTGTCTGGAAATGCTCGGCGAACAGGAGGAGGACCGCGAGTTCGCCGCGACCATCCGCGCGGTGCGGGCCGAGGTGGAGGACGGCTCGACGCTGGCCGACGCGCTGCGTGCGCATCCTCGATCGTTCGACCGGCTCTATGTCAGCATGGTCGCGACGGCGGAGGTCGGCGGCGTGCTCGATACGATTCTCGACCGTCTGGCGGTGCAGATCGAGAAGCACGTCGCGCTGCGCGGGCAGGTGCGCTCCGCGATGATGTACCCCGTGGCGGTGCTGGCGATCGCCGCCGTGGTCGTGGGAGTGATTCTCTGGAAGGTGATTCCCACCTTCGCGGCGCTGTTCGAGGGGCTCGGTGCCGTGCTGCCGTTGCCGACGCGCCTCGTGATCGCGGTGAGCGATTCGCTGGCGACGTTCGTGCCGCTGCTCGGTCTCGGCGCGGCGGGCGCGGCGCTGGCGTTTCGTCGATACTATTCGACGGCGGGCGGCCGGCTGGCAGTCGACGGGGTCGCGATGCGGCTGCCGGCGGTAGGCGGAATCCTGCGCCGCAACGCGGTCGCCCGATTCTGCCGCACCCTGTCGGCGTTGGTCGGCGCCGGCGTGCCGATCCTCGAGAGTCTGGAGATCACCGCCGGGACTGCCGGAAACGCGGTGGTGGAGGAAGCCGTGATGGCGACCCGGGCGGCGGTGGAACGCGGCGAGTCCCTCGCTGCGCCGTTGCGCGACACCGAGGTGTTTCCCGCGCTGGTGGCGCAGATGATCAACGTCGGGGAGACCACGGGCGCCCTGGACACGATGCTGGGGAAGGTGGCCGACTTCTACGAGGAGGAGGTCGACCGGGACGTGGCCGGAATGACGGCACTGCTGGAACCGGTCACGGTGGCGGTGCTGGGGGTCGTCGTCGGGGGCATAGTGGTGGCCATGTACCTGCCGGTGTTCGACCTGATTGGGCGACTGGCGGGATGAGACGCGCAAGACACGAGGAAGCGGAAGGAGACTGGACGATGAGACGGGTGCTGAAGAAACAGGAAGGGTTCACGTTGATCGAACTGCTGATCGTCGTGGCGATTATCGGGATCATCGCCGCGATCGCCGCGCCGGGGCTGTTGCGGGCGCGGATGGCCGGCAACGAGGCGTCGGCGATCGGATCGCTGCGGGCGATCAACAGCGCCCAGGCGACCTATGCCGCGAGTTGCGGTAGCGGCTTCTATGCGCCGACCCTGGTCAGCCTGGCGACGCCGCCGACCGTCGGCGGGGGCGGAGACGGGTTCATCGGCACGGATCTGGGCGCCGATCCGTCGATCAAGAGCAGCTACACGATCACGATGACCGGCGGGACCGCAGCGACCGGTGCGCCGGCGTCGTGCAACGGTGTGGCCGCCGGCGGAGTGGTCGCCACCTATTTCGTGGGGGCCAATCCGAATCCGGGGGGCGGAACGCGCTTCTTCGGGACGAACCAGGGAGCGACCATCTATCAGGCGACGGCCGCCCTGCCCGTGACGCAGACCGGCGCCCCGGCCGGCGGCGCGCCCATACAGTAGATCCGTCTTGACGGCGGCGCGAGATGTCATTACAAGTGGACGTGACCAGCGCGACCGGGTTGGGAGTTTCGCTCGCGCGAACTTCTGCGGCGCGGATCCCCGGGGCATCGCCGGAACGGGAACGGGTAACGCGGAAGAGGGTGGAGTGACGATGACCAGACGGACGCGACTGTGGATAACGATACTTGCATGCGCCGGTCTCCTGGCTGCGGCCGCTTCCACCTACGTGCATGTGCGGATGCTCGGCGACCCGACCTACGCCAGCTTCTGTGACATCAACGCCAGCGTGAGCTGCACGCAGGTGTACCAGAGCCGCTACGGCAGCGTGCTCGGCGTGCCGGTGGCTCTGGGCGGCGTCATCTGGTTCGCCGCGGTTCTGCTTCTGACCTACGCCGGGGCGCGGGCGCCCCGCGCAGCGGCCCCGAACGTCAGCGGTTACCTGCTGCTGTGGTCCACCGTCGGCCTCGCGGTCGCGATGTACATGGCCTACGCGTCGTTCTTCGTGCTCGGGACGATTTGCCTGCTGTGCGTCGTGGTCTACGTGGCTGTCGTCGGGATCTTCATCCTGTCCGGCGGGGAAGAGGCGACGCCGGCCCGGCGCCTTCCGGCCGCGGCGCTGGGCGACCTGCGCGCACTCGCGCGGCAGCCGGTCGGGATGGCGCTGCTGGTGGTCTTCCTGGGTGGCTCTTTCGGCTCGCTGGGCTGGTTCACCTGGCCACAGCCGGCTCCGGCGCCGGAGGTGGCGGAGGAATCGGCGGCTCCGCCGCCGCCGCCGGTGACCGGCGACCTGCGGAGCGAGTTCGAGCGCTACTGGGAGGCGGAGCCGCGCGTGGATCTGGCCCTGCCCGCGTCCGCCGACATCGCCGGCGTCGAGGTGATCGTGGTCAAGTTCAACGACTACCAGTGTCCGGCGTGCGCCAACGCCCATCGCGTCTACTCTCCGATCTTCGCCAAGTACGCGTCGTCGCACCCCGGCCGGGTGCGGCAGGTGACCCTGGACTACCCGCTCGACCCCGCGTGCAACGAGCAGGCGCCGCGGGGCCAGCACCACGGCGCGTGCGCGGGGGCCGTCGCCGTGCGGCTCGCGGCGGGGCTGGGCGAAGACGTGCGGGTCGAGATGGAGGAATGGTTGTACGCCAACCAACCGGGCCTGGACCGCGAGGCGGTCGTGGAGGCTCTCGCCGACGTGGCGGGAATCGATAGTGCGCGCTACGACGCGGCCTACGACGAGACGATTCTCGCAGTGCAGGGCGACATCGCACTTGGCAACGACCTGCCGGTGGAGGCTACCCCCACTTACGTCATCAACGGCGTCGTCATCAAGGGCACGCTGGCCCCGCGGTACTTCGACGCGGCCATCGCCTACGAGCTGGAGCACGCCGGGGGCGACCAGGGGGACCAGGAGTCTGCGCCGTAGAATCATGTCGGCGGTTCGGCTCCGCGAGCTCTCGAAGACCTTCCATACCGGGTTCTGGCGAACCCGGGTTCATCGCGCCCTTGATGCGGTGTCGCTGGATGTCCCGCGCGGGGCGGTGCTCGGCTACCTGGGACCGAACGGCGCCGGCAAGACGACGACGCTGAGACTGCTGATGCAGCTCGTGCACCCGACGTCGGGAGGCGCCGAGATCCTGGGCCGGCCGGTCGGCGACGTGGGCGTCCGGCGACGCATCGGGTTCCTGCCCGAGGCGGTGCGGTTCCACGACACCTGCACGGCCGAGGAGTTTCTGGAGTACGTGGGGGGATTGTTCGGCTACACGGTCGCGGAGCGCCGCCGGCGCGCAGCACTAGGACTCGACCGCGTCGGCATCGGAGCCGACCGCAGGCGGCGGCTGCGAACGTACTCCAGGGGCATGTTGCAGCGCGTCGGGATCGCACAGGCCCTGCTCAACGACCCGGAGGTCGTCTTTCTGGACGAGCCGATGACGGGACTCGATCCGCTCGGGCGCCGTGAGGTGCGGGATCTGGTCCTCGCGCTGCGGGAGGAGGGGCGGACGGTGTTCTTCAGTTCGCATATCCTGAACGACGCGGAGGCGGTCTGCAGTCATGTCGCCATCCTGAACCGGGGACGATTGGTCGCCTCCGGCCGCGTCGGGGATCTCGATCTGCGCGTTCGGAGTTGGGAGCTGGTGGCGGCCGGGCCCGGTGAGTCCGTGCAGGCCGTATGCGGCGCCGCCGCACGGCGGGTCACTCGCATCGCGGACGGCCGCTATGCGCTTGAACTGCCCGTCGAGCCCTCTCCGGAAGCGCTGGCGGCCGAACTGGCGCAGCGGGGCATCCGGATCGTCTCGCTCCATCCGAGGCGCGAGACGCTGGAAGACTACTTTCTCAGACGGGTGGCGGAAGCAGCGGCAGCGGCGATCTCGGACGATGAGGCCGAGTGCGCGTGATTTGCACAATCGCCCGCCAGGTCCTGCGGGGAGCGGTGCGCAACAGAGTGGTCTACGCAGCGATGCTGCTCGCTGTCGGACTGGCCGTGGCCGCGCCGATGGCCGGCCGGCTCACCCCGGGCCAGGACGTGAAGGTGGTCAAGGACCTCAGCCTGGCCGCGTGCAACCTCTGCGGTCTCTTCGTGGTCGTATTCCTCGGTATCCGACTCGTCGCGCGCGAAGTCGAGCAGCGCACCGTGGATACCCTGCTCTCGAAGCCGATTCGGCGCTATGAGTTCGTTCTCGGACAGTACTGCGGACTCGCGGCGACGCTGGCCCTGGCCCTGACCGTGATGACGATTGCCATGTACGTCGTGCTCGGCGCCGCCGCGTGGTGGCGAGGAGTCCCGGGGCTCGCCTCGGTCGCGCCCGTACCCGTCGCCGATCCGGCTCTGCTGAAGGCAGTTCTCCTCATCTTCGTGCAGCTTGCGGTCGTCGGGGCCGCGGCCTTATGCCTGTCGACGTTCTCGAGTCCCGTGCTCGCGGCGGTGTCGACCTGCGGGCTCTATGTCGCCGGCCACTTCGGTGGGGAGCTGCGCAACCTCGACGAGGTCGTCGATTCGCGGTTCGTGACGTCGCTCGCCGCCGGGCTGTCCTACGTCCTGCCGGATCTCGCGGCATTCGACGTCAAGGCCGCGGTCGTCCACGGGCAGCCGGTGACGGCCGGCTACATGGTGCTGACCGCCGCCTCCGGCGCGGCGTACATCCTGGCGTTCCTGGTTCCGGCGCTGGTGATCTTCACCAGGCGCGACCTGCTGTGAGCAGACTGCGCGGAGGCGCGAGCGTTTTCGAGCGTGGGGGCGCGGGTTCGCCCTTGTGGGGTCGTACCGACGCGGCCGTCGTCGCAACGATCCTGCTCGTCACGTTCGGAGCCGCGCTGCAGGTGGCGCGCGACCGCGAGACCGTGGACGGTCCGGCCCCGCCTGGCATCCGGTCCGTGCCGCCGGCCGACCTCGTACAGCGGGCCGCGTTGTCGTTCGAGGCGGTTCTGGCCGATCTCTACTGGATTCGCGCCGTGCAGCACTACGGGCGGACAAGGCTGTCCGGAGGCGGGGCACGCGACTACGCTCTGCTGCACCCGCTGTTGGACGTTGCGACCACCCTCGACCCGCGGTTCGACGCGGCGTACCGGCTGGGGGCGGTGTTTCTGGCCGAGCCGCCGCCGGGCGGCGCCGGACGCCCCGATCTGGCCATCGCGCTGCTGCAGAAGGGACTCGCAAGCGTTCCCGATCGCTGGCAGTACCTGCAGGACATCGGCTTCATTCACTACTGGTGGCTGCGGGACCGCGATGACGCCGCGCGTTGGTTTCAACGCGCGGCGGACGTACCGGGAGCGCCCTGGTGGCTCCGGTTCCTGGCCGCGACCACGATGACGGAGGGAGGCGACCGCGCCGGAGCGCGAGCTCTGTGGCGGCTCGTGCGCGACGCCGCGGGGGATTCCTGGATGCGCGAAGAGGCGGCCCGCCGCCTCGCGCAGATCGAGGCGCTGGACGCGTTGGATCGCTACCAGCGGACCGTCGACCGCTTCCGCGTGCGGACGGGGAGGGCGCCCCGGTCGTGGCAGGACCTCCTGGCGGCCGGCGATCTGTCCGAAGTTCCGGTGGATCCCACTGGAACGGCCTACGAGTTGACGCCGTTCGGCGCGGTCACGGTGTCTCCGCGGTCGGTGTTGACTCCACTGCCCGACAGTGGCGCGCTCCCGGCGCGGCCGGCAGGATGACCGATCCGGTGGCCGGGTTGCTCATCGCGTTGTTCGGGCTGGCCGTCGGGAGCTTCCTCAACGTGTGCATTCACCGGCTGCCGCGCGGAGCGTCGGTGGTCACCCCGCCGTCTCGATGTCCTGCGTGCGGTGTGCCCATTCGCTGGTTCGACAACGTTCCCGTACTCGGGTATCTCGTGCTGCGCGGCCGGTGCCGCGCCTGTCACGCGCCGATCGATCCGCTGTATCCGCTCGTCGAAGTCGGGACCGCGGTTCTCTTCCTGGCGCAGCATGAGACCCTCGGGCTCCAGCCGCTGCTGGCGCCGCGCCTGCTGTTCACGGCGGCCATGATCGTCCTGTTCGCCGTGGACCTCCGGCACCACATGCTGCCGAACGTCATCACGCTGCCGGGCATCGTCATCGGCCTGCTCTGTTCGATCTTCCTGGAGCCCGGCTGGATCGATGCGTTGCTGGGGACGCTCGGGGGCGGCGGAGCCCTGCTGGCGATCGCGCTGGGCTACTTCCTCGTCCGCGGCCGCGAGGGGTTGGGCCTGGGTGACGTAAAGATGCTCGCCATGATCGGCGCGTTTCTGGGGTGGCCGCTGGCGTTCGTGACGCTGGCGTGGGCGTCGCTGCTCGGCGCGACCGTCGGCATCGGCATGCTGCGGCTCAACGGGTTCGGTTGGCGGCATCCCTTGCCGCTGGGGTCTTTCCTGGCGTTTGCAGCGGTGGCCGCGTCACTCGTCGGCGCGCGGTTCCTCGACTGGTACCTCGGTGCGGCAGGGCGCCTGTTGGGCCGATTGGGCGGCTCCCTGTGAGCTTCCCGCCCCGGTGCCGGTTCTTGCGCCGCTGCGCCTGAGAACGCCCGGTCCGCGCGCCGCGTTCATATTCTGCGAGGCGCCGTCGCGGTCGAGCGTGCGGAATTCGCCAACTCGGACGCGGGCGCCCCCTGTTTCGCAGGCGGAAGCGGCTGGCAACCGGTTTGCTTGTCTCCGGGCCGTGACCCGATCCGCAGGCTACGCGCTCATCGAGACGCTGGTGGCGGCCGCCATCGTCGTCGCGGTCGCCGCGGGCGTGGCGCACGTCGCCGTGCTGACCGGTGCGGCGGTCCAGGCGAGCGGCGTGCAGGGCCGGGCGCTGTTCCTGGCGGTGCAGAAGATCGAACAGTTGCAGTCGCTCGTCTGGACGTTCGATGCCGACCTGCAGCCGGTCTCGGACGAGTCGACCAGCCTGGCGGTCGATCCCCCGGCCCCAGGCGGCCGGGGCCTGCAGGCGTCCGGCCCGGTCACCGGGCCCGCGGCCGATGGCTACGTGGACTATCTGGACCAGGATGGCCGGTGGCTCGGTACGGGTTCACAGCCGCTGGCCGGCACGGCGTTCGTGCGCCGCTGGTCGGTGACCCCGCTCGCCGCGCCGGGTTCCGAAGCGCTGCTGCTGCAGGTCGTGGTAGTCGCCACCGGCTTGCGAGGGCCGTCGGCGACCCTCGATCCGCGGCCCAACGATCCGGGCGTGACGTGGCTGGCCGCGGCACGCGTCCGCCGCTGAGATCGGACCATGTTGATCGAGCTGCTCGTTTCCGTCGGCATCGTTCTGGGGTTGCTGGGGATAGTGTTCGGTCTGGTCGATCCCTCCGGCGGCGCACTGGCCGTGCAGTCGCTGGCGGCGGACGTGCATCAACGCCAGCGCACCACGCTGGGGGAGATTCACCGGCATCTTCTCCTGGCCGGGAGCGGTCCGCTGCCCGGGGCGAGCGGCGTCATCGGGCACCTGCGTCCTGCGGTTGCGCCGCGGCTGCGCGGTGCGGCGGCCGATCCGGCTCCCGGTGCGGATCGGGTCTCGGTGCTGTACGGCGTGCCCGGCGCATCGGGCGCCCGGCTTGGCGCCCCTCTCTCGGGCAGCCCCGCGCGTGTCCGGCTGCTGCCGGTCGCCGGGTGCGCGTTGCCGTGCGGGCTGTCGGACCGGAGCGGCGGCCTGGCGGTCGTCTACGATGCGACCGGCCGTTCGGACCTGTACCGCGTTACCGATCTCGACGGCGCCGATGCGGATCTGGAGCGCCTCGCGAGCGGGGGCGGCGTCTATGGCGCCGGTTCGCTGATCGTGCCGGTTCTCGTGCGCGGGTACTACCACGATGCCGGTGCGGAGCAGCTTCGCCTGCACAACGGGGCGGGCAGCGATCTGCCGGTCGTCGACGGGGTCGTCGGCTTCGCCGTTCGCTATTTCGGCGTCGCGCATCCGACCCTGCCGCCGCCGGCCGGCCCGGCCGCGGTGACGGCGCCCTGTCTGGCGGCCGCCGCTGCGGCCGGAGCCCCCGCGTCCGGTATCGGCGTGCTGAGTCCGGCCCTCCTCTCGGACGACGCGTCGTGCGCCGCCGCCGGCATGCCTTTCGACGTCGATCTGTTCCGTATCCGGCGCGTGCGCGTCGAAGTGACGTTGCGCGTGGCGGACGCGGCCTGGCGGCTCCCGGCAACCGGATCCCCCTTGATGCCGGTGCGCAACGCCGCCCTTCGCGACGTCGTCGCCAGCGTGGACGTCGCGCCCAGGAGCCTCGCCGGCTGGTAGACGGGCAGGCCATGGTCGGGGACGTATGCCGCGCCGGCGGAGAACGGGGCATGGCCCTGATCGCAACGTTGATGGCCGCGTTGCTGTTGGTGGCCCTTGCCGGGGTGCTGGCGCCGCTGTCCATGATCGAGACCGCGGTGGGCGTCAACCACCGCCGCGCCGTGCAGGCGCTGTACGCGGCCGAAGCGGCGCTCGAGCTGGCGGTGGCGGAACTCGGCTCCCTTCCGAACTGGAGCGCGGCCCTGGACGGCTCCACGCGGTCGGCGTTCTGGGACGCCACTCTCGCTCCGGTCATGCCGGACGGCGCGAGCATCGATCTGATCGCGATCTCGGCCGGACTGCGGACCGACGGCGCCGGAGCGACTTCGGCCGGCCGCGGGCTCGACTGGAGGCTGTTCGCGCACGGGCGCCTCGGCGCCTGGACACCCGTGCCGGCAGGCTACGGTCCATGGCTCGTAGCTGTCTGGATTGCCGACGACGCGGCGGATCCGAACCCCGATTCCGGACTGGACGGCAACGACTCGATCGTCGCGCACGCAGCGGCGTTCGGGCCGCGCGGCGCACGGCGGGCGGTTCAGGCGACACTCATCCGCCAGGCTGTGACACCGCCGGCGCCGGCGGTGACGCGCGTGAGACTGGCGTCGTGGAGCGTCGTCCGGTGAAGGCAGGCGGCGATTGTCGGCTCAGCTCAGGCGCGCGTGCCGATGGCGCACAACGAACGGGCGAACTCTTCGTCGGTGACGTCGTTGACGATCCGGGTGGCGCCGATACCGGTCGGCAGCACTACGTGCAGGCGCCCGGCGCGGACCTTCTTGTCGCGCCGCATCGCCTCGACGAGTGCCTGCGCCGAGAGGTCGCTGACGGACGGCAGCGGTCCGAGACGGGCGACGAGGTCGGCGAGCGCCGACCGCTCCGCTTCCGCGAACACGCCGCGCCGGACACCGAGATCGGCGACCGCGAGCATGCCGTAGGCGACGGCCTCGCCGTGCCGGAAGCGGCGGTAGCGGGTGACCGCCTCGATGGCGTGGCCCGCCGTGTGCCCGAAGTTCAGGATGCGGCGCACGCCGCCCTCGCGTTCGTCCTCCGACACGACCCGCGCCTTGATGCGGCAGGAGTCCGCGATCACCGGGGCCAGCACCGCCTGATCGCGCCGGACGATGGCGCGCAGGTCGCGACGCACGCGCTCGAACAGGCCGTGGTCGGCGATCATCCCGTACTTGACCACTTCGTAGAGTCCGGCCCGGAACTCGCGCCGCGGGAGCGTGCCGAGCACCTCCGGATCGGCGAAGACCGCAAGCGGTTGGTGGAACGAGCCGATCAGGTTCTTGCCGAGGGCATGGTTGATGCCGACCTTGCCGCCGATCGAGCTGTCCACCTGCGCGAGCAGCGTGGTTGGGATGTGCACGAGCCCGACGCCGCGCAGATAGGTCGCCGCGGCGAAGCCGACTACATCCCCGATCACACCGCCCCCGATCGCCACTATGGTGACGCTCCGGTCGGCCGCCATGCGGATCAGCGCGTCGTAGATCCTGGAGACGGTAAGCGCCGTCTTGGAACGCTCGCCGTCGGGCACGAGGAGGTGCTCCGAACCGCCGAGCGCCCGTGCGATGCTCGCGCCGTGCGCCTTCCACACCGTGGGGCTCGAGACGACGACACGCTGCGCGGTCACGCCCGCTTCGGCGAGCAGGACGTCGAGCCGGGCGAGCAGGCCGGCCTCCACGTGCACGGGGTACGCGCGCGACGTGGTGGCGACCTGGATCACGGTGGGGGACATGCGCGCCGGTACAATAGCACCACCCGCGGCCGGGGCGGGGCGGCGGCGCGCCGCTCGCGCCACTCGAGATCGTACGAACGAGGACGGAGCAGATGGCGCCCAAACAACAGGCTTTCGTGACCGCGATCACCCCTCAGTCCGAGGACTTCTCGCGCTGGTACACCGACGTGATTCGCCGCGCCGAGTTGGCTGACTACTCGCCGGTGAAGGGGAGCATGGTGATCCGGCCGTACGGGTACGCCATCTGGGAGCTCGTGCAGGCGGGGCTGGACCGACGGTTCAAGGAAACCGGCCACGTCAACGCCTACTTTCCGTTGTTCATCCCGGAGAGCCTGCTCCGCAAGGAGGCGGCGCACGTGGAAGGCTTCGCGCCGGAGGTCGCCTGGGTGACGCGCGGTGGCGACGAGACGCTGGAGGAGCCGCTCGTGGTCCGCCCGACGTCGGAGGCGATCATCGGCACGATGTACTCGAAGTGGGTGCAGTCGTGGCGCGACCTGCCGATCCTCATCAACCAGTGGGCCAACGTGGTGCGCTGGGAGAAGGTCACGCGCTTGTTCCTGCGCACCACCGAATTTCTCTGGCAGGAGGGGCATACCGCCCATGAGACCGAGGAAGAGGCGGAGGCGGAGGCGCGGCGCATGCTGGGCGTCTACAAGGAGTTCCTGGAGACGGAGCTCGCCATCCCGGTGCTCGACGGGCGCAAGACCGAGAGCGAGAAGTTCGCCGGGGCCGCCCACACCTACTCGGTCGAAGCGCTGATGGGCGACGGGCGGGCCCTGCAGGCCGGGACTTCCCACCATCTCGGCCAGAACTTCGCGAAGGTGTTCGACATCACGTTCCAGGCCCGCGACAAGTCCGTGCAGTACGTCTGGCAGACCTCCTGGGGCATGACCACGCGTCTGATCGGCGGGGTCGTCATGGTCCATGGCGACGACAGCGGCCTGATCCTGCCGCCCCGCATCGCCCCGCACCAGGTGGTCATCGTGCCCATCCCGCGGGGCGACTGGCGCGCCACGGTGCTTCCGCGCGCCCAGGACATCGCGGCCGCCCTGAGACGGGCCGGCGTGCGGGTCATGCTGGACGACCGGGAAGAGTACAAGCCGGGCTGGAAGTTCGCCGAGTGGGAGATGCGGGGTGTGCCGTTGCGGCTGGAGATCGGTCCCCGGGATATCGAGCAGCAGCAGGTTCTCCTGGCGCGCCGCGACACGCGCGAGAAGCTCACGGCGCCGATGGATGGACTCGAGGGGCGTGTGACGGACCTCCTCGACACCGTTCAGACCGCGCTCTACGAACGGGCATTGGCGTTTCGCGACAGCCACACCGTGCGGACGGCGTCGAGCGACGATTTCCGGCGCGCCTTCGAGGGTCGGCCCGGATTCGTAATCGCCTCGTGGTGCGGGTCCGCCGAGTGCGAGGCGCAGATCAAGGCGGACACGCAGGCCACCATCCGCAACCTGGCGTTCGACCTGCCCCCGGCGACGGGCGCGTGCGTGCGCTGCGGCCAGCCGGGGCTGACGGACGCCTACTTCGCCAAGTCGTACTGATCGCGACATGGCGGTCGCCTTGGGGGTTTCGCCGGCGTGAAGCTCCTACGGCGCAAGCCGCCTGTCCGAGCGCTACTGCATGCGCACCACGAGGGCGGCGCGGCGGTTCAGGCGGCGCGTCTCCTCGCGGGCGTTGTCGTGCGCCGGCCGCTCCTCGCCGTAGCTGATCGTCTGCAGGCGCGCGGCCGATACGCCGCGGTCGGTCAGGTACTCCTGCACCGAGGAGGCCCGGCGGTCGCCGAGAGCGATGTTGTACTCGTTGGTGCCGATGTTGCACGTGTGCCCTTCGATCTGAATCCCGAGATCGGGATCCTCCGCGAGGGTCGCGACGACCTCGTCGAGCACGCGCGCGGCGCCTGGACGCAGGCTGTAGCGGTCGAAGTCGAAGTGGATGTCCTCGAACACGAACTCGCGTCTCGGCGGCGGCGGCGGGGCATTGACGAGCACCGTGGCCGCGTCGGACGCCGAGCCGCCTCTGCCGTCGGTAACCGTCGCCGTGATCGGGACCGGGCCCTCCTGCACCGGCGCCTGCCAGCGCGTGGTGGCCCGGTCGGTGGCGTCGGTGAAGTTGCCGGCGGGCGCGCTCCAGCGAAAGGCCAGAGGATCGCCGTCCGGGTCCGAGGCGTCTGCCCGCAGGCGGACCTCGTCCCCGAACTCCACCTCGCACGGGTCGCAGGAGACGCTGACGACCGGTGGACGGTTCGCCGGCGGTGGCGGCGGCGGTGGCGGTGGCGGTGGCGGCGGCGTGTAGACGCGGACGCCCGGGTGGTAGCTCACCCGAAGCAGGAATCCCAGCCGGTCGGCGGCGGGCTTCGACTGACCGACCGCGGGGCGCGCGACGTGACGCGCGGCCCAGCTCAGACCTGCCCCGGCGGACACGCCTCGGACCTGGAACTGCGCGCCGACGACGATGTCGATGGGGTTCCGGTCGGACGACGAGAGTCCGCTCAGGCTGCCGTCCGCCGCTACCAGCGGTTCGGTCAGCTTCGTTCCGTCACCCAGCCCCGCCCTGCCGAGCAGCTCGCCGAAGACCCGCAACGGTCCCCGAACCGGTACGCCCAGACCGACTCCCCACCACATACCATGGGGCACGTCGATGCCGGACGGGTCGCCGCGCAGCACGACGTCGGCGTTCGCGCCGAACTCGGCGATGCCCAGGTTCTTGCTCAGGACGAGGCCGACGGCGCCGGCGGGTGCGCCGGCCGTCGTGCCCGCGTCCTCGTCGCCGGTCGCCAGTCTGCCCCAGCCGCGCACTGCGAAGGCGACCGGGGATCGGGTCCGTTCCGTCGCCAGATTCACCTTCGCGCCGACGACGACGTCGCCCATGGCGTTGCCGCTGAAATACCTCCTGGCGAACGGGAAGTCCGGCAGCACGCCGCCGATGGGCGGGTTGTCCGGTCGGAACAGCGGCCGTACGTCCCGGTCGATGCGAGTCAGCAAGGGGACCGATCCGAAGACCTCGACGCGATCCCGGACACCGAACGCGAACGTCCCGGCCATCGATTGAATCGCTGTCAGCCCCTGTTGCCGGTTGAACGTGGAGAGGTGGCCGCTGGCGGCGACCCCGCCGTCGCGGACGACCTCGGCGGTCGGGACGAACCACAAGCCGGTATCGCCCAGGAGCGTCACGCCGGCCGGCCGCGCGTCGTCGTCCTGCGCGGATGCCGGACTCGCCCAGATGCTCACCAGGGCGGCCAGCGCCAGGAGGCGGAGCCGTCGTTGCTTTGCTGACACCAGACTTACCCTTCTTGGAGTACCCCGTACCAGATGTATCGGCCGCTGACCGCCCCAAGTTCAGTCGTACGCCGGATCCGGTGCGGAGGCGCACGGAGCGCGGGGCCGCAGTGGCAGGATATCTGATCCTACGGTTTTGAACGAAGTGCAGTCAACGCACGGATCAGTCGGCCGCTCGCTTCTGGAACACCCACGCGATGCCGATGCTCAGGACGTAGAGCGCGAGCATCGGACCCGCCATCACGGTCATCGTGACCGGATCGGGGGTCGGCGTCAGAATCGCCGCGACGACGAAGCAGAGCAGGAAGGCGTACTTGAAGTTGCGGATCAGGAAGCGTGACGAGGTGACGCCCATCCTGGCCAGGAAGAAGACGATGGTCGGCAGTTGAAAGATGACGCCGCAGGCAAGCACGAGGCGGACGTAGAGCGTGAACGCGGGCTGAATCCGCGGCGTGAACTCCAGGTAGTCGGTCGCCGAGCCGAAGCTCCCGAAGAATCCCCAGGCGACCCGGAAGAGGACGTAGTGGCCGAAGAACGCGCCGCCGATGAAGAACAGCGAGGCGAGCGCAACGAACGGAATCGCGAACCGCTTCTCGTGCGCGTACAGACCCGGCGCGACGAAGAGCCACAGTTGCGACATGATCACCGGCGTTCCGATGACGAGGCCCGCCAGCGCGGCCATCTTCAGTCGCAGAAAGAACGCCTCGGTTGCGTCGGTATAGATCAGGGTGCCGCCTTCCTCCAGGACGTCGGTCAGCGGCTCCATGATGAAATCGAAGATCGGGTCGATGAACCCGAAGCAGATCATGAAGCCGACCGCGAGCGCCCCGAACGAGGCCATGAGCCGCGTCCGCAGTTCGTCGAGGTGATCGAGGAAGGACATCTTGCCGCCGCCGCCGTCCTCGTCCTCCTCGGCGTCATCGCCGTCGACGGGAGGCGGAGGCCCGCCGGGTCCCGACGGACCGGCTGGAGCCGGCAGAGCGGCCTCCGGCGCCGGGGCCGGAACGGGCGGCGCTGCAGGCGTCGCGGCGTCGCCGGCCGCGGTGGGGGGTGTCGGGGCGGCAGCGGGGGCGGCCGCCGGATTTTCCGTCTGCACCGGCGGCGCGACCGGCTCGGGTGCGGAATCCGTTGCGACCGCGGCGGACGAATCGGTTTCCGGCGACGCGGCCGCCGGTGCGGACGGATCGGCGGTGGGCTCTGCCGGAACCGGAGCTTGTGCCATCGCGTTCGTCAGGCGTCAGGCGCCCGCACCGGGCTCGGTCGGATGGGGCTCCGGCGCCGGCGCCGCAACGGTCGCCGGTTCGGGCGAAGCCGTCGACGTCGGGGTTCCGGGCGATTCGGGTTCCGTCGCGCTCGGCGCGTCGCCGGAAGGCGGCGCGGCCGCCGGGCCGGTCTTCGGGGCAGCGGCCTTCGGAGCGCGGCGTTCCTCGACCCGGATCTCTTCGTCGAGGGTGTTGCGCAACTCGTTCGACGCGCGCTTGAACTCGCCGAGGCTCTTGCCGAGAGACCGCCCGAGCTCCGGCAGCTTGCGCGGACCGAACACGATCAAGGCGATGACCAGGATGATGACCATTTCCCAGACGCCGATTGGACCGAACATGGCAATGCTCCTGGCAGTGATCTTCCGTAACCCGTTCTGAGCATTATAGAAACGGCGGCACCGGACGGTCAAGCGCAACGGCCTCGCGCGGATCGCTCGAAGTTGTTGCTGCACAGTAGCTTATCTGATAGCATCGGGCGCATGCGAGCAGTGACATCTCTAGCGACCGGAGTCTGCGCCGTCGTCATGTCGGCCATCGCGGGCGGGTTGTTCGGCGGCCAGGTGCTTGCGCGCCAGGATTCGATGACCCGGCAGTACGACGCGTTCGCGTCGGCGGTCGCCGCGATCGAGGACAACTACGTCGACGACGTGGATGTCGAGCAGCTCGTGTCGCGGGCGATCGGGGGCATGCTGCAGACCCTCGACCCGCATTCGAACTTCATGGACGCGCGGCAGTACGCCCGCCTGCGGGAACGCCAGGAGGGCCGCTACTACGGGCTCGGGATCCAGATCAGCGTCATCGACGGCGGCATCACGGTCAACAGCATCTTCGAGGGCTCGCCCGCCTACCGGCGCGGGATCCGGCGCGGCGACGTCATCGCGCGAATCGAGGGCGAGAACGCCATCGGGATGAGCAGCGACGAGGCGGTGCGCCTGCTGCGGGGCCCGCGCGGCAGCGCGGTCGACATCGCCGTGCGCCGCGACGGTTACGAGGAGCTGATCGACCTGCGCGTCGAGCGGGACGAGATCAGCATCGCCACCGTCGAGGCCGCGTTCATGGTCAACGGGTCGACGGGCTACGTGCGCCTGCGCGACTTCTCGGAGACGAGCAACGACGAGCTGTCGCGGGCGTTGGCATCGCTGCGCGACGCGGGCGCCGCGCGGCTCCTGCTCGATCTGCGGGGCAACCCCGGCGGACCGCTCGATCAGGCCATCAAGGTCTCGAATCAGTTCCTGTCGCGCGGCGACATGATCGTCTACACGCGCGGCCGCGTCGCCAACTCCGACCAGGACTACCACGCCCGCGACGCCGGCGACTACACGGACCAGCCGCTCATCGTGATGGTGAACCGCAACAGCGCCAGTGCGTCGGAGATCGTCGCGGGCGCGATTCAGGATCACGATCGCGGGCTGGTGGTCGGAGAGACCACGTTCGGCAAGGCGCTCGTCCAGTCCATCTATCGCGTGAGCCACGGCGCGGGGCTTGCGTTGACCACGGCCCGCTATTTCACGCCGAGCGGAAGGATGATCCAACGGCCGTGGGACACCGCCTTCGACGAGTATCTGACCTATTCCCTCCGCGAGCCGGAGAGTCCGGTACGCGCCCCGGCGGACCGCAAGTTCACCAACGCCGGCCGCGAGGTCTACAGCGGGGGCGGCGTCGAGCCGGACCACTTCTTCACCGGGCCGATAGAGGGGTTCGATCCGTCGCGCTTCGGACGCCTGCTGGCGGCTCGGCGGGAGTTCATCTCCTTCGCGCAACGATTCATCGCGGCGGGCGACACCCGGGTGACCGTTGAGGGGCGCGATCGGGAGATTGTCGATCGCGGGTTCGTCGTCGACGCCGCGATGCTCGACCGGTTCAAGGCGCATGTCCAGGCGCGGGGACTGACCGTCGACGAGGACGATTTCGCGGACGACATCGACTTCATCCGGGCGATGATTCACTACGAGATCGACAAGGACCTGTTCGGCGAGATCGAAGCACGGCGGAACCTTTTCGGACGTGACCCGCAGGCGCAGCATGCATTGACGCTGTTCGACGAGGCGGTTGCGCTGCTGCGTCTGTCCTCGACGCCACGCGCCGTCGCCTCCAGATAGCCGCAGCACCGGGCCGCGTCGGACTTGCAGTCCGGTGGGACCGGTTGCTAGACTGTTCCCGACAATTCAGGCGACCGGTCGGCAGGCAGCCGACAAGTACGTTCCTGACCCGGCGTTGAGCGTTCCCCAGCCGCTCGACAGGTGATGGTGGAGAGACCAGTGAACCTGTTCGCGCGGCTGTTTTCGCGTACCCCTCCCTGCGAGATTCGGCGGTCCTGATGCGACTCAATCAGCTTGAAATCGCCGGATTCAAGAGCTTCGCGGAGCGTGCCGCCCTGGCGTTCGACGATGGCGTGACCGCCATCGTCGGTCCGAACGGTTGCGGCAAGAGCAACGTCATAGACGCCATCACGTGGGTGTTGGGCGAGCAGAGCGCACGCAGCCTGCGGGGCGAGCGGATGGAGGACATCATCTTCAGCGGGAGCGACGCCCGGCGTCCAACCGCGGCTGCGGAGGTTCGCATTCAGCTCTCCGAGGTGACGGCCGCTCTGGCGAACGGCGGCAACGGGCTGCCAGTCGCCGGCGCCCCGCTCCAGGTCTCGAACGGCAACGGCGCGGTGCGCGGCGGCGGCAAGGGGCATGGCAACGGCAAGGGGCATGCGATGGGCGCGGGGCCGCCCCCGCCCGTGCCGGCCGGGCCGGCGCCGGCGGAGGAGCGGCATCCGGCACGCCTTCACGATGGGGACGACGATCCAGCCGAGCCCGCCATCAGTCGCGACGTCGAGGTGGCCCGGCGGCTGTACAGGTCGGGGGAGAGCGAGTATCTCATCGACGGGCGGGTCTGCCGGCTCCGTGATATTCAGGATCTCCTGATGGACTCGGGACTCGGAGTCAAGGCCTATGCGGTCATAGAGCAGGGGCGGATCGGCCAGATTCTGGGCGCACGGCCCGCCGAGCGCCGGCAACTGCTCGAGGAGGCGGCGGGTGTCACCAAGTACAGGGCCCGGCGCCGGACGGCGGAGCTGAAGCTCGAGGCCGCGCAGCAGAACCTGACGCGCGTCGACGACATCGTCTTCGAGGTGGAGAAACAGCGCGGCGCACTCAAACGACAGGCTGCCAAGGCACGCCGTTATCGCCGGCTGCGCGAAGAGCTGCGGCGGTGGCAGAGGGTGCACTTCGCGCGCCGGAGCCGTTTGCTCGAGAACGCCATCGAGACCGCCACCGAGCGGCTGGACGAGGCGAGAGAAGGCGAACGGGGAGCGGCAGCCGCACTGGCGGCGCTGGAGAGCGGCCGGGAGCGCCTGCGCCTGGAACTGGCGGAGACCGACGGCGCGGCAACGGCGCTTCGCGAGACCGCGCATGCTCGCGAAATCGAGGTCGAGCGGCATCAACAGCGGATCGAGTTCGGCAAGCGTCGCGCGGTGGAGCTTGCGAAGGCCGTCGAGCAGGGGGCGGCTACGCTGGAATCCCTCAAGGCGCGTTGCGGCCCTCTCGGCGAAGAGCTGGAGGCGCAGCGGACTGCGCACGGTCGATGTGTCGTCGATCGCGATACGACGCTCGAGCGGCTGCAGGATGCCGAACGGGCACTGGCGGAAGGTCAGCGGGCGATCGAGGGGCGGGAGGGAGACGTCGAAGCCGCCCGCAGCGAGATGTTCGCGGTAGTGAATGCGGCGACTGCACTGCAGAACGTCATCGACAACGCTGCGTCGGTCCACCGTCGAATTGCCGAATCCCTGTCGAAAACCGATGCGGAAGCGGCCGACCTCGAGGCGGAGTCCGACCGGATCGGCCGGGAGCGGGCGACGGCGGAAGCGGATCGCGGTCAGAGGCGGGAGAGGTTGGCGTCCGTGCATGCCGCGCGGGCCGAGCGGACGGCGGAGCTCGCATCCGCCCGCGTCGCGATCGAATCCCGTACGAGCGATTTGCGGGCTCGCGAGCAGCAGGTGGCGGTGACGCGCGCGCGCGTCGAGTCGCTCGAGGAGATCGAGGCCGGGCGCACCGCGTACGGCGAAGCCGCGCGCAAGATCCTCGCCGCCGGCAGTGAGGTTGCCCACCATGGATCGGTGGCCGACCATCTCGAGGTGGAGCGGGCCGACGAGACGGCGGTCGAGTCCTGTCTGGCGGACGTTCTGCAGGACGTGGTCGTGCCGTCGCGCAGGGACGCGCTCGCCGGTGCGGCGCTGGCCGCCTCGCGCGACATGGGGCGTTGCGGCTTTCTCGTCACCGACGACGCGCCGGCGACGAACGCCGCCGACCCTCCGCATCCCGGACTGCGGGGACTGACGGACGTCGTGCAGGTGACCGGCGCCGGCGAGGCTGCGGTGCGGAGGTTGCTGCGGCAGCGGTGGGTCGCGCCGTCCATCGAAGTGGCGGCAGCCGCGGCAGGCGCGACGGAGGACCCGATCGCGACGCCGGAGGGCGTCGTCCTGCGGGGAGCGGGCCGTCTCGCCGGTGGCGGACGCCGGGGCGCTTCGGGATTGCTCGGTCCGAAGCGGGAGATCAAGGAGTTGCGCGGACGGATCGGCCGCGAGGCTGAAGCGGTCGAGAGGCTCGGCGGCGAGATCGAGGCGCACGAGGCCGGCGCGGTGCGCATCGAACAGGCGCTCGCCGCGCTGCAGGACGACGAGCACAGGCTGGAGAAGCAGCTCGTCGGCCTCGACATGCAGTTGACGCGGCTCGACGACGAGCGGACGCGGGTTGCAGACAGGCAACGCCTCGTCGAGAACGAACGCGGGCAGTTGACGGAGGAGCGAGGCGCCCTCGAGGCGCGGGAGGCGGAGGCGCGCGAGGCGATAGAACGGCTGGGGGCGGAGCAGAGATCGGCCGACGAGCGTTTCATGGAGGCCGAGCGCCGCCTGCACGACGCCCGTGAGGCGGTCGAGTCCCTGGGGCAGGACGCAGCCGGTTCCAGAGCGCGGCATGCGACCATGTCCGAGCGCTCCGCGGCGCTTGCATCCGACGTGCGGCGGCTCGCTGACCAAGCCAACGAGTTGCGCGAGAGGATTGCGCGGTGCGAAGCCGACAACGAGCGCGCCGGCGCCGACAGATGCCGCATTCTGGAGGAAGTGGCCTGCTCCGAACGGAGGCTCGATGCCGATGTCGAGAAGTTCGATGCGCTCCGGCGGGAGATCGTGCAGGCCGACGGGCAGGTTGCGGAGTTGCGGCAGCAGATTGCAGCCCACGAAGAGCAGGTCCGCGTTGCCCGGCAGGCGCTCGAGAGCGCCCGCGCCGAAGTTGGCAGGCAGGAGGTGTCTCTGGCCACCGCCGACGCCGATCTGGCGCACCTGACCGAGTCGTGCACGGCGTCGTTGCAGGCCAGTCTGCAGGACGTCCGGCGGGAGGTGGACGCACTCGAAGCGGATGGCCCGCTCGAGCCCGACCGGGCACTCCTCGGCGCGCGGGCGTCTGCAGCCGATGCATCCGGCGATGATCCGCCCGTCGCGACGGCGGCCGAGGCGCAAGAGCACTTGGCCGACGATGCCATCGGTGCAGACGACGTGAGCGGAGCGGCCGGCGGCGGAGAGCCGGCCGAGGCAGAACCAGTCGACGCGGATGCGATGGTCGACCTCCTGCGCGCGAAGGTCGAACGGCTCGGAGCAGTCAACATGATGGCTATCGACCAGTTCGACGAGCTGGAGGAGCGGCACGCGTTCCTCACCGCTCAGCGGAAGGACCTGCTCGATTCGATTGCGACGACGGGAGATGCCATCAAGCGGATCGATGCAACGAGCCGCACGCGTTTTCGGGAGGCGTTCACGGCCGTCAACGAGCATTTTCAGTTGACGTTCGAGACGCTGTTCGGGGGTGGGCACGCCGAGCTGGTGCTGCTCGACGAATCGGACGTGCTGGAGAGCGGCATCGACATCGCCGCGCAACCGCCGGGGAAGCGGCTCCAGAGCATTCAATTGCTCTCCGGCGGCGAGAAGGCGCTGACGGCGATGGCGTTGATGTTCGCCATCTTCAAGTATCGGCCGAGTCCCTTCTGTCTTCTGGACGAGATCGACGCGCCGCTGGACGACGCCAACATCGGGCGTTTCGTGGACATGCTGCGAGGACTTCAGGATCGGACGCAGTTCGTCCTGGTCACGCACAACCGCAAGACGATGGAGATCGCGGACCGCCTCTACGGCATCACGATGGAGGAGCCCGGCGTGTCCAAGCTGATCTCCGTCAACATGGCGCAGTAGTCGGGTGAACGAAGGCAAGGCGGCTCGCTTCCACCGGCTGAGGCGCCGGAGCCGGCGCCTCGCGTTCGTCGCGAGGGCCGGTGTCCTCCTCGCAGTCGTCGCTTGGGGATACCCGGCGGACTTCGTCGACTCCGTCCTGCCCGTCGCCGTGCTGCCCGACGCGGTTCGGGTTGTGCTGGGAGCCGGTCTGTTCGCGGCCGCGCTCTTCCTCGCCGGCGAGTTGCTGGCGCTGCCCTTCGTATTCCACGCGGACTTCCTGCTGGAACGGCGGTTCGGCCTCTCGCGGGAATCGCTCGGCGGTTGGCTGCTCGGTCAGGGGCAGGCGACCGTGATGCGGTTGGTCGGGTGGGCCGCCGGTGCGGTAGGGGTCTATGCGGCCATCGGGATCTGGCCCGGCACGTGGTGGAAGCTGGCAGGAGCGGGCTGGCTGGTGGCGGGGGTGGCGCAGGCGAGCCTCGCCTCGGCCATGCTGGCGCGGCGCACGCGGCCGCTGGAGCGACCAGCGCTACGGGCTCGACTCGAGGCGCTGACGCGGCGGGTCGGAGCTCCGAACATCGCCATTCACGAATGGCGCGTCGGGCCGACGAGCGATGCCGCGAACGCGGCGGTCGTCGGTGTCGGCCCCTCCCGGCGCATCCTGGTCTCGGACACGTTGCTCGAAGACTACAGCGACGAGGAGATCGAGGTGATCATCGCGCACGAGATCGGCCACCACGTGCACTGGGACATGTGGCAGACGATCATCTGCGCCGCCGCGGTGGCGCTGGCGGCGTTCTGGACCGCCGATACGGTGCTGAACGCGGCACCGCTGTCGCTGCTCGGCGTCGAGGGCCTGTGGGACGTCGGCAGCGTACCGCTGCTGGCGCTCGTATACGGGGCGGTCACGATCGCCGCGGCCCCGATCGTCAACCTGCTGTCACGCTGGCACGAGCGCAGAGCCGACCGCTACGCGCTGCGCGTGACCGGCAATCTCGAGGCGTTCGTATCCGGACTCCGCAGGGTCAGCGCGCAGTATCTGGCCGAGGAGCGCCCCCCGCGGCTCGTCGAGTGGTTCTTCCATTCGCACCCCTCGCTGGCCGCCCGCATGGCGGGAGCCCGCGCCGCGGCCTCCAAGAGTTAGGAGCCAGGGGTTCTGCGCTGGCGTTGCCTTGGGGTCGCGACGCGACGAATAGGCCGCGTTGGGAGTTTGCCGGCGCGAACTCCTGGCGGGCATGGTTATCGACGCGCGGGCTCGCGGTTGCCGCGCTGTCGCGGGGGACGAGACGATCCGCCGCCCGGTGCTCCGCCGCGGCGGTCCGGGCGGTGAGACTGGCCGTCGCTCTTGTCGCCGTTGTCGGACGATCCGCCCGGCAGCAGGGCCTTGCGACTCAACCGGACCTTGCCGGAGGGGTCGACGTTGATGACCTTCACCAGCACCTGGTCGCCTTCGGTCAGCTCGTTGCGCACCTCGTTCACGCGGTAGTGTGCGATCTCGGAGACGTGGAGGAGTCCGTCGATGCCGGGCAGAATCTCCACGAACGCCCCGAAGTCGGTGATGCGCTGCACCTTGCCGAGGTAGGTCTTGTTCAGCTCGGGGCTCGCCGTCAGCTCTTCGATGATGGCGATGGCCTTCTGCGCCGAGTCTTCGTCCGTCGATGCCACGTTGACCCGGCCGTCGTCCTCGACGTCGATCTTGACGCCGGTGCGGTCGATGATGCTGCGGATGGTCTTTCCGCCCGGTCCGATCACGTCGCGAATCTTGTCGACCGGAATCTGAATCGTCACGATGCGCGGGGCGTGCGTGGAGATGGATTCGCGCGGCGTCGAGATCGTGACGCCCATCTTCTCCAGAATGTGGAGTCTGCCGGCCCGCGCCTGGTCGAGTGCTTCGCGCATGATCTCCGTCGTAATCCCGGAGACCTTGATGTCCATCTGCAGCGCGGTGATGCCCTCGCTGGTACCGGCGACCTTGAAATCCATGTCGCCGTAGTGATCCTCGGCGCCCGCGATGTCGGAGAGAATGGCGTGCCGGCCGTTCGCCTCGTCGAGGATCAGTCCCATCGCGATTCCGGCCACGGGACGCTTCATGGGCACGCCGGCGTCCATCAACGCGAGGGCGCCGCCGCAGACGCTGGCCATGGACGACGAGCCGTTGGATTCGAGAATGTCCGAGACGACGCGTAGTGTGTAGGGGAACTCTTCCTCACTCGGAATCATCGGCGCCAGGCTGCGCTCCGCGAGGTGGCCGTGTCCGATCTCCCGCCGCCCCGGCCCGCGCAGGAACTTCACCTCGCCGACGGAGAAGGGCGGGAAGTTGTAGTGCAGCATGAAGCGCTTGTAGGTCTCCCCGTCGACCGCCTCGATCTTCTGCTGGTCGTCGGCCGTGCCGAGAGTAGCCGAGACGAGCGCCTGGGTCTCCCCGCGCGTGAACACCGCAGACCCGTGGGCGCGGGGCAGCACGCCGACGTCCGAGGAGATGTCGCGGACCTGATCGAACGCCCGACCATCGAGACGGCGGCCCACATCGAGGACCTCGTCGCGCAGGACCTTCTCCTTCAACTCCTTGAACACCGCCTTGGCGTCCGCGCGGCGCTCCGGATCGTCGTCGGGTATCGACGCGAGCAGGTCGTCGAGCGCACGATCTACCTGGGCATAGCTCTCGAGCTTGTCCTTGACGCGCATCGCGTCGGCGAGCGGTGCGAGTGCCTGGGCCTCGATCTCCTGGCGGACGTCCGCCGCCACCTCTCTGGCGACGACGGCCGTCTTCGGCTTTCCGACGGCCGCGGCCATGGCCTCGATAGCGTCGATGATGTCCCGGATGGCCGCATGGCCCGCCTCGAGAGCGCCGAGCATGACGTCCTCGGGCACCTCCCGGGCTCCCGCTTCGACCATCACTATCGCGGCGCGGCTGCCGGCAACGATGAGATCGAGGTCGCTCTGCTTGCGTTCCGGGTACGTCGGATTGATCACGAACGCCCCGTCAAGCACGCCCACACGGACCGCGGCGATGGGGTGTGCGACGGGAATCGACGATATGGCGAGGGCGGCCGACGCTCCGGTCAGGGCGAGCACGTCGGAATCGTTCTCGGGATCGGCGGACAGGAGCAGCGCGATTATCTGTGTCTCCCGCGTCCATCCGTCAGGAAACAACGGCCGGAAGGGCCGGTCGATGAGCCGGCTCGTCAGAACTTCCTTCTCGGTCGGCTTGCCTTCCCGCTTGAAGAAGCCGCCGGGGATCCGGCCCGAGGCGTAGGCGTACTCCCGGTAGTCGACCGTGAGCGGCAGGAAGTCGATGCCCTCGCGCGCTGTCGCAGCGGCGCAGGCCGTGACGATGACGAACGTGTCGCCGTAGCGCACGGTGACGGCGCCGTCCGCCTGTTTGGCCAGCTTGCCGGTCTCGATCGTGAGGGTGGATCGGCCGACTTCAACCTGGGCCGTGTGCATGGGGATGGGCTCCAGTTCTCGGGACGACTCATGGTCCCGGCGCGTTGCGCGGAGAGGCGGGCAGCGGTCTCGTCGGGACCGGTCGTTGTCTCGCGCCTACTTGCGGATGCCGAGCCGCTTGATCAGGTCCGCGTATCGCTCGGTATCCTTGCCTTTGAGGTAGTCGAGGAGGCGACGACGCCGACCGACGAGTTGCAGCAGGCCACGACGTGAGTGGTGATCCTTGGCGTGGGTCTTGAAGTGCTCCGTCAGATAGGTGATGCGTTCGCTGAGAATCGCGATCTGTACCTGCGGGGAGCCGGTATCGCTGTCGTGCAGCCGATACGAGCCAATCAATTCAGACTTCCGCTCCTTGGCCAGCGCCACGTGCAACTACCTCTCTACTCTTGCTTTACTCGACTCTATGTTCAACACGTGATCCTACACTAGAACGATTGTCGGGTGCAAAAGCCGCGCGGCGTCCGCTTTCGCGATGGCGATCAGCAGACCCTCGCCGTCGTAGAGCTTCGCCGTCGCCGCTCCGGAGGAGACCGCGCTCGAGGCCCAGTCCGCGCTCGACGAGACGACGTCGGCAACGGTCAGGTCGTTGCCGTGCCGCGCCCGCCGTGCTCCGTGCTCGGTCAGCACCAGTCGCGGGAGTTCCGGCAACAGCTCGGCGAGCGGCACGATCCGGTCCGCGACGGCGGGACCTCGGGAGTCGATCTCCTCGATCGAGACCGCGCCGCGCAGATCGAACGCCCCGTTGCGGTGCCGCCGCAGCGTTTCCAGGCAGCCTCCGCAACCGAGCGCCGCGCCGAGGTCGTGCGCGAACGCGCGCATGTAGAAGCCCGGGTCGCACGTGACGCGGCACCGCACCCGCGTGCCGTCGACCGCCAGCACGGCGGCGGAATGCACGGTCACCTCGACCGGGTCGGGCGCGACCGGCTGGTTCCTCCGGGCAAGCTTGTAGGCCCGGACGCCGCGGATCTTCTTGGCCGAGAACGGAGGGGGGCGCTGCGGCCGGGTACCCACGAAAGCCGCCATCGCCCGTTCGATAGCCGCCGGGTTCGGGGCGTTCACGAGGCCGGTGCCCATCCTGTCCCGCGCGTCCGCGGTGATCGTGCCGGTGGCGTCGTAGGTGTCGGTCGAGATGCCGAGCAGGATGCATCCCTCGTAGGTCTTGCGTCCCGCCGAGAGGAGCGACGCAAGGCGCGTCGCCCTTCCTACGACGAGTGGCAGCACGCCGGTGGCCAGCGGATCCAGCGTGCCGATGTGGCCGACCCGTTTGACCCCGATTGACCGGCGGGCGTGTGCCACGACGTCGTGCGACGTCAGGCCGGAGGGTTTGTCGACGACCAGAACCCCATCCATCTCAGGATCCGGGTGCGGCCGCAACGTGCGTCCCGGATTCCGTGACGGCCGCTACGGTGCGCGCCAGCAGCCGCGCCTCGACGTCCGGCCCGGGTACGTCCAGGGTGCATCCGGCGGCATTGCGATGACCGCCGCCGCCGAACGCCGCGGCAACCGCACGAACGTCGACGAGCCCCTTCGATCGCAGGCTGACCCGGGTGGCTCCGTCGAGCGTCCGGAGCATGATCACGGCTTCGACGTCGCGGGCGGCCAGGGGCAGGTTGATGACGCCCTCCATATCGTCGGGCGGGCAGCCGGTCTCGCGAAGCAGCGCCTCGTCGATGCGCAGGACGGCCACGCAGCCGTCCGCCTCGAGGCGCATCTCGTTCAGCAACCGGCCCGTCAGACGGAGCTTGCCGAGCGAGCTGTTCTGGTAGATCGCGGCCGCCAGGGCCGCGACGTCGACGCCGCAGGCGGCCACGTCCCGGCAGGTCTCGAACGTGCGGGCGGTGATGTTGGCATGCCGGAACGAGCCCGTGTCCGTCAGGATGCCGGCGTACAGCGCGGCCCCGATGGCCGGCGTCAACGCGACGTCCAACGCGGCGATCAGGTCATGGACCATTTCCGCGCAAGCCGCGGCGGTCGGGTCGAACCAGTTGAGCGCGCCGTACATCGCGTTGCCGGCGTGGTGATCGATGTTGACGACGGGCTGGCGGTCCAGCCCGGCGACCTCCGTGCGCTCCAGGGTTCCGCACTCCAGCACGACCGCGGCGTCGAAGCGTCCGTCCACGGCCGCGGCCACCTCGATCCCGTCCGCACCCGGGAGCGTTCGCAGGTAGGCGGGCGGTGCGTCATGGTTGACGATCCGGGCGGTCTTGCCGAGGGCGCGCAGCGCATGGGCCAGCGCCAACTGCGAGCCGATGGAATCGCCGTCCGGCCGGACGTGCGAGGCGAGCACGAAGCGCTCGCCGTCCAGCAGCGCGGTCGTGATGCGCGCAAGCGGGTCAGACGTCATCTCTGTCTTCCGGTTCGATGGCCGGGTCGTCGCCGGCGTTACCGCCGGCTTCCCGGCGCTCCCGCGCGATGTCGTCGAAGAGTCGTGCGATGCGGTCCTGCCGCTCGGTGGAGTCGTCGTACAGGAACCTGATCTCCGGCACCTGCCGGAGCTGCAGGCGCTGTCCGATTTCGCGGCGCAGGTACGCCCGCGCCCGGCGCAGGCCGCGGGCTGCGGTCCGCCGGTCGCTGCTGGTGAGCAGCGTGTAGTAGACGCGGGCGAGCTGGAGGTCCGCCGTCATTCTGACGTCGGTGATCGTCACGCCGAGCACACCGGGATCGCGGACGTTGCGTGCCAGCAGCGTCGAGAGCTCCGTTCGGACGCGTTCCGCGACGCGCCGGGTGCGCGTGCCCTGGGTCATGTGGTGTCCGGCGGTGTGCGTCAGCTCAGCCACTGCAGGTCGGTCGCCAGAACGAGGCCGGGATCGCGCCGTTCGATCTCCGTGAGGACGCCCTCGAGGACGCGATCCACGTGGTCCCGGTGCGACGCCACCGCCGCGACGCCGAGACGGGCGCGCTGGTGGGTTTCCAGGTGGTCGATCTCCGCCACCGAGACGTTGAGCTTCCGGACCCGATCCTTGACGCTCGCGAGGATGCGACGCTTGTCCTTCAGCGAGCGCGCACCGGGAATGTGGAGATCGACGGTCAGCAACCCGACGGCAGGCATCGGTCCGGCGGCGACCGGCGGAGTCGCCCCTCGTCAGACGGTAGCGACGACCTTCTCCACGGTGAACGACTCGACGACGTCGCCGAGCTTCAGGTCGGCGAACCGCTCGAACGCCAGACCGCACTCCATTCCGCCCCGCACCTCGTTGACGTCGTCCTTGAAGCGCCGCAGGGATCCGATGCGTCCCTCGTGGACCACCACGCCGTCCCTCACAATCCGGGCCTGTGCGTCGCCGGCGCGCGTGATGATCCCCTCGGTGACCATGCAGCCGGCCGCGGTGCCGAACTTCGGAATCTTGAACGTCTGCCGAATCTCGGCGGAGCCCAGCTTGACCTCCTTCGTGGTCGGGTCGAGCAGTCCGGCCAGAGCCTTCTTGAGCTCGTCGATCACGTCGTAGATCACCGAATGGAGGCGGATGTCGACGCCCTCGCGTTCGGCGACGCCGGTGGCGTTGCGATCGGGGCGCACGTTGAACCCGACGACGATCGCGTTCGAGGTCGAGGCGAGCAGCACGTCCCATTCGCTGATGGCGCCGACGCCGGTATGGATGATGCGCGTCTTGACGCGCTCGTCGCCCAGCTTGCCGAGCGAGTCGGCCAACACTTCCGCGGAGCCCTGCACGTCCGCCTTGATGATGATCGGCAGCTCCTTGGCCTCGCCCTCCGTCAACTGCTGCTGGAGAGACTCGAGCGTCAGCCGCTGGCCGCGGCCGCCGAGGGCCTTCTCCTTGGCCTGGTTCTGCCGCAGCACCGCGATCTGGCGCGCCTTGGCGGCGTCCGTCACCGCCTGAAAGGCGTCGCCGGGCTGCGGCAGCCCGGTCAGGCCGAGTACCTCCACCGGGCTGGACGGACCCACCTCGTCGGTCTTCTGCAACCGGTCGTCCAGCAGCGCGCGCACGCGCCCGACCACCACCCCGGCAATGAAGTTGTCGCCGACGCGCAGCGTGCCGTCCTGCACCAGGATCGTGGCGACCGGACCGCGGCCGCGGTCCACCTTGGCCTCGAGGACGGTGCCGGTCGCGGCCCGTTTCGGGTTCGCCTTCTGCTCCTCGAGCTCGGTCACCAGCAGGATCATCTCCAGGAGCCCGTCGAGGTTGTCCCGCTTCTTCGCGGAGAGCGGCACGGTCACCGTCGACCCGCCCCAGTCCTCGGGGGTGAGCCCGCGCTCCGCCAACTCCTTCTTGACGCGGTCCAGGTTGGCGTCGGCCTTGTCGATCTTGTTGATGGCGACGATGATGGGAACCTTGGCCGCCTGTGCGTGGTCGATTGCTTCCTGCGTCTGCGGCATCACGCCGTCGTCGGCGGCCACGACCAGGATGACCACGTCGGTCACCTGGGCGCCGCGCGCACGCATCAGGGTGAACGCCTCGTGCCCCGGTGTGTCGAGGAAGACGATCCGGCGGCCGTTCACCTCCACGGCGTACGCGCCGATGTGCTGCGTGATGCCGCCGGCCTCGCCCTCGGCGACCTTCGTCTCGCGGATGGCGTCGAGCAGCGTCGTCTTCCCGTGGTCGACGTGTCCCATGACCGTGACGACCGGGGCACGGACGATCAGATCGTCGGGCCTGGTCTCCTCGGCCTCGATGACCACCATCTCTTCCTCGAACGTGCGCATCTTCACGTCCGCCCCGAACTCCCGGGCGATGGTCGTCGCCGTCTCGGAGTCGAGCGTGGTGTTGATGGTCATCATCACACGCCGTTCGATCAGCTTCTTCAGGACGTCCTTCGGCTTGACCTCGAGGCGCTCCGCAAGATCCTTGACGGTCATGCCCTCGGCCAGCGTGATGGTTCGCGTCACCGGGGGCGGCGGCGCCGGCGTGGCCGGTGTCTGTGTACGCGTTCGCCGGTACTGCGCACGGCGTCCGCCCGGCCTGTGGTGGGGCCTTGGAGGTGGACGGTAGCCGACCGCCGGGCGCGGCGGCAGCGGCCGCGGCGCCGCCGGCGGGCGCACGGGCTGAGACGGCAGCGGCCGCGGTCCTCCGAGCGGTGGTCTCGCGGCCGGGCCGGTCACTCCTGTGGCGACCTGCGGCGTGACCGGCCGCACGGGCGGTCTCGTAGCCACCGGCGGCGTCGCGCGTGGCTTCACCGGCTTGGGTTCCTCGATGCGCAGGCGCAGTCGTGGCGGCACGACCCGCCCCGTCGGTCGCAATGCGAGTCCCGATCCGGGACGTCTCGGGCTCGGGACGGTGGGCTGCGCGGGTGCAGCCGCCCGTGGAGGCGCCGGCGGGGACGTCGCGGCAGGAGCCGGCGGCGTGGGAGGTGCAATCTTCGGGGCCGCAAGGGGCTTCGCTTCGGCGGCGGCTCGGGTCGTTTCCTCGGTCTGCTGTAGCGGCATGCCTTCCACTTCGATACGGGGCGGCTCGACCCTTGCCCGCGGAGTTTCTTCGATCGGTGCGGGGGCCGGGGCGACACTTGTGCGCGGGGTCTCCTCGACCCTCGTGTGCGCGGTTTCCTCGACCCTCGCGCGGGGAGTCTCCTCGACCTTGATGCGCGGAGATTCCTCGATTCTGATGCGCGGGGGCTCCTCCAACTTCTCGCGGGGCGGCGCGCTCTCCACGTGCGGAGTGCCCTCGGCCGCCTGCGGGGTCGCTTCGGCTCTTGCGGGAGGCGCTCCGGTCTCTGTGCGAGCCGCTTCCGCCAGCGGAGCGGGCGTCGGTTCGGTGGCTTCACCGGCTGGGGCGGGGGGCTCCTCCACGCGAATACGGGGCGTCTCGACCCGGAGCCGGGGTGCGCCCTCGACCCGCAGCCGAGGCGTCGCGGGGAGCGTCCGCGGTGGGGCCGGGGGCGGAGGCGAGGTCGGTTCCGTAGAGGCAGCGGCTGCTGCAGACACGCCGGCGCCGGGTGCACCGGCGCTCTCGACGGCCGCCGCCGGCGGCGAAGCGGTGCCCGCCGGCACGTTCTCCGGCCCGGCGGCCTCCGGCTCGGCGGTACCGGCCGCCGTGGCCTCGGCTGCCGCTCTCGCGGCCTTGGCGGACTTCACCAGCCGCGGCGGCCCCAGCTTGGGCGCGGTCGGCGCGGCGGCTTCCGGCGCGGCCCCGCCTCGCCCCCCGCGCTTGGAGGCGGTCCGCTGCGAGAAGAGCGAACCGGCCGGCAGGGTGACGTTGCGTTTGCGCGCAATCCGTTCGGCGAACTGCCGGGCCACGATCTCCTCGACGGTGCTCGACGCGCTCTTGGCCTCGATCCCGTGCTGCGTACGCAGCAACTGGACGACTTCCTGACTCGGAATCCCGAGGACCTCGGCGATCTTGTAGATGCGAATTGTGCCCACGGGCGCTCTCACTCCGCTGTCGGTGTCTCGCCGGGCGTGTCCGCCGGCGCTTCGGGCGTCGTCCCCGCCGGATCGACCGTCGACAAATCACCGGTCTCGTCCGGTGCCCGGACGGCTCTTGCGGCAGCGTCGACCTGTTCCCGAACGGCGGCCTGCAGATCCGTGGCCGTTGCCTCGTCCACGCCCGCCACCTCGGCCAACTCGGACGTTGCGACTTCCAGCAGGCGGTCGGCCGTTTCCAGCCCCGCCTCGCTCAGCCGCAGGAGCTGCTCAGCGTCGAGTCCGGGCAGTGTGAGGGTGCCGGCCTCCTCGCCCTCCTCGAGCTCGTCGAACCGGGCTTCGACCTCACGCCGCTTCTCTTCCTCGCTCTTGATGTCGATCTTCCAGCCGGTCAGCTTGGCCGCCAGGCGGACGTTCTGGCCCTTCTTGCCGATCGCGAGCGAAAGCTGGCGATCTTCCACGACCACTTCGACGATCGGTTCCTCGCTGTCGACCACGGTCACCCGTTGCACCCTCGCCGGGCTGATGGCGTTGGTGACGAAGACGACGGGATCGTCCGACCATTCGACGATGTCGATCTTCTCGCCGCGCAATTCCCGGATGATCGCCTGCACCCGCGTGCCCTTCATTCCCACGCAGGCGCCGACCGGATCGACGTCGCGCTCGCGCGAATGGACGGCGACCTTGGCCCTGTCGCCGGCCTCGCGGACCGCTCCGCGGATGGTGACGGTCCCGTCGTAGATCTCGGGCACCTCCTGCTCGAACATCTTGACCAGCAGCGTGGGGTCGGTCCGCGACAGGATGATCTGGGGTCCCTTGGTGTTCTTGTTGACCTCGCGAATGACCGCTCGGATGCGGTCGCCGGTCGTGTAGTTCTCGGCGCGCGACTGCTCCCGCCGCGGAAGCAGCGCCTCCACGCGCTCGGCGTCGACGACGATGTCGCCGTTCTCGAACCGCTTGACCGTGCCGTTGACGACCTCGTTGACGCGGTCGCTGTAGAGGGCGTAGACGTTGTCGCGTTCCGCCTCGCGCACCTTCTGGAAGATCACCTGCTTCGCGGTCTGCGCGGCGATACGCCCGAGCACCCCCTTGATCTGCTTGGGAAACTCGATCTCCATGTCGACTTCCGCCTCGTCGCCGTACAGCTCCTGCGCCTCGGCGAGCGAGATTTCCGTCAGCGGATCGGTGACCTCGTCGACGATCTGGCGCACCGAGAACAGCTCCACCTCACCCGTCGCATGATCGAACTTCGTCCGCAGGTTTTCGGTCGACTTGTAGTGCTTGCGCGAGGCGGTCAGCACTGCGTCCTCGATGGCCGTGACGATGACGTCGGGCTCGATGCCCTTCTCCTTGGCCAGCGCGTCGATCATCTGTTGCAGCGGATTGCTCATTACCTGTTCTCGCGCGCCGGCTCCTGCCTGCGCGACGACTTCACAACTCCACTTCCAGTCGAGCCCGCGTCACAAGCGTCCACGGAATGCGGTGGACGCGCCGTCCTGCGGTCACGACTACGAGTCCCGCCTGCTCCGGCGGTCCCCCGCTTTCCGGCTCGACCCCGGCGATCCGCCCGCAGATGAAGCGTTGTCCGTCGACGGCTTCCGACGTCACGAACCGGGCGAGCCGACCTCGAAAGCGCCGGCAATCGTCCACGTGCCGCAACGGGCGGTCGAGGCCCGGCGAGGACACTTCCAGGGTGTACGGATGCTCGAAGTCGAACTCGGCGTCGAGCACCACGCTCAGGTCCGTGCTCACCCGCGCGCAATCGTCGAGGGTAACCGCTTCGGCCGCAGCGTCGCCAGCCTCGCCGGCCGCGCCCGGCGGCCGGTCGATGACGATTCGCAACAGCCAGCCCACCGACTCGCGCTGAAGCTGGACGTCGAAGACGTCGAGCCCGAAGTCGCGGGCGACCCGCTCCGCGATGGACCAGACCTGCGCAACCCGGCCTTCACCGGGCTTCACCCTGTCTCTACCCCGCCTTCGCCCCGCAACTGCGCCCTGAAACACAAAGAAGTGGGCGAAACGCCCACTTCTGCAGCACTTCGTCTCTCGTAGCCGACAGAGTATATCACGGAAGCCGGCCGTTACGGCGTCAGGCGATACAGCATGCGAGGGTACGGGATGGTCTCGCGAATGTGCTCCAGCCCGCACAGCCACGCGACGACACGCTCGACGCCCATGCCGAAGCCCGCATGCGGCACGCTCCCGTACCGCCGCAGGTCCAGGTACCACTCGAACGCTTCCTGCGGCAGCTCGTGCTCGCGAATCCGTTCGAGCAGCAGCGCGTAGTCGTCCAGACGCTCCCCGCCGCCGACGATCTCGCCGTAGCCCTCCGGGGCGAGCACGTCGACCGAAAGCGACAGCTCCGGCCGCTCGGCGTCCGGCTTCATGTAGAAGGCCTTGATCGCGGCGGGAAAGCGCTGCACGGCGACCGGACGGTCGAAGTGTCCGGCCAGAGCCGTCTCGTCGGGGCCGCCGAAGTCCCCGCCCCACTCGAACGGAAGGCCGCGGGCCTTGAGTATGTCGACCGCCTCGTCGTAGGCGATGCGGGGGAACGGAGAGCGCACCCGCTCGAGCGCCGCCGTGTCCCGTTCGAGCACCTCCAGCTCGCGGGCCCGTCGCTCGAGCACCCGCTCGACGATGGAGACGACGAGCGCTTCCGCCAGGTCCGTGGCGTCGTCGAGTGTGGCGTAGGCCATTTCCGGCTCGACCATCCAGAACTCGGTCAGATGGCGCCGCGTCTTCGACTTCTCGGCGCGAAACGTGGGCCCGAAGCAGTAGACCCGTCCCAGCGCCATCGCGTTGGCCTCGTTGTAGAGTTGCCCGCTCTGCGTGAGATAGGCGGTCGCGTGGTCGAAGTACGGGACGGCGAACAGCGTCGTGGTTCCCTCGCAGGCGGCCGGGGTGAAGATGGGCGTGTCCGCCAGGATGAAGCCGCGGCCGTTGAGGAAGTCGCGGATGCCGTCGACGACCTCGTGCCGCACGCGCAGGATCGCCGCCTGCCGCCGGCTGCGGATCCACAGGTGACGCCGATCGAGGAGATAGTCGACGCCGTGCTCCTTGGGGGTGATCGGGTAGTCGTGCGACTCGCCGACCACGGCGAGAGTCGACACGTCGATCTCGTAGCCGCCAGGGGCGCGCGCGTCCTTCCGGACGGTCCCTTCGACGACCAGCGACGTCTCCTGGCCGAGATGGTCGGCCCGCGTGAACGATTCCTCGCCGACCGCGGCCTTCGACACCACGGCCTGAATGAATCCGCTGCCGTCGCGCAGAGTGAGGAAGTGGATCTTTCCGCTCGAGCGTCGCCGGTGCAGCCAACCGCGGACGGCGACTTCCCGGCCCACATGGCCGGCGATCGCCTCGATGGTCGTGGTCGTCGCTCCCATCCTGACGTAGCGTACTACGAGGGGGCCTCCGCCAGCACGGGGGCCAGGAGGTCGCCGAGACGGCGTCGATCGGGGTCCTGCCGGATGGCCTCCCGCGCGTAACCCAACGTGCGGGGCACCGCGTCGCGGTAGCGCGGGTTCCCGCGGACGGCGATCTGGAATCCGAACGTCCCCAGCGCCTTGAGGGCTCGCTGCACCGTCGTCCGGGCGAAGCGTTGCCGCAGTCGCGCGCCGGCCCGTACGCCCGCGACGTTCTCGTAGTGGGTGATCAACCGGTCGACCTCGTCTCCGTCCAGCGCCACGTAGGCGTCCCGGAGCAGCGACACCAGATCGTAGGTGTCCGGGCCCATGCGCGCGTCCTGGAAGTCGATGACGTGCAGCCGGCCCTCGTGCACCATCAGGTTGCGGCTGTGGAAGTCGCGGTGGCAGAGCACGCGCGGCTCGTCCGCCATGTCCGAGGCGAGAGCGCGGAACTCTTCGCCCAGGGCGCGCCGCGCCGGCTCCGTGAGGCTGTGGCGCCGGAAGCCGACGACGAAGTGCTCGACGAAGAAGTCGAGCTCCTGCATCAGCTTGACGACGTCGAACGCCAGGTCGAACGGGCCGGCGTCGGACCCGGCAAGCCGGCGTCCGCCGCTCTGAATCGTTGCGACGATCTCCACCGCTTCCCGGTAGCGCGCGCTCCGCTCGTCGTCCGGCAGCGTGGCGACGGCGTCTTCCAGCATCGTGTCGCCGAGATCCTCGACGACGACGATTCCCAGCGCCGCGTCCGCTCCGTGGATGACCGGCACCCGCACGGGAAGGCGGCGGAACAACTCGGCGACGCGGATCAGAGGCAGCGTCTCGGGGTCGATCGGACCGTCGTGCACGACGAGGACGCGCGACGGCGCGCCAGGCGGAACGACACGCACGAAACGGCGGTCGGATGCGTCTCCCGCCAGGGGCGCGAGACGGGTCGACGGCGGCAGACCGGAACTGCGCAGCCACGCTCTGGCGCGCGATTCCGGTGTGTCGGCCTGTCGGGACGGGTCCGTCATCGGTCCGTGCCGGGAAGGTCGTCGAGAGGGTAGAGGGCTGCGTTGCCTGCCATGCTTCCGCCTTCCGGGGCCGCCGCCGCGTCGGCGGGCACGCAGATCCGACGATGCAGCACCGTCCCGGCCGGCAGGCTGACTCCGTCGGCGACGATGCAACGGTCGAGCCGGCAGTCGGCTCCGATGCGGACGTGGTCCCAGACCGCCGTGCGTTCGAGCGAGGCCGACGGATGAATCGTCGACCCGGCGCCGACCGGCAGCGCCTCGCATCCCTCGCGCCGGGCGACGGCCAGCGACGCGGCCAGGTAGTCCGCCGGCGTCCCGACGTCCAGGAAGTCGTCCCCGCACCCGTGGGCCCGGATGCTACCGGGCCGCTCGTCGTCCGGGTCGGCCAGAAGCCGGTCGTAGATGCCGCCGATGGTGGCGGCGGGCCGGCCGGCGGGCAGATCCGCGAAGACGTCCGCCTCGACGAGCTGCACACCCACGAAGTGGGCGGCTGCGCCGAGTCCGGCCCGCACGAAGCCGCGCACGCGGCCGTCGCCCGCGACGAGCACGCCGCCGTAGCGGTCCGGGGACGGATGCGGGGCGACGGCGAGGGTGACCGAGGCGCCGGCGGACGCGTGGGTCTCGGCGAGCGCACGAAGCGAGAGGGTCGTCAGGGTGTCGCCGTTGACGACGAAGAAGCGCGAGCCGAGCAGCGGCAGCGCCTGCCGCGGACCGCCGGCGGAACCGAGGATGACCGGCTCCCAGGAGTAGCGCACGCGCACATCGGCAGCCTCTCCGTGGCCCACCAACCGTGTGATCGTCTCCGGCCGGTGGTGCAGGTTGAGGACGACTTCCGCGACGCCCTGGGCCGCCAGCCATTCCAGGATGCGGGTCACGAGCGGGCGCCCGGCGACCGGCACCGCCGGTTTCGCGCGAACGTCGGTCAGCGGACGGAGACGCGTTCCGAGTCCGGCCGCGAGTACGAGGGCGGGAGGCAGCGGGCCGGCCATCGCGTCGGGCGCTACTCGAAGACCATGTCGCTGACCGGACGTCCGTGGGCGGCGCAGTCCGACTCCCACACGCGGCGATAGGACGCCGTGATGTAGTCGGCGGGACCGCGGCCGAGCGCCTGCGCGAGCCGCGTCACGCCCGCCTCGCTGCCCTCGAGCTCGACGAAGACTCCGCACGGCGTCTCGTCGATGGCGACGATCGTGCCGTCCCGCTCGAACTCCTCGCGGTACTTCTGGTAGCGGAACCAGACGTCGAACCCCGCCCGTTCGAGGACCCGGAGCAACACCGCGCCGTCGCCGACGTCCGTCTCGACCTCTTCGCGGACCTTCATGACGACGTCGGGTCGCGGCGGTCCCTTGAAGGTGATGGTGGCGACGCTCTCCCCGCCGGCGTCCGGCGCCTCCATGCGCACGCGCAACGTGCACCACTCGGCGCGCAGCCGGCCGGCGCTCGTGTCGAGGAGGCGGTCGTCCTGCAGGCGCCGCGGGCGCAACCGGACCGCCCCGAGCGCGGCCACCGCCTCGCGGGCGGTCGAGGCCGATGCGAATGCCAGCTTGATCTCACGCTCGATGCGATCGCTCATCGGCGGTTCCCGCCTGGATTCTAGCCCGACAATCGTCGCCGCTTCCACGGCGCAGACTCCCAGACTAGCGTGTCGCGCGGACACGATAGGAGCAACCCGCCAGAGACGGCGTCCCGACGTTCTTGCCGAAGAGCATCACCTTGTGAGTGCTGCCGAGTCCGCCGGGCACCAGCAGGGACTTCAGAGCCAGACGGCGCCGGAGAGCGGCGATGCCGTCGTCGCGCGATTCGCGCGATTCGTCATTCATCCGCTCGACCGCCCCGAGCCCCAGCAGAAAGTAGGTCTGGTCGAGCACGCCAAGCGTGCGCGCGCCGGCGTCTTCGGCCGCGTCGCGCACGAGTGTCAGGTCGACGTGCGCGGTGATGTCGCATTCTCCCGGGTCGACGAGCCACGGCGGCGGGGCGCCGTCGCCGGCGGCTGCGCTGCGCTGCCGCCGGTAGGTCGTCAGCGTGCCCGCGGCGTGCGTCGCCGAGTAGAGCTCCTGCGCCTCGTGGCCATAGTCGACGAGCAGCAGGAATCCCCGGGTGAGGGCTTCGACGGCCCGGCGCACCCAGTCGGCGGCGGCCGGCGCGACCTCGGCTCGCCATCCCGACTCCAGCGTGATGTGCCGGTCGCGAACGTGCTGCAGGCTCGCTTGCGAGAGCGGGCCGAGGCGCTCGGCGAAGTCGCCGGTCGCGTGGTCGAGGTCGACGTATGCCTCCCGGAGTCCACCGTCGGTCATTTCGAGCACATGCGGAGGGAGCGCGTCGAGCAGCTCGTTCGCGAAGATGGCTCCCCGGATCGCGGGTGGGATGCGGGAGCCCGACGATGCCACCTTGTCCGCGTGGGGGCCGAGCGTGGCGGCCTGCGCGTCGCGCGCGGCCCGGCTCCGTTCGACCAGGTGCAGCCGGATGGCCTGATAGAAAGCCTGGTCGTCGGCAGCGGCGGCGTCGAGCACGTCCCGTGCGAGCCGCCCGTTGCCGGCGGCGGCCTCGACCAGGTCGAACCGCGAGTCGCCGGATCCGGATCGCAGGATGCGCCACATCTCGGCGAGCTGCGATGCCAGCAGGGAGCCGAACGCGGGACCGAGGTCGACGCTGGTGAAGAAATCGCCCGCGCGACCGGAACGCCGGTCGGCGCGGGCGTAGTAACCCAACTCGGGATGGTAGAGGGCCAACTCCGCGTAGGCGGCGAACGGCAGCGGACCCTCCGTCCGGATCCGCTCCCGTATCACCTCCCGCAACGTCATCTCGTGCGTCCGGCCCCGCCGGCGCAGACTCCTGGGAGTCTGCGCCGGACAAGGGTGCGGATCTCCCAGTCAGGCCCGGCGGGGCGGCAATCGGAGCCCGCAGGCGACGATTGTCGGGCTAGGAGCTCGGGGCGCTAGTCCTTCTCCACCTGCAGAAAAACGCGTGTATCGCGGCGCTGCACCAGGAGGAACGCGGTCCGCCCCGACTCGATCTCGCCGAGCTCGGCGGTCGCCTCGCTGGCCGACGCGACGTCGACGCGGTTGACGCTGAGGATGACGTCCCCAGGCTGCAGGCCGCCTGCCTCTGCGGTGCTGCCGCGCTGGACGTCGACGACCACCGCGCCGACCGTGTCCGCCGGCACGCGCAGGCGGCGGGCCATCGGCGGCGTCAGGTCCTGCAGTGTGATTCCGAACCCCTCGCTGGTCTCTTCGGCCGCGGCCATCACGTTGCGGCTCTCCGCCTCGAGGTCGAGCTCGCCGATGGTGATGTCGAGAGTCAACGGTTCACCGTTGCGAACGACGTCGATCGGCACGGTCGTGCCGGGCCGGGTGGCGACGACCCGACTCTGGAGATCCCGGGTGTCCTCCACGGGCTCCCCGCCGTAGGCCACCACCACGTCCGCGGGCTGCATGCCGCCTTGATCCGCGGGTCCGTCCGGGTTGACCAGCGAGACGATGACGCCGCGGGGTTCGTCGAGCCCGAGCACGGCGTACTCGTCCCTTGGGACGTCGCGAATCTGTATGCCGATCACGCCGCGCGTCACCTTGCCGCCGCGGAGCTCGTCGAGCAGATCGCGTACGGTGTTGATGGGCACGGCGAAACCGACACCCGCGTTGGACCGGCGGTCGCTCATGATCGCCGTGTTCATGCCGACCACCTCGCCGCGGATGTTCAGGAGCGGCCCACCGGAGTTGCCCGGGTTGATTGCGGCATCGGTCTGCAGCATCTCGTTGCTGCGGCCGGTCGCGACCGGCAAGGGCCGGGCGAGCGCCGAGATGACCCCGACGGTGACCGTATGGCTGAGGCCGAAGGGGGCGCCGATCGCCATCACCCAGTCGCCCGGCGCCATCTGACTCGAGTCGCCGAACGTCGCCACGGGCAACTCCCGGTCGGGTCGCTCGACCAGCTCGAGCAGCGCGCTGTCGGTCAGGCGATCGCCGCCCAGCACGCGCGCTTCGTAGCGCTCGTCGTCGTCGTCGCCGAAGAAGTGGATCTCGATGCTCGTGGCGTTCTCGATGACGTGGTTGTTCGTCAGAATCAAACCGTCGCCATCGATCACGAATCCCGTTCCGGTCGCCGCCGGCCGCGTGTTGTCGTTGTCGTCGGGCGGCGCCTCGCGTTCCGGCGGTTGCCCGAAGAACCGGCGGAAGAACTCGTCGCCGCCGAAGAACTCGTTCATGTTCCCCTGCTGCCGCGGCTGCTGGGTCCAGATCGTCACGACCATCGCCGTCTGCGCGTCGGCGATCTCGCGGAACGTCGTCGCGGTCAGATTGCCGGAGATCGGCGAGCTGTTCGGAATCGGCGCCCGAACGGACTGCGCCGCCGACGGCGGAGCCAGATTGAAGCGTGACGCAATCACCATCCCGACCGCCATGGCGGTCACGGCAATCAACAGCGTGGAAACGAATGTGGTCCTCGATCTCGACATCATTTCCTCCAGCAGGGCGAGCACCCGCATTTCTCGCATCGACTCCAAGTGTAACGCGGCTGCAGCCTGGCGCGGGCTTCCCGCCGACGGGCGCGGGGCCGACCAGCAGTCTGCGCCGTTCTTCGGCGGCAGACTCCTAGCCCGACAATCGTCGCCTGCGGCTCCGCTTGCCGCCCAACCGGGCCTGACTAGGAGTCTGCGCCGTTCTTCGGCGGCAGACTCCTAGCCCGACAATCGTCGCCTGCGGCTCCGCTTGCCGCCCAACCGGGCCTGACTAGGAGTCTACGCCGTTCTACGGCGCAGACTCCTAGCCCAGCGGGACGATTTCCGCCTGCCGCGGACCGGTCACGGCGGCGGCGGCGGCGTCCACGTACACGTTGATCTCGGTCCGAACGCCGAAGTCATCCAGGTAGACGCCGGGTTCGATCGTGAACCCGGTGCCGGGAATGAGCCTCCGCTCATCGTGCGTCTCGTAGTCGTCCATGTGCACGCCGTTGCCGTGGACCTCCTCGCCGAGGCTGTGGCCGGTGCGGTGCATGAAGCGGTCGCCGTAGCCGGCGGCGTCGATCACGTCCCGCGCGGCGCGGTCCACCTCCCAGCCGCTGATCGGTCGACCGGCGTTCACCCGCTCGGTGACGAGGGAGACGGCGGCGTCGCGCGCCTGGCGTGCTGCGCCGAAGATGGCGGCGGCCCGGGGCGGCACCCGGGAGCCGGTGAAGCCGACCCAGGTGATGTCGGCGTACACGGCGCCCGGCCGGTCGATCTTGCCCCACAGGTCGAGCAGGACCACCTGTCCGCGTCCGATGGGACGATGTTCCTCCGCGGTGGGCAGATAGTGGGGGTTTCCGCTGCTCTCCTGAGCGGCCACCACGGGCGGGCAGTCGGTGACCAGCCCCGCGTCCGCGAACCACCCGGTCATCACCTGCTGGACCGCGTACTCGGTCAACGAACCCCCGCCGACGCGGTCGGCGATCAACTCGAACGTGCGGTCCTTGATGCTGTGCAGATGCCGGGATGCAGTGCGATGGCTCGCGAGCGCCGCGTCGTCCCAGACGGCTTCGAAGCGTTGCACGAGGTCGCCGGAGGACACCACCTCGGCGCCCAGCGAGCGGATGCACTCGACGGTCCCGGCGTCCACCCGTGAGACGTAGGGAATCGCGCAGTTCGGCGAGTACTCCATCGCGATTCGGCGCATGCCCTGCACCAGGGAGTCCAGACCCGCTTCCAGTTCGTTGCGTCCCGCGTAGATCCGTCGGCTTCCGGGAAGATGCGCCAGACTGTGCCGCTCGATGCCGTGCACGAGGGCGCGCGGCTCGCCGGACGCGGGGACGAGGTAGTACCAGCGTCGCGTCGTCAGCTTGCCGCTACCGCCAAGTCCCGCTACCCGGCGCGCGATGGGGTTGGATCCGTGAAAGTCGTAGAGGAGCCAGCCGTCGAGTCCGTCCTCGCGGAGCGCCCGCTGAATCGCCGACAGGTCGAATGCCATGCGTGCGTACCGTACCGCGACGGCAATCGGGCCGCGACGCGCGACCCGGGATCTACCAGTAGGACGCCGGAATTCGCACCTTGGCTTGCTGCAAGGCCCCGGATCCGGTCAGGCCGGGGTGAGACGTCCGTCTGGCGACCGGAAAAGGACATAGACGGTGGCCCAGAGCACTTGCCGGCCGGGGTAAGCCGAAGCCCGGCCGGCACCGCGGATGCACGGGCGCGGCGACGACAGGCTCGGCGCGCGTTCCCGTCTCTGCGCGGCAAGGGGCCGCTCAGGCGCCCTCTGCGGCTCCCGCCGCCCCATCCTCGGCCGCCGCGGACTCCTCCTGCATGCCCTCGACGGGGCGGAGGCAGGTGAACTTCAGCGCGTCTGCGTCCACCAGCTCTTCCTCGCCCTCTTCCGCTTCTTCGGCCGCGGCGGCTTCTTCGCCCTCTTCGCCCTCTTCGACCTCGGGTTGCGGCGGGAACTCGATGTCTTCCAGGAGGGTCGCCTTGATGTCGCCGTTCTGGTGAGAGAACTCGTAGTTGCTGCGGTCCATCGCGGACACCACCGGCACCCGGAGCTCGATGTCGCACACCTCGTCGACCAGGATCGGCAGGCGGCGCCGCGCCTGATCGCCGGTCACCGTGTTGCCGTCCCCGTCGTACCAGAACTCGTCGACCTGGAACCCGGCGATCGCGTTCTGCGAGACGTTCCGGATCCGGATCGACGTGATGTTGAAGCCCCGGTCCTGACCCGTGCCGCGGCGGGCCGTCGGCTGCGTGTAGCCGATCTCGGCCTGCCCGCGCTGCGTCGGCACGAGGGAGATTCCCGCCGCGAGCCGTTCCGCGAGCCGATCCGCCGCGGCCCTGGCCTCGGGGCTTACTTCGACCTCCGCCTCTGCCGCCGCCGCGGCGGCCGCCGCCTCCTCCTCTTCCCCGCCGCCGCAGGCGGTCGCCGCCGCCAGCAGGACCATGACACCCCAAAGCAGTGCGCGGTTCACGGATTGCATCGCATGTCCTCCCGAAGATCGTTCGCAGAGATGAGGCGAAAGTATAGCAGTCCCGCGTCGAACGCGGGCATCCCTACATTTCTCCGTTCCAGTCCTCGGGCTCGGCGCTCGCCGACCGGAACACTTCCAGATGCCACTTCCCGCCGCCCCACGGTTCGATCACCTCGGCGGCGACGACGTCGACCAACAGCTCCGAGAACGCGCGTCCCTCCGGGTCGCCTTCCAGGTGATAGGCCGGCTCGTCCCAGGAGAAGGTCGGGTAGAGGATCAGGCTGAGGAAGAGGTCGTAGCCGTCGTCGACCACGATAAGCTGGCCGCAGGGTCTCTTCTGGGTCGAGTGATACACGAGGTACTTTTCCGCGCTGTGCGCCCGGATGTACCGCTTGAGCGCGAACTCCTGGGCGACGACGTCCTCGACCGCCATCTTCTTAACCCAGCACTCGTGACAGTACTTCTCCTCCCCGCGGGGTTCGGAAACCTCCTTGGCGCCGCACAGGGCGCAGGGAGTGCGCGCAGCCGAACGTGGAGCCATGCGGTCGATTCTAGCAGGCTGGCAGGCCCGGCGCGGGCTTCGCGGATTACCATTGATCCATGCCGGCTCGACCGCCGCACCGCGGCCTGCGACATCTGGCGCTGCACGTTCGCGCCTTCGACGCGATGAAGCGCTTCTATACGCAGGTTCTCGGCTTTGCGGTGGAATGGGAGCCGGACGCCGACAACGTCTACCTGACGTCCGGTGCCGACAACCTGGCGCTCCATCGCGGGCCGTCCGACGGCGATCCGGCGGAGCGGGCGGTCGGCGGCGCCCTCGATCATCTCGGTCTCGTGGTGCGCAGCGCGTCCGACGTCGACGCCTGGGCGGACTATCTGGCCGCCCAGGGCATCGCGCTCGACGCTCTCCCCCGGACCCATCGCGACGGTGCGCGGTCGCTGTACGTCTCCGATCCGGACGGGAACCGGGTGCAGATCATTCACCACCCGCCGATAAGCGGCGAATAGTCGCGCCTCGGAACCCCGTTCGCCGCGTTCTGCGGCACAAGGCTCCTGGACGCGGCGAGCGGGCGGAAGCGGCTCGCCGGCGCCGTCGGCGCCCCCGCGTCAGCGTTCGCCCCATTTCAGCTTTTCCCGCAGCACCGCGAAATAGTCGCGCGACTCGGCGCGCACCAGTCGCAAGGGGGGGGAAGACCGCTCCACAATGACCGCGTCCCCGTCCTCGAGGGCCACGCTGAGCTGGCCGTCGAAGTTGGCGAAGGCGTCGAAGTGCGCTCCGGACAGACGCGGTTGCAGCGTCACCGGTTCCCGGCCCGGGATGACCACCGGCCGGTTGGTGAGCGTATGGGGAGCGATGGGGGTCACCGTGAGGGCATCGACGGTCGGGTGCACGATCGGGCCGCCGGCGGCCAGGTTGTAGCCCGTGGATCCGGTCGGCGTCGCCACGATCACGCCGTCGGCGCGGCAACTCGTGACGAGCCGGTCGCGCAGGGTGATCGACACGTCGATGATGCCCGAATCGGCCGATCTGCCGAGGACGACGTCGTTGAGCACGGTCCTGTCGGCGATGTCCCGCCCGTTGCGCCGGACCCGGGCCCGCACCGTGAGCCGCTCGTCCACGCCGGCCGTTCCGGCGAGCACGGAGTCGAGTGCGTCGTACATCTCGGGGCGGGTGATCTCGGTGAGGAAGCCGAGACTCCCGCAGTTGACGGCGAGGATCAACGTGTCCGGGGCCAGGCTGGCAACCGGGTGGGCGACGCTCAGCAGGGTCCCGTCGCCGCCGAGCACGAGCAGTACGTCCGCGGCCCCCGGCAACTCCGCCCGCGACGCGGTCGGGTGACCGTGCAGGGCGGCGCTGCGCGCGGTCTCGCTCTCGATCACCACCGGCGTGCCGCGGCCGAGCAGCCAGGCCGTGGCGCCCCGCGCGGCGGCGGTTGCATTGGGGGCGTGCGGCCGCGCCACGATGCCGACCGTGGTGCGGGATCCGCGGTTGCCGGTGGGCGGGTGCGCCATCAGGGTGAGGGTGTCTCGCGGCGGCGCAAATGGACGAAGTACTCGCGGTTGCCGGTGACCTCGCGCCGGGGCGCCGGCGTTGTGGACACGCACGCCAATCCTACCGCATCGGCTGCCGCGACCACCTGCCCGATGACGCGGCGGCGGACGGCGCGATCACGTACGATTCCGCCCTTGCCCACCTCGCCCCGCGCCGCTTCGAACTGCGGTTTGACCAGCGCCACCACGTCGCCGTCGTCAGTAACGAGAGCGGGTACGACAGGCAGGACGAGCCGCAGCGAGATGAACGAGACGTCGATCGTCACGAAGTCTACCGGCGGCAGTCCGCCGGGCAGCATTCCCCGCGTCAGGCGGCGGGCGTTGATCCCTTCGAGCGGCACGACGCGGGGATCCGCCCTGAGTCTCCAGTCGAGTTGGCCCCGCCCGACGTCGAGGGCCACGACCCGTTCGGCGCCGCGCCGCAGCATGGCGTCGGTGAAGCCGCCGGTCGAGGCGCCGATGTCCAGGACCGTCCGTCCCCGCACCTCGATGCCGAACCGGTCGAGCGCACGGGCCAGCTTGACGCCGCCTCGCCCGACGTAGGGATGGTCCGGGACGGTCAGCGCAATCCGCGCGTCCAGAGCGACCGCGGTTCCCGCCTTGGTCTGCAGGACGTCGTCCACACGGACCCGTCCGGCCAGAATGAGAGCGCGCGCCCGCGCGCGCGTCGCGGCAAGGCCGCGCGCCACGACGAGGGCGTCCAGCCGGTTCCGATCCGCCATCGGGGCTCTCCGCGGGTGCTCACCTGGTGCGTCCAAGCACCCAGTCGGCGATCTCGAACAGGCGTCCACCGATACCGGCGGCCCCCAGCTCCGCTTTCGCATCGGCGATCGAGCGGGCTGCGAGGCGCCGCGATTCGTTCACCCCGAACAGCGCGGGGTAGGTCGGCTTGCCGGCCTCCGCGTCCTTCCCGGCCGTCTTGCCGATCTGTTCCTGTGCGCCTTCCACGTCGAGGATGTCGTCCACGATCTGGAATGCCAGGCCAAGATGCGCCGCGTAACGGTCGACGGCGTCGGCGGTCGCATCGGTGGAGCCCCCCATGATCGCCCCGGCGACCGCCGCCGCGCGGATGAGCGCGCCGGTCTTGCGCCCGTGCAGCGCCCTTATCCGCGCCTCGTCGAAAGCCCCCGTCGCCCCCGTCGCCGCGAGGTCGATCACCTGTCCGCCCACCATTCCCTCGGCGCCGGCGGCGGCCGCGATGCGCTCCAGCGTGCGCAGCCGGCGGCCGCGGCGGTCGGGCGTCTCCGAAGCGGACCCCCGCGCCAGCACCCGGAACGCTTCGGTCAGCAGCGCGTCGCCGGCCAGAATCGCGATGCCTTCGCCGTAGACGACGTGCGCGGTCGGCTTTCCGCGGCGCAGGGTGTCGTTGTCCATCGCCGGCAGATCGTCGTGCACGAGCGAGTAGGCGTGGATCAACTCGACCGCGCAGGCGGCCGGCAGAGCCTCCCGATCCTCCCAGGGTCGGTCTCCCGCCACGCTGTCGGCAGCGGCCAGCGTAAGAAGAGGCCGCAGGCGCTTGCCGCCCGCGAACACCGTGTAGCGCATCGCGTCCGCGATGAGCGGGGGGCAGGCGGGGGAGGTGGGGAGCAGGCGCTCGAGGGCTGCGTCGACCTCCGCGCGCCGCTCGCGGGCATACTCGTCGAACGCCGCGCGTTGCGCCGCTGCCTCAGAAGGGGACGTCATCGTCGCTCGGCCCATTGTCCGCGCCAGGTTCTCCCGCGCCGCGGTCCGCAATGGGAGCGCCCGCGATCGACGCCGGCGCGGGGCGGGTGTCTCCCTGTTCCGTGAGCAGCTCGATCCGGCGTTCGGCGTCGTCGAGGCGCGTGTGGCAGAAGCGCGACAACGCGATGCCCCGCTCGAAACGCTCGAGCGACTGCTCCAGCGGAAGCTGCCCTTCCTCGAGCGTCTTGACGATGGTCTCGAGCTCGGCGAGCGCAGATTCGAAGTCCTTGATGTTCGGGTCGCCCATTGTCTCGCGCTCCTTCGCCGTGCCGGCGCGACCTTGCGGTCGCGTTGGGAGTTCGCCGGTGCGAAGCGCCTGCGGCGCAGACTCCTATTCCCGAGAGGTGACCTCGCAGCGCAACGCGCCCTCGTGCAGCGTGATGCGCACCGGATCGCCGACCGCGACCTCCGCCGCGCGGCGCACGATGGCCGTCCGATCGTCGTTCCAGCACACTGCGTACCCCCGCGCGAGGACACCGAGCGGGCTGAGCGAGTCGAGCTTCGCAAGGGTCGTCTCGAGTTCCCGCCGGCCGGTCGCGTGACGGTCGCGCACGGTGCGCGCCAGTTGCTCGCGGCCGGCCGCCAGCCGGCGGCGGCGAGCCGCGTGGCCGTCCCGGGCGGCGCGCGCCAGACGTTCGCGCGCGACGGCCAGACGAGTCCGGATGTGGGCCAGCCGGCGGCCGACGTCGAGCGCTTCGAGACGCGTGAGCAGCGCGGCCCGGCGGCGTTCGCGCCGTGCGACGCCGGCCCGCGCGCGCTCGACGAGCCGGCGGGTCAGCTCGTCCGCCCGGCGGCCGTGCAGTGCGAGCCGGGTCGGAAACGAGGCCAGTCCCGGCCGGTGCCGCATTGCCTCCACGTTCGCCCGCCGCCGCTCGAGGGCGGTGCGCGCGGCCGCGACCAGACGCCCGCCGGCCCGTTCGAGGCGCGCCTCCAGCTCGGTCTTGCGGGTCACGACGAGCTCCGCCGCCGCGGACGGCGTCGGCGCGCGCAGGTCGGCGACGAAATCGCTGATCGTGTAGTCGGTCTGATGCCCCACCGCCGAGATCACCGGAACGCCGAGGGAGGCTATGGTCCTGGCCAGCCCTTCGTCGTTGAATTCCCAGAGGTCTTCCAGCGATCCGCCGCCGCGCGCCAGGATGACCACCTCGACGCCGCCGACGCGTGCGAGGCGCACGAGCGCGCCGGTGATCTCCCGGGCGGCCCCGTCGCCCTGCACGCGGGTCGGGCCGATGACGAGATGTGCGTTCGGGAAGCGGCGGCCGAGGACGTTCAGGACGTCGCGCAGCGCGGCCCCGTCCAGTGAGGTGACGATGCCGATCTTGCGCGGCAGCGTCGGCAGCGGGCGCTTGCGCGCTTCGTCGAACAGCCCTTCCCGTTCCAGGCGCTGGCGGAGCTGGTCGAAAGCCAACTGACGGGCGCCGAGGCCGAACGGCTCCAGGTGCTCCGCCACGAGCTGGTACTCGCCCTTCGGCTCGTACACGCTGATCCGCCCCCGTGCGACGACCCGCAGTCCGTCGGCCGGATCGAATCGCAGATAGCGGAACGCCGACCGGAACATCACGCCGCGAATCTGCGCGGCGCCGCCCTTGAGGGTGAAGTAGAGGTGGCCGGTGTTCCAGCGGCGGCAGTTCGACAGCTCGCCCTCGACCCAGACCGCGGGGTAGGCCGACTCCAACCGCAACCGGATGCGGGCCGTCAGCTCCGCGACGGTGAGCACCTGGCGTCCCGGTCGTGTCCGCGGCGCGGGCGCCGCTTCGCCGAATGGCAGCCTCGTCACGGTTCTGTCCGCCGGTCGAGCGCGTCTACGTCGTCCGCGGAAAGGTCCACGCGCTCGATCGTTCGCGCGCGGCCGGTCTCCGGGTCCGCGGTCACCACGATCGCGTTGATCCGCGGGTTGCGTGTCGCCGTGTCGAACTTCGCCGGCATGCCGTCCAGAAAGCGCTTCAGCACGGGCCGAGGGTCCACGCCGATGATCGAGTCGTGGGGACCGGTCATCCCGACGTCGGTGATGTATGCGGTGCCGTTGGGCAGGATGCGCTCGTCGGCGGTCTGCACGTGGGTGTGCGTGCCGGCCACCGCGGTCACCTCTCCGTCGAGGTGCCAGCCCATCGCCTTCTTTTCCGAGGTCGCCTCGGCGTGGAAATCCACGAACACGATGCGCGCCCCGTGTTCGGCCCGGACCGCGGCGACCTGCTCGCGGACCACGCGGAACGGATTGTCGAGCGGATTCATGAAGATGCGCCCCATCACGTTCACGATGCCGACCGGCACGTCGTCCCTTGTCCGCGCGCCGTAGTGCCCGCGGCCCGGCACGCCGGCGGGATAGTTGCCCGGCCGCAGGAGTCGCGGCTGGCTCTCGATGTACGCGAGCGCCTCCTTCTTGTCCCAGACGTGGTTGCCCGTCGTCATCACCTGGACACCGTGATCGAGCAGCGTCTCCCCGATGTCGCGGGTGATGCCGTTGCCGCCGGCCGCGTTCTCTACGTTGGCGATCACCAGGTCGACGCCGTGGCGGGCCACGAGCCGGGGGAGGGCCAGCCGGGTGATAGTGCGTCCCGGCTTGCCGACGATGTCGCCGACGAAAAGGAGCGTGACGGTTGCGGGCATCCGCTGGAATGATCGCACAGGTGGTTGCCGGCCTGCGAAGCGCCCGGCCGCGACGCGGCAGTCGAGACCGGCCGTGGCCCGGCGGATGTCGACCCGGCGCCGGATCTTCGCGTATCCTAGTGGAATGGACGACGAGACAGAGGTTTCCGAGGCTGCCACGGCGCCGGCGCAGGCTGCGGAAGACGGTGCCGAAGCCGCGCGCGAGCCGGCGCCGCCCATCGAAAGCCGTTTTCTGTATGTCGACGTGGCGGCGCAGCGCGCGAAGCAGTTGCGCCGCGGCGCTCTGCCGCGGCTCGAGGAGTTGGCCGGCGATGCGGAGGCGGACACTCCGGTGAAGCTGCGTCACAAGCTCGAGCGCATCGCCATGCGCGAAGTGGACCGCCGCAAGATTCATTACGACGTGCCGGCGCCGGCGTCGGGGGAGTGATCGTGGCTCCAGATCAGTCGATCATCGGCGGAGCCGTGCAGACTCTTATGGGGCTGGCCGTCTCCACCGGATTTCTGCTCGCGCTGTTCATCGGGTTCCTGGTAATCGCGGGCTTCACCAAGTTCCGGAAGACCGGACGCGGATCGCTGGTGGTCCGCAATCTGGCGGATCAGATGGACGGTGCGCGGGTCCAGTACATCCCGCCGGATGCGCCCAGCGGGCCGGCGGACCAGTTGCGCACGCCCGAGCTCCTCGAACAGGCGGGCGGAACTGCCGCCGACACCGGAGCTTCTCAGGCCGGACCTTCCTGAACGCGTTCGTACGCGTGCGCCAGTCGCAGGAGCGTCGCTTCGCCGAAGGCGCGCCCGACCAGTTGCAGGCCGATCGGCAGGCGGGCCGCCGTGAAGCCGGCCGGCACGCTGATCGCCGGCAGGCCGGTCAGGTTGGCGCTGACGGTGAACACGTCTCCCAGGTACATCGCCAGCGGATCCTGCAGGTGCTCGCCGAGCCGGAACGCGGGTGCGGGCGTCGTCGGCATCGCGATGACGTCCACGCCGCGCCCGGCGGCGTCGAACGCGCGATCGTAGTCGCGTCGAATCAGGCTTCGTACGCGCTGGGCCCGGCGGTAGTACGCGTCGTAGTAGCCGGCACTCAGCGCATAGGTCCCGAGCATGATCCGGCGCTTCACTTCCGCCCCGAAGCCGGCGTCGCGCGTCCGGTCGTACATCGCGGCGAGCGGTGAGCCTGCGCCGTCTCCGTCCTCGGCCGCCGCCGCGGCGCGGGCGCCATAGCGGACCCCGTCGTAGCGGGCGAGGTTGGAGCTGGCCTCCGCCGGGGCGACCAGATAGTAGACGGGCACCGCGTGCTCCGCGTGCGGCAGCTCGACGTCGACCACCGAGGCGCCTGCCGCCGCGAGCGCGACGAGGGCCTTGTCGAAGGCCGCCAGCACCTCGCTGTCGATGCCCGCGTCGCCGTACCCCAGCAGCGCGCGCGGTACGCCGACCCGCAGTCCTGCCGCGTCTGCGGTGAGCGCCGCCGTGTAGTCGTCGACGGGCGCGTCCACCGACGTCGCGTCGTGCGGATCGTGCCCCGCCAGCACCCCCAGGACGAGCGCCGTGTCGGCCACCGTCCGCGCCAGGGGACCGATCTGGTCGAGCGATGAGGCGAAGGCCAGCAGTCCGTAGCGGGAGACGCGGCCGTAGGTCGGTTTCAGCCCGGCGATTCCGCAGAACGCCGCCGGCTGGCGGATGGAGCCGCCCGTATCCGATCCGATGGCGACCGGCGCGAGCCCGGCCGCGACCGCGGCGGCGGCGCCGCCGCTCGATCCGCCCGGCGTGCGTTCGGGGTCCCACGGGTTCCGGCTCGGTCCGTAGGCGGAGTGCTCGGTCGACGACCCCATCGCGAACTCGTCGCAGTTGGTCTTGCCGACGACGATCGCGCCCGCTTCCCGCAGGCGGGCGGCCACCGTGGCGTCGTACGGCGGTCGAAAGCCGGCCAGGATTCGCGACGCCGCGGTCGTCGGCTGTCCCCGCGTGCAGATGACGTCCTTGACGGTGATCGGCACGCCCAGCAAGGGCCGGTCGCGCCACTCGTTCCGGTGCCGATCTACCTCCGCGGCCCGCGCCAGCGCCGCGTCCCGGAACACCGCGGTGAACGCGTTCCAGCGCCCGTCGTCCTCCGCGATGCGTTCCAGGTAGTGCCTGCAGACCTCGACCGCCGACCGGTGGCCGGACCGTACGGCGTCGCGAATGGAACTGGCGGTCTCCGCGTCCGCCGGCCGCGCCGCCCCCGCCATCAGCCCAGCACTCGCGGCACGCGGAAAAAGCCGCCCGTCTCCGAGGTGCGGTCCGCGACGCCGTCCGGCGCGTTGGCCAGCGTCTGGTCGCGGGCGAGCGACGGCCGCACGGAGTCCGGGCGCCGCGGGCAGTCGGCGCCGCCGGGGTGCCAGGACTCGTCGGCGCCGCTCACGTCGACCCCCTGCAGCCGTTCGGCGTACTCGAGGATGTCGGCGAGCTGCGGAGTGAACAGATCGACTTCTTCGGGGGTGAGATCCAGGTGCGCCAGCGCGGCGATCCGCTCGACGTCGGCGCGGGTGAGACGGTCGGGCATGGACACGACCCTAACACAGCCTGCGAACGGCTCGGGCGCCCGGGCGTGGCGTCGGAGTCGGCGAAACATTCCGCACGGGGCCGGGGCGCGCCTGGCGCCGGCGTGCGATCATGGGCGGGTGTCAGGTTCGCTCTTCGGCCGGCCGCGCGCCGAGGTCGAGGCCGCCCTTCCGGATCGCGAGCCGGTCGCTTGCCCGCTGTGCGGTCGCGAGCCCCGGCCGTTCGCCGTCGACTTCCAGGGATTGCACCTCGCGCGCTGCACCGCCTGCGGTCTGGAGTTCCAGCACCCCCGACCCGTGTTCGAGCAGATCGCCTCCGCCGTCTATACGCCCAAGTACCATCCCGAAGGGCACGAAATCGTCGACGGCGGCCGGGAGCGGACCTTCGCGAGACAGTTGGAGCGGATCGAGCGGTACGTCCACCGCCGCCCCGCCGCCCTGCTCGACGTGGGGTGCGGGGCCGGCGCGTTTCTGGGCTACGCCCGATCCCGCGGCTGGACCGTGGGCGGCACCGACATCAACGTCACGCAAGACGCGCGACGACACGATGCTCGACTGTGGGAGGGACAGTTGCCGGAGATCCGCTTCGACGGCGCGCGGTTCCACGCTGTTCGCCTCAACCAGGTGCTCGAGCACACCCCGGACCCGTTGCGGGAGCTGCGGCAGGCGCGGCGTCTGGTCGCCGGAGACGGCGTTCTGCTGATCGGCGTGCCGAACCTCGCCGGACTGAGCGTTCGCCTCAAGAGCTGGCAGAGCCGTCTCGGCCTGAAGCGCCGGCGTTGGAAGCACTACGGCGCACTGCACCATCTCTGGTTCTTCACCCCGGCGACGCTGGCGGCGCTGGTCGAGGCGGCCGGGTTCAGGGTGGTGCACTGGGAGACGCCGGCCGAGGATCGGCCGGGGCGGTCCGGATGGGCGAAGGCGCTGGTGCGGGGTCCGCTCCAGGCCGCGAGACTGGGCGGGATTCTCGATCTGTACGCACGGCCGGCAGAACCGACGCGGGACTGAATCAGGACGTTCGGTCTGGCCGGCGGGCACCCTTCGCGCCAACCTCCGGACGTTCGATTCGGCGTGCCGTCAGTGCGAGCCGTAGTCGAGCTCTCCGGCCTCGACCCGCACCGGCAGCCGGTTCTCGCGCGGCGGCAGCGGGCACGTCGTGTGCGGATTGAAGGCGCACGGGGGGTTGTAGGCCTGGTTGAAGTCCACCGTCGTCCTGCCGTCGGCATCCGGGGCGTCGGCGTACAGGAAACGCGCGGCGGGGTAGGTCTCGCTGCCGCTCGTCAGGTCGCGGAAGATGAACCACAGTCGGTCGCCGGAATCGACCGCCGTCATGCGCAACTCCGCGCCGCCCACGGTGAGGGCGACCGAGCCGCTGGTCCGGAACGTCTCGACGTCGCCGAGGATGTTGGGCAGCCGCATCGTGCGCGGCTCGTCGTGCGGGATGTAGCGCCCGTGCACCCGGAAGGCCTCGTCGACCGGGTACCAGCGCAGGCCGGTGAAGCTGCGCCGGATGTCGCTCTCCCGATCCCGCATGCGGATGGCGAGCCGGTCGCCGCTGTAGTGGCCGAACAGCGACAGCGGACCGAGGGCGATGGTCGGCCGCTCGCGTCCCTCGTAGGGCCAGAGCTGCGCCGCTTCGACGTCCCGGCCATCGATCCAGAGCGTCTCTCCCCGCGGCGCCCGCACCGTGATCGTCCCGTCCCGCAGGGTGAACACGCCGGCCTCGGCGGGTCCGGTCCGCAGCAGGATGTCGTTGAGCGGCGACGACCCGAAGCTGTTGTCCCCCTCGTTGAGGAAGAACAGGCCGGCCACCGTCAGCCAGCCGTCGTCCGCCTTCAGGCGCTGTTCGCGGTCGACGCGCCAGGCCTCGATCTCCGCCGCGTAGTCCTGTGCGGCCGGCATCCCCGACGCCATCAGCACCGCGAGCGCGCAGAGCGCCGCTCGCCTCCACCGCAGGATTCCGTGTTGCACGGGCCATCCTAGCACGCACACGCGCTAGTATTGATGGTTCGTCTGGCGCGCGGGGGCGCAGCGCCGTGCATCGTCCGGCGTCGTTCGTGACGCCCGGCTTGCTGCGGCGCCGGCGACCCGTGCGCCGGCCTGGACGAGCCGACGCGTCTAGAGAGGGTACGGCAGCTACAGCAAGAGTCCCATCCATGAGCACCAACTCCTTCGGAACCCGTCAGTCCCTGTCGGCCGGCGACGGCACGACCGTCGACGTCTACAACCTGCGTGCGCTCGAGGCGTCGGGCTATCCCGGCGTCGGGCGCCTGCCGTACTCGCTGAAGATCCTGCTGGAGAACATGCTCCGCCGCGAGGACGGCCGGGCGGTGAAGGCGGACGATATCGAGGCACTGGCCCGCTGGGAGCCGGGTGTCGACAAGGAGATCGCGTTCATGCCGGCCCGCGTCCTGCTGCAGGACTTCACCGGCGTGCCCGCGGTGGTGGATCTCGCCGCGATGCGCGAGGGCATCGCGCGGCTCGGCGGTGATCCCGGCCTCGTCAACCCGCTGCAGCCGGCCGAGCTGGTCATCGATCATTCGGTGCAGGTCGATCACTTCGGGACCGCGAACGCGTTCGAGCTGAACGCGCAGCTCGAGTTCTCGCGCAACCGCGAGCGCTACTCGTTCCTCAAGTGGGGGCAGGACGCGTTCCGCAACTTCAAGGTGGTGCCGCCCGACACCGGCATCGTCCACCAGGTCAACATCGAGTACCTGGCCCGGGTGGTGTGCCGCGATACGTCGAACGGGAGCGTGCTGGCCTATCCGGACACCCTGGTCGGCACCGATTCGCACACTACGATGGTCAACGGCCTGGGCGTCGTCGGCTGGGGCGTGGGCGGCATAGAGGCCGAGGCGGCGATGCTGGGGCAGCCGATCTCGATGCTGATCCCCGACGTGATCGGCTTCCGGCTGGCGGGCGAGTTGCCGGAGGGGACCACCGCGACCGACCTCGTGCTGACCATCACCGAGCGGCTGCGCCAGTTCGGCGTGGTGGGGAAGTTCGTCGAGTTCTTCGGACCGGGGCTCGGGTCGCTGACGCTTGCGGACCGGGCGACGCTCGGAAACATGTCGCCGGAGTACGGCTCGACCGTGGCTATCTGCCCGATCGACCGGATGACCCTCGACTACCTCGTGCTCACGGGACGCGAGCGCGGGCAGGTGGATCTGGTGGAGGCCTACGCCAAGACGCAGGGCCTGTTCGCCTCCGAGGGCGACGACCCGCTGTACACCGACGTCGTGGAGCTCGACCTGGCGACGGTCGAGCCGAGCATCGCGGGGCCGAAGCGCCCGCAGGATCGAGTGCCCCTGCAGCGGGCGAAGTCGGCCTTCGTCTCCGTGCTCGGGGACTTGGCGGGCGGCCGCGAGCGGGCGGCCGCGGGCGGCAGGGCGGCAGGCGAGTCGGCCGGCGGCGGTAGCGAGACGCCGCTGGAGGACGGCGCGGTGGTCATCGCCGCCATCACGAGCTGCACGAACACGTCGAATCCGAGCGTCATGATTGCCGCGGGGCTGCTCGCGCAGAAGGCGGCGGCGCGCGGCCTGCGACCGAAGCCGTGGGTCAAGACGAGCCTCGCGCCCGGCTCGCTGGTCGTCACCGAGTACCTGCGCGCGGCCGGCCTGCTGAAGCCGCTGGAGGATCTCGGTTTCGGCCTGGTGGGTTACGGATGCACCACCTGCATCGGCAACAGCGGTCCGTTGCCCGAGCCGGTCGCCGCGGCGATCCGCGAGCGCGACCTCGTGGTGACGTCGGTGCTGAGCGGCAATCGCAACTTCGAGGGCCGGGTGCAGCCGCTGGTCCGCGCCAACTACCTGGCGTCCCCGCCGCTCGTGGTCGCCTACGCGCTGGCCGGCCGGATGACGACCGACCTGACGACGGAGCCGCTCGGGCGGGATGCGGACGGCAGCGACGTGCACCTGGCGGACGTCTGGCCGTCGGCGGCGGAGGTGCAGCAGGCGATGGCGGCGGCGGTCCGGACCGAGCAGTTCACCGACAAGTACGGCCAGGTCTTCGACGGCGACGACCGCTGGCGGGGGCTGCCGGCGCCCACCGGAGACCTGTTCCGCTGGACCGACGACTCGACCTACGTCCGCCACCCGCCGTTCTTCGAGACGCTTACCCCGACGCCGGCGGCACCGTCCGATGTCTCGGGGGCGCGCGTGCTCGCCCTGCTCGGCGACAGCGTCACCACCGACCACATCTCGCCGGCCGGCGCCATCCCGGCCGACGGTCCGGCCGGGCGGTACCTCATCGCCAACGGCGTCGAGCCCAAGGACTTCAACTCGTTCGGCAGCCGCCGCGGGAACCACGAGGTGATGATGCGCGGCACATTCGCCAACATCCGGCTGCGCAACCGCCTCGCCCCCGGCACCGAGGGCGGCTGGACGCGGCACCAGCCGGACGGCGAGCAGATGGCGATCTACGACGCGGCGATGCGCTACAAGGACGAAGGGACGCCGCTCGTCGTGCTGGCGGGGGCCGAGTACGGTTCCGGCTCCTCCCGCGACTGGGCCGCCAAGGGAACCATGCTGCTCGGTGTGCGGGCGGTCATGGCTGCGAGCTTCGAGCGCATCCACCGCAGCAACCTGGTCTTCATGGGGGTGCTGCCGCTCGTCTTCAAGGACGGCGACGACGCCGGCAGTCTCGGATTGACGGGAGAGGAGTCGTTCGACCTGACCGGCATCGCCGAAGGGCTGGCCCCGCGCAGCGACGTGCAGGTGCGGGCGACCCGTTCCGACGGGACGGTCGTGGAGTTCGCGGTGACGGCGCGCATCGACACCCCGGACGAGCTCGACTACTACCACCACGGCGGCATCCTGCCCTACGTCCTGCGGCAGCTCGCCGCCGCGTAGGCGTTGCCTGGCGGGAATACGATGACGACTACAGCGACTGCCGAACCCGCTCCGCCTGCACCGGCGCAGATCGAGTGGAACCTGGCGGAGATCTACGACAGCCTGGATGCCTGGCGGACGGACAAGGCGCGCCTGGAGAAGCAGGTGGGGGGGCTCTCGCGCTTCAAGGGCCGGCTCGGCGAGAGCGCAGCCGTGCTCTCGGAGGCGCTCGACGCGATCAGCACCACGGAGAAGGATCTCGTCCGGCTCTACGTGTTCGCGTTCCTCAAGGCCGACGAGGACCGGCGCGTCTCGGAGGCGCAGGAACGGCGCGGCGCGGCGACGCTGCTGCTGGCGGCGTTCGAAGAGGCGACCAGCTTCGTGTCGCCGGAACTGCTGCGCGTCGGCTCCGCGACCATCGAGGGCTACCTCGACGGGGAGCCGCGGCTGGCCCGGCATGCCTTCAACGTGCGCAACATTCTGCGCAAGGAGCCGCACACGCTGTCGGACGAGGCCGAGGCGATCATCGCCGGCACCAGCGCGATGCGCCAGGGGCCGGAGCGGGTGTTCGCGATGCTCACCAGCTCGGACATGCCGTTTCCGACCGTCACGCTCTCGACCGGCGAGGAGGTGCGACTCGACCAGGCGGCCTACGGCAAGCATCGTGCGTCCCGCGTGCGGGCCGACCGGAAGCTGGTGTTCGACGCGTTCTGGAAGACGTGGAAGGGCTACGCCGCCACGCTGGGGCAGACGCTGGACACGCACGTCAAGGCGCACGTGTTCGAGGCCCGCTCGCGGCGCTACGCCAGCGCCCTCGACGCGGCGCTGGCCGGACCCAACATCCCGGAGACCGTCTACCGCACGCTGGTCGCCTCCGCCAACCGCCATCTGCCGTCGCTCCACCGCTACTTCCGGCTCCGCCGGCGGATGCTCGGCCTCGACGAGCTGCGCTACTACGACGTCTATCCCTCGCTCGTCGCGTCGGAGCGGTCGTTCCAGCTCGACGAGGCCAAGTCGATTGCCGTCGCCGCCGCCGAGCCGCTCGGCGACGAGTACGTCGCTCTGCTGCGCGAGGCGCTCGCGGGCGACTGGATGCATGTCTACCCGCACGAGGGCAAGGCGCCCGGCGCGTACATGTACGGCGCCGTCTATGACGAGCATCCCTACCTGCTGCTCAACTACAACGGCGAGTACGACGACGTCACCACCCTGGTGCACGAGTGGGGCCACGCCATGCACACGGTGCTGGCCAAGCAGCAGAACCGCTACGAGACGGCCGGCTACGCGACGTTCACGGCCGAGGTCGCGTCCATCACCAACGAGATCCTGCTGCAGGAGCACCTCCTCTCGCAGGACCTCTCGCCCCGCGAGCGCCTCTTTTACCTGGGAACGGCCCTCGAGGCGATTCGGGCCACGTTCTTCCGCCAGGTCATGTTCGCGGAGTTCGAGCTCGGGATGCACGAGCTCGCCGAGCAGGGCGAGGCGTTGTCGGGCGAGAAGCTGACCGACCGCTACGAGAAGCTCGTGCGCCGCTACCACGGCTCGGACGCAGGGGTGCTCGAGTTCGACCCTGCCTACGCCGTCGAATGGGCGTTCATCCCGCACTTCTACAGCAACTTCTACGTCTTCCAGTACGCCACGTCGATCGCCGGCGCGGCCCTGTTCGCCGAGCGGCTGCTCGGGGGCGACGGCCGGGCGCGCGACGACTACCTGGCCGTCCTGCGGGCCGGCGGCTCGCGCTACGCCTACGAGCTGCTCCGCGACCGCGGGATAGACCTGGCGACCGAAGCGCCGTACGACGCGCTCATCGGCCGCATGAACCGGGTGATGGACGAGATCGAGGCGATCCTCGACCAGCAGGCGGAGTAGCGCCGCCGTTGCCCGCACCGCGCGCTGCGCGCGACAATGCCGGTGTGAGCTCCATCCTGCCGATCAACCTCGACGACCTGCTCCACTGCCGCGGCGTGGAATCCGCACGTGTCGAGTTCAAGTCCGGTTGGAACCCGCGGACCACCGGCCATCAGGCGCTCAAGACGATCTGCGCGTTCGCGAACGACTACCACAACCTCAACGGCGGCTACGTTGTCCTCGGGGTCGGTGAGGAGCACGGCCGCGGCATCATGCCGCCGGCCGGTCTGACCGCCGCCGAGATCGCCGCGGCAGGGAGATGGATCCGCGGACATTGCAACCGTCTGGATCCGCCGTACCAACCGGTCGTGTCCCCCGAGGTCGTCGCCGGCCGCCGCGTCCTCGTGCTTTGGGCGCCGGCGAGCGACATGAAGCCGCACTCGGCGCCGGACGGGCCTCGCGGCGCCGCGAAGTACTGGATTCGCCTGGGAGCGGAGACGGTCGATGCGCAGGCCAACGGGTTGCTGTCCGGGCTGATGGCCCAGACCGCACGCGTCCCGTGGGACGACCGGCGGGCTTTCGATGCACGCGTTGAGGATCTGCGCGAGGCGGCCGTCCGCGAATTCCTTCGCGACGTGCGCAGCGGGCTGGTCGACGAGCCGTCGGCGGGCGAGGTCTACCGCCGCATGCGGCTGACGGTGCGCGCCAACGGCTCCGAGCTGCCCCGCAATATCGCCCTCCTGCTCTTCACCGACGATCCGGAGCACTGGTTTCCGGGCGCCCGGACCGACGTCGTGCTGTTTCCGGACGG
>Ga0209754_1000239_pt1 | contig 84114 bp, 79 predicted proteins | sample MesohylBB_FD_187295 | JGI IMG/M metagenome (GOLD analysis project Ga0209754, IMG submission 187295) | Host-associated microbial community of the marine sponge Aplysina aerophoba from Gulf of Piran - sponge mesohyl, lysed by bead beating... | ecosystem: Host-associated > Porifera > Sponge >...
GTCCGCCGCCGACAGCCCGGCCACCGCATCGAGGCCGAAATCGAGCCGGTCGAGCGATTTGGGCGGCGCCCGGTCGAACCAGGGATCGGCGAGGTAGCGCGCCACCGCCTCCCGCGCGACCCGCCCCGTCGCGGCCAGCGCGCCGTCCTCGTCGTAGCGCCGCCCGGTGCGACGCTCCACCCACTGGTCGAGCAGCGCGTTGCCGGGTCCAGTATCGAAGGCGACGGGCGGGCCGTCCCCGCCGACCCAGGTCAGGTTCGCCATGCCGCCGATATTGAGGACCGCGACCGGTGCCTCGACATCGGCGAGAAGGGCCACGTGGTAGAGCGGCGCGAGCGGCGCCCCCTGCCCGCCCGCCGCCACGTCGGCGCCGCGGAAATCGTCGACCACCGGAATCCCCAGCATGCGCGCGAGCGCCCCGCCGTCGCCGATCTGCACGGTCACCCCCTCGCCCGGGCGATGGTCGATCGTGTGGCCGTGAAACCCGACGAGCGAGGGTGCCGGATGGCCGGCGGGAAGCCCGGCGAGGAGGTCCCGCACCGCATCGGCGTGCCTGCGGGTAAGCTCGGCCTCGACCGCCTCGTAGCCCGACGGCCGGCCGAGCGTCGCGGCGAGCCGGGCGCGGAACGCCGCTTGGTAGGGGAATGTCGCCGCCTCTCCGAAGGCGCGGATTGTCTCGCCGTCGGTCTCGATCAGCGCCGCGTCGATGCCGTCGAGCGAGGTGCCGCTCATCAGCCCGACGACCCAGGCGTGGCCCTCCGCCGCGGCCATGCCCGCCGACCCGCGGTCAGTTCCCGGGGTCGGTGGAGAGATAGTGGTCGACGATCTCCGACCCGGTGGCGCGCCACACGCCTTCATGGGCGCAGATATAGTCCAGCCCGCCTTCGAGCGCGCCGATCCGGTGCGGCATGCCGATGACGAACGGGTGGAGGCAGATCGCCATCACCCGGCCCGACTCGGCCCCCTCGCGGTACAGCACGTCGAACTGGCGCTTGATCATGGTCTCGAATTCTTCCGCCGTCCGCCCCATGCGGATCATCGCCGGCAGGTCGTTGATCTCGCCCGAATAGGGGATCGAACAGATCTGCCGCCCGTCGACATCCATCCGGTAGGGCTGGTCGTCGTTGATCCAGTCGGCGACATAGTCCGCGCCGTTGTCGATCAGGTAGTCGAGCGTGTGCCAGCTCTCCTGCAGCCCCGACGACAGCCAGCCGCGCGGCCGGGACCCGGTCGCGGCCTCGATCCGATCGAAGACGCGCTTCACGGTGTCGCGCTCGGCCTCCGGTTCCATGTGGTGGAGGTAGCGCGAATTGCTCTCGTTGTGCCCCATGAACTCCCAGCCCAGCGCCCTGGCGTCCTCGACGATCTCGGGGTGGTCGTCGCAGACCTCGGAGTTGAGGGCGACGGTGCCCCTGACGCCGTGGCGCTCCAGCACCTCCATGATGCGGAACACGCCGACCCGCGCGCCGTAGTCGCGCGGCGCCCAGTTGATGATGTCGGGCGCCATCCCGGTGCCGCCCGGGACCGGTTCGTCGAGCGGGAAGATCTCGATATTGGGGATCACCCAGAGGGCGAGCCGCGCCCCGCCGGGCCAGACGAGCTTCTTGCGCCGGTTGATGGGGATATAGGGGAAGGGCCCGCTGCGGCTGGGTTCCATGGTCGTCTTCCTTTGTTTCTCGGACGGCCGGATGTTAAACCGGCCGGCGAAGCGGGCGCCAACGGTTTCGGGCAGCGAGACGGTCGTGCCGGAGCGCGGCCGCGTCTTTTGGAGACAGCGATGACCGGTTACAGCTCGGAGTTCCTGACGACCGTCGCCGAGCGCGGGTTCCTGCACCAGTGCACCGACGCGGACGGGCTCGACGCGGCGCTTTCCGAGGGCGTGCCCAGGCTCTGCTATATCGGCTTCGACTGCACCGCGGACAGCCTGCATGTGGGCTCGCTGATGCCGATCATGCTGCTGCGCTGGTGGCAGCGGACCGGCCACAAGCCGATCGTGCTGATGGGCGGCGGGACCACCAGGGTCGGCGACCCTTCGGGCAAGGACGAATCCCGCCAGCTGCTTTCGGAAGAGCGGATCGCCGCCAACCTGGACGGCATCAAGCGGGTCTTCTCGCAGTTCCTGACATTCGGCGACGGTCCGACCGATGCGGTGATGATGAACAACGCGGACTGGCTGGACGGACTCTCCTACATCCCGTTCCTCCGCGAGTTCGGGCGCCATTTTTCGGTCAACCGCATGCTGGGCTTCGATTCGGTCCGGCTGCGGCTCGACCGCGAGCAGCCGCTGAGCTTCCTCGAATTCAACTACATGGTGCTCCAGGCCTACGACTTTCTCGAGCTGAGCCGGCGGACCGGATGCATCCTCCAGATGGGCGGCTCCGACCAGTGGGGCAACATCGTCTCGGGCATCGAGCTGGCCAGGCGCACCGACGGGGCGGCGCTCTACGGGCTGACCTCGCCGCTGATCACCACCGCCTCGGGCGAGAAGATGGGCAAGACCGCGGGCGGCGCGGTCTGGCTCAACGCCGACCGGGTAAGCGCTTACGACTACTACCAGTTCTGGCGCAACGCGGCGGACGGCGATGTCGGCCGCTTCCTGCGGCTGTTCACGACGCTGCCGGTCGACGAAATCGCCCGCCTCGAAGCGCTGCGCGATTCCGAGATCAACGAGGCCAAGAAGACGCTGGCCCGCGCGGCGACGGCGCTGTGCCACGGCGCGGCGGAGGCGGACCGCGCCGAAGCCACCGCGCGCACCACCTTCGAGGACGGCGCGCTGGGCGCCGACCTGCCGCGCTACGCGCTCGACCGGACCGAGCTGGAGACCGGGATCGCGGCGTTCGACCTGATTGCGCGCGCCGGGCTCGCCGCGTCCAGGGCCGATGCGCGGCGGCTGATCCGGGGCGGCGGCGGCCGGCTCAACGACCGCGCCTTCGACAACGAGATGCAGACCGTCACCCTGGGCGATCTGACACCGGACGGGGTGATGAAGCTGTCGGCCGGCCGCAAGAAGCATGTCATCGTGACGCCGGTCTGACCCCGCCCGGTCACCGTTCGGGCTGCGGCTCCGCTGGCAGGTCGTCGCGCCTGGCGTCGAATATCCGGAAGATGTTGCGGAACACGCCGGGCGTCAGCACGCCGAGCGGGTTCACGGTGAAGGACGGCTGTTCGATCTTGCCGCGGATCGCGTAGGGCGCGGCGAACAGGCCGCTGCCCTTCTCGCCGGAAAAGATGAAGCCGATGCCGGGCACCTCGCCGAGCGCCGCGTTGAGCGGGTAGGCGGGCACCAGGGTGCCGTCGATCTCCAGGGTCTCGCCGTCGACGTCGATGGCGCCGCTACCGGTGACACCGAACCCGGAACCGAACGCGCGCGCCTCGGAAAAGCGGAGCTTCGTCCCGTCATGGGTGAACGGGATGTCGAGCGCGGTCACCCGCACGCCGCGCCCGCCGAGCTCCTCCGACAGGGCGCCGAGGGCGGCAAGGCGCAGCGCCTGGACCAGCCTGGGCGCGCCGGTCAGCACGAAATCGCGGATGGCGAGCCTGCCTCTCCACAGCCCCGCCTGGTCGCCGGCCGGGCGCTCCGCGGACACCGTCAGACGGCCGCCGCGAACCCATTTGGTCTCGCCCACCAGGCCCAGCATCTCCCCGGCATCCATGCTGGTCGCCTGGAGCCGTCCCCCGCCGTCGCGCGGCCGGTAGCCGAGGTCGAAGCGCTTTCCGCCGGGAAACCGGCCGGAGAGGTCGATCGCCTGCCAGCTCCCGTCGCGATAGCGGGCGCCGAGCGACGCGTTCTCGACCGAGCGGCCGTCGGTCAGCAGCACGCGATCGAGCCTGGCGGCGATGCGGAGCGGCGGCAGGGAAGTCTCGCCCTCCCCCCTGGTCAGGCGCTGGATCGGCGCGGCATCGAAGAGCCGGCCGCTGGCGTCGATCGTCCAGCCCTCCGCCTCGTCGATCGACAGCGCGCCCGCAAGGTCGAACCGGTCGGGGACGGCGAGGCGGTCGATCTCCACCCGGCGGATGCTTCCCCGGTCGAGCCTGACCTGACCCGCCGCCCGGAGGTCGCCGGCGACGAGGTCCTTGATGCGGATCGCCCGTGCGCGGCCGCCGTCGAAGGCGATTTCGAACGACGCCCGACCCGCCACGCCGGGAGGCTTCCGCCATTCGAGGGGGGGCAGGGAGAATTCCGATTCGGCGGCGTCCAGCGTGCCCGTCGCCCGCGCGGCGCCGCCGGAGAACACGGCGTAGTCGGCGGCGACGGAGAGCGGTCCCCGGACGAGAGGGGCGAGGACGACGCCCAGGCGCTGCCGGTCGGCTTCGGCCAGCCGCGCCCGCACGGTGTAGCGCCGGCGGGGCTCCTCGGTGCCGGTGAAGTCCTCGCGCCAGCCGACGGCGGCGGAGATCCCGGAAATGCGCGCGTCGCCGTCGATCTTCATACCCCGGTTGTTGAGCGTGAAGCGCAGCGCCCCGTCGGCCAGGTCCTCGCCGAGGAACGCCCCGTCGGCGACCGCGCCGGTCAGCGTGCCCGCCGCGCCGAGTTTCGCGTCGTCCAGCGCCAGCGCGTCGATCAGCGGGAAGCGCGCCTCGATCCGCGCCGCCAGGCTGCCGCGCACCCTGCCCGGCCGGAGACCGACCCTGGATGCGTAGCCCAGACGCGGATGGTCGAGCACCGAGAGCGCCGTGGCGAGAGGCCCCGTCAACCGGCCCTGCAACGCCATATCCGCCGTGTCCGCCGAGAGGCCGGTGATGTCGATCAGCCCGTCGGACAGGACGAGATCGGAAACCCCGCCCCCGTCGACGGTGATCCTTATCCGGTCGCGGCCGATGGTGACCGAGCCCCGGGCCCCGGTAATGGGCGGGAGCGGCTTGAGGTAGTGGAGGGTCGCGCGCACCATACCGAGGGTCACCTTGACGCGCTCGATCTTCGCCCCGCCATCGGGGAAGGAGAGCGCGAGATTGGCGGCCAGGTCGCGGACTTCGCCCCGGTTCAGATTGGCGGCCAGCCAGCGCCGCGCGCCCTCGGCCACCCCCTCGGGCCAGTAGCGCGGCAGGGCCGACATCGTCATCCCGACGAGCGTCGCGCGCGCGTTCAGCCGCGGCTTGCGGCCGACCCCGGCGAGCTTGCCGGTCAAAGAGAGCTTCGGCTTGCCGAAATCGATCTCCAGCCGGTCGATCTCGACCTCCCGGTCGGCGGCGCGGTAACGACCGTCGAAGGCGAGCGAACGGATGTCGTAACGGTGATTGCCGAGCTCGGCCAGGCGCAGCGAACCCGCGCCCCCGCCGATGGCGACGCGCGCGTCCCGGATGCTGCCGCCGGCGCCGGAGGTCGCGGCGAGATGCCCGTGCAGGGGAACCGAGACGCCCCGCAAATCGGGAAGGCCGGAGAACCAGCCGGCCAGGATCGCCGCGAGGCGGTCGGGCACCAGGCCGGCGAAGTCGAGCGCGACATGCGTCGTGCGGTCCGCCAGGCGGTACTCCGCGACGCCCTCCATCGAGAGCCGCTTGTCCCCGGACCAGCCGTCGAGGTCGAACACGCAGACGATCGCCCGGTCCCGGCGCTCGAAATCGACCGATACCCGGTCCGGGCTCATGCGCAGCCCCAGCAGCCGGTCTTCCAGCGAGACCGAGGCGCGGTGGATGGCGACGCGATCGAGCTTCTCCAGCAGGCTGTCGCCGGACCCGCCCTCGCCGCCGGACTCGAACACGGTGAGGGATCGGCCGCCCTCCCCGGCCAGGCCGATGCTCAAGCTGCCGTCCTTCCGCCGCACCACCGAGACCTCGGCGTCGCTCAGGCGGATCGTCTTGAGCACCAGCCTGCCGTCCACAAGGGCTGCCAGCGACAGCCCGATGGAGAGTTCGGGAACCCTGGCGACCACGACATCGTCCCGGCCGCGCAGCTCGGCGTCCGACATCACCAGATCGAGCGGCCGCCTGGTGCCGCCCCAGGTCAGCACGAGGTCGGAAAAGGCGATGCGGTGGGGCAGGTCGAGAGCGGCCAGCCGCTTCTCCACCTGGGGTTTGAGAAAGCCGAGGGATACCGGACCTTCCGACAGTTTCCACGCGCCGTAGAGGGCCAGGCAGACCAGGGCGAGGGCGCCGAACAAGGCGACGTCGAGGCCGATGCGGAGCAGGCGGAGAATCATGGCGAGCCGGAGCCCGCTTGACCGGGAACGGCCGAGGGAACACTTTCGCTCGGCCTCTCCAGTGGCGGAGAAATGCGCTTGACGCCGATCGCGGGCGAACCGATCGCCGACACCGCGGCCCTGCCCCCGCCGGCGAACCCGGCGGCGGCCGGGCTCGCCTTCGAACGCTGGGAAGAGGCCGCTTCCGAGGCGCCGCCGGAAACCGCGCAACGCGCCCGCGCGCTCGCCGCCGACCCGGCCGCGCGCCCGGTGCTATCGGCGATCTTCGGAAACAGCCCCTTCCTCACCCATTGTGCCATCCGCGATATCGCATTCGCCTGTGACTTGCTGACCGATGGCGTGCAGGCGGCGTGGGATCGGACGATGACGGCGCTCGATCGCATAGGGCCGCATGATACCGGCACCGAAGAGATAATGTCGGCGCTTCGCATCGCCAAGAGAAGAACCTCGCTGGCAACCGCGGTCGCCGATCTGAGCGGCGCCTGGCCGGTCGAAATGGTCTGCGCCCGGCTCTCCGACTTCGCCCAGCGGTCGCTGACGATCGCCGTCGACCACCTGCTCACCGGGGCGGCGGCGGCGGGCGACATCGCGCTGCCCGTGCCGGACCAGCCGTCGCTCGCCTCGGGCTGGATCGTGCTCGGCATGGGGAAGCTCGGCGGCCGCGAGCTCAACTACTCGAGCGATATCGACCTGATCGTGCTCTATGACGGCGCGCTGATCGAATACACGGGCAGGACCAGCCTTCAACAATGCATGGTCCGCCTCACCCAGAGCCTGGTCAAGGTGATGGCCGAACGCACCAGCGACGGCTACGTCTTCCGCACCGATCTCAGGCTGCGCCCCGATCCGGGGTCCACGCCGGTCGCGGTCGCCACGAGGGCGGCCGAGATCTACTACGAGAGCGCCGGCCAGAACTGGGAGCGGGCGGCGATGATCAAGGCCCGCCCGGTCGCCGGCGACATCGTGGCGGGCGAGGCGTTTCTCGAAATGCTGCGGCCGTTCGTCTGGCGCAAGAGCCTCGACTTCTTCGCCATCCAGGACATCCATTCGATCAAGCGCCAGATCAACGCCCAGCGCGGCGGCTCGACGATGGAAGTCGCCGGGCACGACATCAAGCTCGGCCGCGGCGGCATCCGCGAGATCGAGTTCTTCGCCCAGACCCAGCAGCTCATCTGGGGCGGGCGCGATACCTCGCTGAGGGTCCAGGACACCTGCGATGCGCTGCGCGCGCTGGCCGGCGCGGGTCTGCTCGAATCGATCGTGAGCAGCCGGCTGATCCGGGCCTACCGGTTTCACCGCCGGATCGAGAACCGCCTGCAGATGATCGACGACCAGCAGACCCATAGCCTGCCGGAGGACGAGGCGGAGCTGGAACGCATCGCCCTTCTCATGGGGTATGAGGGAAGGCCCGGGTTCGAGGCGGCGCTGCTGGAGGAGTTGCGCGCCGTCGAATCGCACTACGCCGTTCTGTTCGAGAAGACCCCGGACCTGTCGGGTCCGGGAAACCTGGTCTTCACCGGCGCCGACGACGACCCGGAAACGCTGGAAACCCTGGCGCGGCTGGGCTTCCGGGAGCCCGGCCGGGTCGCCGAGCGCATCCGCATCTGGCATCACGGCCGCTACTCGTCGACCCGCAGCGCGCGGGCGCGCGAGCTCCTGACCGAGCTGATCCCGACCGTGCTCGAGACCCTGTCGACCACCAACGACCCGGACGCCGCGCTGCTCCGCTTCGACGACTTCCTGCGCACGCTTCCCGCCGGGGTGCACATCCTTTCCCTGTTCAGCAACAACCCGGCCCTGCTCGGGCTGCTCGCCAAGATCATGGGCAGCGCGCCCCGGCTCGCGGACTGGCTCAGCCGTCACCCGATCATGCTGGAAGGCGTGCTGCAGCCGGCGGGGCTGGACTTCGACGCCGGCGGCGACCGGCTCGCCGCCGACCTCGAACGGGCGCTCGACGAAGTCTACTATTTCGAGGAAAAGCTCGACATCTGCCGCTACTGGAACAACGCCCGCGTCTTCGAGATCGGCGTGCAGATGCTCGACGGCCGGATCGACGGTGCGGATGCGGGCCGGCCGCTCGCCGATCTCGCCACGGCCTGCGTGCGCGCCCTGCTGCCCGCGACCGCGCGCGAATTCGCGCGCCGGCACGGCGCGGTGCCGGACAGCGCCTTCGCCGTGCTCGGTTTCGGCAAGCTCGGCGGGCGGGAGCTCACCACCGAATCGGACCTCGACCTCCTGTTCCTCTACGAGACGGGGGACGAGCACGCCGAATCCGACGGTTCGCGCCCGCTGCCGTGCCAGACCTACTACGCCCGGCTGTGCCAGCGCTTCATCGGCGCGATGTCCGCGCCGACCAACGAAGGGAAGCTCTACGACGTCGACATGCGGCTGCGCCCGGCCGGCGCGTCGGGGCCGATCGCCACCTCGCTCGCGGCGTTCACGCGCTATCAGAACGAGGATGCCTGGACCTGGGAGCATCTGGCGCTGACCCGCGCGCGGGTGATCGCCGCGCCCGAAGCCTTCGCCGCGCGCATCGAGGAAACCATCGCCTCGGCGCTCACCCGGGAGCGCGACCCCGACCGGCTGGTCTCCGCGGTGGCCGACATGCGGGAGAGAATGGAGCGCGAGTTCGCGGTCGACGATTTCTGGTCGATCAAGCGGTTTCGCGGCGGCATGATCGACATCGAGTTCATCGCCCAGTATCTCCAGCTGCGCCACGCCAGCCGGCATCCCGAGGTGCTGTCGACCAATACCACCGAGGCGCTCGAGCGGCTGGCCGCCGCGGGCTGCCTGGAACCGTCGGTCGCCGGCGAGCTGGTCGAAGCGATGACGCTGTGGCGGCGGCTGCAGGGGATCGTTCGCCTCGCCTTCGGCGCGGGCGCCGCGGGCCGCCACGAATCGCCCGCCCTGCGGGAGTTCGTCGCCCGGGCGACGGGCTCGCCGGACTACGCGGCGCTCGAAGAGCGGAGCCTCGCGCTGGCGGCCCGGTCGTTCCGGCATTTCGAGGAGATCGTCGCCCGGCCCGCGGCCGCGGTCGGGAGCACGACGGGAAGGGATCGCCGATGACGTTGGAGGCTGGACAGCGCGCACCGGATTTCGAGATGGCGACCGATGGCGGCGGAACCGTCTCGCTCGCCGGTCTCGCGGGCCGCAAGGTGGTGCTCTACTTCTACCCGAAGGACGACACCCCCGGCTGCACCAGGGAGGCCTGCGGGTTCCGCGACTCCCACCCCGAATTCGCCGGGCTGGACGCCGTGGTCGTCGGCGTGTCGAAGGACAGCACCGCCAGGCACGACAGGTTCAAGGCGAAGCACGATTTGCCGTTCGCGCTCGCCGCCGACCTCGACGGCAGCGTCTGCGAGGCCTACGGAACCTGGGTCGAGAAATCCATGTACGGGCGGACCTTCATGGGGATCGAGCGCGCGACCTTCCTGATCGACGAGACCGGCGCGATCCGCCGCATCTGGCGCAAGGTCCGGGTCAACGGCCATGTCGACAGCGTGCTCGAAGCCGCCCGGTCGCTGTGACCGGCGGATAGGCTGCGGCGCATCCCGGTCGGAGGCAGAGACATGCGCGTTCTCGTCCTGCAGCACATCGCCTGCGAGCACCCCGGCATCTTCCGCGACTTCATGGCCGAAGACGGCATCGAATGGCGGGCGGTGGAGCTCGACGAAGGGGAGCCGATCCCGGACCTGGACGGCTTTGACGCGCTCTTCAGCATGGGCGGCCCGATGGACGTCTGGCAGCAGGACGAGCACCCCTGGATCGCCTCCGAGCTCGACGCGATTCGCCGCTGGGTCGGCGGGTCGCGGGGCCCCTTCCTCGGCTTCTGCCTCGGTCACCAGCTCCTGGCGGAGGCGCTGGGCGGCGAGGTGGGGCCGGCGGCGCAGCCGGAGATCGGGGTGATGTCGGTGCGCCTCACCGATGCGGGGCGCGCGAGCCCCTTCCTGCGGGGCGTCCCGGACGAATTCCCCTGCCTGCAATGGCACAGCGCCGAAGTCGTCCGGGCCCCGGCCGGCGCCGAGATCCTGATCTCGTCCCCCGCCTGCGCCGTCAATGCGCTGTCCTGGGCGGAGCATGCCTTCTCGGTGCAGTTCCATGTCGAGCTCACCCCGAGCACGGTCTCCGAGTGGGGGGGAATCCCGGAATACGACCGGGCGCTCGAAGACGCGCTGGGCGCGGGCGCGCTGACCCGGCTCGATGCCGAGGCGGCCGCGAACATGCCGATTTTCGCGTCGCTCGCGCGGACCCTCTACCGGAATTTCATCGCCGCGGCGCGCGGGAGCGACCGTCGCACCCGATAGTCCCGCGTGCCCGATGACGTGGCAGGGTCGTGCGACCCGTTCGGGAGGTCCGATGGAAATCCAGCGCGACGCGCCGATCTTCCTTGCCCTCGTCGTCCGCGATCTCGACCGGTCGATCGGTTTCTACCGGGACGTGCTGGGCATGGAGGAGATCAAGCGGGTCGAGGTGTCCGACGAGAAGGCGGCGACCGGCGGGTTCGCGAAGAGGGGGTTCCGGTTCCGTACCTTCCGGATGGGCCGCTGGCGCTCAAGCTGGTGCAGGTCCAGGGCGTGGCCCGGCTGGTGTTCTTCCACGATCCCGACGGGAACCTGCTCGAGCTCTACGGCGATTAGGGCCGGGTCGCCAAGCCGGCGCTCAGTGCGGACGCGGCAGCTTGAGATAGCTGTAACGGTCGCCCGAGCGCACCCGCACCGAGAGTACGTCGTCGTCCCTGAGCACGGTCAGGCGGATCTCCTCCCCCGGCTCCCCGGCCGCCCAGATCGTCCGGTAATACTCCGGCAGGCCGGACACCGCGACGCCCTCGACGGAGAGGATCGCATCGCCCGGCTGCATGCCGCACTGGTCGCCCGGGCCGTTGGCGGCGACCCCGGTCACCACCAGCCGGTCGTCGGACTCGTTGACATAGACGCCGAGCCAGGGGCGCCCGGCGCGCCGCGCCCGCCCGGTACGGATCATTTCGTCCCGGATCGGCGCCAGCAGGTCGATCGGCACGAACAAATTGCCGGGCACCGTCTCGCCGCCGTCGAGCGAGTGTTCGACGTAGAGCGAACCGCAACCGACCAGCCTGCCCGACCGGTCGATCAGGGCGGCGCCGCCCCAGTACGGGTGGACGGGAATCGTGCAGATCGCCTCGTCGAGCATGTATTCCCAGGATCCGGCGAACTCGCGCACCACGGCCACCTCGCCCTCGATCGCGTGCTTGACGCCGCCGAACGAGGCGATGACGACGGGATCGTTCGCCGACACGCCGCCGGAACGGCCGATCTCCACCGGGGCGGCGTGGAGCTCCTCGTCCGCCCGCACCAGCCCCAGCCCGGTCTCGTGGTCGTAAGCGACCGGAGACGCGGCGACGGTCCGCCCGTCGACGTCGGTGAGCGCGATCCGGTCCGCCTCGGTGATCAGGTAGCCGATCGTCAGCACCAGCCCGTCCGCTCCGATCAGCACGCCGTTGCCCTCGCGCTCGGTGCCGAGGATGGTCGCCGTGAAGGCGCTCGCCGGAACCTCGGCGCGCAGCCGGAAGACCGCGGCCAGCACCGAATCGAGGTCGTAGGCGAGCCGCGCCGGGTCGGGGCGGGAGGCGCCCATCAGAGCGGGATGGACGATGTCGAGAACACCGTCCGGCCGGTGCCCGTTGGCGCGCTCGATCCCTGACATGACGTTCCGATCGGTTGGGGCGGATCCGGGCGAGGCTATCGGTTCGCCGCGGCGGATACAAACCGCGCGGCGCGGCGCTACCCGTCTTCGAGCGGCACCAGGGCCTCGGTCAGCAACCCCCGGATGTCGTCCGGCATGGGCGCGGAGATCCGGGTCACGGGGTCGAAGAACACCTCGACCGTTTCGAGCGTCGCGGTGAGCGTGCCGGTATCGACGTTGTACATCCGGTTCAGATGGGCGCAGCTCTTCTCGCCGACCCGGATGAAGGCGGTCTCGATGCGCAGCAGCTCGCCCGCCTTCATCTCGTGGACGAAGTTGAGGGTGTTGCGGGCGACCACCAGCATCACCCCGCGCGCCCTCATCTCGCTATGCGGACAGCCGATATGGCTCCAGACATGGAACCCGGCGTCGTCGAAGAAATTGCAGTAATGGCGGACGTTCATGTGCCCGAAATGGTCGCAATGCCAGGAATGGACGACCGCGCGATGGGTCTCGTGCCAGCTTCCCAATCGAATTCTCCCCCGCTGCCGGTTCGCGCTCTCTTTGTCGATGGCGCGCGGGCTGTCAAGCGACCGGGTTGACGGATGGCATCCGGGCCCGCCCACTATGCCGGGCGCAACCGGCGGGAACGGACGATGGATTTCGGCGTGAGCTTCGCGACCGCGGCGGAGCACTGGAAGACGGTCAAGCGGGCCGAGGCGCTCGGCTTCGACTATGCCTGGTTCTCCGACACCCAGCTGCTCAACGCCGACGTTTTCGTCGCCATGGCGGCGGCGGCCATGGAAACCTCGCGGATCCGCCTCGGCACCGCGGTCGCGGTGCCCTCGAACCGGATCGCGCCGGTGACCGCCAACGCGCTTGCCTCGCTCAACAAGCTGGCGCCGGGGCGGATCGATTTCGGCATATCGACCGGGTTCACCGCGCGTCGGACGATGGGCCGCGGCGCGGTGCCCCTGGCCGGGATGGCGCAATACATCGAGGTCGTGAAGGGCCTGCTCGACGGCGACACGGTCGCGTGGAGCGATGCCGAGGGGACCAGCCGCATCCGCTTCCTCAACCCCGAGCACGGGCTGGTCAATATCGACGACCCGGTCCGCTTCCACGTCTCGGCGCTGGGGCCCAGGGGACGGCGGCTGACCGCGCGGATCGGGGCGGGGTGGATGTCGGCGGTGGGCAATCTCGACCGCGCGGCGGCCGACGCCGCGGACATGCGGGACGCCATGCGCGAGGCGGGGCGCGATCCGGCCGGGCTCTACGCGACGGCGATCACCGGGGGCTGCGTGCTCGCCGAGGGCGAGGCGTATGACAGCCCCCGGGCGAAGGCGCTGGCCGGGCCGGCCGCCGCGGTGGTGCTGCACAATCTGGTCGAACAGGAGCAGTTCGGCTCGATCCGGCTCGACCTGCCGGGCCCCCTCGCGCCGCTGCTGGAGCGCTACCGCGCGCTCTACCGGGGCTACACGCCGGAGGATGCGCGCTACCTCACCTTGCATCGCGGCCATCTCCTGTTCCTGCGGCCGGACGAAGCGCCGCTGATCACCGCCGATCTGATCCGCAACGCGACCGTCACCGGCACCAAGGCGCAGCTGCGCGAATCCATCCGCGCGCTCGAACAGGCCGGCTTCACCCAGTTCTCCTGCCACATCCGCTTCGGCCACGAGGAGACGCTCGACGAATGGGCCGAGGTGATCGCCGGTCTGTGAGGCGCGGGCTTAGGAGGAACCCGCCGAACGCCCGCCCACCCGTGCGGCGAGCGCGGCGGCCATGAAGGCGTCGAGATCGCCGTCGAGCACCGCCTGGGGGTTCCCCTTCTCGATACTGGTGCGCAGGTCCTTGACCATCTGGTAGGGCTGGAGCACGTAGGAGCGGATCTGGTGCCCCCAGCCGATCTCGCTCTTGGCGGCGTGCTCGGCCTGGGCCTCCGCCTCGCGCCGCTGCAGCTCCTGCTCGTAGAGCCTGGCGCGCAGCATCGCGAAGGCGGCCGCCCGGTTGCGGTGCTGCGAGCGGTCGTTCTGGCACTGAACGACGATACCGGTCGGCAGGTGGGTGATCCTGACCGCGCTGTCGGTCCGGTTGACGTGCTGCCCGCCGGCGCCCGAGGCGCGGTAGGTGTCGATGCGGATCTCCTTGTCCTCGATCTCGATCGCGATGTCGTCGTCGATCACCGGATAGGCCCAGACCGAGGCGAAGCTGGTATGCCGTCTGGAACTCGCATCGAAGGGCGAGATGCGGACCAGGCGGTGAACCCCGCTCTCGGTCTTGAGCCAGCCATAGGCGTTCTCGCCCTTGACGCGCATGGTGACCGACTTGAAACCGGCCTCCTCGCCGAGGCTTTCCTCCAGCATCTCGACGGCGTAGCCATGCGCCTCGGCCCAGCGCGCGTACATCCGCGCCAGCATCTCCGCCCAGTCCTGGGACTCGGTGCCGCCGGCGCCGGCATGGATCTCGACGAAGCTGTCATTGGCGTCCGCCTCGCCGGAGAGCAGGCTCTCGGTCTCCATCCGGCCCGCCCGGTCGCGCAGCGCGAGCAGGGCGGCCTCGGCCTCGGCGACGACCTCCCCGTCATCCTCGGCCTCGCCGAGCTCGATGAGATCGCGGTTGTCCCGCATCTCCCGGTCGAGCGCGCGCCAGCCGGCGAGCGCGCCGTCCAGCCGCGTGCGCTCGCGCATCACGTCGCGCGCGCGCTCGGGATCGTTCCACAGCGCCGGGTCCTCGACCAGCGCGTTCAGCTCCGCCAGCCGGGCCTCCGATCCCTCGGGGTCAAAGGTGCCTCCTCAGCAGCGCAAGCGACTGCTCGATCTCGCCGAGGACGGATTCGATTTCCGCGCGCATGAGGGCCGGCTCCGGGGTTTCTCGGTGACGTGGCGGGCGCGGCTAATATAGGTCGCGGCGGCGCCTCGGTGTAGCCGGGTCGTCGGCCGCCGGCGCCGTGGCGCCGCCGACGACGGGCGCGGCGACGGCGGGCTCGGTGCCCGGCTTGAACGCCTCGAGAATGACCCCCCTGCCCGACCCGCGCGCGATGAGCCCGGTGGCCGCGTTCACCCGGACCAGGCGTATTCCGGGCGGGATGCGGAACGGCGTGGCCGGCTCGTCCGCGAGCGCCGCCTGCATGAAATCGCGGAATATGGGGGCCGCCACCGACGAACCGGTCTCGTTCCGCCCGAGGGATCTGGGCGTGTCGAAACCGACGAAGACGCCGACCGCGAGATCCGGCGTGAAGCCGATGAACCAGGCATCGCGGCTGTCATTGGTGGTGCCGGTCTTGCCGGCGAGCGGCTTGCCCACGGCCCGGACCCGCCGCCCGGTGCCGCGCTGGACGGCGCCCTCCAGCATCGAGACCACCTGGTAGGCGCTCCCGGCATCGGCCACCCGTTCGCGGGTGTCCGGCAGGTCGGGCTCGGCCTGGCCGGTCCAGGGGACGCCGGTGCAGCCGGGACAGTCGCGCCGGTCGTACCGGAACACGGTCTTGCCGTTGCGGTCCTGGATGCGGTCGAGGACGGTGGGCACGATCCGGTTTCCGCCATTGGCCAGCATGGCGTAGGCGGCGGTCAGGCGCAGCAGGGTGGTCTCGCCCGCGCCGAGCGACATCGAGAGGATGCGCGGCAGCCGGTCGACCACGCCGAGCCGTTCGGCGTAGCGCGCCACCGCCTCCATGCCGATGCGCTGCGCCACGCGCACGGTCATCAGGTTGCGGGATTTCTCGATGCCGATCCGCATCGGGCTGGGCCCGTAGAACCGCCTGGTGAAGTTGGACGGCTTCCACTTGCCCATCCCCGGCCCCTGATCGATGACGAAGGGGGCGTCGAGCACCAGGCTGGACGGGGTGAAGCCGTGGTCCAGGGCGGCGAGGTAGACGAAGGGCTTGAAGGCCGAGCCGGGCTGGCGCCTGGCCTGGGTGGCGCGATTGAACTCGCTGGTCCGGTAGCTGAACCCGCCCGTCAGCGCCAGCACGCGGCCGGTATGGGGGTCGAGCGCGACCAGCGCCCCGCCGATATCGGGGATTTGACGCAGGGCGTAGCCGGCGCCCTCGGGCGCGCCTTCGGCGGCGGCAACCGGCTCGACGCATACCACGTCGCCGCGCTCGAGCACGTCGGATACCCGTTCGACCGCCGCGCCCAGCGCCTGGCCTTCCAGCCGCTCGCGCGCCCAGCGCAGCCGGTCGAGGGCGATCGTCCCCTGCTCTCCCGACACCAGGCGAATCGCGGCGGCGGTTTGGCCCGCCCGATCGACCACGGCCATTCGCCAGCCCTTCGGCATGCCGGCGATGCGGTGCCGCCCGAGCTGGGCGGCGATCGGCAGATCCGGGTCGATCCGGGCCACCGGACCGTGCCAGCCATGGCGCCGGTCGTAAGCGATCAGACCGTCGCGCAACGACCGGTCGGCGGCCGCCTGCAACCCGGGATCGAGCGTGGTCCTCACCGACAGGCCGCCGCCATAGAGCTGCGCTGTCCCGAACCGCGCGGCGAGCTCGCGGCGCACCTCCTCGACGAAGTACTCCGCCCGGGCGACCAGCACCTCGTCGGGCGGGGTGAGCGTCACCGGGCGCGACCGGGCGAGCGCCGCCTCGGCCTCGCCGATACGCCCGTCGCTCAGCATCCGGCCGATCACGTAATCCCGCCGCGCGCGCGCCGCCCCGGGGCGGCGTTCGGGGTGGTAGTTGTTCGGCGCCTTGGGCAGGCCGGCGAGAAAGGCGGCCTCGGCGACGGTCAGCTCGTCGAGCGACTTGTTGAAGTAGTTTATGGCGGCGGCCGCGACACCGTAGGAGCCGAGCCCGAGATAGATCTGGTTGAGATAGAGTTCGAGAATGCGCTCCTTGGAGAGCGCGCGCTCGATGCGGAAGGCGAGCAGGATCTCGCGGATCTTGCGCCGATAGGAAACCGCGTCGGAGAGGAGGAAGTTCTTCGTCACCTGCTGGGTGATGGTCGATGCGCCGACCGGCCGCCGGTCGGTGCCGATCCGCATGAGGTTCCTGATCATGGCGACCGCGATCCCCGGCGGATCGATCCCGGAATGCTCGAAGAACGTCTTGTCCTCGGCCGAGAGGAAGGCCTCGATAATCCGGCGCGGCATGGCGGAGACCGGGACGAAGACCCGTTTCTCGGTCGCGAACTCGGCGAGCAGCCTGCCGTCTCCGGCATGGATTCGGCTCACCATGGGCGGTTCGTAGTCTGCCAGCTGGGCGTAGTCCGGCAGACCGCGGCTGTAGGAGAAGAGCAGCCAGACGAGACCGCCGCCGGCGAGAAGCCCGACGACGACGAGAACCGTAGCCAGTACGCCGATCGTCTTCAGAACACGCATGTCGACCGAACATCACCGGGCCGTCCCCGCCGGCACGGGGATCGAGGCCGAGGGCGGCCGGTCAGGAGGATATGGGGACGGATCCTACCGTTTGAAGGCCTGTTCCCGCGCAAAATAGCTGTCGATGGCACGGACGATCGCGGCGGCGACGCGCTCGCGCTCGCGTGGCCGGTTGAGGATGCGCTCTTCGGAGCGGTGCGACAGGTAGCCGAGCTCGACCAGAACCGAGGGAACGTCGGGCGCCTTGAGGACCGCGAAACCCGCGAAACGGTGCGTGTTGCGCAGCAGGGTGCGGACCTTGCCGATCTCGCGCGAGAGGATGCGCGCGAAGATCGCGGAGTCGTTCATCGTCTGGCGTTGCGCGAGATCGATGAGGAAGCTGGCGACCTCCGAGGTCTGCTCGGTGAGGTTTATGCCGGCGATCAGATCCGCCTTGTTCTCCCTGGCGGCGAGCGCCGCCGCCTCCCGGTCCGAGGCGCGTTCGGAAAGCGTGTACACCGAGGCGCCGCGCACCCTCCTCCCCGGAATCGAATCGGCGTGCAGCGAGATGAACAGATCCGCCGCGTGGCGGCGCGCCGTCGCGACCCGCCGGCGCAGCGGCACGAACACGTCGCGCTTGCGGGTCATCACGACGCGGTAGCGTCCCGTCGCGCGAAGTTTCCTCGCCACCGCCCTGGCATGGGCCAGCGTCACCCGCTTCTCGCGCGTGCCGCGCGCCCCGATGGCGCCGGGATCGACCCCGCCATGGCCGGGGTCGACGGCGACCGTCTTGAGGCTGCGCGCGACGCGGCGCTTGGGAAGCGGGATCGATTCGGTTTCCGCCGCGGGCTTCGCCGCGCGGCCCGGCGATGCGCGCCGCGCGAATCGGGCCGCGCTCACCGCGCGCAGATCCACCACCAGCCGATGGGTGCGATCGTTCCCGGGGGGCAGCAGGAACGCCTTCTCGACCGCCACCGGTCGCGCGACATCGAGCACCACGCGCGAGACGGTGTCGCTGAAATGCCCGTAGCGGAACGCCTGGACCAGCCCGCCTCTGGGCGACCTCAGCGGGTCCAGCCTCCAGGTCACCGGCGGCAGGTCGACCACCACCCGGTAAGGCTTGTCGAGGGTGAAGACGGCGAATTTCACCTGCGCGCTGAGTTCCAGGACGAACCGTGTCGTGGCCTTGCCGGGGCCGATTCGAGCGCCCATGACGAGGGTGGCGGCGTCGGCGGCAGCCGCTGCGCAGGCGGTCAGCGCCAGCGCGATCCCGACAGGCGTCCAGAGGCGCCTTGTTCTCAGGAACATGTCCCCGGCCCCAAATCCCGGACCGCATCTATACGCGCGGTGGGCGATTTAGTCCATGACCGGGAAAGCGCAGGGGCGGGATCAGTCGCGCAGATCCGCGAGCGCGATGATCCGGTATTCCTCGATATTTCCCATCGCGTTGCCGGCGACCACGTCGCGCAATGCCTCGTGATCGTCCACGTCGACCAGCGTGGCGTAGCCCTTGAGCCCGGCGATCGGGTAGACGCTGGCCCGGTTGCTCTCGCCGAGCGAGACGAAATGGTTGACGCATTGGCCGACCGGCGCGTCCTTGGTGCGATGCGGCGGCGGGCGGTTGATGATGAGAAATTTTGCCATGTCTCGCTCCCCTCGCTAGCCGATGATCCCGGCCTCGCGCATCGCCCGGGTTTCGCCTTCCAGCGTGCCGAGCGCGTAGACCTCGTAGGCGCCCCAGCTGCCGCCGGGGTTGCGGAACAGCACGGCCATCAACTCGTCATGGTCGTCGACGTCGAGGAACACGGCGAACCCGGCGCCGTTGTCCTCGACGATCTCGTAGACCTCCGCCCTGCCCTCGTCGCGCAGCGCCCGCCACTGGGCCCGGGCGCCGTCGACATTGGCCTTTTGCGGCAGCGGCTTCTTGGGCCGCGCCAGAACCAGGAACTTGGCCATCTGCGCTCCTCAGCTTCGTACCGCCCCGATCAGGTCGATCTCGATCATCGCGCCGGGGACGAGAAGCCCCGTGGTGCCGACCGTCGTCCGCGCCGGCGGGATGTCGAAATATTCCTTCCAGACCTCGTCGAAGGCATTGAAATCATTGAGGTCTTCGAGGAAGACCTGGGCCTTGATTACGTCGTCGAGCGAGCTCCCCGCGGCGGCGAAACTGCGCGCCAGATTGTCCAGCACATAGCGGGTGCGCTTCTTGATGTTCGAGCCGTAATAGGGGAAGGCCGGGTCGATCCTGGCCTCGGCCGGGATCCCGGTCGTGAAATCGCTCGGCACCTGCCCCGCGGCGAAGACGTAATCGCCCAGCCGGTACGCCTCGGTGTAGTTGGCGAGCGGCTGCGGGCTGCCGGAGCGGATCGCGGTGCACTCGAGCGCGCCCGGGACGTAGCCGATCAGGTCGATCTCGATCATCGCATCCTTGACCAGAAGACCCGTCGTGCCGACCGTCGTCCGCGCCGGCGGCGAGTCGAAATACTCCTTCCAGACCTCGTCGAAGGCGTCGAACTCGTCGAGATCCTCCAGGAAGACCTGCGCCTTGACCACGTGATCGAGCGAGGAGCCCGCCGCCTCGAAGGTCCGGGCCAGGTTCCCCAGCACGTAGCGGGTGCGCTTCTTGATGTCCGAGCCGTAGAAGGGGAACGCCGGGTCGGTCCGCGCCTCGGCCGGGATTCCGGTGGTGAAATCGGTGGGCAGCTGGCCGGCGGCGAAGACCAGCCCGCCGACCCGGAAGGCCTCGGTGTAGTTGGCGAGCGGCTGGGGCACGTCCGACGCCACCGCGATGCAGTCGAGCTCGCCCGGCACATAGCCGATCAGGTCGATCTCGATCATCGCGTCCCTGACCAGAAGGCCGCTGGTGCCGACCGTGGTGCGTGCCGGCGGGGTCTTGAAATATTCCTTCCAGACCTCGTCGAAAGCGTTGAAGTGGTCGAGGTCTTCCAGGAACACCTGCGCCTTGACGATGTGGTCGAGCGAGGAGCCCGCCGCCTCGAAGGTTCTGGCGAGGTTGTTCAGCACGTACGCGGTGCGCTTCTTGATGTCGGAGCCGTAATAGGGAAAGGCGGGATCGGTCCGCGCTTCGGGCGGAATTCCGGTCGTGAAATCGGTTGGAAGCTGGCCCGCCGCGAAGACCAGCCCGCCGGCGCGAAACGCCTCGGTATAGTTGGCGAGGGGCTGGGGAATGCCGGATCTGACGGCCTCGACCCGCATGATTCGTTCCTCGGCGGCCACTGCGCAGGCGACGGCAATTCTTCTTGGCCCGGATGGACCTGTCAATCGACGGCCGCCCGATTGTCAGGAATGCGGTTGAGTAGGCGGGGCCGCGCGACTATGTTTCGGACGCGGCCGATGGAGATCGGACGCGTACGCGGCACGCGGCTGCGATGCCGTGCCGGCAGTGCGCCCGGCGGGAGCCGGCGCCGCACGCTGACGTCGGAATTTGGGGAAAATGACAGTCGGGTCCGAGGCAAGGAAAGTATTCGGCAGCCGAATCAGCCGAGATCGGGCGGAATCCACTCCGCACGACCGGGTTCTGACGGCGCCCCTCGAGGCCACGACCGAAACAAGGCCGATTGCGCCGCCACGACGCCCAGCGTCGCGCCGCGCCGGCCGCGGAGCAGTCTATGACCAAACGGATGCTGATCGACAGCACCCACCTCGAAGAGGTGCGTGTCGTCATCACCAGCGCGAACCGGCTGGACGAGTATGACGTCGAGACGTCGACCAAACGCCAGTTCAAGGGAAACATCTATCTAGCCAAGGTCACCCGCGTCGAGCCGTCCCTGCAGGCGGCGTTCGTCGACTTCGGGGGCGACCGGCACGGTTTCCTGGCCTTCAACGACATTCACCCCGACTACTTCCAGATCCCGGTGGAAGACCGCGAGGCGCTGGTCGCCGCGGAGAACGCCGAGGGCGGCAACGAAAGCGTTGCGCAGGCGCTGGTCGACGAGATCGACAGCGCGGTGGAGGAGATGTCCGAGGCCGACGGGCCGGATTCCGATGACGCGGAGCCGGCCGAGGACGAGAGCGATGCCGCGATCGCGGAATCGGCGGGCGCGCCGGTCGCCGATGTGGCGGCCGCGGATGCCGCGAATTCGGAAGAACAGCCGGCTTCGGCCGACGGCGAGGCCGTGCCGGATTCGCCGGTCTCCGAGACCGAGAACGGCGAGGACCCGGCCGGCGCGGAGGCGCGCCCCGCCTCCCGCAGGCGGCGCCGGGGCCGCAAGCGCAATGACGGCAACGGCGACGCCGAATCGGGGTCGGGCCGGCGGCGTGCCAGGCGCTACAAGATCCAGGAAGTCATCAAGCGGAACCAGATCATCCTGGTCCAGGTGGTCAAGGAAGAGCGCGGCAACAAGGGCGCGGCGCTGACCACCTATATCTCGCTGGCCGGACGCTACTGCGTGCTGATGCCCAACACGGCGCGCGGCGGCGGCATTTCGCGCAAGATCACCAACGCGAACGCGCGCAAGAAGCTCAAGAAGATCATCGACGACCTCGAAATCCGCAACGGGATGGGCGTCATCATCCGGACCGCCGGCACCGAGCGGAGCAAGGCGGAAATCCGCAGGGACTTCGAGTATCTGAGCCGCAACTGGGACGAGGTGCGCGAGCGGACTTTCAACTCGATCGCGCCGGCCCTGGTCTATGAGGACGCGAGCCTGATCAAGCGGGCCATCCGCGACCTCTACACCAGGGACGTGGAGGAAGTCCTGGTCGACGGGGTGGAGGCCTACCAGACGGCCAAGCAGTACATGCGGATGATGATGCCGAGCCACGCCAAGCGGGTCCAGCGCTATCGCGAGACCGACATCCCCCTGTTCCACCGATATCAGATCGAGGGGCAGCTCGATGCGATCCACAGCCCCGAGGTGCAGCTGAAGTCGGGCGGCTACCTCGTCATCCAGGCGACCGAGGCGCTGGTCTCCATCGACGTGAACTCGGGCCGTTCGACGCGCGAGCGCAATATCGAGGAGACCGCGGTCAACACCAATGTCGAGGCGGCCGACGAGATCGCCCGCCAGCTCCGGCTGCGCGACCTCGCCGGGCTGGTCGTCATCGACTTCATCGACATGCAGGAAAGCCGCAACCTGCGCCAGGTCGAACGCCGGCTGAAGGACGCGATGAAGGCGGATCGGGCGCGCATCCAGATCGGCCGGATCAGCGGTTTCGGCTTGCTGGAGCTGTCGCGCCAGAGACTGCGTCCGAGCCTGCAGGAGGCGAGCAGCCAGACCTGCCCCCATTGCCGGGGCGCCGGGTTCGTGCGGTCCACGGAGTCGATGGCGCTTCAGGTGCTGCGCGCGCTGGAGGACGAAGGAATCCGGCACCGCCTGGGCGAAGTCACGGTCTCGATCCCGAGTTCGGTCGCGCTCTACGTGCTCAACAACAAGCGCGCGATGCTGACCGACCTCGAAAGCCGCTACGGTTTCCGGGTCACGCTGCTCGGCGACGACAGCGTGATTCCACCCGATATGCGCATCGAGCGGGTGCGCGCGGCGGAGACCGAGGAGCGCCCGCCGGCCGCGGCGGCGGAGGACAAGCCCGCCAGGGCCGAGGAAAAGACCCCCGCGGAAGAGGGCGAGAAGAAGCGCACGCGGCGCCGGCGCTCGCGGCGCAAGCCGGCCGCGGAGGCGGCAATCGAGTCCGCCGCCGAAACGCCCGCGCAGGCGGCGGAGGAAGCCGAGGCCGCGGAGACCGGGGAAACCGACGGCGACGGGACCGGCGGCGAGAAACGGCCCGCCCGGAAGCGTTCCGGACGCCGGGGGGGACGCCGGCGGTCGGGGCGCGGTTCCAAGGCGGCGTCGGGAAACGGCGCGGAGGCGGAGGCCGACGGTTCCGCGACGCCGGACCGGGTTGCGGACGGCGACGACGCGCCGGAATCGGGGCTTGCCGAGGAGTCTCGCTCCGAACCGGCGCCCGAGCCGGTCTCGATACCGGAACCCGAGCCCGCGCTGGCTTCGATCCCGGAACCCGAGCCCGCGCTGGTTGCGATACCGGAACCCGAGCCCGAGCCGGCTGCGATACCGGAACCCAAGCCCGAGCCGGCTGCGATACCGGAACCCGAGCCCGAGCCGGCTGCGATACCGGAACCCGAGCCCGAGCCGGCTGCGATCCCGGAACCCGAGCCCGCGCCGGCTTCGATGTCGGAACCCGAGCCCGAGCCGGTTGCGATCCCGGAACCCGAGCCCGCGCCGGCTGCGATCCGGGAACCCGGGCCCGCGCTGGCTGCGATCCCGGAACCCGGGCCCGCGCCGGTCGCGATACAGGAGCCGGAGCCGGAGCCAGTGGCGGTCGCCATGCCGGAACCCGTTCCCGCGCCTTCTCTGGCGGCTGTGGCCGAAGAGCCGGAGTCCGAATCGCCTGCCGTTGCCGTCGAGGACGAGAACGACCGTCCCAAACGGCGCGGCTGGTGGCAGAAGGTGGTCAAGTAGCGGGCGCGGTGCCGGACCGGGCCTTCCCGGCCACCCAGCTTTCGAGGCGCGCCACCGCCTCGCGCATGTCCTGCTGCGATCCGGCGAAGGACAGCCGCACATAGCCTCCGCCGCGGCGCCGGTCGAAGTCGAGGCCCGGCGCGACCGCGACTCCCGCCTCGCCGAGCAGGCGGCGGCTCAACTCGCGGCTGTCGATGCCGAACGCGCCGACATCGGCATAGAGATAGAACGCGCCGTCGGCGGGCGCGAAGCGGGCGAAGCCGATCGGCGGCAATCCGGCCAGCAGGATCGCCCGGTTCTCCGCGTATCTGGCGACATTGCGGTCGAGCTCGGCGGCGCAGTCGAAGGCCGCGATGGCGGCATGCTGGGCCAGGGTGGGCGAAGATATGAAGAGGTTCTGGGCCAGGCATTCCACGGCCCGGCCAAGATCTTCCGGCACCACCATCCAGCCGATGCGCCAACCGGTCATCGAGAAGTATTTCGAGAAGCTGTTGATCACCACCGCCCGGTCGGTGAAACGAAGCGCGGTGTCGGCCGGGCCCTCATAGGCGATGCCGTGATAAATCTCGTCGGAGATCAGGCGGATGCCGCGCTCGGCGCAATAGCCCGCGAGCGAAGCCAGGGCGTCGCGGTCGAGCATCGTGCCCGTCGGGTTCGCCGGACTGGCGACGATCAGCCCGTCGAGGCGGCCCTCGGCGTCGAGCAGCGCGGGTGTCGGCTGAAACCGGGTCTCCGGCCCGGTCGCGATGCAGACCGCCTCGACGCCCAGCGCGGACAGGATGTTGCGGTAGGCCGGGTATCCGGGATCGGCCAGGGCGACGCGGTCGCCGGGATCGAAGGCCGCCAGAAAGGCGAGGATGAACCCGCCGGACGACCCCGTGGTGACGACGATCCGCGCGGGATCGAGATCGATGCCGTAGCGTTCGCGGTAATGCCGCGCGATCCGGAAGCGGAGCTCGCGGATGCCGGTCGCGTCGGTGTAGCCCAGCGGATCGCGCTCCATCGCCGCGGCGGCCGCGTCCAGTACCGCGCGCGGCGCGGGCGTCGCCGGCTGTCCGACCTCGAGGTGAACGATGTCCTCCCCGGCCGCCGCGCGCTCGTTGGCCGCGCGCATGACGTCCATCACGATGAAGGGCGGGACCGACCCGCGGGTGGCGCGCTTGAGGGCCATTACCGCCCGGCACTCGAGGCATGGCGGGACCCGCGCGGATCGACGCGGTAGCGGCAAATGTCCCGGCCGCGCCGGCTGCCGCCGCGGCGGTGGATCGCGTTGACGCGACCGAGCGCGCCGCCGGAACCGCCCGCGACTTGAACCGCGACGCCCGGAAGCCGGGAACCGGTCCCGCACCCGGCCGGCAGGGGAATGATGGCGAAGGAGATTGTTTTACGGCCAGGGCCGACCCACATACGCCTACACAGGTCAAGGTGTTCGATGTTCCGGACCGGTTTCATTCGCCTCGCCGCTCGGGTGAAGGCCTTGAGCGGCGCGCTGCTGATCGCGTCCGCCGCGCCGACTCTCGCCGGCCAGACGGTACAGATCTACGACACCGAGATCGAGAATATTGTCCGGTCCCATCTCGAACCGATCCTCGACGCGGCGGGCCTCGAGCCCGATTCGGTGCGCATCCACCTGCTGCGCTCGGACGCGCCCAACGCGTTCGTCTCGCGCGGGCGGCACATGTTCCTGACCACCGGTCTGCTGCGCCGGACCACGCATCCGGGGCAGGTGATCGGGGTGCTGGCGCACGAGACGGGTCACATCGCGGGCGGTCACCTGGCGCGGCTCGACACGGTGCTGCGCGACGCTGCCACGCCGACCCTGATGAGCGCCGTGATCGGCGCCGTCCTCGGCACGCTGGCGGGCGATGCCGGGGTGGCGATCGCGACCATCAGCGCGGGCCAGCAGCTGGTGCGGTCGCGGCTGCTTTCGTTCAGCCGGACCCAGGAGAATTCGGCGGACCGCGCGGCCGTCCACCTGCTCGACCGGACCGGCCAGTCGAGCCGCGGCCTGCTCGAATTCATGGAGATTCTGGAGGAATACCAGAGCCTCTTCGTCAGCCGGAAGGAACAGGAACAGATCAGCTACCAGGTCACCCATCCGCTGACCCGCGACCGGATCGCGTTCCTGCGGAACCACGTCGAGAATTCCAGCTATTCCGACGTAGCGGCCCCGCCGGCGGCCGCGGACGCGCATCGGCGCATGGTCGCCAAGCTCGACGGCTTCCTCGACCGGCCCGAGCGAACCCTGCGGAAATATCCGGCGAGCGACAGCTCCGTGCCGGCGCGCTACGCCCGCGCCGTCGCGCATTATCGCCGGGCGGATTTCGCGCAGGCGCTGGATGCGGTCTCCGGGCTGATCGCCGACCACCCGGACGACCCCTATTTCCTGGAGCTCAAGGGTCAGATCCTGTTCGAGAGCGGCCGGATCGCGGACGCCCTGCCCTATTACCGCCGCGCGGTGGAGAAGCTTCCCGACGCCCCGCTGCTGCGTGTCGGGCTCGCCCATGCCATGATCGAGACCAACCGGGAGGCGCTGCTCCGGTCGGCGATCTCGAACCTGGAAGAGGCGCTTCGCTACGACGATACCATCGCGCTCGCCTGGCGCCTCGCCGCGACCGCCTATGGACGGTCGGGAAAGCTCGGCGAAGCCGCGCTCGCCTCGTCCGAATACGCCATGCGCGCGGGGCGGCCGGCCGATGCGGTGCTGATGGCCGAGCGGGCCAAGCGCCTGTTCAAGGAAGGCTCCGCCGGTCGACTGCGCGCGGAGGATTTGCTGGGCACGCTGAAGCGGCGCATGCGGGGCCGCTGAACGGCGGGCTGCGATGGTGCCGCGTCCGCCGTGCTAGGATCGCGAAGGCGAGGGCGTGCGATATGGGAACACCTGTTCGGAGAGCGGCGATGCGGTTTTGGACTCTTGCGGCGGTGTGTTCGATCGCGGCGGCGGGCGCACCCCCGATCTCCGCGGCCGAATTGACGACCGAGCAGCGCAAGGCCATCGAAGGCGTCGTCGAGTCCTACCTGCTGCGCAACCCGGAGGTGATCGAGCGCGCGATGGAGGCCCTCGAGGCCAAGCGCGAAGCGGCGAAGGAGGTCGCCGCCACCGCCGCGGTCGAGAAGTATCGGCGGGACCTGTTCGAGCAGCCGGCGACCCCGGTCGGGGGCAATGTCGACGGCGACGTGACGCTGGTCGAGTTCTTCGACTATCGCTGCGGCGTGTGCCGGCGGGTCCATCCGGTGGTCGAAGAGCTCATCGCGTCCGACGGCAAGCTCCGCCGGGTCTACATCGAATGGCCGATACTGGGCCCCGAATCGGTCTTCGCCGCCCGCGCGGCGCTCGCCTCCCGGCACCAGGGAGGCTCGAAATACCTGCGGTTCCACGATCTCATGATGGAGTCGCGCGGCCGGCTGGACAGGGGCAAGGTGCTGGCCCTCGCCGAGAAGGCCGGGCTCGACCGGCAGCGGCTGGAACGCGATCTCGGAAAGCCCGACATCGCCCGCATCATCAACCGCAGCTACGCCATCGCGGATGCGCTCTCGCTCAACGGGACGCCGTCCTTCGTCATCGGCGGCAAGGTGATTCGCGGGGCGCGCGATCTCGAGACCATGCGCGGGCTCGTCGCGGACGCGCGCGCGGCGGCGGGGGACGGGCGCTCCAAACCGCGCTAGATGTAGTACTCGTCGAGCGGCGGAAAGCCGTTGAACCCGATCGAGGCGTAGCTCGCGGTGTAGGCGCCGGCGCTCAGGATCTCGATCCTGTCGCCGATCTCGAGCGCGAGCGGGAGCTCGTAGCCCGCGTCCTCGTAGAGCATGTCCACCTCGTCGCAGGTCGGCCCGGCGATCGCCACCGGCCCGGTCGGGCCGCCGTCGCGCCCGGTGCGCAGCCGGTACTGGATCGCCTCGCCCATGACTTCGGGCAGCCCGCCGAAACGCCCGACGTCGAGATAGATCCAGCGCTTGGCGTCGCCGCGGGACTTGCGCGAAATCAGCACGATTTCGGTCTGGACGATGCCCGCATCGCCGGGGATGCAGCGCCCGGGCTCGATCATCATGCGCGGCAGGTTGTTGCCGAAATGCCGGGTCATCGCGGCGCAAATCGCTTCGCCGCAGCGTTCCACCGGGGGGGCGTCCTGGCGGTAGCGCGCCGGAAACCCGCCGCCGAGATTGATCGTCTCGAGGTCGACGCCGCGCCGGCTCAGCGCGGTGAAGACCATTGCCGACCGTCCGATCGCGATATCCCATTGCGCGACATCGCGCTGCTGCGAACCGACATGGAAGGACAGGCCGTGGGGATCGAGGCCGAGCGCGCCCGCGCGCTGCAGAAGATCGATCGCCATGTCGATATCGCAGCCGAATTTTTGCGACAACGGCCAGTCGGCGCCGGCGCCGTCGGTCGCGATGCGACACAGCACCCGGGCGCCGGGGGCCGCGCGGGCGAGCTTGGCGAGCTCGGCCTCGCTGTCGAACGCGTACAACCCGACGCCGCAGGCATGCGCGCGGCCGATGTCGCGCTCCTTCTTGACGGTGCTGCCATAGGCCATCCGCTCGGGCGCGATGGCGAGCGCCCGGCACTGCTCGATCTCGTAGATGCTGGCGGTGTCGAACCGGGAGCCGAGACGATCGAGCCGCTCGACGATCGGCCGCGCCGGGTTGGCCTTCATCGCGTAGTAGATTTCGGCCGTGGGCAGGGCTTCGGCGAGCGCGCGGTAATTCTCCTCGACGGCGTCGAGATCGACCACCAGGCACGGCGTGGCCGGCCGGCGGGCCGCAAGAAAGCGTGCGATCTTGTCGGTCATCTTGCGCCGCCGCCGATACTTCCGCCGGAGCAGGGGCGCCGGTGATAGACGGGGTTGGGGAGGCTGTAAAGGGGTCCGGAAGCGGGATCCGAAGGAGAGGGTGGCGCGACGCCGTCGTTGCACATCGAATCCGACCCCCCTATATAGACCTGTCCCCTCCTACCGGAAGAGATCGAGCTTGGCCCCCCGCGTTCTCGTCCTCAACGGCCCCAACCTCAACATGCTCGGTACCCGCCAGCCGGAGATCTACGGCCCCGAAACGCTGGCCGAGATCGAGACGCTGTGCCGCGACAGGGGAGGTTCGCTGGGTGCCGAGATCGACTTCCGCCAGTCCAACCACGAGGGCGAGCTGATCGACTGGATACACCGGGCGCGCGACACCCAGGACGCGATCGTGATCAACCCCGCGGGGCTCACCCACACCTCGCTGTCCCTGATGGATGCGCTGATCGCCAGCGAGCTTCCGGTGATCGAGCTCCATCTGTCCAACCCGCACCGGCGCGAGGCGTTCCGCCACGACAGCTACGTGTCGAAGATCGCCGCCGGGGTGATCTGCGGCTTCGGCAGCCACGGCTACGAGCTCGCCGTCGAGGCCGCGATCCGTCTGGCGTCGGGCAGAACGAAAGCGGGCTGATGCCGCCGCTGGAGATCGACGAAGCGTTGATCCGGCGGCTTGCCTCCCTGCTGGAGGAGACCGGGCTCGGGGAAATCGAATATGCCGACGGCGACCGCCGGATCCGGGTGACCGGGCGGGCCGCGGCGGCGCCGGCGGCCGCCGCCGCGCCGTCGCCCGCGGCCGCTCCCCAGAAGGAGGCGCCGCCGGTCGCGGCGGAAATCCCGGAGGTGGCGACGGAGGACGCCGTCGTCGCGCCCATGGTCGGCACCGTCTATGTCTCGCCGGAGCCCGGCGCGCTGCCTTTCGTGCAGCCCGGCGACACGGTCGCCGCGGGCGATACGCTGCTCCTGATCGAGGCGATGAAGACCTTCAACCCGATCCGCGCGCCGCGCGCCGGCAGGGTCGCCCGCATTCTGGTTTCCGACGCCGCACCGGTGGAGTTCGGCGAAGCGCTGATCGTCCTCGAATAGGGGGTCCCGCTTGTTCGACAAGGTCCTTATCGCCAACCGGGGAGAGGTCGCTCTGCGGATCCACCGCGCCTGCAAGGAGATGGGGATCCAGACCGTCGCGGTGCACTCGACGGCGGACAAGGACGCGATGCATGTCCGGCTCGCCGACGAGAGCGTCTGCATCGGACCGCCGGCGGCGCGGCAGAGCTATCTCAACGTGCCGGCGATCGTTTCGGCCGCGGTGATCGCCAACGCCGACGCCATCCATCCGGGCTACGGCTTCCTGTCGGAAGACGACAAGTTCGCCTCCATCGTCGAGGAGCACGGTCTCTGCTTCATCGGGCCTTCGCCGGATCACATCGCGATGATGGGCGACAAGATCGCCGCCAAGAAGGCGATGATCGAGCTCGGCGTGCCCGCCGTCCCCGGCTCGGACGGCCCGGTGAGCGAGGATTCGGAGGCGGCGCGGATCGCCGGGGAAATCGGCTTTCCGGTGCTGATCAAGGCGGCCGGCGGCGGCGGCGGGCGCGGCATGAAGGTCGCCGAGGCCGCCGATGTCCTGCCCTCGGCGCTCGCCATGGCGCGCAGCGAGGCCAAGGCGGCGTTTCGCGACGAATCGGTCTATGTCGAGAAATATCTCGACCGGCCCCGCCACATCGAGGTGCAGGTGCTTGCCGACCGGGAAGGCAATGTGGTCCATCTCGGCGAGCGCGACTGCTCGCTCCAGCGCCGCCACCAGAAGGTGCTGGAAGAGGCCGGCTCCCCGGCGCTGAACGACGACCAGCGCGACCGCATCGGCCGCATCGCCTGCTCCGCCATCGAACGGCTCGGCTATCGCAACGCCGGGACCCTGGAATTCCTCTTCGAGGACGGCGAATTCTACTTCATCGAGATGAACACGCGCCTCCAGGTGGAGCATCCGGTTACCGAGGCGATCACCGGGATCGACATCGTCCGCGAGCAGATCCGCATCGCCGCCGGCATGCCGCTCGGTTTCGCTCAGCAGGACATCGTGTTCTCCGGCCATGCGATCGAATGCCGGATCAACGCCGAATCGTCGGAGACCTTCGCGCCCTCGCCGGGCCGGATCACCGATTACCACTCGCCGGGAGGACTCGGCGTGCGCGTCGATTCGGGGATTTACGCCGGCTACTCGGTCCCGCCCAACTACGACAGCCTGATCGCCAAGCTCATCGTCCACGGCACCACGCGCAACGAATGCCTGATGCGGCTGCGCCGGGCGCTGCAGGAATGCGTGATCGGCGGCATAGACACCACGCTCGCGCTGCACGAACGGATCGTTTCCCAGGCCGATTTCATCAACGGCGATTACGACATCAAGTGGCTCGAGGCCTTCGTCGCGGAGCCGGAATGAGGCCATGGCCTCGCTGAGCCCCGAAACGCTGCTGCGCGCCTACGCCGTGGGGCTGTTCCCGATGGCCGAGCGGCGCGACGATCCGACGCTTTACTGGATCGACCCGGAAAAGCGCGGAATCCTGCCTCTCAACCGGTTCCACACGCCGCGGCGGCTGGCGCGGCGGGTGCGCGGCGGCATCTTCGAAATCCGCTGCGACGCCGCCTTCCGCGAGGTCATCTCGGCCTGCGCCGAGCCGGGCCCGGGGCGCAGGGAGACCTGGATCAACCGCGAGATCGTCGACCTCTACTGCGAGCTGCACGCCATGGGGCGGGCGCACAGCGTCGAAGCCTGGCGGGACGGGCGTCTGGTGGGCGGGCTCTACGGCGTCGCGCTGGGCGCCGCGTTCTTCGGCGAGAGCATGTTCTCGCGCGAACCGGATGCCTCCAAGGTGGCGCTGGTGCATCTGGTGGCGCGTCTCGCCGTCGGCGGGTTCGGCCTTCTCGACGTCCAGTTCGTGACGCCGCATCTCGCCCGCTTCGGCGCCGTCGAGATCCACCGTTCGGGATACCGGCAATTGCTCGCCGACGCGCTCGACCGCTCGGCGTCGTTTCAGCGCGACGTCGCGCCCTCGGATGTCGAGGCGGTCCTGCAATCCACCACCCAGACGTCGTAGATCGGGTGCTCCAGGCTGGACAGCGCCGGGCTCGAGGCGAACATCCAGCCGCTGAACAGCTCGGTCGCCGGGCCGTCCCGCCTGATCTCGGCGATCTCCAGGAACGCCGTCGTCTCGGGCGGCTCTTCGGGCGGCCGTTTGCGGCAATGGCGCGAAACGATGCGGAGCGTGCCGAAACTCACCGGCCGGCCGACCGGGGCGTCGAAGGTCGAGGTTCTGGCGGTGACCTTGTCGAGACCCTGGAGCACCGCGACCCGGCCCTCCTGCGCCGCCGCCGGGGCCGCCCCGATCAGCGCGACAGCGGCGGCCAGCCTCAGCATCCGCCCGCCGCCGGCTTGACCGCGAGGAAGCGGAGCCGGACATAATCGGCCACCCAGCCCGTCCCCGGGCGATAGAGCGCGGGTTCCAGCGCGTCCCGCACCTCCGCCAGCAAGGCGGGGCGCGCATCGTCCGCCACGGCGTCGATGAAGGGCGCGGCGAAGGTCTCCAGCCAGCCCACGATGTCGCCCGGCAACGTCGTCGGCCGCTCGACCAGCGTCATCGTGCGGACCTCGAATCCCCGCGCGGTCAGCCTGCGCCGATAGGCCTGGGGCGTCGGGAAGTACCACGGGAAGCGGGATTTCGGGTCGATCCCGCGGCGTTCGAGCGCATCGGCGAGCGCGCCGGCGATCCGGGCCACGTTCCCCGACCCGCCCATTTCGCCCGCGATGCGTCCGCCCGGGCGAAGCGCCCGCCAAATCCCGTCGATCGCCGCGTCGGGCCGCGTCATCCAGTGCAGCGCCGCGTTGGTGACGATCGCATCGAATTCCGATTCGAAGGGCAGCGCCTGGCCGTCGCAGACCCGTGCGTCGACGCCCCGCGCCCGCGCCGCCGCGACCTGCGCCGGGCTGGCGTCGGCGCCGACGATGCTCCGGCAGCGCGCCGCAAGCGCGGCGGTAAGCACGCCGTCGCCGCAGCCGAGGTCGAGGATGTCGTCGTCCGCAAGCGGCGCCAGCAATTCGACCAGCGGCCCGGCGAGGTCGGAGACGAAACGACCGTGCTCCGCGTAGCGCGAGGGGTCCCAGCGCTGCTCCGGCGCCGTGCCCGCCGCGCGCACCGCCGGGTCACTTGGTCGCGGCACCGCCCTCATTGCCGGTCTGGCTGAAAATCAACTGGCCGAGCAGCGATGTCAGGTCTATCGCGCCCTGGGTGATCTCGACCTCGCCGCCGTCGGCGATGGTCTCCTCCGCTCCGCCGGGGGTCAGCGCCAGGTACCTGTTGCCGAGCAAGCCGTCGGCGGTGATCGCGAGCGAGCTGTCGGCCGGCAATTCGATCTTCGAATCGATGCTCATCCTGACCACCGCCAGAAAGGTCTCCGGATCGATGCGCTGGTCGAGCACGGTTCCGATCTTGATCCCGCTCATGCGCACGTCGCTGCCGGGATGGATGCCGTCGATCCGATCGAAGGAGGCGGTGACGGCGTACCCCTCGACCGTCTCGACCTGCGCGGTGTTGTAGGCGAAGACGAAGAACAGCACCGCCACCGCGATAACCAGCGCGCCGATCAGCGTCTCGACCGGGCTCCTACGCACCGGGCTGCACCCCGGGGGTCACGCGGGCGGCTTCCAGGATTCGTACTCGCTGCGGGCGCGGGCGCGCCCGGCGCCGCTCAGGACATGTCCGGGCGGGCGGTAGGCGTCCGGCGTACCGGTCATGTTGGGGCGATGCGGCTTCTGCCACGGCCGCTTCGGCGATCCCTCCTCCGACGGCACCTCGTCCACCGTGCGGTGCAGCCAGGCATGCCATTGCGGCGGCACGCGCGAGGCTTCGGCCTCGCCCTGGTAGATCACCCATCGGCGTTCCGGGCGTCCCTCGGGCGCCGGCTTCTCGCGGTAGTAGCGGTTACCGGAGTCGTCGCGCCCGACCGGCTCGCCCTTCAACCAGGTGAATATGCGCGTGGCTATGGTCATCGCGTTTCCGCGCCGCCGGCTCCGAGCCCGTGGCGGCGATCGAAGGGCCGGCAATATGGCACTTGTCGGGCCCATCGTCCAGCGCGGCGAAACGACCATTGCCCCGCTTATCCGCTTGTGCGCCGCGCCGGCGCGACACACAATGAGCGCCGGTCCGATGGGTTGCAGAGGCCAGGATGCCCGACGGCGGCGAGCCTGTAAAGATCAAGGTTCTCAATGACATAAGGGAAGTCTCGCCGGATGAGTGGGATGCCTGCGCGGGACCCGACAATCCCTTCGTCTCGCACGGCTTCCTGCGCATCCTCGAGCAGAGCGGCTCGGTCTCCGACCGCACCGGATGGCTCCCCCAGCACCTCGCGATCGAGGACGAGGACGGTCGGCTGATCGGCGCGGTGCCGTGCTACCTGAAGAGCCATTCCTACGGCGAGTACGTGTTCGACTGGGGCTGGGCGGACGCGTTCGAGCGCGCCGGGGGCCAGTACTACCCGAAGCTCCAGATCTCGGTGCCGTTCACCCCGGTATCGGGGCCGCGCCTCATGGTGCGGCCCGGCGCGGCGACGGAACAGACCCGGCTGATGCTGGCGGCGGGGCTGATGGAGCTCGCCAAGACGCACGGCGTCTCCTCGTTCCACGTGACCTTCTGCACGGAAGACGAGTGGCGCGCGCTGGGCGAGGCGGGCCTGTTGCAGCGCATGGGCCAGCAGTTCCACTGGCACAACCGGGGCTACGACACGTTCGAGGACTTCCTCGCCGGGCTCTCGTCCCGCAAGCGCAAGTCGATCCGCAAGGAACGGCGCGAGGCGAATGAGGGGATGGAGATCAGGGCGCTGACCGGCGATGCCCTGGAAGAGCACCACATGGAGGCGTTTTACGGCTTCTACCTGAACACGGTCGACAAGAAATGGTCGAACGCATATCTCACCCGCGCGTTCTTCCGGCTGCTCGGCACCGAACTCTCCGACAGGGTCGTGATGATCGCCGCCTTCCAGGACGGGCGCATGGTGGGCGGGGCCCTCAACCTCCTCGGCAGCGATACCCTGTACGGCCGCAACTGGGGCGCCGAGCGGCGCTTCCGGATGCTTTACTTCGAGGCCTGCTTCTACCGCGCCATCGACTACGCGATCGCCAACGGGCTGGCCCGCGTCGAGGCCGGCGCGCAGGGGCCGCACAAGATCCAGCGCGGCTACCTGCCGAGCCCGACCTACAGCGTCCACTGGATCCGCGAGCCGAGATTCCGCGAGGCGGTGGCGAATTTCGTCAGCCGCGAGAGCGTATTGCTCCGCCACGAGATGCACGAGCTGGCGGAAACCGGCCCCTATCGCCGGACCGACAATGACGGGCGCTGACCCTCAGTCGCGGATCTCGACCTTCACCCTTGTGCAGTTATAGGCGTTGCAGGGCGCGAGCACGTCCATCGGGCAGTTCGAGAGGCCGACGAGCAGCGGCATCCTGGCTTCGAACTCGATGTAGTCGCCGGGCTGCGAGACCGGAAAGTCGATGATCCACTGCCGCTGGCCGCAGTCGTGGTGGTAGTTCATGAACAGGTCCATCGTGTCCGGGATGTCCTCGTAGCCGATTCCGTAGGGCTGCAGGACGCCGGCGATGATCTCGTGGCAGCCGTCCCTGGGCCCGACGCCGTGGCTCTCGTAGAGGTAGCGGTTGCACATCCGGTTATGCACGTCATGGACGCCCTTGGGCGTTGGCGTGTCGGCGGTGATCGTCATCATCGGCCGGCATGACGTCGACATCAGCGTGTCGCCGACGCTCAAACTGTCGCGCGGTACGTATTGCGCCCCCGGCGCCGGAACGTAGCGCGTGCGCGAATACGAGGTGGACAGCTTCTCGCGCGGGTTCTCCCGGTTGAACAGCGCCATGTCGACCACCTGCTGCCCTTCGAGGTCGATCACGCGGAGGCGCTGCCCGGCGTCGATCTCGAGCGCGAGCCCGGTCTTGGGCGGCAGCACGTTTTCGAAGATCACTCCCATCGTGTCGCTTCCTTCCTGTCTCCCCGCGACGCGGGCTCAGCGCCAGGCGTCGACCGAAACCGTGCCGCCCTCCGAGTAGCGCCCGGCGATCATCTTCCACGCGCCCTGCGTCTCGCCGCCGGCGACGACGATGTTGATGTCGGACGGCTCGAAGATGCGGATCGATTCCTCGGGCGCGGCCCGCAGCCTGGTCGCGAAGGGCTCCACGCCGGCCACCGCGAGGGGGTGGATCAGGGTCTTGACCCACTGGTTGTCCCAGTACTCGCGCGCCGGCAGGCGGGCGTTGTCGGCGAGCCAGTCGATCATCTTCTCCTTGGTGTCGAAGCCGCGCTCGACCAGGCCGCGGGCGCAGACCGGGTCCATCACGAAAAGCGGCGGAAAGTGGTGTTCGCAGCCGGCCAGCGAGCGCCGGAAATTCTCCTGCCAGGTGTCGCGCGGACCGTACCCGGCATGGGTGTACCAGGCGCCGAAGAAAACGCTTGCCGCGCTCTCTTGCGCCGCGAAACCCTTCTGTACGTGGAAGGGCTGCCAGGGGCTGCGCTCCTCGGCCTCGGCGAAGGTGGAGGAATAGTTGTACCAGTTGCCGACCGAGCCCATATAGGTGTCGCCCGGGACCGAGCCCCCTTGCAGGTTGATCGAGGCGAGGTTGTAGGCCCGCCCGATCGTCGCGTTGGCGTGGTTGTAGGGACCCATCGCGCCGATCCCGTCATTCATGCCGATTTCCCCGCGGATCGGCCCGTTGACCGCCGCGATGACGGCGAAGGAGTTGGTGCTCGACGAGCGCGCGGTCTGCCCGGTCGCGGCGAGCGCGAGGATGACCGGCAGGTATGCCGGCCTGGCGCCCGCCATGACGGCGTTGACCGCGACCTTCTCGACGGTGAATTCCCAGGCCTCGCGATAGGCGGTCGGCCTGAGCGTGCCCACGACCTCGTCCGGGTCGCGGCCGGTGCCGCGCAGCATCGCTTCGACCCGCTCCTCGGTCGGCAGGACGATGGGCAGGTGGTCGGTCCACCGGTTCTCCTCGAACAGCGCGTGCAGATTGTCCTCGCCGTCGGGCTCCAGCAGGCGCGGCGTGGCCCGCTCGAACGAGAGCCCGCTCAGATCGGCGTCGTCGAGCGGGCGGGTCAGCCCCTCGATCACCTCGCGCAGGAAGGGGCGGCCGGAGACCGGGTCGGCGCCCTCGATATAGGAGCGCAGCTGCGCCGCCGTGCGGTCCACCACCGGCTGGGGGACGAAGGCCTGGCGCGCCGTCGGCATGCCGCTGGCCAGCGCCGTGGACTTCACCAGCTGCGAGAACACCTCGGTATGGACCGCGACCGCCGGCACCCCGGCGCGTTCGAGGTCGAGCGCGAGCCCGACGACCGTCGGGCTGCAGGTGCTTCACAGCCCGACCCCGAGGATCGCCCCGTCGCCGTCGTTCTCGATCCGCTTGCGCATGCCGGGATCGTCGACCCAGCTCTCGCGCGGCTTGACCACCCGGGCATCGACCGAGGGCAGATTGCCGCCGAACCAGTCGAGCAGCTCGCCCATGAACCTGTCGGAATTGTCGAACAGGCAATCGACCAGATAGACCACCTTGCCGTCGAGGCTCTGGAGCCGCGGGGCAAGCCGCTCTCCGGTGACCTTTGGCGGCGTGCCGCGCGGGTCGTGGACCGTCAGGCGTTGGCTCATCGCATCCCCCCCCGTTGCGGCAAGGACTCTATTGCCGCCCCGGGAATGCTACAACAGCGGGACCACGGTGAGGGGAGACCGGACGTGTTCGCCGACCGCATCGAGGAACGCTGGATCGCCGCGTTCGATACCGTCTTCGGCCTGTGCAAGGTCGGGAAGGGGGAGGAAGTCGCGATCCTCTCGGAGACCCAGTCGCGGCGGCTCAACGTGCAGCTCGCCGAGCTCGCATTGCTTCGGCGCGGCGCCCGCCCGTTCCACGTCACCGTCGTCTCGCCGCCGCAGACCGCGCCGGTGCCGGTGCGTTCGACCGGCGCCTCGCCCGCCTTGCAGGGGCTCGGCCCGGCGATCAAGGCGCTGGCGGCGAGCTCGCTCGTGGTCGACCTCACGGTGGAGGGGATGCTGCACGCGCCGGAGCTCCCCGACATCATCGGCGGCGGCGCGCGGCTGCTGATGGTCAGCAACGAGCATCCCGACGCGCTGGAGCGGCTTCTGCCCGACCCGGCGCTGGTCGACCGCGTCAAGGATGCGGTCAAGCGGATCCGCGGGGCGAGCGAGATGCGGGTGACCTCGGGCGCCGGTTCGGACCTGACCGTCGCCCTCGAAGGCGCGCCGAGCGCCGGGGTCTGGGGCTATTGCGACCGGCCGAAGACGGTGGCCCACTGGCCGGGCGGGATCGTCGTCGCCTTCCCCGCCGCCGGCTCCGTGCAGGGACGGCTGGTGCTCGATACCGGCGACGTGAACCTCACCTTCAAGCGCTATCTGGAGGCGCCGGTCGCGCTCACCATCGAGGACGACTACGTCACCGCCATCGAGGGCGAAGGCACCGACGCCGAGCTGTTCCGGCGCTACTGGGCCGCCTGGGGCGACCGCGAGGCCTACGCCACCTCGCATGTCGGCTGGGGGCTGAACGAGGCGGCGCGCTACGAGGCGCTCGCCATGTACGACCAGCGCGACTTCAACGGCACCGAGATCCGGGCCTTCGCCGGCAACTTCCTCTATTCGACCGGCGCCAACGAGTTCGCCAACCGCCACACGCTCGGGCATTTCGACCTGCCGATGCGGAACTGCACGGTCGCCCTCGACGGGGTGCCGGTGGTCGAGTCCGGCCGCCTGGTCGACGGCGGGGCATGACTCCGGTCCACCATGTCGAGGCGGGCAGCGGCGAATCCCTGGTGTTCCTGCACGGCGTGGGCGGCGATTCGGCGAGCTGGACGCCGCAGCTCGCGGCGTTCTCGGACGAATTCCGCGCCATCGCCTGGGACATGCCGGGCTATGGTGGCTCGCCTGCGCTCGAACGCATGACCTTCCCGGCGCTGGCCCAAGCGCTGGTCGGACTGCTCGACCGGCTCGGGCTCGACCGCGTCCATCTGGTCGGCCACTCGATGGGCGGCATGGTCGCGCAGGAATTCGCCGCCGGCCGGCCCGAGCGCGTCCGCACCCTGGTGCTGTCGGCGACCAGCCCGGCCTTCGGCCGCCCGGACGGGGACTTCCAGAAGCGCTTCGTCGAAGCCCGGATCGCGCCGCTGGAGGCCGGCCGGACCATGGCCGACCTCGCCGACGAGATGGTCGAAACCATGATGGGCCCCGCGGCGGGCGCGGACGGCGCGGCGATCGCCCGGCGCTCGATGGCGGCGGTGCCGGAGGCGACCTACCGCGCGGCGATCGCCTGCCTCGCCGCCTTCGACCGGCGCGACGCGCTGGCCGGTTACGCCATGCCGGTGCTGGTGCTCGCGGGCGAGACCGACACCAACGCCCCGGCGCCGATGATGGAGAAGATGGCGACCCGGATCCCGGGCGCGGACTATGTCTGCCTGGCGGGGACGGGCCATCTGGGCAATCTGGAGAACCCCGCGGCGTTCAACGAGGCGGTGGCGGGTTTCCTGAGCGAGCGGAGGGCGTGAGACATGGCGACCGGCAGCGGTGAGCGCGATGCGCCGATGTTCGACCCGGGCTGTTACGGCCTGACCGGCGATGAGGCCGCGCTCTGCGCGGAGGCAAGGCGCATCGGCGAGGACCGGTTCGCGGGGCGTGCCGAGACATGGGACCGCGACGCGATCTTCCCGATGGAGAATTACCGCGACCTCCACAAGGCGGGCCTGCTCGCGGTGTGCGTGCCGAAGCGGCATGGCGGGCACGGCGCCGACCTCAAGGCCTATTCGCTGATGGCGGCCGAGATCGGGCGCTACTGCGGGTCGACCGCGCTCACATTCAACATGCATGTGAGCTCGTGCCTGTGGACCGGCGCGCTGGCCGACGACCTGCCGATGACCCGCGCCCAGCGGCGCGAGCACAACCGGCGGCGCGCGCTGCACTACGCCCGGATCGTCGAGACCGGCGCGATCTACGCCCAGCCGTTCTCCGAAGGCGGCGCGGCGGCGGCGGGGTTCCGCCCGTTCGGCACGCTGGCCGACCGGGTCGAGGGCGGCTGGGTGATCAACGGCAAGAAGATCTTCGCCTCGCTCGCCGGCTCGGCCGACTACTACGGCGTTCTGTGCACCGAGAAGAAGGAGAATCTGAGCCGCCGCGACACGATGTATTTCGCCGTCCCCGCCGATGCCGAGGGGGTGAGCGTGGTCGGCGACTGGGACCCTCTCGGGATGCGGGGGACGGTCTCGCGCAACCTCCTGTTCGAGAACGTCTTCGTGCCGGACGACGCGGCGCTGATGCCGAAGGGGATCTATTTCGAGGCCGCGACCCGCTGGCCGCACATGTTCACCACGCTGACCCCGAGCTATATGGGGATCGCCCAGGCGGCATACGACTTCACCGTCCGCTATCTGCGCGGCGAGGTGCCGGGGACGCCGCCGGTCAAGCGACGCATGTACCCGACCAAGCAGCACGCCGTGGCCGAGATGCTGGTCGCGCTGGAGCAGGCCAAGGCGCTCTGGTTCCAGATGCTCGGCGAGGCGCGCGCCAACCCGTCCAAGGCCTCGGTGCTGCGCGCCTATTGCGCCCAGTACACGGTGATGGAGACCGCCAACGACCTCTGCCAGAAGGCGATCCGCACCTGCGGCGGACAGTCGATGCTGAAAAGCCTGCCGCTGGAACGGCTCTACCGCGACAGCCGCTGCGGCTCGCTGATGCTGCCCTGGACGGCGGAGCTGTGCATCGACAAGCTCGGCCGCGAGGCGCTGTACGAGCGCGGCGAGGAGGACGAATGACCGACCTGTCCTCCTGGGTCGAGAAGAACGCCGCGTTCGCCCCGTCGAAGACCGCGATCCGCTTCGAGGGCGAGGATATCGGCTACGCCCGCTTCGCCGGGACCATCCGGGGCTATGCGCGGGCGCTGAAGGCGGTCCACGGCGTCCGGCCCGGCGACCGGGTCGCCTATCTCGGCTTCAACAGCCCGGCGATGCTGGCGCTGTTCTTCGCCTGCGCGCGGCTGGGCGCGCTGTTCTCGCCGCTCAACTGGCGCCTGGTGGCGCCGGAACTGGCCTACATCCTTGGCGATTCGGCGCCCCGGGTGCTGGTCGCCGATGCCGATCACCGCGACCTCGCGAGCGCCGCGGCGGCCGATTGCCCGGCGGTCACGATCCCCGCCGACCGGATCGCCCGGGACGCGGAAACCGCCAAGGGCGATGACCGCAACCCGGCGGTGACGCGCGAGACGCCCTGCCTGCTGGTCTACACCTCGGGCACCACGGGCCATCCCAAGGGCGCCGTGCTCGCCCAGGAGGCGATCCAGGTCAACGCGCATCACTGCATCCACTATGCCGGGCTCACCGATGCCGACCGGGTGCTGACGGTGCTGCCGATGTTCCATGTCGGCGGGCTCAACATCCTGACCTCGCCCGCCTTCTATGCCGGGGGGACGGTGATCCTGCACCGCCGCTTCGATGCCGCGGCGACGCTGCGCGCCATCGCCGAGGACCGCCCGACCCAGCTCGTGCTCGTGCCGGCCACCATCCAGGCGGTGATCGACCTGCCCGGCTGGGCGGATGCGGACATCTCCAGCCTGCGCCTGCTCACGACCGGCTCGTCGATCGTGCCGCCGCATTTGATCGACGCCATCCATGCGCGCGGCATACCGGTGTGCCAGACCTATGGCCTGACCGAGACCGCGCCGGTCGCGATCTACCAGAAGCCCGGGGATTGCCGCCTCAAGCCGCGCTCGACCGGGAAATGCGGGCTGCATTGCGAGATGGCGATCGCCGACGAGGACGGCAATCCGCTGCCGGACGGGGCGTCGGGGGAAATCCTGATCCGCGGCGGCAACGTGCTCCTGGAATACTGGAACAACCGGGACGAGACCCGCCGCGCCATCAGGGACGGCTGGTTCCATACCGGCGATGTCGGCTATCGCGATCCGGACGGCGACGTGTTCGTCGACGACCGCAAGAAGGATATCGTGATCTCCGGCGGCGAGAACATCTACCCGGCCGAGATCGAGCAGCTCGTCCACCGCATGGACGATGTCGAGGACGTCGCCGTGGTCGGCCGCCACGACGCCCGCTGGGGCGAGGTGCCGGTGGCGGTGGTCGTACCGGCGCCGGGCGCGGCGATCGCGGCAGCGGAGTTTCTCGCCCGCTTCGAGGGCCGTCTCGCCCGCTTCAAGCACCCCAAGGACGTGCTGTTCGTCGACGCGCTGCCGAGGAACGCGATGGGCAAGACCCTCAAGCACCAATTGCGGGACAGGGTGAACCGCGGGCAGGCCCGGCCGGCGCGGGGCTAGATCTCGACCGGGGCGGCGCGGCGCAGGATCTCGGCGACCACGCTGTGGGCGGCGAGCGTCGAGGTCTTGGGATTGTCGGGGAGCGGCCGGCCGCGCACCACGATGTCGAAGGCGCCGAACATCCCCTCGACGCGGACATCGTGGATGTTGCCGCCGGCCCCGGGATCGGCGACCAGCTTCACCTCGGTGCGGTCGAACCCGGCCCCGGCCAGCGCGATGGTGGCCGCGACGTTGGCGTTCTGCGGGTAGAGTCTCGCCGCCTCGTCCGCCGCGCCCTCGAACAGCACCGTCGGCCGGGCGAGCGCGTCGAGATCGTGCGCCGCCTCGGCCGGGGTGCCGCGCCACGCCGCCGGCGGCTTGCGCGAGGTATAGACCACCCGGTCCAGCCCGCCGATGCGCGCCGCCGCCAGCGCATCGGCGCCGGCCACCGCGCCCGCGGGCAGGATCAGCTTGCCGCCGCCCGCCGCCGCCGCGGCCTCCAGCCGGGCGCGGAGCGGCGCATCGGCCAGCGCGCCGATGGAGATGACCAGGAAGTCGATGCCGCGCCTGAGCGCATCCTCGCCGAACTCCGCCACCGCGCCGTGCCCGGCGCATTCGGCGATCAGGTCGGGCGCGGTCGCCAGTTCGCCGAGGGCGCTCGCCACCTCCAGCGTCACCGGCAGGGCGGCGCGCGCGTCGGCCTCCCGCCCGAGGCGGACCAGCACGCCGGTGACCGCCGCCCCGGCGCCCGGCCCGATATGCCTCAAAACCTCGGTGGCGATGGCGCCGCGGCCGATCAGGACGACGTTGAGCATGGGCCTATCCCTTCGCGCGCACCGGCGGGCCGGCGAAGGGGATCGCGAACGGGCCGATCGCGGTCATGTCGATCTCCACCATGGACGGGCCGTCGGCGGCGATCGCCCGGTCGAGCGCCGCGCGCATCCCGGCGACATCGCCGACCCGCCGGAACGGCAGGCCGAGACCGCCAGCGAGCGCGGCGAGATCGGGCAGCGCGAGGTCGGTATAGAGATGCCGCCCGCCATAGCCGCGGTCCTGGATGTTGCGGATCACGCCGTAGCCGCGGTCGTTCATCGCGATCAGCGCGACGTCGGCACGCTCCTGCACCAGCGTCGCGATCTCGCCGAGGGAGAGCGCGAGTCCCCCGTCGCCCACCAGCGCCACGGTCTTGCGGCCGGGCGCGGCGAGCGCGGCGCCGATCGCCATGGGCAGCCCCTGGCCGATGCCGCCGCCGAGCGCATGGACCCCGCAGCGCGGCCCGGAAAGGCGCGGCGCGCGGTTGCCCCAGCTGCTGTTCGAAAGCGTGATGTCGCGCACCCAGACCACGTCGTCGGGCACCGCCCCCTGCACATCGTCCATCAGCCGCTCATAGGGGCCCAGGGTCGCGCGCAGCCCGGCCTCGGCGGCCAGCCGCGCGGCGGCGAGGTCGGGGGCGAGCGCGGGCTCGATATCCATGCGGCCGCGCAGCCGTTCGGCGAGCCCCGCCATGGCGTTCGCCGCGTCGCCGTGGACGAAGATGTCGTTGGCGTAGGACCGCCCGTCCGCCCTGGGATCGGCGTCGATCCGGTAGAGCGGGCGCGGCAAGGCGAGCCGGTACTTGAACGTCTCGTTGCCGCGCAGCCGGGAGCCCACCACCAGCATCGCGTCGCAGCCCGCGTAGAACGCCTCGACCGGGGGCTGGAGGTTGAACGCGCCGAGCGACATCGGGTCGCCCTCCGGGATCGTGCCGCGGCCATGGATGCTGGTGACGATGCCGAAGCCGAGGCGGGCCAGCGCGCGGGCTTCCGCCGCCGCCCCGGCCGCGCCGCCGCCGAGCCACAGCATCGGCCGCCGCGCCGCCGCCAGCGCGTCGGCGAGTTGGTCGAGCGCGGCGGCGTCGGGCTCGGGGCGATCCGGCGGCAGCGGGGCGAGCGAGGACGGCCGCGCCAGCGACCCCTCCTGGATGTCGATCGGGATCTCGACGCTGACCGGCCCGCCGGGCGGGGTCCGGGCGATCCGCGCCGCCTCGCGCAACGCGCCCGGCAGGTCCGCCGCGCAGCGCACCCGGAGCGCCGCCTTGGAGGCGCCGCGCAGCATGGTGAGCTGGTCGCGCGCCTCGTGGATATAGCCGCGGTCCTGGTCGAGAAAGGCGGTCTCGATCTGACCGGTCAGATGGAGCAGCGGGGTGCCGGCGGTCTGCGCCTCGACCAGCGCGCCGCAGGCATTGCCGGCGCCGGTCCCGGTGCTGGTGAAGGCGACGCCGAGCCCGCCCGAGACGCGGGCATGGGCGTCGGCCATGTTCACCGCGCCCGCCTCGCCCCGCGCCGGCACGAAGCGGATGCGGTTGCGCCGCCCGATCGCGTCCAGCATCGGCATGTTGTGGATCGAGATCACCCCGAAGGCGGTCTCCACCCCGGCGGCCTCGAGGAAGGCGGCGACGACCTCGCCCGCCGGGATCTCAGACATGGTGCCCCTGCCCGCCCGCGACCTCGATGGTCTCCCCGGTCAGGTAGCTCGCCGCCGGCGAGGCGAGGAAGACCATGACGCGGGCCGCCTCGTCGGCCTCGCCGAGCCGGCCGAGCGGGATTCCCCGTTCGCGGGCGAGCTCGGCGAACCACGCCTGCTTGCTCTTGCCGCCGCCTTCGCCCCCGGCATGGCGGCGGTTCCACTGTCCCGAATCGACCAGCCCGATCAGGATGGAGTTGACGCGGATGCCCCTGGGCGCGAAGTCGCGGCTCATCGTCTTGGCGAGGTTGAGCGCGCCCGCGCGGGCGGCGGAGGTGGCCGCGAGCCACGGCTCGGGGCGCCGCGCGAGCAGGGCGTTGGTGCAGACGATGGCCGACGGCGCGGCGTCTTCGAGCGGCTTCAGGAAGGCGCGCACCGGGTTCAGGACGGAGAAGAATTTCAAATCGAGCTCGGCGCGCCATTCGTCGTCGCCCAGATCGGCGAGCCCGCCGCGCCGGGCCTGGCCGGCATTGGCGATCAGGATGTCGGCGCGGCCGAAGCGTTCGGCCACCCGGTCGCGGAACGCCGCCACCCGGCCGGGCTCCAGCACGTCGCAGGCGGCCGCCAGCACCCGGTCGGCGCCATGCGCGTCGCCCAGCCGCCGCTCCGCCCCGGACAGCCGGTCCTCCGACCGGCCGCAGATGGCGACGCTGGCGCCCTCTTCGAGGAAGATCCGCGCGGCGGCGAGGCCGATCCCCGACGACCCTCCGGTGACCACCGCCACCTTGCCGGACAGGCCGAGATCCACCGCCGCTATTCCGCCGCGGCGCCGGTCATGCGAGACCGTCCAGGAAGCCGGTGAGCGCGGCGTTGAACGCATCCGGCCCCTCGACATAGCTCGCATGGCCCAGCCCCGGCAGGGTGAGATAGCGCGCGCCGGGAATGGCGGCGGCGATGTCGCGGCCGATCGCCTCGGGGGTGACGCGGTCCTCGCTACCATACATCACCAGCGCCGGCGCCCGGATCGCCGCGGCGTCGGGGAAGATGTCCGAGCCGTGCAGCATGCGGGCGGCCTGGACGTAGCCGTCGGGCCGAACCCGGCTCTGCACCGCGAACACCTTCTCGTAAATCTCGTCGGGCGCGCCGGGCGACAGCACCTCGCGGGCGCGGCGCCGGGCGACCTCCGCCGGGCCGAGCGTCGTCATCGCCCCGATGCGCGCCTCCAGCCGGCCGACGCGGAGCTCCTCGGACGACTTCAGATAGCCCGCCGCGGCGTCGGACAGGGTGAGGCTGACGAGCCGCCCGGGGTGCCGGGCGGCGAAGGACGCCGCGATCAGCCCGCCGAGCGAATGGCCGAGCAGATGGACCCGCGCGAGCCCGAGCCCGTCGAGCAGGTCTGCCACCGCGTCGCCATAGGCGGAGCAAAGCGGGCTGTCCCCGGGCAGCGGGTCCGAGCCGCCATAGCCCGGCGCGTCCCAGGCGATGGCGCGGTAGCGGCCGGCCAGCCCGTCGAGCTGCGCCTCCCACGACGCCGAGCCCGAGCCGATACCGTGCAGCAGCACCAGCGGCGGCCCCTCGCCGGCCGCGCGGCAGGCGATCGCGCGCCCGTTCGCCCGGACGGTCTCGAGCGGCGGGAGGCTCACGCCTGGCGCTTGATCTTGGCGAGCGGATGGTCGGGCGGGTAGGTCGGGATGCGCGGCCGGGACGCGCCCAGCATCACGCACATCAGCGCCTCCTCCTCGCCCTCGTTGACCAGCCCGCGATAGACGCCGGGCGGCACCGAGATCAGGTCGCGCTCGCCGAGCTCGGTCTCGAAGGTCTCGCCGTCGCTCTCCAGGGTGAGGCGAATCCGCCCGCGCAGCATGAAGAACACCTCCTCCACGTCGTCATGGACATGCGGCGGGCCCTCGCAGCCGGGCGGCAGCACCATGGTCGAGAAGGTGAAATGTTCCGACGGCACGGCGTTCGCGTCGTCCGGCACGCCGGTCCCGCCGGTGCCGAGATAGCGCATCTGCGCGCGCCGGTATCTGGGGTCGAAATCGGCCTGGAACTTGAGCGCGTCCCAGTCATAGCGCCGGGTCTCGTAGCGCGCGATCCGGGTCTCCATCCAGTCGGCGAGGCTGCGCATGATCGGCTCCTCCTACTCGGCCGCCGCGGCGGTCGCTTCGCCGGCGCGGAGCGCCGCGACCTGGCGCCGGGCCTCGTCCTCGATCGACCGCCGGATCCGCGCGAGCCCGGCGTCGTGCTGGTAGAGGAACTCGTGGTCCCTGGCGTCGTTCGGCATGCCCTCCAGCAGGATGCGGTCCTGCTCCAGCACGTCCCAGTGGAGGGTCTCCAGCTTGTGCTTGTACATGAACCGCCACACCGAACGCTCCCAGCCGGCCACCTTGCGGGTGCGCCAGAAGAACACGCGGCAGCTTTCGCGGTCGATCGGGGTGACGAAGCCGACGATGCCGAACGCGCCGCCCGGCCCGGCATTGCCCTGATAGGGGATCGAGAGCCGCATCCAGTGGGCGCCGGTATCGGCGAACTCGACCCAGTCGAAATTGACCCCGCGCTGGTTGGTCTTCTCGAACACCAGCCCGTGCCCGGTGTCGCGGGTGCGCATCCTCGCTTCCTTGTCGCCGCGCCCCATGGAATGCGATTCGGCGTGCAGATAGGCGCCGTGCATCGGGTCCATCACGTTGTCGATGGCGTAGCGGTAGTTGCAGCGCCAGTGCGAGGTGCAGAGGATCGCGCTCCACTCTTCCGAACGCAGCTCCTCGGGGTATTCGAATTGCGCCGGCTCGGGATGCAGTGCATCGCCGAAATAGGCGAAAATGCCGCCCATATGCTCGAACGCCGGGTAGGATTTGACGGCCCGCGTGCCGACCATCGGGCAGTCGCCGATCGCCGGCATGGCGACCACGGTGCCCGAGCCGTCGACCTCCAGCCCGTGATACCAGCAGGCCAGCCGGTCGCCGAGATTCCAGCCCTTGGAGAGCTCCGCGCCGCGATGCGGGCAGCGGTCGGCGAGCACATTGACCCCGCCGTCGGCGTCGCGCCAGACCACGATCCGCTCGCCGAGACGCGTCAGCGCGACCGGCTTGTCGCGGATCATCCAGCTCGCGGCGATCGGGTACCAGCGGTTGCGCACCCCGAGTTCGACCAGGGTCTCGGCGTCGGCGGCGCTCTGGTGTGCGGACATCCCCGCCTCCATCCTGTTCCGTCAGGGGCCGAGGCGGATCATCGCCGCCTCGAAGACTTCCGCGGTCCACCGGTCCGCGCCCTCGGGGGCGGGCCCGTCGGCGTTCAGCGCATCGACAATCCCGTCGAGGTCGTGGATTCCGCGACCGAAGATCTCCTCCAGACGGTCGGCGAGCGCCTGCGCGAAGGCGCCGGGCGGTGCGTCGACCTGGGTCTGGTGCCGGATATTTCCGGGCTCCTCGTAAGGCAAGGGCAAGCTCGAACCCCTCCGATGATACGGCCGATACCGGACGTCGTTTACGAGATTCACGGTAGGGCGTGCGGGAAATCCGGTCAATGCCGGACGCCGGCCCCGGATCGTTCCCCGGAGCCGGGAGGTCTACAGCCCCGCCGCCCTGCGGGCGTCGGCCAGCCACGCCATCGCGCGCCCGACGCCGCCGAAAGGGAAGACGTGCAGGCCGGCGAACTCGGGCAGCGGATCGTTCCCCGCCGCGGCGACCACGCCGGCGATCAGCCCGTCCGGCTTCACAATGCGGCGGATCAGCTTCACGCTGCCGGCGCCCTGGCGCATCAGGGCGCGGGCCGAAACGCCGACGCCGCAGATCTTCGCATAGCGCAGCAGGGTCGCCAGGTCTGCGGGGCCGGCAATGCCGAGGCGCACCGGAAGGCCGATGCCCAGACCGCGCAGAGTCCGCGCCCAATCGACGACCGTCGCGCCGTCGAAGACGAACTGGGTCACGAAATCGAAATCGGCGTCGCTGCCGCGGGCGTAACGGTCCTTCCCGAGCATCGCCTCGCGCAGCTCTGCCGCGCCGATCAGGCGATTGCCCTCGGGATGGGCGCCGACATGGATGGTCCGCAGGCCGTGCCGTTCCAGGGCGCCGGTCAGCAGCACATCCATGCTCCCGGCATACGGCCCGGCAATTTCCGGCCGGTCGCCGGCGATCACCAGAGCCTCCCGGCAGCCGGCCTCGCCGGTCAGCCGGGAGAGGAAATCCTCGAGCGCGGCGCGGCTCGGCAGGCCCCGCGCCGCGATATGCGGGACGGCGACATAGCCGCGCGCATTCAGCGTCTTCGCGGCGGCGACCGTGTCGGCCCGGTCGCGCGACGGCAACGAGGGGATGAAGACCCGGGCGCCCGCCGGCACATGCGCGCACAGCTTGTCGACCTCGCCGGTATCCGGCAGGGTTTCCGTCGACACGTGGGTCAGCAAACGCTGCAGGAGCGGCTGCGGATGGACCGGATACTCGGCGGAACGAAGATCGAGTTTCATGGCTTTGCCGATCGGCCGGACCCGCCGGCGAATGCGCCGCGCGGGCAGATGCGGGAGCGAGCGGCCATTACGCCCTCTTGCCGACAATGAAAAGCGAAAAATCCCGGGTACGAATCACGGTCGCGTGTAGCGCCGTCGCGGGCGGCATGTCCGGCCGCGTCCGGACGCCTTCCGGGCTTCCGGGTTGCGCTGCCGAATCCGCCCGACGCCGCCCGGGCCGGCGCAGCGATTGCGCGCCGCCCGGCGCCGCGATAGTTGTGCTGCATGTGGACCGCAACCGAGCGAGGGTCCATGACGGACGATGAGGCGAAGGCGCATGTCCGCGCCGTAACCGTCGCCTCCGGCACGTCGTTCTACTGGGCGATGCGTCTCCTGCCGGCTGCCCGGCGCGAGGCGATGTTCGCGATCTACGCGTTCTGCCGCGAGGTCGACGACATCGCGGACGACGCGGGGCCGCCGGACGACAAGCGCCGCCGCCTCGACCTGTGGCGCGACGAGATCGACGCGATCTACGCCGGCGGGCCCGCAGGGCTCACCGCCCGCGCCCTGGTGGAGCCGACGCGGCGCTACGGGCTCCGCCGCGAGGATTTCCTGGCGGTGATCGACGGCATGAAGATGGATCTGGGCGAGGGGCTGAAGGCGCCGCAATTCGACGAGCTGGAGCTCTACTGCCACCGGGTGGCGGGCGCGGTGGGGCTCTTGTCGATCCGCGCCTTCGGGGACGGCGGACCGCACGCCCAGGCGTTCGCGCTGGCGCTCGGGACGGCGTTGCAGCTGACCAATATCCTGCGCGACATGGTCGAGGACGCCGAGCGCGACCGGCTCTATCTGCCGCGCGAGCTGCTGGACGAGGCGGGAATCGAGGTCGCGGCGCCGCGCGAGGTGCTGCGCCATGCCGCGATACCGGAGGTCTGCGCGGCGCTGGCGCGGATCGCGAAACAGAAATTCGACGAGGCGCAGTCGGCGCTGGCGGATTGCGACCGCCGCGCGCTGCGCCCCGGGGTGGTGATGATGATGCACTACCGGCGCCTGCTTGCCGCGCTGGAGCGGCGCGGCTGGACCCGCCTCGAAGTCCCGGTCCGCCTGTCGAAGCCGGAAAAGCTCCTGATCGCGCTGCGCCACGGCGTCTTCGCCTGAATCTCGGGCAATCGTGGACAAACCGGGGCGCCGCAACTAGTTTGCGAACGGGTCGGTCGCGTCGCCGGTCCGACGAGTTTGTGATAACCGGAGGGAACTCGGTGGAAGGTTCCGCCTGGGAACGCGTCGCCGTCGAGACCCCATCATGCGTGCACCTGGCCCCGACCGGACCGGACCCGGCGGAAGGCTTGGACATGCGCCTCGACCGCGCCATCGAAGCCGCCGGAGCGTCGCTCCGCGAAGCGCAGGCGGCGGACGGCCACTGGATCTTCCCCCTCGAGGCGGATGTGACGATCCCGGCCGAATATATCCTGCTCGAGCATTTCATCGACGACATCGACGCCCCGCTGGAGGCCCGGCTCGCGGACTACATCCGCCGCCGCCAGGGAGAGGACGGCGGCTGGCCCCTGTTCCACGAGGGCGACACCGATGTCAGCGCGTCGGTCAAGGCCTATTTCGCCCTCAAATGCGTGGGCGACCAGCCGGAAGCTCCCCATATGAGCCGGGCGCGGGACGCCATTCTCGCGCGCGGCGGCGCGGCGCAGTGCAATGTCTTCACCCGAATCACGCTGGCTCTGTTCGGACAGCTTCCGTGGCGGGCGGTGCCGATCATGCCGCTCGAACTCATGCTGCTTCCGCGCTGGTTCCCGATCCACCTCGACAAGGTGTCCTACTGGTCGCGCACGGTGATCGTGCCTCTCCTGGTGCTTCTCGACCGCCGGCCGAGGGCGGCCAATCCGGGCGACGCGACCATCGGAGAGCTGTTCCACGAAGACCCCTGGGAGCGCTGCCCCAATTTGGTGAGACCGACCGGAGCCGTGCTCGACACCGTCTTCCTCGCGGCCGACCGCGCGCTGCGGCTGCTCCGGCCCCTCGGCCCGCTTGCGCTGCGCCGGCGCGCGCTGGCAAGAGCGCTCGACTTTATCGGCGAGCGGCTCAACGGGGATCACGGGATCGGCGGCATATTCCCGGCGATGGCCAACACGGTCATGACCTTCCACACGCTGGGCTACGGGAAGGACGATCCGCGCTACCGGGACGCGTGGAGCGCGATGAGGAATCTCCTGGTGGAGAAGCGGGGAGAGACGTTCTGCCAGCCCTGCCGGTCCCCGGTCTGGGATACCGCGCTCGCGGCGCACGCCCTGATGGAAGCCGGCGGGGCGGACAACCAGGAAGCCGCGGAACGCGCGTCCGGCTGGCTGGTGGGCGAACAGATCACCGGGTTTCGCGGCGACTGGGCCCGCAAGCGTCCGCGGCTCGTCCCCGGCGGCTGGGCGTTCGAGTACCGCAACGAGCACTACCCCGACACGGACGACACCGCGGTCGTGGTGATGGCGATCGACCGCGCCCTGTCCGCCGCCGCGAACGGCGCGGTGGAGCGCGGGGCGGAATGGATCGTCGGCATGCAGAGCTCCAACGGCGGTTGGGGGTCTTTCGATGTCGACAACAACAAGCACTATCTGGACAGCATCCCCTTCGCCGATCACGGCGCGCTGCTCGACCCGCCGACGGCGGACGTCACCGCGCGCTGCATCGGCATGCTCGCCCAGCTCGGCCGCGGCCGCGACGACCCCGGCGTCGCGCGCGGCATCGAATTCCTGCTCCGCGAGCAGGAGCAGGACGGCTCGTGGTACGGGCGCTGGGGCATGAACTATGTCTACGGCACCTGGTGCGCCCTGAGCGCGTTCAACGCGCTGGGCGAGGATCCGGCCTCCCCCCATATCCGGCGCGCGGTGCGCTGGCTGGAATCGCGCCAGCGCGCGGATGGCGGCTGGGGCGAGGACGGCGCGACCTATTGGAGCGACCGGCGCGGCGAGGCCAGGGTCTCGACGCCGAGCCAGACCGCCTGGGCGATGCTCGCCTTGATGGCGGCGGGCGAGGCGGACGGTGAGGCGGTTCGGCGCGGCGTCGAATTCCTGCTCGACGCACCGCGCGAGGACGGATCGTGGCGGGAAGACCATTTCAACGCGGTCGGATTTCCCCGCGTCTTCTATCTCAAGTACCACGGCTACAGCGCCTATTTCCCGGTCCTAGCGCTCGCGCGCTACCGGCAGCTGCGCCGCGGCAACGCCAAGACCTCGCCTTTCGGGTTGTGAGACCCGGGCGGCTCGGGATCGTCACCGGCCTTCCGGGGGAAACCCGCGCCGCGCGCGGCACGGCCGCCCTGATCCGGTGCGCCGGCGGCTCGCCGGGCCGCGCGCGGTCGCACGCCGAGGCCCTGGCCGGGTCGGGCGCGGCGGGGCTGGTGAGCTTCGGCGTGGCGGGCGGGCTGGATCCGGGGCTGCAGCCGGGAACCGTCGTCGTCGCGACCGGAATCGCCGCGCCCGGCGGCGGCTCGCTCGGGATCGACCGGGACTGGGCGGACCGGCTCGCCGCCAGGCTGGAGCCCGCGCTTGGCGTTGTCCGGGCGCCGGTCGCCGGAGCCCGCGGGCCGGTTGCCGACGCCGCCGCCAGGGCGGCGCTCGCCGAATCCTCGGGCGCCGCCGCGGTGGACATGGAGAGCCACGAAGTGGCGCTGGCGGCGGCGCAAGCCGGGCTGCCGGCGCTGGCGGTGCGCGCCATCGCCGACCCGGCCGGGCGCGGCCTGCCGGGAGCGGCGCTCGCCGCACTGGGCGTCGGCCGCGCCGGGGCGTTCACCGAGCTCTGCCGGCGTCCCGGCGACTGGCCGGCGCTCGCCCGGCTCGCGATGGATTACCGCCGGGCGCTCGCCGCGCTGCGCCGCGTCGTCGCCGCCGGCGGGCCCGATCTAGCCTTCCGCGGCGGCGCTAGCCCAGGAACTTCAGCAAATAGAGCGAGAGCTCGGGCACGTAGGTGACGATCACCAGCGCCAGGATGTTGATGACGATGAACGGCACCAGCCCCGGGTAGATGCTCTTGAGCGGCGCCTTGAACAGCGCCTGGGCGACGAAGATGTTGAGCCCGAAGGGCGGGGTGAACATGCCGATGGCAAGGTTCACCGTCATGATCACGCCGAAATGCACGAGGTCGACGCCGATCGCCGCCGCGATCGGGGCGAGCAGCGGGGTCAGCACCAGGATCGCCGATCCCGGGTCGAGCAGGCAGCCGACGATCAGCAGGAACACGTTGATGATCATCAGGATGACCCAGGGCGGCACGTCGAGCGCCTGGATCGCGGCGACCGCCGATTGCGGGATCCCGCTGATGGTCAGCAGCCAGGAGAACACGCCGGCGCCGGCGACGATGATCAGCACCTGGGCGGTGAGATACATCGAGTTGACCGAGACGTCCCAGATGCCGCGCCACGAGATGTCGCCGTAGATGAACTTGGTGACCAGGATGGCGTAGACGCAGGCCATCCCCGCCGCCTCGGTGGGCGAGAAGATGCCGGCATAGATGCCGCCCAGGATGATCCCCGGGGTGCCGAGCGCCCAGACACCCGACTTGCTGGCGCGCAGGAACTCGCGCCACGCGAAGGGCTGGCCCTCGCGGATATCGCGCCGCGCTGCGTACCAGTAGATATAGCCGCCCATCATCAGCGACATCAGCAGGCCGGGGAATACGCCGGCGATGAACAGATGGGACACCGACTGCTCGGCCGAGGCGCCGTACAGGATCATGCTGATCGAGGGCGGGATGACGATGGCGATCGCGCCCGAAGAGGTCAGCACGCCGGTGGAGAATTTCTCGTCGTAGCCCTTCTGGCGCAGCGGCGGGTACATCAGCCGGCCGACCGCGGCCACGGTCGCCGGGCTGGACCCCGAGATCGCGCCGAAGATGGTGCAGGTGCCGACGGTGGTCAGCGGCAGGCTGCCGCGCATCCCGCCGATCACCGACATCACCCAGGAGATGATGCGCTGCGAGATGCCCCCCATGCCCATCAGCTCGCCGGCGAAGATGAAGAACGGGACCGCCATCAGCGCGAACTTGTCGACGCTGCCGAACATCACCTGGTGGACCGCGGTATGCGGCACCTGCGTGAAGAACAGGAGGATGATCGCCGAGGTGGCGACCAAAATGATGAAGATCGGGAAGCCGAGGATCAGGAGGCCGACCGGCATCAGGACCATCACCCACTCCATACCCTGTCTCCCTGAAATCCTGCGCTGAGTCCGGGGTCGGCGCCGAAGCCGGCGCTCAGCCGGAGGCGCCCCGGTTGAGAGGTACGTCCTGTTGCTGCTCGGTCGCCGCGACGAGGTCCTCGACCTCGGTGGTCAGGTCGCCGGTGACCAGCCGCCGGAACCGCCACACGATGACCACGAACATCATGATGAAGCCGAGCAGGATGGCGAAATGCGGGATCACCATCGGGATCTCCGCCACCACGCTGCGCTGGTCGAGCCGGTACATCAGCTCGGTCACCGTAAAGGTCTGCGGCAGCACGAAGATGCAGACCAGCAGGAAGCAGGCGACGCCGGAGAAGTTCATGATCTCCTTGAACGGCGAGGGCATCATGATCGAGAAGAAGTCCATCTTCAGATGGTGCCCGTCCCAGCTCACCAGCACCGCGCCGATGAAGACCATCCAGACCATCGAGTAGATCATGATCTCCTCGGCCCAGACGATCGGCGCGAGGAACAGATAGCGGCCGAGGATGTTGGCGAAGTTGATCGCGATCCCGAACAGGATCAGCGAACCGATGATGAGCCGCGGCAGGCTGACCACCCCGGCGCTGACGAACGGGTGCAAGGCGTCCGCGATCCGCGCCAGGGCCGCGCCGTCCTGTTGGCTGGAATCGCTCATGGCCGTCCCCGCAACCGTTTTGTCTTCGTTGGCGGCCCGCGCGTGCTACGCCGTGCCGGACCGCGGCGGCGTCGCGGTCATCGTGGCCAGAATGCCCCGACATTGCAAGACCGCCCCGGCGGGCGCGCCCCGGCGGGCCGATTGCCGCGCCGGGGCGGCGGCCCTATAGTCGCCCCGACCAATCGCGGAGGCGCCGATGCACCCCTTCGAAATGCCCAGCGAATATGTCGACCGGATGGTCGAGCGCCAGGGACGGCCGCATACCTGCGAGACCTTCGACGGCCCGAAGACGGCGCTGGTGGCGGTCGACATGCAGATCTATTTCATGGAGGAGGGCCAGCTCGGCGCGGCGCCGGTCGCCCAGGAGATCGTGCCCAACGTCAACCGCCTCGCCGCGGCGGTGAGAGACGCCGGCGGTCTGGTGGTCTGGCTGCAGAACCTGGCGACCCGGGAATCGCTCACGAGCTGGTCGGTCACCCATGAGCGCCTGCTCCCGGAGAAGCGCGAGCAGCGCCTCGACGCCATGCAGCGCGGGGCGCGGGCGTTCCAGCTGTGGCCCACCCTCGACGTGCGCGACGAGGACGAGATCGTCGTCAAGCGCCGCTTCAGCGCCTTCATCCAGGGCTCGTCGAATATCGAGAACGTGCTGCGCGACCGCGAGATCGAGACCATCATCGTCACCGGGGTGGCGACCAACGTGTGCTGCGAATCGACGGCGCGCGACGCGATGATGCTGAACTACCGCTCGCTGATGGTCTCGGACGGCTGCGCGACGATGAGCGATTCGGAGCACGCCGCGGCGCTCGGCAATTTCTACCTCCATTTCGGCGACGTCCAGGAGACCGACGATCTGATCGCCCGGCTCGAGGCGTCGTCGCGGCGCAACGAGGGCGCCGCCGCCGAATAGCCGCCGCGATGCCCGACGACAGCGCGCTCAAATTCGGGATCGGCCAGCCGGTCCCGCGCAGCGAGGACCCGCGCCTGCTTTCGGGCGGCGGACGCTACACCGACGATGTCAACGCGCCCGGCCAGGCCCATGCGGTCTTCCTGCGCTCCGCGGCGTGCCACGGCGAGATCGCGGTCCTCGATGTCGCCGCCGCCTGCGCCGCCCCGGGCGTGCTCGCGGTCTATACCGGGGCCGACCTCGAAGCCGACGGGATCGGCCACATCCCCTGCCCGGTGCCGATGAAGAACCGCGACGGATCGGCGCCCAGCGTGCCGCCGCGCCCGGCGCTCGCGGTCGGACGGGTGCGCCATGTCGGCGATGCGGTGGCCGTGGTGATCGCCGAGACCCCGGGTGAGGCGCGCGACGCGGCGGAGGCCATCCGCCTCGAGATCGCGCCGCTCCCGGCCGCGGCGACCGTCGAGCGGGCGCTCGCCGAGGACGCGCCCGAACTCTGGGAGTGCTGCCCCGGGAACGTCTTCCTCGACTTCCACATGGGCGACGAGGCGGCGGTCGAGGCGGCGCTCGCCGGGGCGCACCACGTCACCCGCATCCGCCTCGACAACACCCGCATGGTGGTCAACGCGATGGAGCCGCGCGCCGCGCTCGCGCAGTACGACGCGGCGGCGGAAAAATTCACCCTCCATGTCGGCAGCCAGGGGGTGACCGGCTACCGGGCGACGCTGGCGGGCGCGATCTTCGGCGTGGCGCCGGACCGGATCCGGGTGGTCAGCGACGATGTCGGCGGCTCCTTCGGCATGAAGGGCGCGGCCTATGCCGAGGCGATCTGCGCGCTCTACGCGGCGCGCCGGCTGGGCCGCCCGGTCAAGTGGTGCGCCGACCGCGCGGAGAGCTTTCTCGCCGACCACCAGGGGCGGGCGATGACGGTCGAGCTCGCGCTCGCGCTCGACCGGGACGGCAATTTCCTGGCGCTCAAGGTCGACGCGCTCGGCGACATGGGGGCCTATCTGACCGCCATGGGGCCGTGGCCGGTGACCATGGTGGTCAGCCGCAACATCATCAGCGTCTACAAGACCCCGCTGTTCTCCTACGGCGCCAAATGCGTGTTCACCAACACCGTCCCGACCGGCCCCTATCGCGGCGCCGGGCGGCCGGAATCGAAGTATTTCCTCGAACTGCTGGTCGACAAGGCGGCGGCCGAGACCGGCATCGACCGGATCGAGCTGCGCCGGCGCAACCTGGTCCGGCCCGACCAGATGCCGTTCGAGACCCCGGTCGGGCTGACCTACGATTCGGGCGACTTCGAGGCGATTATGGACCGGGCGATGGCGCGCGCCGACGCCGCGGGCTTCGCCGGACGCCGCCGGGGGAGCGAGGCCGCGGGCAGGCTGCGCGGGCTCGGCATCGCGCCCTATCTCGAGACCACCGCGGCGCCCGGCACCGAGCTCGCCGATATCCGCTTCGAGGAGGACGGCACGGTGACCCTGGTCACCGGCACCTGCGATTTCGGCATGGGCCACGCCACCCCCTTCGCCCAGCTGCTGAGCGAGACCCTCGGCGTGCCGTTCGAACGGGTCCGCATCGTGCAGCACGATTCCGACGAGATGAGCGAGGGCGCCGGCGGGTCGGGCGGCTCGCGCTCGGCGATCGCCTCGGGCGGCGCCATCCTCGAGGCAAGCGAGGCGGTGATCGCGCGCGGCCGGCGGATCGCGGGTCATGTGCTGGAGGCGGCCGCGGAGGACATCGAGTTCGCGGGCGGGGAGTTCCGGGTCGCCGGCACCGACCGGTCGATCGATATCATGAGCCTCGCGGCCGAGGCCCGCGGCAATCCGGCGCTGCCGGAAGACCTCGCCGGCGGGCTGGGGGCGAAGCGTTCGCACAAGACCAGCCCGATCAGCTTCCCCAATGGCTGCCATGTCTGCGAGGTCGAGATCGATCCGGATACCGGGGAGACCGCGGTCGAGCGCTACACGGTGGTCGACGATTTCGGCACCGTGCTCAACCCGCTGATCGTCGAGGGCCAGGTGCATGGCGGCATCGCCCAGGGGCTCGGCCAGGTGCTGCTGGAGAACACGGTCTATGACGACGACGGCCAGCTGGTGACCGGCTCCTACATGGATTACGCGATGCCGCGGGCCGATCACATGGCGGCGGTCGACTTCACCACCCATCCGGTGCCCTGCGTCACCAACCCGCTCGGCGTCAAGGGCTGCGGCGAGGCCGGCAATGGCGGCGCCTACCCGGCGGTGATCCTCGCGGTGCTCGACGCGCTGGCGGCCCGCGGGGTGGCGGAACTGCCGCTCCCGGCGAGCCCGCATCGCATCTGGCAGGCGCTGCGCGAAGCGGCGGGCTGAGGAGGAACGCCATGCCGATAGCGGCGGTCAACGGCACCGAGATCTGGCATGAGGCGCAGGGCGGCGGCCATCCGCTGATGCTGTTCCCCGGGCTCGGCATGGACCACACCTATTACCGGCTGGGCGAGCCGCTGCTGCGCCCGGGCTGCACGACCGTGCTGGTCGATCCGCGCGGCGTCGGGCGGTCGCGCAAGGACGACCCGGCGAGCGTCACCTACGGCGCCGAGCTGTGGGCCGACGACTTCGCCGCGCTCGCCCGGCACGCGGGCTGGGCGAGCGTCGACGTGCTGGGCTCCTCGCTCGGCGGCTCGGTGGCGCAGGCGATGGCGGTACGCCACCCCGGGCTGGTGCGCTCCCTGATCGTGGTCGGCGGCTTCTCCGAGCTCGACCGGGCGATGGAAATCAACTTCTCGCTGCGCAAGAAGATCATCGCGAAGATCGGCATGGGCGAGGAGCTCGCCGATTTCATGGGGCTCTCGACCATGACCCGGGAGTTCATGGACACCGACGAAGGGCTCGCCATCATGCGGGCCAACCAGGAGAACGTGCGGGCGAACGCGCCCGCTCTCTACACCGCCTTCCTCGATTCGATCCTGCGCTGGGGCTGCCGCCTGCCGGGCCAGGAGGGCGAGGTGTCGTGGACCGAAAGGATCCGCGGCGTCGCCTGCCCGACCCTGGTGCTGACCGGCGACAACGACTACTTCATCCCGGCGAAGTTCTCGCAGATCATCGCCGATGCGATCCCGGGCGCCGCCTATCGCGAGATCCCGGGCGGCGGCCACATCCCGTTCATCGAGAAGCCCGCCGAGACCGCGCAGGCCGTGGCCGACTTCCTCGCCGGCCTGGGCTGAGCCCCAAGACCCTCATCCCGAGCAGGCCCCCCGGCTTCGTTCGGGACAGGCTACGCGCCGTAGCAAGGGACGCCGCGCGGCATCGGTTCTGTCGAGGACAGAGAGGCGCTACCGGCTCCGGTCCGTGCCGGTCCGGGGCTGCCACTCCCGCGCCAGGCTGCGGGCGCGGGCGAGCTCGGATGCCGGCAGGCTCCTTTCGACGCGGGCGCGTCCCGCGTGGGCGATTTCCCGCATCTCCGGGCTCGTCGCAGCCCGCCGGGACAACGCCAGCGCATACCATTTGAGGGCCTGGACCAGATCCCTCGGCACGCCCCTGGCGGCCTCGTACATGAACCCGATCATCGCCTGGGCGTTGCCTTCGCCCTGTTCCGCGGCGCGACGATACCATGTCACGGCCTGCGCGAGATCCTCCGCGACGCCGTCACCGACGCGGTACATGTTCGCCAGCGTGAGCGCGGCGCGGCGATGGCCCCGTTCGGCCGCGCGGCGATACCATCTGGCCGCCTCGGCGGTGTCGCGGTCCACGCCGTCGCCCCTGGCATGCATGACGGCCAGATTGTACTGGGCGTCCGCATAGCCCTGCTCGGCGGCGCGGCGGAACCACGTGGCGGCCTCGGGATAGTCGCGGGCGACCCCGCGACCGGCCAGGTAGAGGTTGGCGAGATTGTTCTGGGCCCGGTCGTGGCCCTGCTCGGCCGAGCGGCGGAGCCACTTGACGGACTCCGCGTCGTCCTGGCGCACGCCGCGGCCCGCCCCGTACATCAGGCCCAGATTGTTCTGCGCCCAGGAATTGCCCTGCTCGGCGGCGCGGCGAAACCATCTGGCGACCTCGGCGTGGTTCCGGCCGACGCCCCTGCCCTCGTCGTACATGACCCCGAGGGCGAGCTGGGCCAGCACATTGCCGCGCTCGGCCGGGCCGAGGAATCCCCTGTGAGCCGTGCGGTAGTCGCCCTTGCGGTAGGCCGCGGCGGCTTCCTCGAAACCCTGCGCCACCGCCGGCGGCGCGCCGGCGAGGGCCAGCAGGAGCGCCGCGGCGCAGAGCGGCCCGGGCAAGCGGTACGGTCTGGCCATGCGTCCGGAGACTAATGCGCCGCCCTCCGGCAGTCGCGCCGCCGGTCCGCGTCACATCAGCGCAGGGGGCGGTGGGGGCGCAGCCGCACCGCGCGCGAGGCGAGGCGCGGGAACCAGGCCTTGCGCCACATCAGCCAGCGCTGGCCGGGCGGCGCGATGGCGATCTCCTCGCGCCCAGCCGCCGCCGCGCGGAGGATCCTGCGGGCGACCCGGGCGGGGTCCATGCCGGCCGCCATCGCCGGGTCCATCCGGCCATACGGGCTGCCGTCGCCCCTGAGCGCGTTGACCGAGACCCGGGTCCTGACGCTGCCGAGGACGACCAGCAACACGCCGATGCCGTCGCGATGCGCCTCCGCCCTGAGCGCGTCGAACAGCCCGTGCAGCGCCTTCTTCGAGGCGTTGTAGCCCGACCGGTAGGGCGAGGAGTAGTAGGCCGCGATGCTGGAGATGACGACGATCCGCCCGCCTCCGGCGAGCGCCGGCAGGACCGCCCTGGTGAGTGCCAGCGGGCCGAAGAAATTGACCTCGAACAGGCGGCGGTAGATTTCGATGCCGGCATCGGCGACCAGCGCGCGCTGGGTCTGCCCGGCGTTGTGGACCAGGTAGTCGATGCGGCCCTCGCCGCGCACCGCCTCGGCGGCGGCGGCGATCGAGGCGGGATCGGCGAGGTCCATCGGCAGCGCCCGCGCGGCGCCCCCGGACTCGGCGATGGCGCGCGCCACCCGGTCGAGCTCGCCGGCGCGCCGCGCCGACAGGATCAGCCGCGCCCCGGCCGCGCCGAAGGCATGGGCCAGCGCCTCGCCCAGCCCGCCCGAGGCGCCGGTGATCCAGACCGTCTTCCCCGCCACCATTCCGTGCTTCCCCGCCCCGCCGCGCGATGCCGCATGGTAGGCCGCATCTGTCCCGGGCGGGGGCCCGCTAGTCGATAAAGTCCTCGAGGCGGATGCGCTCCCAGGCCTCCTTCGGCGGCACGATGCGGTCGGCGAAGGGGAGCGTCGCCGGGCGGGTCGCGTCGACGATCATCTTGGTCTGCATCGGCCCCTTGTCGGTCCTGACCTCGCCATAGGCCGAGGGGTCGAGATGGGCGCCCATGGCGAAGGGTATGGCGGTCACGTCGCGGTCGGCCTGGACGTGGGTGGAGACCGCCCACAGCACGTCTGAGTCGTTGTAGATGTCGATCTCGTCGTCGACCACGATGGCGATCTTGACATTGGGATCGCCGGCCAGCGCCGCCAGGCCGGCCGACTTGCCTTCGCCCGGCACCCGCTTGCGGATCTTGATATAGGCGGTGAAGGTGCAGTTGCCGGATGGCGGCAGATGCACGCCGGTGACCGAGGGGACGAGCTTGGCGACCGCGTTGTAGAGCGCGGTCTCGAAGGTGAGCGCCCCGGCCAGGTTGTGCTCGCGGTGCGACGGGTCGAGGTCGTGGTAGATCGCGTCCCTGCGCATGGTGATCCCGGTCACCTGCATCAGCCCGACCGGGTCCTTGGCCGGGCCGTAGAACCCGGTGTATTCGGAGAACGGGCCGTCGGCGGTCTCCTTCGCCGGGTCGAGGAAGCCCTCGATGGCGATCTCCGCCCAGGCCGGCACCGGGATGTCGACGGTCTCGCCGTCGACCACCTCGAGCGGCTCGCCCATCAGCGCGCCCATCATCTCGTACTCGTCGGAATCGAAGGGCTGCTTCGACAGCGTGCCGAGGATGGCGGCCGGGTGGTGGCCGATGAACAGGATCGCGTCCATCGGTTTGTTCATCTCGCGGTACTTGCGGTAGATGTAGCCCGCATGGTGGGCCGGGTTGAACATGCAGGCGAGCTCGGCCCGGCCCTTGATCTCGTGGCGGTAGACCCCGGCGTTGAGCACCCCGGTCTCGGGGTCCCTGACCACGAGGCAGCCGATGGCGATGTACTTGCCCGAGTTCTCCACCGCATGTTTGACCACGGGGAGCTTGCCGAGATCGACCTCGTCCCTGCCGATGGTCACCTGCTTGACCGGCGCGTCCTCGCGTCGAACCGCCCTGGTCGGCACCGGCTTGGCGACGCGCTCGCGGAAGCGGTCGAGGATCTCGGATTTGGGCCGGTCGGGATCGACGCCGAGCGCGAGGCCGAGGAGCTCGTACTTGCCGAACAGATTGGTCACCAGCGGGAGCTCCGAGCCGTTGACCTTCTCGAAACGGATCACCGGGTAGTCGTCCTGCGCGGCCAGCTTCTGCTGGATCACGCAGGGCTCGTAGATCGGGTCGACCGGGCGGCTGACGGTCGCGAAATACTCCGGGCCCATCTGCCGGGCCTCGGCGAGGAACGTCCTCAGATCCTTGTTCATCGCGCCCTCCCTCAGGGGATCAGGATGGTCGAGCCGGTGGTGGCGCGGGCCTCCAGCGCCCGGTGCGCCTCGGCGGCCTCGGCGAGCGGCCATTCCTGGTTGACGTTGACGGTGACGATGCCGCGCTCGACCAGGTCGAACAACCGCGCCGAGGCGGTCTCGATCATCTCGCGGGTCGCGATGTGATCGGCCAGGCCGGGCCGGGTGACGAACTTGGAGCCGCCCTGGAGGAGCCCGGTATCGAGCTCGGGGAACGGACCCGAGGCCTGGCCGAACCCGGCGACCACCCCGCGCGCACGCGTGCAGCGGATCGATTCGAGGAAGGTGTCCTTCCCGATCGAATCGTAGACCGCGCGCGCGCCCTCGCCTCCGGTGAGATCCAGCACCCGGTCGGCGAAGTTCTCGCGGGAATAGACGACCGGGTGGTCGCAGCCGTGGCGCGCGGCGAGCGCCGCCTTCTCGTCGGAGCCGACGGTGCCGATCACCGTCGCGCCGAGATGCTTCGCCCATTGGCAGAAGATCAGCCCGACACCGCCGGCGGCGGCGTGGATGACCACCGTGTCGCCCGGCTGCACGGCGCAGGTCCAGTAGAGCAGGTAGTGGACCGTGAGCCCCTTCAGCATCATCGCCGCCGCGATGCGGTCGTCGATCCCGCCCGGCAGGCGGACCACCTTGTCGGCGGCGATCAGCCGTTCCTCGGCATAGGCGCCGAGCGGCCCGGCATAGGCGACCCGATCGCCGACCGCGAGCGTATCGACACCGGGGCCGAGAGCCGCAACCGTTCCCGCGCCCTCGGAGCCAATGATCACCGGCAGGGTCAGAGGATAGACCCCGCGGCGGCGGTAGGTGTCGGCCATGTTGACGCCGATCGCCGTATGGCGCAGCCGGATCTGGCCCGGCCCCGGCTCCGCGACCGGCATGTCGGCCGGCGTCAGCGCCTCCGGGCCGCCATATTCGTGAACCACCAGAGCCTGCGTCATTTTCCCTCCCGTCGACGAGCCGCGCGGGCGCATCCTAGCAGACGGCATCGCTTCGACGGATTCCCGACCGCCGTCGCGTGACGGATGAAGCGGACATCGGGAGGAAGAGAGCGTTGGCCATGAGATCCGGTATTCTCGCCGCCGCGGCGCTGGCGCTGGCATGGACATGCCTCGCGGGTCCGGCCGCCGCCGCCGAGCTGTTTCTCCGCCTTCAGGCGCCGCTCGACGAGCCGAGGGGGTTCTGCCTCGACATACCGGGGCATCGCGCCGGCGTCAGGCTGGAACGCCCGCTGCACGCCCATAGCTGCAAGCACTTCATCTGGCACCGCGACGGCATCTTCGACACCGGGGCGTTCGAGCGCGGCGCGGCGCGCATGCCGGAATACGACCTCTGCGTCGAGGCCGCCTCGGCCGAGGAGGGCGCTACCGTCCGGCTGAAGGACTGCAACGGCTCGGCGCTCCAGACCTGGCGCCGCGATCCCTCCGGACACGTCCTGTCGGGCGCCGCGCCGGGTCTTTGCCTCACCGTCGGCCCCGGCCCGAGCCGCCCCGCCGGCGCCGATCACATCGTCAGGACCGTCCGCCTGATGCCCTGCGCCGCCGAGAGCGGCGAGCGGCAGCGATGGGTGTTCTCCAGGCCGGGAGGGTAGGGCAGCAGCCCCGCCGACGACGCATCCGTTCAGCCCGCCGCGCGCTCCTGCGCCGCCTCCAGCGCCTCGGCGAAGCGGTGGAGCGCCCGGTTGCGCGCCGTCTGGCTCTCGCGCATCCCCTTGGCGGCGCGGATCGCCGCCTCGGCGTCGGCCGAGGCGAAGCTGCCGTCCCGGTAGACGATCTTGCCCGCCACCAGCACGCCGCGCACCGCCCGGCCGCGCTCGGCGAAGACGAGCTGTTGCAGCGGGTCGTTGAGCGGCGCGAGGCTGGGCGCGTCGAGGTCGTAGAGCACGAGGTCGGCCGCCGCCCCGGCTTCGATGGCGCCGAGCCGGGGGCCGGAGACGAACGCCGCCGCCCCGCCTCGCGTCGCCATGTCGAAGGCGGCCGCGGCGCCGGGCCAGTCGGCGCGCGGCACGCCGGCTATGCGCGGCAGCAGGAGCGCGAGGCTCATCGCCTCGTGGATCGAGAGCGTGTCGTTGGTGCTCGCCCCGTCGGTCCCGAGCGCGACGGGGACGCCCTTGGCCAGCATCCGCGCGACGGGGGCGATCCCGGCGCCGATCTTGGAATTGCTGTGCGGGTTGTGGACGACGACCGCCTTGCGCCTTGCGAGCAGGTCGATGTCGTCCCCGTCGACCCAGACGGTGTGGGCGAGCGACCAGCGGCGGTCGAGGATGCCGAGCGCGTCGAGCTGGGCGACCATGGTCCTGCCGTAGCGCTCCCGGGCGAGGGTCCGCTGGATGCGGGTCTCCAGCAAATGGGTGTGGATGCCGAGGTCGCGCGCGGCGGCGATGCCGTGGCAGCGCACCAGCATCTCGTCGGAACAGCGGATCGGGTTGGACGGGCCGGGCATGATCGAGACCAGCCCGCCATGGCCGTGCCAGGCATCGGCGGCCTCCTCGCAGACCGCCGCGATCTCGTCGATGGGGAGCGGCGCCAGCGGGTTGTCGCCGAGGTCGCGGTCGATCGATAGCTCCACGCCGTCGACCCGCGCGGGATCGATGTCGTCATAGGCCCGGTCGAACACGCGCAGCGCGATCGCCGCCCGCATGCCGATCCCGGCATAGGCGCGCGCGAGCGGGCCGACATCCTCCGCCGCGCAGTTCTGCTCGGGGTAGTGGTCGATCGCCGCGGTCACGCCCGAGCGCAGCATGTCGAGCGCGCCGAGCGCCGCCGAGACGGCGATCTCCTCGGCGCCGCGCCCCGCCGTGTCGGCCTGGTTGGACCACATGAAGCCGACATGGTCCATCCCGTCCGCCGTGCCGCGCAGGAGGTTGAGCGGCGAATGGGTGTGGGCGTTGACCAGCCCGGGCGCGACCAGCCTGTCGCGCCCCTCGACGACCATGGCGGCACGGCCTTCCCCCGGCGCGGCGATGCGGCCGATCGACCCGTCGCGGATCTCGATGTCGCAATCCTCGAGGACGAGCGCACCGTCCCGCCGGATCAGCGCGCCGCAGCGCCGGATGACGGTGTCGGCGGGTGCGGCGGCGGGATCCTCCATCCGGGGATAGTGGGCGAAGCCGGTCCCGCCGGTCAATCCGGGCCGCGCCTGTCCGGCGCGGATGCGCCGCGCGATCTTCAGGGAGAGCGCCGTCCCGGTCTCCTCCAGCCCCGCCGCGATGGTTCCGGCGAGCGCCGGGTGCGCGTCGGCGCAGCGGCCGAGATGGACCGCGATGTCGTCGTCGGCGATGCCCGCCAGAGCGGTCACGATCTCGCGCCCGGGAGCGCGGTGCAGCTCTTCGAGCAGGACGGGTTTCGCGCTCATACCGCCCAGCCATCCCAGCGCGACCGCCGCCGCCCTCCGCACCGGGCGATGCAGGTCGCCGGTCGCCTCCTCGAGCGCGGCGATGTCGGGCCCGGCAAACCGGCCGAGCCGCGCGGCGAGCTCCCTGACCTCCGGATCGGCATGGCGCAGGAGAGGACCGGCGAATTCGCGCGGCAGCCCGAGCCCGGCCTGGCGCGCCGCCCGCAGCGCGGCGGGCAGCAGCGGGGGCGGCAAGTCGGGCGCCGTGACGATGCCCGCGAGCCTGTCCCTTGCCCCCGCCGTGCCGATCCGGGCGAGCGCTTCCATCACCGCTTGCTGTTCCGGCTGGGGGCGCTCGCGGCCGTACCCCCTGAAGCGGCGCCACAGCCGGTCCAGCGCGGGCAAGGCGCGGTCCCCGAGCCCGCGCTCGACGGCGAGGCGGCACAGCAGGACCGCATCCCGCATCCCGGCGTCCGGCAACCGGTCGATGACTTCGTCGTCGGACAGCGCGTCGGGCCGCAGCGGCGGCGGCGCCGGCCCGGCATCGGGCACGGCCGGCGGCCGATCCCCGAACAGGTCGAATTGCCGCGAACGCTCGCCCATCCGGCAATGGTGGGCGAGGCCGGCGCGGCAGGTCAATCGGGCCGCGCCGCGCCCCCCGTCATTTCGACCGGGGCGCCGGAGGCGCGGAGTGGAGAAACCTCCCGGCCCCACGGGCAACCCCTCGTCATTTCGACCGGAGCGCGAAGCGCGGAGTGGAGAAACCTCCCGGCCAACGGGCAACCCCTCGTCATTTCGACCGGAGCGCGAAGCGCGAAGCGGAGAAATCTCGTGCCCGTGGCAGGGAGGTTTCTCCACTCCGCCGTGCTGCGCACGGCTACGCCCCGGATCAAGTCCGGGGTCCGTCGAAATGACGAGAGTGGGGCCGCCGTGCCGCCCCGTACCCGGGGGTTGCGCTAAACCCCGTCCCGGCGGGCGCGGCGGTATTCCTGGCCGCGGGCGCGGTAGTTCTCGACCGTCCCGGCGAACGCCGCGCGCTCGTCTTCGGTCAGCGCGCGGGCGCGGCGCGCCGGGCTGCCGGCCCAGAGCTCGCCCCTGGGCAGGCGCTTGCCCGGGGTCAGCAAGGCGCCGGCGGCGAGCATCCCGCCGCCCTCGATCACCGCCTCGTCGAGCACGATCGCGCCCATGCCGACGAAGCCGCCATCCTCGACCGTGCAGGCATGCAGCAGCGCCTTGTGCCCGACCGTCACGTCGGCGCCGATAAAGGTGCCCTGCTTGGCGCTGTGGACGTGGATCACCGTGCCGTCCTGGATGTTCGAGCGCGGGCCGATGACGACCTTGTGCTCGTCGCCCCGGATGACGCAGTTGAACCAGATATTGGCCTCGGCGCCGATCTCGACGTCGCCCACGATCCGGCAGCCCTCGGCGACGAACGCGGTCGGATCGATACGCGGCCAGGTCCCGCGATAGGGCAGCAGGGTCGCGCCCGGCGGCAGGTCGGGGAGCTCGCTGCGCGCCGTGCTCACGGGAACAGGGGCTCCTGCTCGAGCGCCGTGGTCTCGGGCAGCGCGCAGACCAGGTTCATGTTCTGCACCGCCTGCCCGGCCGCGCCCTTGACCAAATTGTCGAGCGCCGAGACCAGGATCGCGCGGCCCGGCAGCCGGTCGGGGAACACCCCGATCAGGCAGTGATTGGAGCCCCGGACATGGCGCGTCGCGGGCACCGCGCCGTCGGGCACCACGCGGACGAAGGGCTCGCCGTCGTAACGCGCGACCAGCACGGCGCGGAGGTCGTCCGCCCCCGCCCCGCCGGCGAGCCGGACATAGATGGTCGACAATATGCCCCGGTTCATCGGCATCAGATGGGGCGTGAAGTTGACGGTGATCGCGCTGCCCGCCGCCTTGCTCAGCTCCTGCTCGATCTCGGGCGCGTGGCGGTGCGAGGCGATGCCGTAGGCGTGGATGCCCTCGGAAACCTCGGCGAACAGGCTCGCCTCCTTCGCCGCCCGGCCGGCGCCGGAGACGCCCGACTTGGAATCGACGATGATCTCGGCCTCGATCGCGCCGTCGGCCAGCAGCGGCGCGAGCGGCAGGATCGCCGAGGTCGGGTAGCAGCCGGGGTTGGCGACCAGCCGCGCCGCCCGCACCTCCTCGCGGGCGAGTTCGGTGAGGCCGTAGACCGCCTCGCCCTGGAGCGCCGGCGCGCGGTGTTCGTGGCCGTACCATTCGGCGTAGGTCGCGGGGTCGGAGAGCCGGAAATCGGCCGAGAGGTCCACCACCTTGAGGTGTTCCGGGAGCGCGGCGATCACCTCCTGCGTGGTGCCGTGCGGCAGGCAGCAGAAGACCAGGTCGTGCGCGCCCCAGTCGGCGTCCTCGATGCGGACCAGATCGGGCAGGCCGCGCCCGCCGAATTGCGGGAACACCGCGTCGAACGGCTTGCCCGCGTGGCGGTCGGCGGTCAGCGTCCGGATCTCGACCGACGGGTGGTGCAGCAGGATCCGCACCAGCTCGGCGCCGGTATAGCCGCTGGCGCCGAGGATGGCGGTCCGAACGGCGTTGGCTGTGCTCGCCATGGCATCACCTCCGGCGATGGGCCGGATATTGGGAGAAAGGGAGGTCTCGGTCTAGCGCTTGGAGAACTGGAAGCTGCGTCGCGCCTTGCGCTTGCCGTATTTCTTGCGCTCGACCACGCGGGCGTCGCGGGTCAGGAACCCGCCGCGCTTGAGGATCGGGCGCAGCGACGGTTCGGCGTGGACGAGCGCGCGCGAGATGCCGTGGCGCACCGCCCCCGCCTGGCCCGACAGCCCGCCGCCCTTGACCGTGCACCAGACGTCGTACTGGTTGTCGCGGTCGGCGACCAGGAAGGGCTGGTTGAGCAGCATCTGCAGGACGGGCCGCGCGAAATAGCTGTCGCCCTCGCGCCCGTTGACGGTGATCCGCCCCGCGCCCGGCTTGATCCACACCCGGGCGACCGCGTTCTTGCGCTTGCCGGTGGCGTAGGAGCGGCCGTGCTCGTCGACCTTGCGCTCATAGACCGGCGCGGCCTCGGCCGGCGGCTCCGCCGGCACCAGCCCCTCGGGCATCACGTCGCCGAGCGTCGCTGCGTCCTGGTCTGCCATCATCTGCTCCTGGCGTTCTTCGGGTTGCGCGCGGCGATGTCCAGCGTCTCGGGTTGCTGCGCCTCGTGCGGGTGTTCGGACCCGGCATAGACCCGCAGCTTGCCGAACTGCTTGCGCCCGAGCGGGCCCTTGGGGAGCATGCGCTGCACCGCCTTCTCGACCACCCGTTCGGGGTGGGCGCCGGAGAGGATCTTCTCCGCCGTGGTGCTCTTGATGCCGCCGGGATAGCCGGTGTGGCGGTAATAGGTCTTCTGCTCCCGCTTGCGCCCGGTGAAGCGGATCTTGCCGGCGTTGATCACCACGATGTTGTCGCCGCAATCGATATGCGGCGTGAAGATCGGCTTGTGCTTGCCGCGCAGCATGCCGGCGACCACGGCGGCCAGCCGTCCGACCACCAGCCCCTCGGCATCGACCAGATACCACTTGCTCTCGACATCCGCGGGTTTTGCGGAATAGGTGCGCATTGTCTGCCCCGCCCGTAGAATCCCGTCCGCCAGCGCGGAACGGCGCGCGAGTATCGCAGAAGATTCCGCACTGTCAATGCCGGAAAGACGTTTCGGTACAATTGTTTACGGGAGCGTATCGGGTTATTCGGGATCGCCCCCTTGCACGCCGCCCCGGGGCGGGCCAGATTGGGCCCGGTTCAACATAGGGGACCGGTCCCATGGCAGCGACCCTCGCGACCGACGCGGCGGCCGGCGCCGCCCCCGTCCTGCGCAGCGACGCCGGCGGCATCGCGACGCTGGTGCTCAACCGCCCGGCGGCGCGCAACGCGCTGTCGAGCGCGGCGATGGCGGCGTTGCAGGCGGAGATCGACTCGATCGCCGGCGACCCGGCGGTGCGGGTGCTGGTGATCGGCGCCAACGGCCCCGCCTTCTGCGCCGGGCACGACATGCGGGAGCTGCGCGCGAACCCGTCGAGAGACGCCGTGGCCGCCCTGTTCGGCGAGAGCGGCAAGCTGATGCTGTCGCTGATCCGCCTGCCCAAGCCGGTGATCGCCCGGGTGCAGGGGACGGCGACGGCGGCGGGGTGCCAGCTGGTCGCGAGCTGCGACCTCGCGGTGGCCTCCAGCGATGCGAAATTCGCCACCCCGGGCGTCGAGATCGGCCTGTTCTGCTCGACGCCGATGGTCGCGATCAGCCGCAACGTCCCGCGCAAGCGGATGATGGAGATGCTGCTGACGGGCGACGCCATCGATGCCGAGACCGCGGCCGCTTACGGGCTGGTCAACCGCGTCGTCGCGCCCGAGGCCCTGGAGGCCGAGACCGGCGCGCTGGCGGCGCGGCTCGCGCAGAAGTCGGCGCTCACCATCGCCATCGGCAAGGCGGCGTTCTACCGCCAGGTCGAATCCGGCTTCGAGGACGCCTACCGCGTCGCCAGCGAGGCGATGACCCGCAACATGCTCTCCCGCGACGCCGGCGAAGGGATCGACGCCTTCCTCGAAAAGCGCGAGCCGCGCTGGGAAGACCGCTGAGCCGGGGCCGCCGGCGGGCGGCCCGCGGAAAGAGGAAACGCCATGGACTACGATCTCAAGATCGTCGGCGGGACGGTCATCGACGGCAGCGGCGCCGAGCGCTTCCGCGGCGACGTGGCGCTGCGCGACGGCCGTATCGCGGCGGTCGGCGCGGTATCGGGGTCCGCCGCGCGGACCATCGACGCGGAGGGCTGCGTGGTCGCGCCCGGCTTCATCGACATCCATTCCCACTACGACGCCCAGGTGATGTGGGACCGCATGCTTACCATCTCGCCGTGGCACGGCGTGACGAGCGTGGTGATGGGCAATTGCGGCTTCGGCGTGGCGCCGGCGAAGCCCGACAATCGCCTTCCCCTGATGCGGACGCTCGAGAACGTCGAAGGCATGAGCTTCGAGGCGCTCGAGGAAGGGCTCGGCGGGTGGCCGTTCGAGAGCTTCGCGGAGTATCTCGACGCCATAGAGGCGCGCGGCACCGCGATCAATGTGGGCGCGATGGTGGGCCATTCGGCGGTGCGGCTCGACGTGATGGGGCTCGAATCGACCGAGCGTACCGCCCGTCCCGACGAGGTCGAGGCCATGGCCCGGGTCGTCGGCGAGGCGGTCGCCGCGGGGGCGCTCGGCTTCTCCAGCTCGACCTCGCGGCTGCATGTCGGCTTCGCCGGCAAGCCGGTGCCGAGCCGTCTCGCGGACATGGCGACGGAGACGATCCCGCTGGCCGAGGCCGTCGGCCGGAACGGCGGCGGCGTGGTGCAGATCACCAACGGGATCGAGCCCGACTTCGCGGCCTTCGAGAAGCTTGCCGATGCGGCCGGCACCGTCACCTGGACCGCCCTTCTGACCCGGATCGGCGACGACTCGCTGCACGAGCGGCATCGCGACCGGGCGGCGCGGCAGCACGCGGACCGGCTACCCATCCATCCGCAGGTCTCGTGCCGGCCGTTGACGATGGAGTTCCAGTTTGCGGCGCCGTTCCCGTTCGACCGGCTCGACTCGTTCAAGCCGGCGACCGCGGCGGATGCTGACGGCAAGCGGCAGATTCTCGCCGACCCGGCCTTCCGCGCGGCGGTCAAGCGCGAGCTCGCCGAGGGCGGAGCGACCGAGCCGCAGACCTGGGCGCTGGTCATGGCGCTCCAGAGTCTCGAGGTCTCGGCCTGCGCCGAACGGCCGGAGCTCGAGGGGCGGCTGGTGCCGGAGGCCGCCGCCGAGGAGGGCGTCGACCCGCTCGACCTGACCTTCGACCTCGCGGTCTCCTCCGGCCTGAAGACCCGGTTCCGCATCCCGCTCGCGAACACCAACGAGGGCGCGATCGCCGGGCTGCTGACCGAGCCATTCACCGTGCTCGGACTGTCGGACGCGGGCGCGCATGCGAGCCAGCTTTGCGACGCCTGCTTCTCGACCCACCTCCTCGGACGCTGGGTGCGGGACAGGGGCGCTCTCACGCTCGAACAGGCGATAGACCATCTGTGCGCGCGCCCGGCCGCGATCTTCGGGCTCGCCGGGCGGGGATTGCTGGCCGCCGGCTGCGCCGGCGACGTGGTGGTGTTCGATCCCGAGACCGTCGCGCCGGGGCCGCTCGAACGGGTCTACGACCTGCCGGCCGGCGCCGACCGGCTGATCTCGACCCCGACCGGCGTCCGTGCCGTGGTGGTCAACGGAACCGTCCTGCGCCGCGACAACGAGACCCTGCTGGGCGCGGGCGACCCCATGCCCGGACAGCTTCTCCGCCGTGCCGTGAATTGACGCGACCCGAAAGGGAGCGAAACCCCGGCTACCCCACGCACGTCGCGTGACAGGTCACACCCCCGCGAGCGCCCGATCCAGGTCGGCGATCAGGTCTTCCACCGTCTCGATGCCGACCGACAGGCGGATCACGTCGGGTCCGGCGCCGGCGCGGATCTGCTGTTCCTCGTCGAGCTGGCGGTGGGTGGTCGAGGCGGGGTGGATGATCAGGCTCCTGGTGTCGCCGATATTGGCGAGGTGGGAGAACAGCTCCACCCGGTCGACCACCGCGATTCCGGCCTCGTAGCCGCCCTTCACGCCGAATGTCAGCACGGCGCCCGCGCCGCGCGGCAGGTATTTTTGCGCGAGCGCCCGGTAGGGCGAGGACTCGAGCCCGGCATAGGAGACCCAGGCGACCCTCGGATGGGCTTCGAGCCAGCGCGCGACCGCGAGCGCGTTCTCGCAATGCCGCGCCATCCTGAGCGGCAGGGTCTCGACCCCCTGGAGCAGGGCGAAGGCGGATTGCGCCGACAGGCTCGCCCCGTAGTCGCGCAGCGCGACCGCGCGCATCTTCATGGTCAGCGCGAAATCGCCGAAGGTCTCGGCGAAGGTGAGCCCGTGATAGGCCGGGTCGGGCCGGGTGAGCCCGGGGAACTTGTCGTTCCGCGTCCAGTCGAAGCGGCCCGACTCGACCACGACGCCGCCCATCGTGTTGCCGTGGCCGCCGATGAACTTGGTCATCGAATGGATCGAGATGTCGGCGCCCCAGTCGAAGGGCCGCATCAGCCAGGGCGAGGCAAGCGTGTTGTCGACCACCAGCGGCACCCCCCACTCGGCCGCTATGCGCGCGATGGGCTCGATGTCGATCACCACCCCGCCGGGGTTGGCGAGCGATTCGCAGAACACGAACTTCACCCTGTCGGTCATCGCATCGCGGACGTTGTCGACCGCCGTCATGTCGACGAAGCGGCAGGTCCAGCCGAGCTTGGCGAAGGTGAGCCCGAACTGGGTGAGCGAGCCGCCATAGAGGTGGCGCGAGGCGACGAACTCGTCGCCGGGCTCGAGCAGCGTGGCCGCGGCGAGGAACTGCGCGGCGTGGCCGGATGCGGTGGCGACCGCGCCGCGACCGCCCTCGAGCGCGGCGATGCGCTCCTCCAGCACCGCGACGGTCGGGTTGGTGAGGCGCGAATAGATGTAGCCGAAGGTCTGGAGGTTGAAGAGCTCCGCGGCATGGTCGGCGTCGTCGAAGGCGTATGAGGTGGTCTGGTAGATCGGGGTCGCGCGGGCGCCGGTCACCGGGTCGGGCCGCGCGCCGGCATGGACGGCGAGGGTCTCGAAGCCGGGCGGGCGCGGCTCTCCCTCGTCGGGCAGCGCGTCGAGCAGCGCCTTGATGCGTCCCCGTTCCGTCATGCCCGGGGCGGCCTCAGGCTCTTGGCGATGACGATGCCGGAGTTGATCCCGCTCCAGCCGAGCTCGCCCGAGAGCCTGGCGTATTCGATCTTGGGGCAGCGGTCCATGACCACCACCAGCCCGGCCTCCTCGGCCAGCCTGGCCGCCTCGTCGTCGCGCACCGCGAGCTGCATCCAGAGCACCTGGATCCCCTTCTCGTCCTTGTTGGCGATCGCCTCGCGGGCGATCTCCAGCGCCTCTTCGGAGGGGCGGAAGACGTCGACCATGTCGATGGGCGCGGGGACGCTGGCGATGTCGGGATGGACGGTCTCGCCCAGGATCTCCGCCCCGGCGCGCGCCGGGTTGACCGGGATCACCCGGTAGCCGCGCTTTTGCAGGTACTTCATCGCGTAGAAGCTCGGCCGCCGCCACAGCGCGCTCGCGCCCACCATCGCGATGGTCCGCACGTTCGCGAGGATCGTGCGGATCCGGCGGTCCGGGTAGAAGTCGTGATGCGCCTGTCTGACGGTTTCGCTCATCGCCGCGGGACGCTAGCGCGCGGCGGGACAGAGGGCAAGAACGCGGCGCTCAGCCGGTCTCGCCGGCGATCCAGTCGAGGAAGGGCGGCAGGCCTCCCGAAATGTCGAGCCGGATCGCGCACGGCGTGTCGTAGGGGTGGATCTCCGCCACCCGCCTGGCCAGGGCGTCGAACTTCTCCGCCCGCGTCTTGGCGATCAGCACGACCTCCTCGGCCTCCTCCAGCGCGCCCTCCCAGCGATAGACCGAGACCATGCCGGGGATCACGTTGACGCAGGCGGCGAGCTTCTCCCCGACCAGCGCGCGGCCGATGGTCTTCGCCTCCTCGACGCTCGCGGCCGTCATGTAGGCGAGGCAGTAGGACATGGTTTCCTCCTCCCGGTGTGGCCTGCCGCCGGTCCAGCGCGTAGACTGCCAGCAGAGGATGGACATTGCGACCGCGACGGAGGGACGGATGGCGCTGAGCGAGAGACTGACCCGGCTGATCGAGGTGTCGGCGCCGCTCTGGGCGGGCGAGGCCGAGGTGGTCCGGACCTACTGGGATTCCCCCGTCCGCAACCACGACAGCGAGCTGCTGTGGCTGCGCCGCCAGTGCTCGAAGGAGTTCAACGGCACCGGCATCGGGGAGTACAGGAACCTCGGCGTGTTCATGGGGCCGATCACCGAGCTCGGCGAGATCTTCACCAGGATCGACACCGGCGAGGGCGGGGTCGACCGGCGCTACGCGCTGGAGCTGATCGAGATCCTGCACGACGAGTTCGACCACTACGCCCGCTTCGCCGACATCTACGACGCCATCCGCGCCCCCGGCACGCCGCCGATGAACCCGCACGAGCTGGAGACCTGGGACGAGGACGCCGAGCTGACCCGCACCCGCCACCGCCACAACGCCGAGCACGGCGCGCTCGGCGTGCGCGCGAGCCGCTTCACCGAGGGCGGCTACTGCACGCTGTTCCGCGAGGGCATGCGGCTCAAGGGGCGGGGCGGCACGGACGACATGATCGCCGAGGCCTGCACCAAGGTCTTCGAGGACGAGTTCGGCCACATGCTGGAAGGCATCATCGGCCTCGACGACGAGGGCTGGTCGGAGGAGCAGTTCGACCTGCTGGAGGCGCTGGTCCTCGAACAGCTCAGGCTGCGCATCCCGATGCGCAACGCCGAGTTCAGCTTCCCGCTGAGCGAGGACCGGGTGCGGGCGATCTACGCCGGCGACATCGAGCCGGAAAAATTCGACTACGGCCGCGCCGAGAGCGTGATGGCCTGAGGGGGCCCAACCCTCATAGGATAAAGCTCACCGAGCCGAGCCCGCCGAGCTCCTCGCTGTCGAGGATCGCGCGGCGCTCGGCGATGCGGAGCCCGTCCGCGGTGGCCCGCAGCCGGTAGCGGTAGCGCCCGACATACTCGCCGATGCGCTCGTTGCGGCGGAACCGGTAGACCGCGAAATTGGCCTCGACGACGAGCTCGTCGCCGTCGCGCCCGACGATGCGGACATTGGAGACCAGCCGCCTGGTGCGCGAGCGCGGGCGTTCGGCATGCGCGTCTTCGCTCTTGAGCCTCTTGACCCGGCCCCGGATGCGCCGGATGTCGTCGGCGATGGTGAACAGGGTGTCGCGGGGATCGCCGTCGGGCACGTCATTGGGCGGCACCAGGTAGCGCGCGTCCGCGGTCAGCAGGCCGAGCCAGTCGTCGAGCCGCCAGGCATCGAGCAACGCCGCCTCCTCGTAGAACAGCGCCTCGACGTCCTCGCGCCCGACCGCGTCGATGGGCCCGGCGGTCATGCCCCGGCGCCGTCGGTCATCAGCGCGTTCCAGCGCCGCCAGAAGGTCCGCAGATGGAGCTCGTCGGTGTTGAGCTGCTCGCCGGTCTTGTTCATGCCGCGCGAGATCTCGGACCAGCCGACCTCCCGCCAGGTGGATAGCCCGTCCTGCACCAGCTCCAGCGCCTCGACGTCGTCGGGCGTCGCCAGCCCGCCCGGCCCGTAGAAGGTGAGGAAGCTGTCGAGGCGGCGCGCCCGCGAGGTTTCGGACTCCTCGACCGGGCCGAGCGCCCAGGCGGTCACCCGCATCCGGTCGACCGAAATGGGCCAGAAGGTGCGGACCGTCACCGCCGAGCCGTCATTGATCACCAGGTTGGGAAACACCACCAGGTTGCGGTTGGTGTCCGCGACCCGGCGCGCACGGTCTTCGCCGAGCCGGGCGACCAGCTCGCCCCTGATCGACTCGATCTCGGTCTTGGCGTCCTCGCCGTAGAGCGGGATCCAGGCGGCGATCGGCCGGCCGCGGAAGTTGACGTTGTCGACCACGGCATGGCCGTTGCCGAGCGGCTTGCCGGTTCCGGGCGCCGGCATCATCAGCCCCCTGGGCAGGCGCACCGAGACTCCCGAATCCTTCATGTATTCGAGATAGGTCGCGTGCGTGGCGTGCAGGTGGTAGTCGTCGAAGCTGTTCTCGACCAGCAGCTTCCAGTTGGCGCGGATGTCGTATTCCTGGGTGCCGGCGACGATTTCGAGCCGCGCGCCCGGCGACTGGTCGACGACCAGGTCGAGATACTCCCTGGCGCCCGCGAGATAGTCGGCGAGCGGCTCGGGTTCGCCGCCGAAATGGGCGAACCAGAAGCCGCGATAGGCCTCCAGCGCCGGCACCTCGCCGAGCGCGAATTCGGCCCTGTCGAAGGCTGCGCCGTAGGACTCCTGCCCCGGCACATGGGTGAGCGCGCCGCCATGATCGTAGGTCCAGCCGTGATAGACGCAGGTGAACCGGGTCCGGTTGCCTTCGCGCTCGCGGCACACCATGGTGCCGCGATGCCGGCAGGTGTTGAGAAACGCGCGCGCCCTCCCCTCGCGGTCGCGCACGAACAGGACCGGACGCCCTGCCACCTGCCGGGTGCGGAAGTCGCCGGGCTCGGGGATCTCCGAATCGTGGCCGAGATAGATCCAGCAGCGGTCGAAGATCCGCCGACGCTCGGTCTCCAGGATGTCCGGGTCGACGAGAACCCGGCGGTTGAGCCGGAAGCGCTCGCTTCCGGGATCGTCGATGATGAAGGGTGCGTCCATTGCCGCCAATGATGCGCGTGCCAGCCTCGCCCGTCCAGAATGGCCGCGGAAGGCGAGCGCGGCGTCACCGTCCTCGCCTGAAAGGCACGGGGTCGTTGTCAATATATACCCCAGTGGGTTAGATTGATCGCAATGCATACGGTGGCGGAAAGGGCCGGCGATCGGGGCCGCCGCGAAGGAAGAGACCATGACTGCGTTCGGAGAAGACCTGATCCGGTCCCTCGATGAGGCCCTCGCCCATGCCAAGGGGACGGGTCCGGCCATCCTTCACGAGTCCGTGACCCCGCGCGAGGTTCGCAAGCAGGCCAAGCTCACCCAGGCGCAGATGGCCCCGCTGATGGGCATGAGCCTGTCGGGCTATCGGAAATGGGAACAGGGTGTGCGCCGCGTCAGCGGCCCGGCGGCCACCCTGCTGCGCGTGATCCAGAAGGAACCGGAAGCCGTCATGCGCGCGCTGACGTCCTCGTGAGGGGACGCGAGGCTGACGAAACGCCCCGCCCGTGAGGCCGCTCGAGCCCAGGGATTACGGCTTCATCGGGCTGCTCGCCGCGATCACGCTGATCAACCCGCTGTCGATCCATTTCTATCTGCCCGCGCTGTCCGCCATCAAGTCCGCCTTCCAGATCACCGCCGCGACGGCGCAGTTCACCTTCAGCATCACCATGTTCACCCTCGCCGCGGCGACGCTGGCGATCGGCTCGCTGTCGGACGGGTTCGGGCGCAAGCCGGTGCTGCTCGGCGGGATCGTGCTGTTCGTCGCGGGCTCGCTCGCCTGCGCCGCCGCCGAGGCGATCGAGGTGCTGATCCTCGGCCGGCTGCTACAGGCCGCCGGCGCGGCGAGCGGGCTGGTGCTGGCCCGCGCCATCGCCCGCGACGTGTACGGGCTCGAACGGCTGACCCAGATCATCGCGCTCCTGACCATGGCCTATGTGATGGGGCCGATGCTGTCGCCGCCGCTCGGCGGCGCCATCGTGGACGGGCTCGGCTGGCGCTGGATCTTCTGGTTCGCCGCCGCCGCGGGGGCGATGCTCGTCGTCCTTTCGGTCTTCGCCATCCCGGAGACCCGTCCGGCGAGCGGCAGGATCCGGAGCGCGCGAGCGATGCTGGGCGCCTATCGGCGGCTGTTCCGGATAGCGCGGTTCTCGCTCTACGTGCTCCACACCGGCTGCGTCACCGGCGCCTTCTTCGCCGTCGCCGCCGCGTCGTCCTTCCTGATGACCGGGATGCTGGGCCGCCCGGCATCGGAGTACGGGCTCTACTTCCTGTTCTTCCCCGCGGGCTACCTGCTGGGCAACTTCATCGCCGCCCGGATCGGGCTGCGGGTGCCGATCGACACGATGGTGATGGCGGGCTCGGTCCTCAACCTCGCCGGCGCGGTGGCGCTCGCCGCGGCGCTCTGGCTGGCGCCGCCGACCCCGCTCGGCATCTTCGTACCGGGCTTCGTCATCACCCTGAGCCAGGGGCTCGCCCTGCCGAGCGCCCAGTCGGGCGCCATCGCCGTCGACAAGGACCTCGCCGGCACCGCGTCGGGGATCGGCGTGTTCATGCAGATGTTCTTCGGCGCCGCCGCCTCGCAGGCGACCGGGCTGTTCGCCGACGGCACCGCCAACCCGATGATCCTCGTCGTCCTGCCGCTCGCCGTCGCCGCCCTCGCCGTCAGCCTCGCGCTCAGGCTCCCCGGCGTGCGGTAGCGCGCCCTAGCCCGGCGTCGGCAGGGTGCCTTCGGGGAGCGACTCGATGTGGTCGGCGACGGCGCCCGGGCGGGTGAACCAGATGCGGTCGGCGCGCGGGTGCTCGACGATGTATCTGAGGATCCGGCGCAGCTCGGCCAGGCGGTAGGGCTGGCCGACGATGAAGGTGTGCAGCGACAGCGCATAGGCCAGCGGCTGCGCCTCGCACAGCTTGAGCATCTCGTCGATCTGGTCGGTCACCATCTCGGTGAACTCGCGCGCCGTGTGGTGGCGGTTCAGCAGCGCCGGCGAATCGTTGAGCTCCACCGGGTAGGGCACCGACAGGATCGGCCCGAACCTGGTCTTCATCCACACCGGCTGGTCGTCGAGCGGCCAGTCGAGCACGTAGCGGTAGCCGGCCTCCTTGAGATGGTCGAGCGTCGCCCCGGTCTCGGAGATCCACGGGCCGAGCCAGCCGCCCGGCTGCACCCCCTCCTGCTCGATCAGGATGTCGGTCGCCTCGCGGATCAGCACCCGCTCCTCGTCCTCGGTCAAATCGCCCTGGCGCTCGGAGTTGGTGCGGCCGTGGCCCACCACCTCGTCGCCGCGGGCGCGGACGCGCTCCATGATCTGCGGCGCGTAGTCGTAGATCGCCGTGTTGACCAGGTGGCAGGCCGGCAGGTCGAGCTCGTCGAACAGGTCGAACAGCCGCCAGATTCCCACCCGGAGCCCGTAATCGCGCCACGCATAGTTGCGGATGTCGGGCTGCGGGCCGGGCGCGGTGGGGGTGTGGCCCATCCCCTCGCCATAGCTGAAATGCTCGATGTTGAGCCCGATATAGAAGGCGAGCCGCTTACCGTCCGGCCAGTCGTATTGCGGGCGGTCGACGATCGCGGAGTAGTCGTAGCGGCCGTGCTTGCGGATTTCCATGGACCTCCCCCGTCAGGCGATGCGGGGCGACGGTACACGACGCCTCAGCCCTCGGGAACCACCGCGGTCGCCTCGATCTCGACCTTGGCGCGGTCCTCCATCAGCGCGCCGACCTCGACCGCCGCCATCGCCGGGTAGTTGCGCCCGATCGTCTCGCGATACGCCGCGCCGACCTCCGCGAGCCGGTCGAGATAGTCGCGCTTGTCGGTGAAATACATGGTCATCCGGACGATATGCTGGGGCCCCGCGCCGGCCTCGGCCAGCACCGCGACGATGTTGGCCAGCGCCTGGCGGAACTGGTCGGCGAAGTCGTCGCTGTCGATTTCCTCGTCCGCGTTCCAGCCGATCTGGCCGGCGACGAAGACCATGCGGCCGGACGCGGCGACGCCGTTGGAATAGCCTTTGGGCCGCTTCCAGCCCGGCGGTTGCAGGATCTCCATCGATTCCCCCTCGGCGCTTGTCAGTTCGGGACGATTGTTTTAAGCATAAAATAACTGCACGCAAAGGGTCGAGCCCGCCATGCCTTCAACCGAGCCGAGCGCCCGGCCGCTTGCCGGCCGCCACGCGCTGATCACCGGCGGCGGGCGGGGAATCGGGGCCGCGGTCGCCGATGCGCTCGCCCGGCTCGGCGCTGACCTCACCCTGGTCGGCCGCGACGAGGCGCGGCTGGAGCAGACGGCGGCGGCGCTTCGCGGGTCCTCGCCCGTCGCGGTCGCCACCGTCGCGGGCGATGTCAACGATGAGGCGTCGATGGCAGCCGCCTTCGAGCGGGCGGCGGCGGCGAAACCGGTCTCGATCCTGATCAACAACGCGGGCATCGCCGAGAGCGCGCCGTTCGGGCGCATCGACGACGGCCACTGGGACCGCACCATCGCGACCAACCTGACCGGCACCTTCCGCTGCATGCGGCTCGCCTTCCCGGCAATGGCCGAGGCGGGCTGGGGGCGCATCGTCAACATCGCCTCCACCGCGGGGATCAAGGGCTACGCCTACACGGTCGCCTATTGCGCGTCCAAGCACGGGGTGGTGGGGCTCACCCGCGCGCTCGCCATCGAGGCGGCGCGCACAGGGGTTACGGTCAACGCGGTCTGCCCCGGCTTCACCGAGACCGACATGGCCGCCCGGGCGATCGCCAACGTCGCCGCCAAGACCGGGCGCGGCGAGGAGGAGGCGCGACGCGAGCTCACCCGCATCAACCCGCAGGGCCGGCTGGTGCAGCCCGGGGAAGTCGCCGATACCGTCGCCTGGCTCTGCCTTCCGTCGTCGTCGGCGATCACCGGCCAGGCGATCGCGGTGGCCGGCGGCGAGGCGATGTGATGGAGGACGCCGCGAGGACCGGGGCCGAGCCCCGGATCGACGACTTCGAGACCGACCTGCGGGCCGATGACGGTCTCGAGCTCCGCGTCTGGCTCCGGCTGCTGACCTGCTCGACGCTGATCGAGCACGGCGTGCGCCACGGCCTGCACCGCGGCTTCGAGACCACGCTGCCCCGCTTCGACGTGCTCGCCCAGCTCCAGCGCGCCGGCAAGCCGCTCTCGATGGGCGACCTGTCGCGCCGGCTGATGGTGACCAACGGCAACATCACCGGGCTGGTCGACCGGCTGGCGCGGGAGGGGATGGTCGAGCGCCGGCGCGCCGCGGGCGACCGGCGGGTCCAGATGGTCGAGCTCACCGGGGCGGGTGCCGCGCTGTTCTTGCGCATGGCCGCCGACAACCGGCGCTGGGTGACCGGGATGATGGACGGGCTCGCGCGCGAGGAGAAGGAGGCGCTGTTCGCCCTGCTCGGGCGCCTCAAATCGGCGGTGCTCGAGTCCGGGGAGACGATGGAGGACGCGGATGAAGACGATCAGCGGCGCTGAGCTCGCGCCGGAGCATTTCGACTGGTCGGTCGAGGGCAAGGTGGGGACGCTCACCATCAACCGGCCGGACCGCAAGAACCCGCTGACCTTCCAGTCCTATGCCGAGATCCGCGACACCTTCCGCGCGTTGAAATACGCCGACGACGTGAAGGCGGTGGTGGTGACCGGCGCGGGCGGGAATTTCTGCTCGGGCGGCGACGTGCACGACATCATCGGCCCGCTGATCGAGATGGACATGCCGGAGCTCCTCGACTTCACCCGCATGACCGGCGACCTGGTGAAGGCGATGCGCGCCTGCCCGCAGCCGATCGTCGCCGCCATCGACGGCATCTGCGCCGGCGCCGGGGCGGCGATCGCCATGCATTCGGACCTGCGCTTCGGCACCGAGAACGCGCGGGTCGCCTTCCTGTTCGTCCGGGTCGGGCTCGCCGGCTGCGACATGGGGGCGTGCAGCGTGCTGCCCCGCATCATCGGCCAGGGCCGCGCGGCCGAGCTGCTCTATTCCGGGCGCAGCATGGGCGGGGCGGAGGCGCATGCGTGGGGCTTCTTCAACCGGCTGTGCCCGCCCGACGGGGTGCTGGCGACCGCTCAGGAGGAAGCCAGGAAGCTCGCCGAGGGGCCGAGCTTCGCGCACGCCATGACCAAGCGCATGCTGCACCGGGAATGGCCGATGGCGCTCGACGATGCGATCGACGCCGAGGCCGACGCCCAGGCGATCTGCATGCAGACGAAGGATTTCAGGCGCGCCTACGAGGCCTTCGCGCGCAAGCAGCGCCCGGTCTTCGAGGGCGACTGATGGCCGACCGCAGCTTTCTCGACTGGCCGTTCTTCGACGATTCGCACCGCGCGCTGGCGGCCCGGATCGAGGACTGGGCGGGCGACGTCATCGCCCCGCTGGAGCACGAGGAGCCGCGCGACGACGCGGCGCTCGATGCGCTCTGCCGACGCCTGGTCGGGCTGCTGGCCGAAGGCGGCTGGCTGCGCTACTGCGTGCCCGGCTCGCATGGCGGCGCGACCGAGGGGCTCGACGTGCGCAGCCTCTGCCTGATCCGCGAGACCCTCGCGCGGCGTTCCGGGCTCGCCGATTTCTGCTTCGTCATGCAGGGGCTCGGGACCGGCGCCATCTCGCTGTTCGGGACCGAGGCGCTGAAATCCCGCTACCTGCCGGGCACCGCGTCGGGCGAGCGCATCGCGGCGTTCGCGCTGAGCGAGCCGGCGAGCGGCTCCGACGTGGCGGCGATGACCACGTCGGCCAGGCCCGACGGGGCGGACTACCTGCTCGACGGCGAGAAGACCCTGATCTCCAATGCCGGCATCGCCACGCAATACGTTGTCTTCGCCCGCACCGGCGGGGGCGAGGGCGCCAAGGGGCTGTCCGCCTTCGTGGTCGATGCCGACACGCCCGGGCTCGACGTGCCGGAACGCTTCCCGGTCATCGCGCCGCATCCGCTGGGCAGCGTCCGCTTCTCCGCCTGCCGGGTGCCCGCGACCCGGATGCTGGCCTCGCCCGGGGACGGCTTCAAGGTGGCGATGGCCTCGCTCGACGTGTTCCGCTCGACCGTCGCCGCCGCCGCGCTCGGCTTCTCCCGCCGCGCGCTCGACGAGACCCTGGCGCGGAGCCGCAGCCGGATCGCCTTCGGCAAGCCGATCGCAGACACCCAGCTGATCCAGGAAAAGATCGCCGACATGGCGGTGAAGATCGACGCGTCGGCGCTGCTCACCTACCGCTCGGCCTGGACCAAGGACCGCTTCCAGGGCCGGGTGACGCGCGAGGCGGCGATCGCGAAGCTCCATGCGACCGAGGCCGCGCAGGAGGTGGTCGACCAGGCGGTCCAGGTGTTCGGCGGCCAGGGGGTGATCGTCGGCAACCCGGTCGAACGGCTCTACCGCGAGATCCGGGCGCTCCGCATCTACGAGGGCACCAGCGAGATCCAGAAGCTGATCGTCGCCGGCCAGACGCTCGCCGGGAGCTGAGGGCGCCGGTTGATTTCTCCGCCACCCCGGTCGTACCATTCAAGCCTTGTCGAACAATGAGCTGCCAGGGGAGGAATGCTTATGTCTGCCAGACGAGTGCTGACTTCGTTTGCCGTCGTCGTTGGAACGCTCGCCGTTCTCGGGACCGCCGCGTCCGAGGCGGTCGCCGGATCGAGCCTCAAGATCCTGCGGAGCTGGCCGCCGGTCATCGAGGCGGTGCGGAATATCGAGCGGTATCACGAGCAGGTGGAGAAGGCCGCCGCCGGCGAGCTCAAGCTCTCCCAGGTGGGGCCCGAGGTGGTGCCGCCGTTCGAGCAGCTCAACCCGGTCTCGGCGGGGGTGTTCGACTTCCTGTTCAGCCACGGCGCCTACCACTCCGGCAGCAACGGGCTGCTGATCGGCGTCGACGCCCTCAAGCTCGATCCCAAGAAGCTGCGCGAATCGGGGCTGTTCGAGTACATCAGCAACAACTACGAGAAGCGGCACGGGCTCAAGCTGCTGGCTCTGACGCCGACCGGGCAGGACGGCTACCACATGGTGCTCAAGTCGCTGCCCGACCCCGAGACCGGGATCAAGGGGCGCAAGATCCGCGGCACGTCGACCTACCACCCGCTGATCAAGAAGCTCGGCGGCTCGCCGGTGGTGCTCTCTTTCGGCCAGATCTTCACCGCGCTCGAGAAGGGCGTGGTGGACGGCTATTGCTGGCCGGTCTACGGGCTGCTGGCGACCAAGTTCTACGAGGCCGGCGCCAAATACGTCATGCGGCCGACGCTCGGCGTGTCGCGCAGCTTCACCCTGGTCAACGCAAACGCCTTCAACAAGCTGCCGAAGAAGCTGCAGACCATCCTGGTCGAGGAAGGCAAGAAGGTCGAATACTGGTCGATCAAGTTCTTCGACGACTTCATCGCCAAGGAAGAGAAGCAGCTCAAGGCCCTGGGCGTCACCTATCACGACTATCCCGAAAAGTTCCGCCCGCATGTCCGCAAGTGGTTCAACGAGGGGGTTCTCGACCTCGTCGTGAAATACTCCAAGGCGGACGGGCAGAAGTTCGTCGATATGGCGCGCGCGGCGAACATGGTCGCCGAGTAGCCGGGCAGGGAAGACGCGGGCG
>Ga0209754_1000241_pt1 | contig 83237 bp, 71 predicted proteins | sample MesohylBB_FD_187295 | JGI IMG/M metagenome (GOLD analysis project Ga0209754, IMG submission 187295) | Host-associated microbial community of the marine sponge Aplysina aerophoba from Gulf of Piran - sponge mesohyl, lysed by bead beating... | ecosystem: Host-associated > Porifera > Sponge >...
TGACGGGTCTGCACCACGTACACCTTGGACCCCGGCGGATACACCCTTACCCCGAACCCCGGCAGCCTGTCGTCCCAGGCGATCCAGGGCTTGTCCTGGGGTTCGAGGGCGTCTACGGCGCGTTTGTTCAGGGTGAGCTTGACCTTGGCGGTGAGTTTTGCTGAATGTTTCAGAATGCCTTCATTCATGCATCAATACCACGGGAGAAGTCGGAGCGCACCGGAGTGGGGTGGCAACGGCGTCTGGTGCGGCACGTTGCACCTAACTAATCGACATAACGGTGCTGTTGGCGCTCAGAACGAGAGTCTGAGCATCGGTACCGTCAATTGACAGGCGGGTTTTCCCCGACCGTCCCCGGTCGAACCGCTCCGGCATCACCTGGACACGAAACCAGCGATTGACCCCGGCCCGGCGGGGCGCTACGGTGACTTTCCCCGAGGCTCCAAACTGACTTGAGTACGCTTGCAAACACTGGGTCTTGATTGAATGGGGTTACATAACGATTACGGCTCAAATCAGAATATTCCTAACATATTGATAAACAAGCAAATAAAACGACCTCAACACAGAAAAGACCCGCAGATTATTTTGCGAATTGACCAGACACCACGACACCACACTAGGTGCTGTACCGCTGTTACACACGGGCTTTGGGCCCAGTCCCGTAGGGGCGACCGGCGGTCGCCCCTAACCCAGCGTCCCACCTGCGTCGCGAGAGATTTGAACCCTTGAGATTTACGCACCGTCGCAATAAGTTCAGGTGCAGGTTTGGAGGACCACATGAGCAAGGACATCACCTTCGTCGACACCACCCTGCGCGACGGGCACCAGAGCCTGTGGGCGGAGAACATGACCACGGGCATGATGCTTTCCGTGGCGGAGCAGATGGACCGGGCGGGGTTCGAGGCCATGGAGCTGATCTCGGGGTCGCACCTCAAGAAGTGCGTGCGCGAGCTCAAGGAGGACCCCTGGGAGCGGGTGCGGCTGGTGGCCGGGCGCATCACCGAAACGCCGCTCCGGGTCATCGCGGGCCGGGTCAACACGTTCGAGTTCAACCCGCTGTCCATGTACCGGCTGTTCATGGAGCGCATGGCGGCCAACGGCATCCGCGAGGCGCGCATCTCGGAGGAGTGGAACGATTACGCGGGCTGGAAGCGCAAGGTGGAGGTGTCGCGGGAGGTGGGCATCAAGCCCATCATCAACATGATCTACTCGGTGTCTCCCAAGCACAACGACGAGTACTTCGCGCAGAAGACCCGCGAGGCGGCCTCGCTGGAGGTGCCGCTCATCTGCCTCAAGGACCCGGGCGGCCTGCTCACGCCGGAGCGCATGCGCACGCTGGTGCCGGTGATGTACGAGAACTGCAACGGCATCCCCATCGAGCTGCACACCCATTGCACCACCGGCCTGGGGCCGCTGTGCTGCCTGGAGGCCCTGGAGCTGGGCATCCGCAGCATCAACACCGCGGTGCCGCCGCTGGCGGACAGCTCCTCCAACCCGTCGGTCTTCAACGTCGCCAGCAACGCCCGGGCGCTGGGCTACAACCCGCTGGTGGACGAGTCGGTGCTGGAGCCGGTCTCCGAGCACTTCATGGCCGTGGCGCGGCGCGAGGGCTTTCCCATCGGCAAACCGGTGGAGTACGACTACGCCCAGTACCAGCACCAGGTGCCCGGTGGCATGTTGTCCAACCTTCAGCACCAGCTCGACAAGGTGCGGCTGGGAGACCGCTTCCCGCGCGCCCTGGAAGAATCCATCCAGGTGCGCGCCGAGTTCGGCTACCCCATCATGGTGACGCCGCTGTCCCAGTTCGTGGGCAGCCAGGCGGCGCTCAACGTCATCGTCGGGGAGCGCTACAAGGAGGTCACGGACCAGGTCATCCGCTACGCCCTGGGGCGGGCCGGAGAGGAAGGCGCCCGGCTCATGGACCCCAACGTCAAGGACAAGATCCTCGACCGGCCCCGGGCGCGGGAGATCGCCGCGCAAGAGGTCGAGGACACGCCGCTCTCCGAGATGCGCGCACGCCTCGGCGGCGACGGGGTGTCGGACGAGGAACTGCTGCTGCGCTGGCTCATGAGCGAAGAGGAAATCGCCGCCATGCGCGCGGCCGCGCCGCCCCAGGCCTACGTGAGCACGCGGCCGCCGATGGTGGCGCTGGTGGAGCAACTCGCCGGTAAATCCGACCTCGCGCACGTGCGCGTGAGCAAGGGCGACCTGTCGGTAACGCTGAACCGGGCCGAATAATCCAGGAGGAGCCGCCATCGCCACTCATCGCCTGACCGATCTCCCGGCGTGGAAGAACCTCGCCGCCCATTACCGCGAAATCAAGGACGTGCACCTGCGCGCGCTCTTCGCCGAGGACGCGACCCGCGGCGAGCGCTTCGCGGTGGAGGGCGCGGGCCTCTATCTCGACTACTCCAAGAACCGCGTCACCGACGAGACCCTGGGCCTCCTGCTGGAGCTGGCCGGGGCCACGGGCCTGCGGGCGCGCATCGACGCCATGTTCGGCGGCGAGCGCATCAACGTCACCGAGGGGCGCCCGGTACTGCACGTGGCGTTGCGCGCGCCGCGCGGCCAGCGGATCCTGGTGGACGGCGAGGACGTGGTGCCCGAGGTGCACGCGGTGCTGGACCGAATGGCGTCCTTCGCCGACCGGGTGCGCTCCGGCGAGTGGAAGGGGCACACCGGGAAGCGCATCCGCAACGTCGTCAACATCGGCATCGGCGGCTCGGACCTGGGGCCGGTGATGGCCTACGAGGCGCTGCGGCACTACAGCGAGCGCTCCCTTGAGCTGGGCTTCGTCTCCAACGTGGACGCCACCGACTTCGCCGAGACCACCCATGGCCTGGACCCGGCCGAGACCCTGTTCATCGTCAGCTCCAAGACCTTCACCACCCTGGAGACCCTGAAGAACGCCCACACGGCGCGGGAATGGTGCCTGGCCGCGCTCAAGGACGAAGCCGCCGTGGCCAGCCACTTCGTGGCCGTGTCCACCAACCACGACGAGGTGCGGCGCTTCGGCATCGACACCGACAACATGTTCGGTTTCTGGGACTGGGTCGGCGGCCGCTACTCCTACGACTCCGCCATCGGCCTGTCGCTGATGATCGCCGTCGGCCCCGAGCACTTCCGCGCCATGCTCGACGGCCTCCGCGCCATGGACGAGCACTTCCGCACCACGCCCTTCGAGCGCAACCTGCCGGTGCTGCTGGGCCTCCTGGGCATCTGGTACAACAACTTCTTCGGCGCCGAGACCCACTCCATCCTGCCCTACGACCAGTACCTGTGGCGTTTGAGCGCCTACTGCCAGCAGCTCGACATGGAGAGCAACGGCAAGCACGTGACCCTGGACGGCGAGCCCGTGGACTACCAGACCGGCCCGATCATCTGGGGCCAGCCCGGCACCAACGGCCAGCACGCCTACTACCAGTTGATCCACCAAGGCACGAAGCTCATCCCCTGCGACTTCATCGGCTTCTGCCGGACCCTGAACCCCCTGGGGAACCACCACGACCTCCTCATGGCCAACCTGTTCGCCCAGACCGAGGCCCTGGCCTTCGGCAAGACCGCGGACGAAGCCGCGGCCGAGGGCATGCCCGCCTTCCAGGTGCCCCACCGCGCCTTCGAGGGCAACCGCCCCACCAACACCATCCTGGCCGAGCGGCTCACCCCCGAGATCCTGGGCAAGCTCATCGCCCTCTACGAGCACAAGGTCTTCGTCCAGGGCTCCATCTGGGGCATCAACTCCTTCGACCAGTGGGGCGTGGAACTCGGCAAGGCCCTGGCGCAACGCATCGTGCCGGAGCTGGAGAGCGAAGCGGCGCCGGAACTGGACCACGACAGCTCCACCAACGCGCTGATCCGGCGCTACCGCCGTTTGCGGGGGCATTCCTCAATGCGTCGACGCTGACATCGGCATTTCTCAACGGGCTTTGTTTTCTGTCCCCTCCATTTGACCTCTAGCTCCAAATACGTTACCCGTTGGGTAACGTATTTGATTCGCGTCAATGGACATCGTTTTCCGCACCCGCAAACTCGATAGGACCTTCAACAGCGTGGCTGCGCTGCAGAAGACCTACATGGCGACGGCAACCAACCGATACAAGCCGGACTACGCGGTCCCGCCGGGATGGCTCCTTGAAGAGCGCCTGGAAGTCCAGGGGATTTCGCATGCCGAGTTCGCGCGGAGGTGCGGACGCTCTCCCAAGCTGATCAGCGAGATCATCGCAGGCAAGGCACCGCTCGAACCGGCCACGGCGCTCCAGTTCGAGAAGGTGCTTGGCGTTGATGCCGGCATCTGGCTTGGGATCGAGTCCGACTATCAACTTCACAGGGCTCGGGAGGCTGAGGCCAAGGAAGCGGCTGCGGCGGTGGACTGGGCCAAGGCCTTTCCGGTCCGGGAGTTGGTCAAGCGAGCCTGTTTCCCACGCCCGGAATCGGATGTTGATGCAGTAGCCAAGTTACTGGCGTTTTTCGGAGTCGGTTCCATCGACGCGTGGACCAGACGCTACGGCCTCGCGAATGTCGGCTTCCGGCACTCCCCAAGCTTCAAGAGCGACAAGACTGCATTGATCACCTGGCTGCGGCTTGGTGAACTCGAAGCCGAACGCCAGGATTGCGTGGACTACGACGAAAACCGATTCAAACACGCGGTTCGGAGTATCCGCGAGCTGACGCGTAAACCGGTTGATGAGGCGCTGCAGGGAACGGAAGAGCTGTGCAACGGGGCCGGCGTTGCGCTGGCGTTGATACCTCCGCTGCCGAAGACAGCCCTCAGCGGTGCAGCTTGGTGGCTCTCGCCGAGGAAGGCCGTTCTTCAGCTAAGCGCCCGGCACAAGTCCGACGATCACCTCTGGTTCAGCTTCTTCCATGAAGCCGCGCATATTCTTCTTCACAGCAAGAAAAGCGTTTTTGTTGACGAACGTGGCGGAGACGCCGCCGGGCTGGAAGCTGAGGCCAACGAGTGGGCATCCAACACCCTCGTCGCGCCACGCGCGTGGGAACCATTCGTTGCCGCATCGCTGTTCAGCGAGCAAGCCATCCGGGCATTTGCCGACGAGCAGGGAATTGCGCCCGGTATCGTTGTCGGCAGGCTTCAACACAAGAGGCTTGTTGCCTGGACGCGCCTGAACGGCCTGAAGGCCAAGTTAAGCTGGACGACCATCGATTAATCCCCCCGGGACCCGGTCATCCGCGGCACCGAGCGCCCCATGTCGGGGGACAGTCAGCCTTGCAAGCATCATGTAAGCCCAAGTCAGGGAACCGTTGCAGCCGCCCCACCCTGCCTGGATTCCCGCCCCCGATCGGGGTCGAGGGCAAGCTTTCGCGGGAATGACGGTTCGGGCGGCCACTGTATTTGTGGCCGCTTGAATTCACCCGGCAATAGTCTACTGTCAATAGTGTACTGTCGATGAACCGGGAGCTTGGTGAACGATGTTCTTGAGCGTCTTCGATCTCTTCAAGGTGGGCATCGGTCCGTCGTCCTCCCACACGATGGGGCCGATGGCGGCGGCCGGCGCCTTTGTCGAGCTGGTTCGGGAACGCTGCCGGGGCGAAGCGCCGCCGGGCCGCCGGCTGCGCGTCCGCGCTTCACTCCACGGCTCTCTCGCCTTTACCGGCAAGGGTCACGCGACGGACCGGGCGGTCATGCTCGGGCTCCTGGGCCATCGGGCCGCGGACCTGGACCTCGACCGGGCGGAGGCCGACCTCGACTCTCTGCGGCAAAACCGCCTCCTGCCTCCATCGGACGGCCTGTCCCTTGCGTTCGACCCGGACGGCGATCTGGTTTTCGACCGGCGCGCGCGTCTGCCGGGTCATCCCAACGGGCTTCGTTTCGAGGCGGTGGATTCGGCCGGCGCGGTCCGGCTCGCCCAGGTCTACTATTCGATCGGCGGCGGCTTCATCGTCACCGAGGAAGAACTCGCCCGGGGCGTGCCGGCAGCCGCCGGCGAGGATGATGACCAAACGTATCCGTTCCCCTTCGACACCGCCGCGGCCATGCTGCGGATGGCAGACGAGAGCGGCAAGACCATCGCGGAGATGAAACGCGCGAACGAGGGCGTCCGGCGGTCCGACGGTGAGTTGGACGCCGGGCTTTGGGCCATCTGGAGCGCGATGAACGAATGTGTGGAGCGCGGCCTGGCCACACGCGGGGAACTGTCGGGTGGGTTGTACGTGAAGCGGCGCGCGAGCGCGCTGTTCGAACAGTTGCACCGCGAACGGGATTCCAACCGGATGCAGCCGCACGTGGTGACGGACTGGCTCAACGTCTACGCCATGGCCGTGAACGAAGAGAACGCGGGCGGAGGCAAGGTGGTGACCGCGCCCACCAACGGCGCGGCCGGGGTCGTCCCGGCGGTGCTTCGATACTATCGGGACCACTGCATCGGCGCCGCCGAGGACCGCATCCCCGACTTCCTGCTCACCGCGGCCGCCATCGGCGGGCTCATCAAGCACAACGCGTCGATCTCCGGCGCCGACGCCGGCTGCCAGGCCGAGGTGGGCTCCGCCGCCGCCATGGCCGCCGCCGGCCTGTGCGCCGTTCTCGGCGGCACGTCGGCGCAGGTCGAAAACGCGGCGGAGATCGCCCTCGAACACCACCTCGGCATGACCTGCGACCCGGTGGCGGGCCTGGTACAGATCCCCTGCATCGAGCGCAACGGCATCGGCGCAACCAAGGCGGTGGCGGCCGCCTCGCTGGCGCTGCGAGGAGACGGCAGCCATTTCATGCCCCTCGACAACTGCATCGCGGCCATGCGCGAGACCGGCCGGGAAATGAGCACGCGCTTCAAGGAGACCAGCCTCGGCGGCCTCGCCGTGAACCTGCCGCAGTGCTGACACCCTCTCCGCGCTCCGGCGGGAGACCGGATGAGCGATATCATTCACCAACCCACTCACCGACGCCAGGAAGCTCTAGTGTCCCTTCCGATGACGCCGCGTCCCAACGCGCGGTGCGTCACAGCTCATGTTGCTGTTTCCAGTTCCGTGTGGCGGACGAGGACGTCAAAGTCGGCATCCCTGTGGAGTACGGGTATGCCGGCGTGGATGGCGACGGCGGCGATGAGGCAGTCGATCAACTTGCGAACGGTCTCGCCTTCCCGCCGGCATGCGCGGTACAGGACGGCGGCGTCGTCGTAACGGGCAGGCTCCGTCGGCAACACCGTCGCCAGCGCAAGCAGCCGCCGGAGTGCGTGAAGATGCCGTTCGTCGCGGGCTCCAGCGAGGACCTCCATCCTTATCGCGTCACAAGTGGCAATCTCTTCTTCGAGTAGCTCATCGACACGGTTGCAGGTCGGGGACCCCGTGTTGCGAAGGAACTCGATCCAAGCGGACGTGTCGATCAGGATCACGAGGGGCGGGTCCGCATCTCGTCCAAGTCTCCCTCCCATCCCGCCCCCCGAAGGCGCCGAGCCTCCTCGACACTCAAGGGCTCGGCGGCAAGGGCTCGAAGGGCGAAGTTCACCGCTTCGCGCTTGCTACGGAGACGGTAGCGGCGCATCACTTCCGCGCATGCTTCATCATCGATGTCCACATTGGTGCGTGCCATACACCGTCAATACACCTAGTGTCGGGTCTCGGCAAGGAGGCATCCCCGAGCGTGATGTTACTTTGACCGCGAGGCAGTGCATCTTGACCCCGTTCGCGGTTAATGTTGAGTTACCCTGATCATCCGTCCGTAGGCCCTTCTTTGTCCGGGCATCAGTAATGCGGTTCCATGTCTTTTGATAAACCGACGCGCGATCAAATCCGGGTAGTCGCGGACAGCCTCGGCATCGATCTGTCCGACGGCGAGCTGGACGGGCATCTGGAGCGGATGGAAGGATTCTCCCGCGCCTACGCGCTGGTGGACGAGGCACCCGACCCGGCGCCCGCGGTGGGGCAGCGGCGCGCGCCCGCGCGCCGGCCGCGGCCGGCGGAGAACCGTTACAACGCCTGGTATGTCAAGACGTCCATCCGGGAGGAGTACCGCGGCCGGCTCGCGGGCAAGACCCTGGCCGTGAAGGACTCCATCTGTGTGGCCGGCGTGCCAATGATGAACGGCGCTTCGTTCCTGGAGGGCCATGTGCCCGACGTCGACGCCACCGTGGTCACCCGCGCGCTCCACGCCGGGGTCGAGATCGTCGGCAAGACCAACTGCGAGTATCTGTCCCTTTCCGGCGGGAGCCACACCTGCGCCAACGGGCCGGTCCTCAACCCGCACAAGGAGGGCTATTCGGCGGGCGGGTCGTCGTCCGGGAGCGCCGTGGCCGTGGCCGTGGGCGACGCGGGCATGGCCCTGGGCTGCGATCAGGCCGGTTCCATCCGGGTGCCCGCGGCGTGGTGCGGCATCGTGGGCATGAAGCCCACCCACGGGCTCGTGCCATACACCGGGATCCTGGGGGTGGACCCCGTGGTGGACCACTGCGGCCCCATGACCCGCGACGTGGACAACAACGCCCTGCTGCTGGAGGCGCTCGCCGGACGCGACGGCATGGACCCGCGCCAACCCAGCGCCTGGCACCCCGTGAAGTACACCGCGGCGCGGCGCGCCGGCGCCAAGCGCCTGCGCGTGGCCGTGGTCAAGGAAGGCTTCGGCCGGCGCAATGCCGAGGCCGAAGTCGACGAGCAGGTGCGGGCCGCGGCGGACACCCTGGCCCGGGCGGGGTTGGAGGTCGCGGAGGTATCAGTCCCCATCCACGAACAGGCTTGGCTGCTCGCACAACCCTTTTACGTCGAAGGCCTCGCCCACTCCATGGGGCAATCGGGCGTCATGCCCGACGCCGAAGGTCTCGGCCCGGGCTGGGCCGAGAGGTTCGCCACTTGGAACAAGCGCTGGCGCGACTTGCCGGAGAACGTGTCCGCGTTGATCCTGTTCGGCGCCTTCGTGCGCGCCCGCTCCCCCGGACACTACTACGTGAAGGCACAACGCCTGCGCCGGACCGTCCACCGTGCTTACGACGAGGCCTTCTCCGGCTACGACCTCCTGCTCATGCCCACCACTCCCATGGCGGCGACGCCCTTGCCCGCGGCCGACGCCGGCCCGGCCGAGCGCGCCCAGCGCGCGGGCGAGATGCTCGCGAACACCGGCCCCTTCAACCTCACCGGCCATCCCGCCATCACCCTGCCGTGCGGCGCCACCGCCGACGGCCGGCCCGTGGGGATGATGCTGGTGGGGAGGCACTTCGACGAGATCACGGTTTATCGCGCGGCGTATGCGTTCGAGCGAACAGCAAACTGACCCAAAGGAGAGACGAACCTCCATGCCGTTGACACAAATGGGCTTGACCACCGTAAGTGGCAATCTGGACGAGAGAATTAGACCGCTACTAGAGAAGATGCTTGGCATCCTCGACGAACGAATCGCCGCTATTGCACGGGACAAGGGAACCGGGGACACACCGGGTACAACGGAAGCTCTCTCGCCGCTGTGAAGGAGTCCGCTTTCGGAAGCATGCAGGACAATGTCCTGGATGCCGCCGAGTGGGCCATCCGAACGGGCAGGCCACACGCGACCGGATCGCGGTGTTCGGGAGCACCATCATGAACGGGAAGCCGAACCCCGCAATCTGGCGAACCACCCGGCGCCTTGCTATGGTTCCCCGCACCCATGAACTACACCCATCTCGGCAATACCGGCCTCAAGGTGAGCGTCGTCGGACTCGGCTGCGGCGGCCCCAGCCGGCTCGGCCAGCGCGGCGGCAAGAGCACGGACCATTCCGTCCGGCTGGTGCGGCAGGCGCTGGACCTGGGCGTGAACTTCCTCGACACCGCGGAGAACTACGGCACGGAGGCAATCGTCGCCGCTGCCATCCGTGAGGTGCCGCGGGACCGCGTCGTGATCTCCACCAAGAAGATCATGCCGGAGCCCGGCGATCCGGATCCGGCGGGTTTCATGCGCGCGGGGGTGGAAGCGAGCCTCAACCGGCTGGGCACGGACTACGTCGACGTCTTCCATCTCCACGGCGTGAGCGAGGAGCGTTACGAGTTCGCGGCGAACGTGATGGCGCCCGTCCTCGCGGAGTTGCGCGAGGAGGGGAAGATCCGCGCGGTGGGGATCACCGAGGAATTCCCGGGGAACCCGCGGCACGAGATGCTGCGGCGCGGGCTGCGCGATCCATGGTGGGACGTGGTGATGGTGGGATTCAACCTGCTGAACCCGTCGGCGCGGCGAAGCGTGTTTCCGCTCACGCGGGAGAAGGGCGTGGGGACGCTGGTGATGTTCGCGGTGCGGCGGGCGTTGAGCCAGCCGGCGCAGCTCTCACGGCTGCTGGGGGAAATGGAACAGCACGGCCTCATCGAACCGGGCGCGGACCTGGGGTTCCTCACGGAGGACGGTTGCGCCGGGAGCCTGACCGAGGCGGCGTACCGCTTCTGCGTGCACGAGCCCGGCGCGGACGTGGTACTGACCGGGACCGGGGACGAGGCGCACCTGGCGGCCAACATCGAGGCGACGCTCAAGCCGCCGTTGCCGGTCGAGGCGCTGGAGCGGCTGGAGGCACTGTTCGGGGACGTGGATTCGGTGACGGGGAACTAGTGTGGTGTCTGGTTAATTCGCATAATAATCTGCGAATTAACCAGACACCACACTAGGCACGACGCCGGTACAGCGCCGCCACCCCGCCTGGATTCCCGCTTTCCAGGCCGTGTCAGAACTCATGAGGCAACTACGTAACGGAACGTCATTCCCGCGGAAGCGGGAATCCAGGGGCGGTGGTGGGGCACTACAGCGGTGTATCCCCGCCTCGCCACCCCTGGATTCCCGCTTCCGCGGGAATGACTTCTCGGGGGTTTGGGTGCCAATTCTTGTCCGGTCGACGTTTTGACACAGCCTGGCTCGCGGGAATGACGGTGTAAGTTGTCGGCAATTACCCGAACCGCCCCGTGATGTAGTCCTCGGTGAGGGGGTGGGTGGGGTTGGTGAAGATCTGGTCGGTGGTCCCTACCTCCAGCAAATCTCCCAAGTGAAAATAGGCGGTGCGCTGCGACACCCGGGCGGCCTGCTGCATGGAGTGGGTGACGATGGCGATGGTGTAGTCCTGGCCCAGCTCGTTGATGAGGTCCTCGACGCGCGCGGTGGCGATGGGGTCGAGGGCGGAGCAGGGTTCGTCCATGAGGATGACCTCGGGGCTCACGGCGATGGTGCGGGCGATGCACAGGCGCTGCTGCTGGCCGCCGGACAGGCCGGTGCCGGGTTGGTGGAGACGGTCGTTCACTTCCTCCCACAGGCCGGCGCGCTTGAGGCTGTGCTCCACGAGGCCCTCGACCTCGGATTTGGACTCCGCCAGGCCGTGGATGCGCACCCCGTAGGCGATGTTGTCGAAGATGGACTTGGGGAAGGGGTTGGGTTTCTGGAACACCATCCCCACCTGGGCCCGCAGCGGCACCACGTCCATGTCCTTGGAATAGATGTCGTTGCCGTCGAGCTTGATCTCACCCGTCATACGGCAGCCGTCGATGGTGTCGTTCATGCGGTTGAGCGCCCGCAGGAACGTGGACTTGCCGCACCCGGACGGGCCGATCATGGCGAGCACCTGCTCCCGGCCTATGTCCAGGCTGACGTTCTTGATGGCATGGTTGTCGCCGTAGTAGACGTCGACGTTGCGGCAGGTCATGCGCGGATCGTCGACGAACGGCGTGCCCACGGTCTCGCGGCTCTCGCGCCGCTCGTCGACGAGGTCGACCTCGGCTCCGCGGAATTCCAATGCCCCCGCCTCCATGACTGCTACACCCGGTTGATCGGCCATAACGGCATCTCCTGAGCCTTTCCCGTGCCGCCTCCGGGCCCCGACAGGGGTCGCGCGCCGACACTGTCTTCTTGCCAGTTTACCAACGTCTTTCAAAGCGTCGCCGCAGCATGATGGCCAGGGCGTTCATGGCAACGAGAAACGCCAGCAGGACCATGATGGCCGCGGACGCCCGTTCCACGAAGGCACGTTCCGGGCTGTCCAGCCAAAGAAAGATCTGCACGGGCAGCGCGGTCGCGGCATCCGTCACTCCCTGCGGAACGTCCACGACGAACGCGACCATCCCGATCATGAGCAGGGGCGCTGTCTCTCCAAGCGCCCGGGCCATGCCGATGATGGCGCCGGTCAACATGCCGGGCATGGCCAGAGGCAGCACGTGGTGCACGATCATCTGCAATTTGGAGGCGCCCACCCCCAACGCCGCCTCCCGAATCGAGGGCGGCACGGACTTGAGCGCGGCGCGGCCGGCGATGATGATGGTAGGGAGCGTCATCAGCGTGAGCACCAGTCCCCCAATCAGGGGCGCCGAGCGCGGCAGACCGAACAGGTTGATGAACACCGCCAGCCCCAGCAGGCCGAAGACGATGGACGGCACCGCCGCCAGGTTGTTGATGTTGACCTCGATGAGCCCGGTCACCCGATTCCGGGGAGCGAACTCCTCCAGGTAGACCGCGGTGGCCACGCCCAGCGGGAAGGACAGCAGCAGGGTCACCGCCAGCATGAAGAACGAACCTATGGCCGCGCCCCGGATGCCCGCCAACTCCGGCTCCCGGGAGTCGCCCGCGGTAAAGAACGTGACGTTGAATCGCGACTCGACGCGCCCGTCGTCCATGAGCCGGTCGAACCATGCGATCTGCCGGTCGGACAGGCGCCGGTCCGCCTCCGGCAGCGTCCGGTCGACGTTGCCCTTGTACAGCATGTCGTAATCGTCGTCGGCGGGCACCCACATTTCGACAGTGGAGCCCACCAGCGAGGGCTCCTCCAGGACCATCCGCCGGAGCTGGAACACCGTTCCCCGGCTGACCAGCTTGGACAGGTCCCGCCGGTGACGCCTTCCCTTCACCTCGGGGAAGAGCGAACGCAAGGACGCCTTGGCGAGGAGGCCGTAGTCGGCGGCACCGAGGGTCTCGGGCTCACCGGATCCCCGGGGGTCGATCACCTGCGCGTCGAAGTGGACCGGAAGCTTCACGAAGGTTTGCCAGAAAGCGGAGTAGCCCGTGGCGATGATGTTGACGAACATCAACACCAGGAACACGAGCCCCAGGAGGACCGCCGCGCGCCCGAAGTTCTTGAAGCGCCGTTCCGCCCGATTGCGCCGGGCGAGGGTGGCGCGCACACACTCGATGGCGCTTTTCTCGGATGCCGCCATGACTACTCGTACTGCTCCCGGTATTTGCGCACCACCTGCAGGGCGATGACGTTCAGGCCCAGGGTGACGACGAACAGCACCAGGCCCAACGCGAAGGCGGCCAGCGTCTTGGGGGTGTCGAACTCCTGGTCCCCGGTCAGCAGGGTCACGATCTGAACCGTAACCGTGGTGACCGCCGAGAGCGGATTGACCGTAAGGTTCGCGGCCAGTCCGGCAGCCATGACGACGATCATGGTTTCGCCGATGGCGCGGGACACGGCCAGAAGAACGCCCCCGACGATGCCCGGAAGCGCCGCCGGGATAACCACCTGCTTGATGGTCTCGGAGCGGGTCGCGCCCAGCGCATACGCGCCGTCGCGCATGGCCTGCGGCACGGCGTTGATGACGTCATCGGAAAGCGAGGATACGAACGGGATGATCATGATCCCCATGACCAGCCCCGCGGCCAGGGCGCTCTCGGACGCCACGTCAAGGCCCACCTGTTCTCCCATCCCACGGATGAACGGCGCCACCGTCAAGGCCGCGAAGAAACCGTAGACCACGGTAGGGATCCCCGCCAGCACCTCGAGCAGGGGCTTCACCACCCCGCGGACTTGCGGGCGCGCGTACTCGGCGAGGTAAATGGCCGACATGAGGCCCACGGGCACGGCCACCACCATCGCGATGAACGAGATGAGCAACGTGCCGACGAACAGCGGGATCGCGCCGAAAGCCCCGGACGCCCCCACCTGGTCCGCACGAATGGCCATCTGGGGGCTCCACTCCAGCCCGAATATGAACTCGGTTACCGGTATCGCCTGAAAGAAGCGAATGGACTCGAACAGCACCGACAACACGATGCCCACCGTGGTGAGGATCGCAATGGTGGAGCTGGCCATGAGGAAGCCCAGAATGATGCGTTCCACCGCGTTGCGCGCGCGCTTGCCGGGCTTGATGGTGCGCCACGCGATGGCGCCGCAGAAGACGCCCAGGGCCAGCACGGCCACCGTGATCGCGATGGCGGCGTAGCCTTGCAGCCGGACGTAGCGATCCGCCGCGGCCAGCATCTCCGGGGTCTTCTGCGAGGCGATGTTGCCGGACGCGAGGTTGCGGATGTCGTTGATGACCAGGTTGAGCCGCTCCGGCGACAGGCTCTGGACCTCCTGCGGCAAGTCGGACACCACGATGCTCGTGACGATGGGGCCCTTCAGGGCCACGCCGACGGCCAGCAGCAGGAGCGCGGGTACCGCGGCCCACAGGGCGGTGTAGAGACCGTGGTAGCCCGGGAGCGAATGCAGGTTCCGGACGGTGCCCTGGGCCAGTGAGATGGAGCGCCGCCAGCCCAGGTAGTAGCTGACCGAGCTCAGGCCCAACAAGGCAAGAATCAGACTTGGAGAGCCCATGGACTCGGGGAACCTCTACGCACGAGAACCGGTCGCGAGGACGGCCGGGTTGAGAGTCGGGCCGCGGCGCATCACGCACGCCGCGGCCGGGACTCATACGATTGCTGGACAGCCGTTGTTACAGCGCCAGATTCTTCAGGTTCTTCACGTCCGAGGAGAACTGCCGGCGCTCCTTCTTGGGCATCGGGATCAGTCCCTTGTCGCTCAGGTAGCCCTCATCGCCCCAGGCCTTCTCGCTGGTGTACTCGGCGAGGAACTCCCTCATGCCGGCGATCACGTCCAGGTGGGCCTTCTTGATGTAGACGTACAGCGGCCGCGACACCGGATAGCTGCCGTCGGCGATGGTCTCGAACTCGGGCTTCACACCGTTGATGGACGCGCCCTGGAGCTTGTCCGTGTTCTGGTCGAGGAAGCTGAAGCCGAAGATGCCGAACGCGTCGGGGTTGGCGTCGAGCTTCTGCACGATCAGGTTGTCGTTCTCGCCCGCCTCGACGAAGGCGCCGTCCTCACGCATGGTGCGGCAGGCGGCCCGTTGCGGCTTCTTTGACATCTTCTTGATGGCGGCGAAGTTCTTGCAGCCCGCATCCATCACCAGCTCCACGAAAGCGTCGCGGGTGCCGGACGTGGGTGGGGGACCCAGCACCTCGATCTTCAGAGCCGGCAGCTTGGAGTTGACGTCCTTCCAGGTCTTGTTGGGGTTCGGCTTGCGCTCGCTGCCGTCGGCATTGGCCGGCACGTCCTTGGCCAGGGCGAGAAAGAGATCACGCGGGGTGAGGCTCAGCGCCTTGCTCTTCTTCGAGTTGGCCACCGCGATGCCGTCGTAGCCGACCTTCAACTCGACGATCTCCCCGACGCCGTTCTTGCCACAGCGCTCCACCTCGCTCTTCTTGATGCGCCGCGAAGAGTTGGTCAGGTCGGGGTGCTCGACGCCGACGCCCGCGCAGAACAGCTTGAGGCCGCCGCCCGAACCCGTGGACTCGACCTTGGGGGTCTTGAACTTGGTGGTCTTGCCGAACTGCTCGGCCACCACGGTGGTAAACGGATAGACCGTGGACGATCCCACGATCTGGATGTAGTCGCGCTGCTGCGCCGCCGCCGAGGTCGCGAGACCCGCCACGGCCAGTGCAACGGCCGCCGCCGTCAACATAGCTTTCCGGTACATGGGGAAACCCTCCTTTGGTTGAACCTTTGTCGCGGCCCGATCACCGACCGAAGGGTCCCATGACCCCGCCAGTGTTGGCAGGAATCTATCCGACGGCGATTATCACTGTATGACGGCTACAACACAGCGGAATTAAACGATTGTTACGAGTCTGTTACAGGGGACCGGGGCGCGAGGGCCCCGGAAGAGGCGGGAAAGCGAAGTGACCCGGAGCGCGCCCGTTACGCCGAGGGCGCGGCGGCGCGCCGCGGCTTGCCTTCCGCGCCGATTTCGTCCAGACGCCGCTGCAGCGACAGCCGGTCGAGAGAGGTCAGGGGCAGGTTCACGAAGATCGAGATGCGGTTGAAAAGCATGCGGTAGGCATCCGCGAAGGCGATTCTTTGCTCGGCCTCGTTGCCTTCCACCGCCGCCGGGTCGGGAATGCCCCAGTGGGCGGACATCGGCTGGCCCGGCCAGAGCGGACAGACCTCCTGCGCCGCCTGATCGCAGACCGTGAAGACGAACTGCATCTCGGGAGCGCCGGGGGCCGCGAACTCGTCCCAGCTCTTGGAACGAAGATCGTCGGTCAGGTAGTTGAGTTTCTTCAGCGTCTCGATGGTGTGCGGGTTGATCTCGCCCTTGGGGTAGCTCCCCGCGCTGAACGCCCGGAACCGCCCCCGCCCCAGGCGGTTCAGGATGCACTCGCCCATGACGCTGCGGGCGGAGTTCCCGGTGCACAGGAACAGCACGTTGAACAGTTTCCCGTTGCTCGGTTTGTCTTCACTCATACGGACCTCCTCAACGGTTGGGGGGTTTTCGCGGGCCTTTCGGACAAGGCCGGCCGCGGTGGCGGCACCAGCCACCAGAACAACGCCGTGGCCGCGCCGGCGCCGATGAACTGCATGACGATGAACGCCGGCGCATGCATCGGGTAGATCCCCGCGAAGGTGTCCGAGAGGGTGCGGGCGATGGTCACCGCCGGATTGGCGAACGACGTGGAGGACGTGAACCAGTAGGCCGCCGTGATGTAGCCGCCCACGGCGAACGGCACCGACGGGCTCCGGAGCCTGACGCAGCCCTGGATCACCGACAGCAGCCCGAAGGTGGCGACGAACTCGCCGAGCCATTGCCCCGCCCCGACACGATGCTTCTGCGAGAAGAACACCGCGGGCTCGTCGAACATCAGGTTGGCGACGATGACGCCGGCGACGGCGCCGATGATCTGCACGGCCACGTAGCCGGGGACGTCACGCCACGCCAGCCCGCCCAGGAAGCCCTCGGCCACGGTCACGGCCGGGTTGAAGTGGGCGCCCGAGATGGGGCCGAACACCAGGATCAGCACCGAGAGGGCCGCGCCCGTGGACACGGTGTTGGCCAGCAGCGCCACCGCGTCGTTGCCGCCGGCCAGCCGTTCGCCCATGATGCCGGAGCCCACCACCGCGGCCAGCAGGAACGCCGTGCCGACGGCCTCGGCGGTCAGGCGACGCGGGAGGTCTTTCGGGTTTTCTTGGTCTTGTCCCATGGATCTTCTTGCGTCGGCTCGCATACCGGGATGCCGCAGACCTCGGGATTGCCGCCGCAACAGTTGTCCGTCAGATAGCGGAGCAAATCGTTCATGGTCTCGAAGTTGGACCGGTAGATCAGAGAACGCGATTCCCGCCTGAACTCCACCAGCCCGGCCTGCTTCAGCGTATTGAGGTGAAACGAAAGGGTCGCCAGGGGCAGCCCGAGCCGCTTCCCGATCTGTCCGGCGGGCAGTCCCTCGGGGCCTGTTTCCACCAGCAACCGAAAGATGTCCAGGCGCGTGTCCTGCGCGAGCGCCGCAAGCGCACCCACCGCGTCCTTGTGTTCCATGATTCCAGTAATATGGAAATTTTAACCCGGAATCAACCCCCTTCGGGGACCGACAGCGTTGGACAGTTCTCCGACTGGCGCAGCGGGCCAATCTCGCATAGACTGGCGGTGTCCATCCGCGACGCCGTGCGCATACCGCGTCGACACGACGAACCGAAACACGATCCGGACCCTTCAGGAGGGAATGCGATGTTGCGACTCACGGCAAGATATCTTTTGCTTCTGCTCTCGCTTTTTCTTGTGGGCGCGACACCGGCCATGGGCGCCGATGAGGCCAAGGGGCAGCGCTCGAACGAGGAGATCGGGGAGATCATCCGCGAATACCTCCTCAACAACCCGGAAGTGATCTTCCAAGCGGTGGAGCGCCACCGTGAGAAGCAACGGCAACTGCAGGCCCGGCGCGACCAGGCTCTCCTGAAGCAGCACCAACAGGCGCTTCTGGCGGATACGGACTCGTTCGTGGGGGGCAACCCGGACGGCGACGTGACCCTGGTGGAGTTCTTCGACTACCGCTGCGGCTACTGCAAACGGTTCGCTCCCACCCTGGAGAAGATCAAGAAACAGGATCCGAAGCTCCGGGTGGTTTACAAGGAGTTCCCGGTCCTGGGACCCGACTCGATCAGAGGAGCCCAAGCGGCGCTGGCGGCACGCAACCAGGGACGCTACGTCGAGTTTCACGAGGCCTTGATGCGCGTCCAGGGGAACTCCTTGGACGAAAAGACCCTCATGCGCGTCGCGCGTTCGGTGGGTCTGGACACCGAACGGCTCAAGAAGGACATGGAGAACCCCAAGATACAGGACATCCTCGGCAAGACCCTCAATCTTGCCAGGACGTTGAGCATCAACGGGACACCCGCCATAATCGTCGGCAACCAGATCGCCCGGGGTATGGTGCCCCTCGCGGACCTGACCCAGATGATCGCCAGAGCCAGGGCCGACGGCTCCTGACGCACGGCCGTCAGGTCAACGGCGCGCTTCGAGGCTCCCCGCCTCATGTCCGACTCCACCGTAGCCCAGACACTCGCAAGAGTCCGCGTCGTCCTGGTGCGCCCCAAGGGGTCGGGCAACATCGGCTCGGTGGCCCGGGCCATGAAGAACACCGGCCTGCTGGAGCTGGCGCTCGTGGGCGGAGGCCGCACCGAGAGCCTGTCGGCCCGCTCCATGGCCGTGCACGCCCGCGACATCCTCGACGGCGCGCGCCGGTACGAGACCATACGCGAAGCCGTCGCGGACTGCGGCCTCGTGGTGGGCACCACCTGCCGCAAGGGACTCTACCGCGACCACGTCGAGTTGCCGCGCGAGATGGCCCGGGACATGGTCGCGGCCGTGGCCGGCGAGAACGCCCCGCCCGCCGCCCTCCTCTTCGGCCCCGAGGACCACGGGCTCAGCAACGCCGACCTCAAGCATTGCCAGCGCCTCGTCACCATCCCCAGCCACCCGGAGCAGCCCTCCCTCAACCTGGCGCAGGCCGTCATGGTGTGCCTCTACGAGATCTACGTCGCGGCCACCCTGGCCCAGCCGCGCGAAGAGCGCCTCAAGCGCGCGCCCGCGGAAGCGGTCGAAGCGCTGTTCGACCGCATGAAGGACACGTTGCTTGAGGTCGGTTTCCTCGATCCGCAGAACCCCGAGCACATCCTGCTCGCGCTACGCCGCGTCCTCGGCCGCGCCGGCCTCGAAGAGCGTGACGTCAAGATCCTCAGCGGACTGTTCCGCCAGGTGGAATGGTACGCGCAGGGGGGTTGGGAAGTGGCGGAGGAGAAGCGGCGGCAGGGGGTCAAGCTGCGTTAGCGCCTCGCCATGTCAGAGACTCCGCTCCGTCCTGATCTCCTCGAGTTCCTCCAGCGTGCGCGGCCAGTCGCTCTTCATGAGCCGTGACAAGGAGCGGTCGGCCAGGAGCCGGCCGCCGGTCTGGCAGCGGGCGCAGTAGTTGCACTCGTTGGCCGCGTAACGGATGCGCTGCACGCGCGCGCCGCACACCGGGCACGGCTCACGGTAGCGGCCGTGCACGGCCATGCCGGGACGGAACGCCGTGACCTTCTCGGGAAAGCTGTCGCCGGTCTCTTCGCGGAGTCTTCGGCACCACTCCTGGAGGACCTCCCGGACCGCTTCGAAAAGCGTTTCGATCTCCGCCTCGTCGAGATGGCGCGTCTGCTTCATGGGGGAGAGACGCGCGCGGTGCAGGATCTCGTCGGAGTAGGCGTTGCCGATGCCGCTGAACAGGCGCGGGTCGGTGAGCGAACGCTTGAGCGTGTGGTTCTCGTTCTGGAGGGCACGCCGGAACGCGTCCAGGTTGCACTCGAGCACCTCGATGCCGCCGGGGTCGTGTTGCTTCAGGTTAGCGGCGCCATGCACGAGGTGGAGCGACGCGCGCTTCATGGAGGCGGCCTCGGTGAGAACGAGGGTGCCCGAGGAGAAGTCGAAGGCCGCCAGCCCCAGCTTGCCCGGGACGCGGGCTCCGCGCGGGCGCCAGCGGAACCGCCCCGCGATCATCAGGTGGAAGACCAGGAAGAGGTCGTCCTGGAGCTCGAAAACGATGCGCTTGCCCAGCCGGCGAAGCCCCAGCACCTTGCGGTTCTCGGCTTCATGAATGGGCGGGTCCACGGACCGGAGCAGGAACGGGCTCGCGAGACGGACCCCTTCCAAGGTCTCGCCCACGACCCGCGGTTTCAGCGCGTGGATGTAGAGTTCGACGTCCGGCAACTCGGGCATGCGGCCACCCCACGCCGCCTGGATTCCCGCTTCCGCGGGAATGACGTATTCGCAGCGTCTCCGGTCTCCGCCGGAGGGCTTTGAAACCGCCTGGGAAGCGGCAAGCCGCTACCCTATGGTAGTCCCAGCACCCGCTTGGCGGTGACGTTGCGCTGGATCTCGCTGGTGCCGGCGTAGATGGACATGCGCCGCACCTCGCGCCATAGCACCGACACCTCCACCGGGCCCTCCGGAGTGTCCAGCGGGCCGGCGTCGGCGGCGTGCTCGCCGGCCGCGTCCAGCAGGAGGTCGGCGATACGCTGCACGATGTCGGTGGAGACGATCTTGATGAAGGACGAGTCCGCGCCGATCTCCCGGCCCGCGCGCGCGATCTGGACCGCGTGCGCGAACACCGCCGACTGCGCCAGGACATCCAGTTCCGCCTGGGTCAGCCGGTCCTGGAACACCGGATCGTCGAAGGCGCCGGTGGCGCGCGCCACCTTGCGCACCCGCTCCAGCATGTCCAGGGCCAGTTGCGGGTTGGCGTTGCCGAGCCGTTCCCCGTCCAGCAACGCCTTGGCCACGCGCCACCCGTCATTCACTTTTCCCACCACGTTGGCGAGGGGCACGCGCACGTCGTCGAAGAATTCCTCGGCGAACTCCTCGTCGTCCGCCAGCGTCTTGATGGGGCGGATGGTGATCCCCGGCGTCCTCAAGTCGATGAGCACCATGGAGATGCCCAACTGCTTGCGCGGCGCGTCCGGGTCGGTGCGGATCAACGCGTACATCCAGTCGGCGTAGTGGCCGCCGGTGGTCCAGATCTTGTGGCCGTTGATCACCAAGTGGTCGCCGTCGATCTCGCCGCGGGTGCGCAGGCTCGCCAGATCGGAACCCGAACCCGGCTCGGAGTAGCCCTGGGCCCACAGCACCTCGCCGGAGAGCATCTTGGGCAGATGCTCGGCCTTCTGCTCCTCGGTCCCGTGGCGTATCAGGATCGGCCCGATGTGCCCCACCGCCTGGCGCGACAGCACCGGCGCCTCGGCGCTCCCGAACTCTTCCTGAAGGATCAACTGCTGGTTGACCGTCGCCTCCATGCCACCGTACTGCTTCGGCCAGCTCGGCGCGATCCAGCCGCGCTCGTAGAGCTTGCGCTGCCACGGCCGGATCATCTCCGGCGGCGGCCGCGTGGACCAACCCTTCAACTCCGGCGGCAGGTTCTCCTCCAGCCAGCGCCGGACCTCCAGCCGAAACGCCGCGTCCTCCTTCGTGTCCGCGATGAAGCTGATGGTGCTCATGGGCCGGACACTAGCAGATCCGGCTCCAGCCTGCGAGGACGAGACCGCGGCATCGCAGGGACGCTTCGAATCGTCATTTTCCTCCGTCATTCCCGCGGAAGCATGCCCTCGACCCCGATCGGGGGCGGGAATCCAGGCGGGGCGGCGGGCATGACATATTCCGGCGACACCCGGTGCCAAGTTGCCACTGTCCGGAGCCGTAGCCTATAGTGTGTTGACACAACGGCCATAGCCATGAGCACTCAAACGAGCACCGACAAGGTCGCGACGCTGTTGAATCCCACGAGCGTGGCCATCCTGGGCGCCCGGGAGAACCCGAGCGGATGGACGGCGCGCATCTTCGCCAACCTGGTTCGCTTCAAGTTCGACGGGCCGGTCTATCCGGTGAACCCGAACCATGAGCGCATCTGGGGGGTGAAGTGCTATCCCGACCTGGCTTCACTGCCCACGGTGCCCGACCACCTGGTGGTGATGCGCGCGGCGGCCAGCGTTGCGGGCATCCTGCGGGAAGCCGCGGCCATGGGCACCCGCAGCGCCACCGTGTACGCCACCGGCTTCTCCGAGGCCGGCACCGACGCCGGCCGCGCCCTGGAGGCGGAGTTGCACGCCGCCATTGCGGAGACCGGCCTGGCCGTTTCCGGACCCAACTGTCTCGGCAACCTGTCGGCCCGCGCGCGCGTGCTGACCCTGCCGGACGACCGGGTGCAGGAGCTGGTTCCGGGCCCGGTGGCCATGGTGGGACAGAGCGGCACCACCACGCCCAGCATCGCGCGCACGCTCATGGACCGGGGCATCGACGTGAGCTACGTCATCACCAGCGGCAACGAGACCGGGCTCATCACCGCCGACTACATCCGCTATTTCGTGAGCGACCCGGAAGTGCGCCTGATCTTCTGTCTCGTGGAAGCCGTGCGCCGGTCCGAGGATTTCCTCGCCGCTTGCCGCGCGGCCCGCGACGCGGGCAAGCCGGTGGTGGTGCTCAAGATGGGCGTGTCCGAGGGCGGTCGCCGGGCCGCCCTGTCCCACACCGGCTCCCTGGCCGGCCGGGTGGAAGCCTTCGACGCGGTGGCCGGTCCGGCCGGCGTGATCCGTGTGGAGAGCGCCGACCGCGCCACGGACGTCATCGAAATGCTGCTTTACGCCAGCGAAGCGCGCGGCGAGAACGTGGGCTGCCTGGTCTATTCCGGCGGGGTGCGCGGGCTCGCGGAAGACGCCGCGGACCGGCACCGGGTGCCGCTGCCCGAGTTCGCTTCCGACACCCGGACACGCCTGCGCGAGCTCCTGGGCGACGGCATGGCCATCAGCAACCCCCTGGACGCCGACGGCTATCTCAACCGCCCCAGGGAGGACGCGCTCAAGGTCGTCGACGCGGTCTACAACGACCCCGGGGTGGACATGCTGGTGTTCCAGGAGGACCTGCCGCCGCACGAGGGCATCAACGACGCCAACCGCCGGCGCGCCGCGCGGGTGCTGGCCACCATCGAGGCCATCGACCAGCGCTTCCTCGGCACTGAGCAGAAACCCTTCGTGCTTATTTCGCCGGCGTCGTATGACCTCACGGAGTTCAGCCGTACCGCCCGGCGCCGCTTCCCCCACGTTCCCTGCCTGAACGAGCCCGAGCGCGCGTTCCGCGCCATCCGCGCGGTCCAGGACTACCGCCGGCGCTGCCGCGAGGCGGAGATTGCGCCGGCCAGGGCCTTGCCGGAGGCCTTGACGGCGCGCGTCGAGGCGCTGCGGCGGCAGGCCGCGACGGCCGCCACGCCCTTCCCCCTTTCCGAGCCGGACTCGAAGGAACTGGTGGGCGCCTTCGGCGTGCCCTTGATCGACGAAGGGCTGGCGCGCACCGAGGAGGAAGCACGAGCCTTGGCCGAACGCCTCGGTTATCCGGTGGTGGTCAAGGGCGTCGCCGCCAATCTCACCCACAAGAGCGACGCCGGCGCCGTGCGCGTCCACGTCGGCGACGCCGCGGCCGTGCAACAGGCGTGCCGGGACATCGCGCGCAACGTCGCCGCCCACGACCCGGATATCCGTCTGGACGGCTGGCTTGTGGCGCGGATGGCGCCGGCGGGCCTGGAACTCGTACTGGGCATGCAGCGGGATCCCGAGATGGGACCGGTGGTGATGTTCGGCGCCGGCGGCGTCTTGCTGGAACTGGTGGAGGACGTGGCGTTCGGTCCGCCTGGGATCAGCCGGGACGGAGCCGCCCGGCTCATCGACGCCACCCGCGTCGGCAAGCTGCTGGACGGATACCGCGGGCAGGACCCTTACGACCGCGACGCCGTCGTCGACGCGCTGGTGGCCCTGGGCCGGCTGGCGGCCGCGGGCGGAGACGTCATCGAGAGCCTGGACATCAACCCGTTTGTGGCGCTGCCCAAGGGCGCCGGAGGGCTGGCGCTGGACGCGCTGGCGATAATCGGAACGGGAACGGGGCACTGACCAGCCCGCGATCCGACCCCGTCGACCCCGCGGAACAGGCGATGTCCATACTCGTGGGCCAGGGACCCCATGAAATAGTCATTTCCGCGGAACAGGCTGTTGGAAAACTCGCCACGAACCGGGAGTTGCACGGCCGCCCCGAAATCGTCATTCCCGCGAATGCGGGAATCCAGGGGTTGGGTGGGGCAGAACGGACTATTCCCCCGCCTCACCCCGCCTGGATTCCCGCTTCCGCGGGAATGACGATTCGTAGGGTCTCCGCCTCGCGAGTTTTGACACAGATGGGAAGCGGGTATCCAAGGGTGGCGGGCAAGGGTGCTCGGTCAATGTACTCACCGTAGAAAGGCAAAGCCATGGAACTCGTCCTCGATGAGGCACAGACGATTCTTCGGGAGAGCGCGGACAAGCTCATCGAGCGGCACGCGGGACCGGGCCGGTTCCGTGAGCTGCGTACCACCGAGCACGGTTTCGACCGGGCGCGGCTCGTGGAGGTGGCGGAGGCCGGCTGGCTTTCGCTGCTGGTGCCGGAAGAGCGCGACGGCCTGGGCCTGGGGACCACCGAGGCGGCGCTGGTGCTGGAAGCGGCGGGCCGCGGCCTCATGACCGAGCCCGTCGCGGCCGTGATGGCGGCGGCGCGGGCCGTGGCCGCGGGACCCGCGGCCATGAACGCAACCCTGGAGGCGTTGGTGGCCGGCCGCGCCGTCATCGTTCCCGCGCTGAGTGACCCGGCGGCCGAGGACCCCGATGGCGCACGTATCCAGGCCGTCGCCGCCGGTGACGGTTTCACGCTTGGCGGGCGCACGGACGCGGTTCCGGGCGCCGCGGCGGCCGACGGCTTCATCGTCGGCGCCCGGAGCGGGGACGGCACCGTTGTGTGCCTGGTGCCGCGCGACGCACCAGGTCTGGAAGTCGCGCAGCGCGCCCGCGTGGACGGCACCGGGCACGCGGCGCTGGCGCTGACGGATGTCCCCGTCCCGGCGGACGGGGTCGTCGCGTCCGGTGCCCAGGGCACGGAGCTGGCGGCGGCGACCCTGGACCTGGTGCTTCTGGGAACCTCGGCGGAGATGCTGGGCATCATGGAGCAAGGGCTGACCCTGGCCGTGGACTACCTGGGAACGCGCGAGCAGTTCGGACGGCTCATCGGCTCGTTCCAGGCGCTGCAGCATCGGGCCGTCAATGACCACATCGACATCGAGTTGACGCGCTCCCTGCTCTACCAAGTATGCGCAGCCATGGACGAGGGGCGCGGCAACCGCGCCATGGTGGCCGCCGTGAAGGCGCGCGCCTCGGACGCGGTGCTCTCCGTGACCAAGTCCATGGTGCAGATGCACGGCGCCATCGGCTTCACCGACGAGTACGACGCAAGCCTGTACCTGCGCCGCGCCATGTCGCTGTCGGCCGAGTACGGAAACGCTGATTCACATCGCAAGCGCTACGCGCGGCTGTCGTCACGGGCGGCGTGACGACACCATCTCTTCCGCAAGACTGACGGAAGAGAGCGGCCGATGAGGCCGCGTGCCACGAAAGGAACCAATCATGGCCAACGACTCCGCTTTCCGACGCACCATCCAGTGGCCCGAAGGCAAGCTCGTGTGCTGTACCTACAGCGTAGCCCTGGAGGCCTTCCGCAAGACCGGCCGCTTCAAGATGGATTCGCGCATCGACGTGAACCACAGCTCGCTGTCGCACGCGGAGTACGGCGGCAACGCGGGCATCTGGCGCATCCTCGAAATCCTCGACCGGCAACAGGTCCGCGCGATGATCCTGGTGAACTCGCTGGCGGCGGAGAAATGGCCGGACGCGGTGCGCGCGCTGCACCAGGCGGGCCACGAGATCGCCGGCCACGGCACCACCAACGAAGTCAGCATGATCGAACTGACCCCAGACGAGCAGCGGGAGGAGATCGCCTCCTGCACCCGGATCCTGGAGGAAATCACCGGAACGCGGCCGGTGGGCTGGTTCGGTCCCGGCGGGCACCACACGGACGTCACCCTGGGGCTCCTCGCCGAAGCCGGCTACCTTTGGTCCGGGGACCCGTCGGATGACGACGTTCCCTATGTCGCCACGGTCGACGGCCGGCGCATCTGCGTGATCCCGAAGACTTGGTACGCCAACGACTGGCGCGCCTGGGGTAATGGCCTGGGCAACGCCAGTACCTTCTTCACCGGGTTCAAGGACGGTTTCGACTTCGTTTACGAGGAGGCCAACGGAGGCCGGCCTGGCATGATCGACGCCTGCGTCCACGCGGAGTTAGGCGGCCGCCCCTACCTCGCCGCCGGCTTCGAGCGGATGATCGAATACGTCAATCGGCACCGCGGCGAGATCTGGCAACCCACCTACCGCGAGATCGCGGAGCACTGCCTCGGCGGCTGACCGGGCCTCCCTACAGCGAATCCTCCCTGACCCTCCACAAGAACGGCAGGGGCACGGCGATGGCCAAGGCCATGGCAATCCAGGCCATCTCGTAGGACCCCGTGTAGTCGGCGATGAAGCCGAAGGCCGGGGGCAGCACCACCACGCCGACGAAGGCGACGGTGTTGGTCAGTCCGATGGCGACGCCGGCGACGCGGGTGCCGACTACCTTGGCGACCAGGGCTAGGTACAGTCCCTGCCAGCTCATGGTGCCGAGGCCGAGGAGCGAGACCACCACGGCGACGAGCCACCAGGGCATCCCGGGCGACAGAAAGGCCGTGGCCAAGCCGGCGGCGGTGCCGAGCAGCGCCAGCATCATGAGCACCGGCACGCGCCGCCCGTAGAAGACCCTGTCGCTGACGATGCCGAAGCCGATGCGGCCGGCGCCGCCGCAGGCCTGTCCCACCGCCAGCAACGCGGCGGCGAAGACCAGCGAGAAGAACACGTCCTCGGTGAGATACAGCTCGATGTAGCTGATGTAGCACCACTGGCAGCCGGCGAGCACCGCGGCGTAGAACGCTCCCGCCCAGATGTCCCCGCGCCGGATGAGCTCCCGTATCCCCACCGCGGGCGCCGCGCCGTCCGCGATCCGCGCCCGCTCCGGTTCCCGGTAGAACAGCAGCACCAGCACGCCGGTGGCCACCGTGATCACGCCCACCACGGACAGCGCCGGACGCCAGCCGTAAACCAGGCCCAGGGACGGCAGCGTGAGCGCCGCGATGGTGCCGCCCAAGGGAATCCCTGTCTGGCGGATGCCCATGGCGGTGCCGCGCTCGCGGTCCGGGAACCAGCCGGCGATGGCTTTGGTGCCGGCCGGGGTTCCGGTGGCGATGGGTATCCCCAGGAGCAGGAAGAGGATCAGGAGCCCGGGGAAGTCCCGGGTGAAGAGAACCGTGAGCACAAGCACGCCGCAGGCCACCGTGCCGTAACCGATGATGCGCCGCTCGCCATAGCGGTCCGCCGCCTTGCCCGCGGCGAGCACCGCGGCCACGACACCGACGTTGATCATCGAAACGAGGATGCCGACCTCGGTGAGGTTCAGCGAGAGTTCCTTCTGGATGAGGGGCACCAGCGTCGGGATGCCCATGTGGATGGTCGCCAGCGCGGTCTGCGCCAGCGTCGTGATGAACAGGTAGAACCAGCGCCGGGGTGACGGTGAGGGAGAGGGTGTCACGTGTGGTGAGATTTGCGTCTACCGGACCGAAGGGCTAGTTTGATGCTGACTCATGAAACCGGAAACCGATCTGCTGCGTGAGCTGCCCTCCGTGGACCGCATCATGAATCACCCCGCCGCGGCACCGTTGCTGGAGCGGTTCAGCCGGCCGTTCGTGACGGCGACCCTGCGCGGCCTCATGGATGAATTGAGGCAGGTCATACGCTCCGGCGGCGACCTTCCGCCCGACCGGTTGCACGACGAATCTATCATAACCGACCTGGAAAAGAAGCTGGCCCGGGCGGCGCGCCCCGGCATGGTGCGGGTGGTGAACGCCTCGGGCACCATCCTGCACACGAACCTGGGCCGGGCTCTGCTCTCGGAGGCCGCGGCCGCGGCGGTGGGCCTCGCCGCGCGCCACCCCGTGAACCTGGAGTTCGACCTCGGACACGGCAAACGAGGCCAGCGCGAGGCGGGCATCGAGGCACTGCTGCGGGAGCTGACCGGGGCCGAGGCCGCGGCGGCGGTGAACAACAACGCGGCGGCGGTGCTGCTGGGGCTCAACTCCATGGCCGAGGGCAAGCACGTCATCGTCTCGCGGGGCGAGTTGATCGAGATCGGCGGCTCCTTTCGCATCCCGGAGGTCATGGCCAAGAGCGGCGCCATCCTGCGGGAAGTGGGCACCACCAACCGCACCCACCCGCGGGACTACGCCGAAGCCATCGACGAGAACACCGGGCTGCTGCTCAAGGTGCACACCAGCAACTACCGGGTGGTGGGTTTCGCCGCGGAGGTGGAGTTGAAGGACCTCGTGGCCATCGGCCGGGAGCGCGGGGTGCCGGTGATGGAGGACCTGGGGAGCGGCGCGCTGGTGGACCTCGGCACGCTGGGGCTGCCGCGGGAACCGCTGGTGGCGGAGCGCGTCGCCATGGGCGCGGACGTGGTCACCTTCAGCGGCGACAAAATCCTCGGCGGACCCCAGGCGGGGCTCGTGGCCGGCACGAAGCACTGGATCGAGCGCATGAACCGGAACCCGCTCAAGCGTGCGCTGCGCTGCGACAAGCTCACCCTGGCGGCGCTGGAGGCGACCCTCCGGAGCTACGTCCAGTCCCCCGACCTGCTCCGGGAGATCCCCACCCTGCGCGCCTTCAGCCGCCCGCTGGACGAGATCGAGGAAAGCGGCCGGAACGCGCTGCCGCTCTTGCGGGAGCGCCTGGGACCGGACTACGAACTGGAGCTCGTGGACTGCACCTGCCAGATCGGCAGCGGCGCCCTCCCCACCGAGGAGATCCCGAGCAAGGGCATCGCCGTGCGCGGCCGCGGCATGAGCCCCGACGACGTGGCGCGCGTCTTCCGGCAGGCCGACCCGCCCGTCATCGGCCGCATTCACGACGACCGCTTCATCCTCGACCTGAGGAGCGCCGGCGACCCCATGTCATTGGTTCCCAACCTCCAACAACCGCATGAACAGGGAGGACCTCCGCGCCGGATTCGCGGCGCCACCGGCGGCCGGCGAGAGCCCAAAAGCACCCGCCATGGTTGAGCGAGTCACGCGAACCGCACCGCGTGCCCGCTGACGCACCCCGAATTCCAGAACCATGCCGTACATCATCGGAACCGCCGGACACATCGACCACGGCAAGACGAGCCTCATCAAGGCCCTTACCGGCGCGGACACGGACCGCCTCAAGGAGGAGAAGGAGCGCGGCATCTCCATCGACCTGGGCTTCGCGCACCTGCCGCTGCCCGACGGCGGCGAGGCCGGCATCGTCGACGTGCCCGGCCATGAGCGCTTCATCCGCAACATGCTCGCCGGTGCCCACGGCATCGACCTCGTGCTGTTCACGGTGGCCGCGGACGACGGCGTGATGCCGCAGACCGAGGAACACCTGGACATCGTCCACCTGCTGGGCGTGCGCACCGCCCTGTTCGTCATCACCAAGGTGGACCTGGTGTCCGAGGCGCGGGTGCGCGAGGTGGAGGAGGAGATCGAGATCCTCACCTTCGAGACCGCGCTGGAAGGCTCGCCGGTGGTGCATTTCTCGGCGGTATCCGGGCACGGGCTGGAACAGGTGCGAAGCGGCATCCACGCGCTGCTGGAGCGCATCGACCGGCCCGCCCCCAGCGGGTTCTTCCGGCTCCCGGTGGACCGGGTGTTCGTGCTCCAGGGCCACGGGGTCATCGTCACCGGCACCGGGCTGGCGGGGGAAGTGCGCACGGGCGACCACGTGCACGCGGTTCCCGGCGGGCAGAAGTTCCGGGTGCGCAGCATCCAGGTGCACGGACACTCGGTGGAAGCCGCGGGCTGGGGCCAACGCGTGGCCCTCAACCTGACGGGTCAGGAGCGCGGCGCCCTGGAACGCGGCCACATGATCTGCCACGAGGAGCTGACCCTGGCGTCGACGCGGTTCGACGCGCACCTGGAGGTGCGCCCCGCGGCCGCCAAGGGCATCAAGAACCACCAGCGCGTGCGCATCCACCTGGGAACCGCCGAGCGCATGGGCAAGCTCGTCTTCCTGGGGGACATCGAGAAGGTCGAGCCCAAGGAGACGGTCTACTGCCAGGTGCTGCTCACCGAACCGCTGCTGGTGATGCGCGGCGACCACTTCATCGTGCGCGACGAGACCGCCCAAAAGACCCTGGGCGGGGGCGAGGTGGTGGACCCGCGGGCACGACGCCACCGGCGCCGGGAGCAGGACGTGGAGCAGCGCCTCCACACGCTGCACCAGGGCGACACGCCCGACATGATCCGGAGCTTTCTGGAGGGTGACGCCGGCCTCGCCACCAGCCTCGACGCCATCGGCCAGTTCCTCAACCTGAAGCGCGACGAGACCCGCGCATGGCTGGAGCGCACCGAGGGACTGCGTGCCTTCGATTCCGAGCGCGAGCGCGTCTACACCACCGAGGGGAAATGGCACCGTTTCCGCGAGCGGCTGCGCACGGCCCTGGAGGAGTTTCACCAAGGCCATCCGCTGGCGCCGGGCATGGACCTGGAGGAGGTGCGGGCGCGGCTCGCCGGGGGCGTGTCGGCACGGCTCTTCCGCGACCTGGCGGACCTTTTGTCGAGCGAGGGCGTGTGCGTCCGCGAAGGCAACCACCTGCGCCTGCCCGGCCACCGCGTGGAGATGGGAGCGCGGGAGAAGTCGCTGTCCGTGGAGATAACCGCCGCGCTGGGCAAGAATCCTCTGGCCCCGCCCTACCTGAAGGAGCTGGAGAAGGCGCTGGGGGCGGAGCGCCCGAAACTGAACGAGGTCATACGAGTGATGGAGCGGCAGGGAGAGATCGTTCGGGTGACCACCGAACTCTATTACCTCAAGGATTCGATTGACAGGATCAAGGCCGATTTATATAGCTATTTCGAGACCCACGAGGAGATGAGCGCGGCGACCTTTCGAGACATCCTGCAATCGAGCCGCAAGTACACCATTCCCGTGCTGGAGCACTTCGACCGCACCGGCGTGACCATGCGGGTGGGCGATGTGAGAAAGCTCAAGCCGGGGAGAAGCTGAGAGACACGATAGATATCAACCGCGGCCGAGCGCGAACGGAACCGGGCGGCGGTCCGCCATCAACACCCGAAGGAGCCTGAAATGGCCATGGAACCCATCCGCCTGACGCAGGAAGTCAAGGCCGCCGGTTGAGCTGCCAAGCTCGGCCCCGCCGACCTGGTGCAGGTCCTGCACCAACTGCCCAAATTCGCATCCCCTGATCTGCTGGTAGGAACCGAGACGGCGGACGACGCCGGCGTGTTCCAGTTGCGTCCCGATCTGGCCATCGTCAACACGGTGGACTTCTTCACGCCCATCGTCGACGACCCCTACATGTTCGGCCAGATCGCCGCCACCAACTCCTTGAGCGACGTTTACGCCATGGGTGGCGTGCCCGTCACGGCCCTCAACATCGTCTGCTTCCCCAAGGGGAAGATGGACATCGAGGTGCTGGGCGAGGTGCTGCGCGGCGGCGCCGACAAGGTGAAGGAGTCCGGCGCCGTCGTCGTCGGCGGCCACTCCATCATCGACGAGGAGATCAAGTACGGGCTGGCGGTGACCGGCACCGTGCACCCGGATCGCATCCTGCGCAACATCGGCGCCCATGAGGGCGACGTGCTGGTTCTTACCAAGGCCCTGGGCACCGGCATCGCCACCACCGCCGTCAAGCGCGGCAACGTCTCCCAGGCGAGCATCGACCAGGCCATTGCCTCCATGGCCGCCCTCAACAAGTACGCCGCCGAAGTCATGGGAGACTTCGACGTCCACGCCTGTTCCGACATCACCGGCTACGGCCTCCTGGGCCACGGGCTGGAGATGACCCTCGACGGCAGCGTCAGCATCACCTTCGAGGCCGCCCGGCTGCCCGTTCTCCCGGACGTCGCCCAACTCGCCGAAGCCGGCGGCAACCTCACAGGCGGCTGCAAGCGCAACCGCGAATGGCTCGACGACAAGACCATCATCGGCGACAGCGTCTCCGACGCCCTCGCGGAAGTCGCCCTCGACCCCCAGACCTCCGGCGGCCTGCTCATCGCCGTGGCGGAAAAGGACGGCGAGGCGCTGGTCAAGGCGCTGGTGGACCGCGACGTACCCGCGGCCGCCATCGTCGGGCATGTGACCGGGCGGGAGGAGTATGGGGTGCGGTTGGCGTGACGAGAACCGTCATCGTCCAAGTGCGGGCTGCGCGGGGGAGCCCGTTGTTGACTCGAACCTGGTAAGGCCATATAAGTTAGTTATGGCCATAACTTCAATCAAATCGACCTATTCGCTGGACGTGGAATCCGTACGTGCCCTGGAGGCGTTGGCGAAACGCTGGAGTGTATCCAAAACCGAAGTGTTGCGGCGGGCCATTCGGATAGCGGCAAACGAAGATGTCCCGCCTCAGAATGTTGCACTGGACGCTCTCGACCGGCTGCAGGCCTCTTTGCGAGAGCGGAACGTCGATACAGCCCAGTGGTTGAGAGACCTCAAAGCCGAGCGTCGGGCTACAGCGCGGCGGCTGCGCTTCCGATGATCCATCTGGACACCAGTTTCCTCATTGGTGCGCTCGATCAGGGGTCGCCTCAAGACCGCAGCCTGCGCAGGTGGGTCGGGGACGGCGAGACACTGGCCGTGAGCGCCGTCGCCTGGTCGGAATTCCTGTGTGGCCCGTTTACCCGAGCGGACCTGGAGTTGGCGAGGCAGGTGATTGGTATTTACAGGGACTTCACACCGGATCACGCGGCGATAGCCGCTCGCTTGTTCAGTGAGGCCGGAAGGCGACGTGGGTCGTTGCCGGACTGCATGATTGCGGCGTCGGCAATGGCCGACAGCGCACCCATCGCCACCGCGAATGAGGCGGACTTTCGCCGCTTCGAAGACGCCGGGCTGATCCTGGCGGGTTGAAGGCGCTCGCGCTCGAACCAAAGCAATGAGTGCGCTGCCGTAGTCCCCGTTCAGCCAATCAGTAACGCCCGGAAATCGTTAACGTTGGTCCACGTCGGGCCCGTCACCACCAAGTCCTCCAGTCTTCGGAAGAATTCGTAGCTGTCGTGCCCGGCGAGCATTGCCCGGGCGTCCATTCCGGCGGCGCGGGCGCGGGCCAGTGTGTCGGGGCCGATGGTGGCGCCGGCGGCGGCCGCGGAACCGTCGATGCCGTCGGTATCGCAGGCGATGGCGTGAACGTTGGGGGCGCCGTCGAGGGCCACGGCCAAGGACAGCAGGTACTCGAGGTTGGGGCCGCCGGTGCCACCCGGGGCGTCGAGCGTGACCGTGGCTTCGCCGCCGGAGATGAGCACGCCAGGTGCGTGTTGGCGGGCCAAGCCCGCGTGCATAACTCCGAGGTCGCACGCCTCTCCCTGAAGATCATCTCCCAGATTCATCACGTTGAGATTCAGCGCGCGGGCCCTGGCGGCGGCCGCGGCCAACGCGTCGGAAGGCCGCGCGACGATAGTGTAGCCGGTCCGGACGAGACGGGGGTCGCCGGGCTTCACGGTTTCCCATCCACCCTGCTCCAGAGCTCTTCTCGCAATTTCCGGTAGAACAACTTGGTACTGGCCGGCTATGGCCAGCGCCTCGGCGCAGGTGGTGGGGTCGGGGACGGTGGGGCCGGAGCCGATGACCGCCGGGTCGTCTCCGGGCACGTCCGAGATGGCGAGGGTCACGACCCGGGCCGGCGCCGCGGCGGCGGCGAGGCGTCCGCCCTTGATGGCGGAGAGGTGCTTCCGCAGACAATTCATCTCGGCGATGGGAGCGCCGGCCTCCAACAGCGCGCGATTGACGGCTTGCTTGTCGGGCAGGCTCAGGCCCGGTTGCGGCCCCACCAGCAGCGCGGACGCGCCCCCGGAAACAAGGAACAGCAGCAGGTCGTCGGGCCCGAGGCGGACAGCGGCCGAGAGGAAGCGCGAGGCGGCGCCCTGCCCTGCGGCGTCGGGCAACGGATGGCCCGCTTCGACCACCTCGATGCGTTGACACTCGACCCCGTGACCGTATCGCGTGACCGCGATGCCCTCGATGGCGCCCGGCCAGTTCTGCTCGACGGCCCGAGCCATGGCCGCGGCCGCCTTGCCCGCCGCCAGCACCAGGGTGCGCCCTGGGGGCGGCGCGGGCAGATGCGGCGGCACGACATGGGCTGGATCGGCGGCGGCGACCGCGGTGTCGAAGAGGCCGCGGAGGAGGACCCTCTCGTCCATTCGGCTTACCGCCGCACCGTCCCGCGCCGCGCGACGACGATGCCCCCGAGAACCGCTACGGCGCCCAGCGCCTGCTGTGTGCCGAGGCGTTCGTCGAACAGGAGCCAGGCGGCGGTGGCGGCCACGATCGGCTGCATCAGCAGACTCACGGAGACGAACGACGCCGGCAGATGCGCCAACGCCCATGCGATCAGGCTCTGGCCGAGCACTTGCGGGCCAACGGCCAGCGCGACCAGAACGGCCCAGCCCGCGGGCGTTGTGACGGCCATGGCCTCACCGCTCAGGAGCGCCACCCCCAAAGTGAGCATGACGCACACCGGCATGGCGTGGATCATGATCGTGAGCGTGGAAAAGCGCTGCCGCAGGCGTTCGACCGTCAACTGGTACCCAGCGTAGAACAGGGCGGTCAGCAATCCCAGCAGGTCGCCCACGAAGCGCGTGCGGCTGAGCGCGAGACTTGCGCCCGAGAGCGCGCCGATCCCCGCCATGGCCGTCACAAGGCCGACCATGAACGTCCCGGTGACGCGGGTACGGAACAGGAGCCATCCGCCCAGGACGACGAATGCCGGGGTCACGTTCAAGAGCAGGGTGGCGTTGGCCACGCTGGTCATGTGAATCGAGTAGTGCCACGCCGCCATGTCACCGGCGAAACAAGCACCCGCCAGAGCCATCAGCAGGTAAACCGTCGGGCCGGCAGGCTTATCGCGGGCAACGCGCCGGGCGTCGCCGGGCACGACTAGCGCAAGAGCCCAGTAGACAGGCAGCGCCAGCAGGAAACGGTAGAACGCCGTCGGGCTCGGACCCACTTCGCTCAGGCGCACGAGGATGGGAGCGAAAGCCGTGACGACGGCGCCGACGAACAGCGCCAGGACGGAAAGCCGTTCGGTACGAAGCAGCGCGGCGGACCCATTCAAAGGAATGCCGGTTGGGCTTGTTCGAGGTATTCAGCGGGAAGGATGAATGTCGGGGAGAGGGAGGTCACCCTCTCCCCGACCCATGTTGTTGGAGCCGACGGTGGCCTACTTCTTGGCCTTCCGAACCAGGAAGCCCAGCGAGTCCTTGGACTCCTGGGGCATACCGAGAATGGTCTCGACGTGCGACGCGATTTCCTTCGGCGAGACGTAGTTGATGATGAGTTTCACCTTCTTCGCTTCCGCGAGGAAAGCGGGATCCTGCAGCGTCTTGCGGAAGCCTTCCCTCAAGGTCGCGAGCCGGTCGGCGGGCACACCCGGCGGGGCCACGAAGGGCCGCTGGAACTCATACTGGCCACCCCATGCCTTGTAGGTGGCGAGTCCCTTTTTTCCGCCGCGCTTCTCCACCAGTTCGAAGACCAAATGCGAGTCCTTGAGTTCCGGATCGTCCTTGTGAGTCACGAGCACCGGGATCATCCGGTCGTCGCCCTTGGCATCGAGCATGCCCCGCGCCGTCACCCGCATGGACTCCCAACCCCAGCAGGCGCCCGCGACTTCCTTGCTCTGCATGGCAATACGCGACGTGGCGGTTCCCGAGTAACCCGAGACGACCTCGAAGTTTGTGCCCGCGGTCTGGTTAAGCAGCTTCGGCATGTCGACCCCGGTGGAGCCGGTCCGAGTGCCGCCCATCTTGATCTTCTTATTGGGATCGGTGATCTCCGCGATCCCCTTGACGCCGGACCATCCCATGAAGGCGCACGTGGGATTGCCCTTGACCGGAGCGCCGATCCAGCCCAGCTCTTTCGGCTTGATCTGTGTCTTGGGATCACCCAGGGCCCGAGTGAGCACGAAGCCGCTGTTCCACACGCCCAGGACGGTCCCGTCCCGCTTCGCTCTCCTCTGGATGTAGTTGGCCGAAACCAGACTGCCGGCACCGGTCATGTTCTGCACGATAAAATTCGGGTTTCCCGGAACGTGCTTGCCCATGTGGCGCACGACCTGCCGGGTGTAAGTGTCGTAACCGCCGCCGGGCGCGTAGCCGACGACGACCCGGATGGTCTTGCCCTTGAAGAAATCGGCGGCCACGGCCGTGCCGCCCGCGACCAGGCCGAGCGCCGCCACCAGTGCGACTGCCAATCCTGTCTTCCTGATCATAAAAACCCCCTTAGGTTGAATTTGCCCCAAAATAAATCCCGCATTGTCGCACATCGGGTAAAACAATGCCAACCGTCGAGCCGTTCCACGCGCATTCTGTTTCCCGCCGGCGGTTTGTGCTAGTTCGTGTACCCCAAGGGAGGTTTGCCATGCCAACACTGAACGTCGGCGACGCCGACATCTACTACGAGGTCCAGGGCGACGGGCCTCCTTTCGTCTTCATCTCGGAAACCGCGTGCGACGGCGACGTGTGGAACATCTTCCAGGTGCCCGAGTTCTCGCGCGACCACCGCACCATCATCACGGATTTCCGCGGCACCGGACGCTCCACCCGGACGCCCATGCGCTACACCACGCGCATGTTCGCCGACGACATCGCGGCGGTCATGGACCACCTCGACGCCACCGGCGCCATCGTGTGCGGCCATTCCATGGGCGGCCGGGTGGCGCAGTTGCTCGCCCTGGAGCACCCCGCACGGGTCAAGAAACTCATCCTCGCCTCGTCGGGGGCATCGCATCCCGACGCCAGGGGAATCCCGCTGCGCATCGCCACGGAGATGGTGGAGATGGGCTACGAGAAATACGTGCGCGAGCACACCATCGAGGTGGGCTGGACCGAGCAGTACCAGAAGGAGCACCCGGACGAGATCGAGCACTGCCTCAAGGTGCGCATGGCCAACCTGTCGTCGGTGGAGTGCTATTTCCGGCACGTCATCGCGCGCCAGGAGCACGACACCAGCGAACGCCTGAAGGACATCCAAGTGCCGGCGCTGGTGCTGGTGGGTGACGACGACCACGCGGTGGTGAGCGACATGTCGCACCGCAAGGGAGCGGACATCCTGGCAACCGGCATCCCCAACGCCAGGCTGGTGGTGCTGCCGGGAGAGCGGCACAGCTACTTCTTCACGAACCCGGAGGTCGCGCACACGGCGGTCCGGGAGTTCCTCAAGGACTGAGAGCCCTCTATAGGGTGCGAGGCATGCGGGGGCGACCGCCGGTCGCCCCTACCCAAGATCGTTCCGGCGTATTCCCTGTGGCGTCATGCGTGGCGCGCGGCCAGGTCGTCGAGGCGGCCTTCGAGCCAGCGGGTGCTGACCTTGCCGCTGACGTAGTCCGGCTCATCCATGACCGCCACCAGGAACGGGATGGTGGTGTCGATGCCGGCGGCGGCGAACTGGGTGAGGGACTGCTTCATGCGCGCCACCGCCTGTTCGCGGTCGTCGGCATGGACGATGAGCTTGGCCAGCAGCGAATCGTAGAACGGCGGCACCCGGTAACCCGGGAAGCACTGGGTATCCACCCGAATGCCCGGCCCCTGGGGCGGACTCCACTCGGTGAGCACGCCGGGGCACGGCCGGAACCCCTGCCACGGCGCCTCGGCGGTGATGCGGCACTCGATGGCGTGGCCTGCGAAACGCACATCCTCCTGCGAGAAGGACAGGCGCTCGCCGCCGGCGACGCGGATCTGCTCGCGCACGAGGTCGATGCCGGTAATCATCTCGGTGACCGGATGCTCCACCTGGATACGCGTGTTCATCTCCAGGAAGAAGAAGTCCTGGCGGTCTTCGTCGTAGATGAACTCCACGGTGCCGGCGTTCTCGTACTTGATCTCCTTGGCAACCCTGTGGCCGGCCGCGCGGATGCGTTCCCGCAACTCCACCGGGATGCACGCCGCCGGCGCCTCCTCCACCACCTTCTGGTAGCGCCGTTGCAGCGAGCAGTCGCGCTCGCCCACGTGCACCACGTTGCCGAAGCGGTCGCCGATGACCTGCACCTCGATGTGGCGGGCGTTGGGGACGTAGCGCTCCATGTACAACGTGGGATCGCCGAAGGCCGCCCGGGCCTCCGCCGAAGCGGTCTCGAAGGCGGTCTGGAGCTCGCCGTCCTCCCGGACGATCTTGATGCCCTTGCCGCCGCCGCCGGCCGCGGCCTTGAGCAGCACGGGATAGCCCACTTCCGCGGCCACCTCCGCCGCGTCCTCGAAGCCGCGCACGTTGTCGGAGCCGGGAACCAGCGGGACCCCGAAGGCCCCGACCGTGGCCCGGGCCAGCAGCTTGTTGCCCATCTGGCGGATGCTGTCGGCGCGCGGCCCCACGAAGGTGACGCCATGCTTGGCGCAGGCCTCGGCCAGCTCGGACTTCTCGGCGAGGAAGCCGTAGCCCGGATGAAGGGCGTCGCAACCGGTGCCCAGGGCCGTGGCCACCAGCGCCTCGACCTTGAGGTAGCTCTCGGTGGAACGCGCCGGTCCGATGCACACGGTGCGGTTCGCGAGGCGCGCCGGCATGCTGTCGCGGTCCGCTTCGGAAACCACCGCCACCGACTCGATGCCCAGGGACTGGCAGGCTCTGATGATGCGGACCGCTATCTCGCCCCGGTTGGCGACCAGGAGACGGCTAACGGCCATGGGCACACTCCTCGCTAGGCATCCGGCCGCACCAGGAACAGGGTCTGGCCATGCTCGACGAACTGGCCGCTCTCGACACAGACCTCGTCGATGGTGCCGGCGGTGCCCGCGCTGACGGCGTTGAAGACCTTCATGACCTCCACGAGGCCCACGGTGGTCTCGGCGTCCACATGGCCGCCGAGCTTGATGAAGGGCGGCGCGCCGGGCTCGGGCGTGGCGTAGAACGTGCCCACCATGGGCGCGGGAATGGGAACGGTGCCCTCCTTGACGGTGACGGCTTGGGCCGCGGGGGCGGGCTCGGCGGCCGCCGGAGCGGGGGCCGCCGGCGCCGCGGCCGCGGGAGCCGCTGCCGGAGCCGCAGCCGCCGCGGGCGCGGCCTGGGCCACGCTGACGGTCGCGGGCACGCCCGACTTGCTGACCGTGAGCTTCAGGTCGCCGATCTCCAGGTCGAGATAGTCGAAGTTCGATTTCTCCACCAAGTCCAGAATCTGCAGTACTTCATCCTCGGTCAATGGCGTGTCCTCTCTTCCTGTTCCGCTGCGTTTTCCGGCGACCGCCGTGGCGGGCGTAGAGACGCGAAGGTGCTGAATTGGCGGTATTGTTAACAAGAATCCGAAACGGGCGTCAACCGCGCACGGCGCCCGCCCGAAACGGCCTGGACTCGCAAATCGAGACGTACTATTCTGACTCCCCGTCGGCGGTGGACGCCGAACATTCTCTGAACTTCAGGAGGGAGAGTCATGGGAGAGACGATCACGTTCAAGCGGCCTGACGGCAAGGAGGCATCGGGATACTACGCGGCGGCGGGCGACAATGCTCCCGGCGTGGTGGTGATCCAGGAATGGTGGGGCGTGAACGACCAGATCAGGAGCGTGGCCGACAAGCTCGCCGGTCTGGGTTACAACGCGCTGGTGCCGGACCTCTACCGGGGCGTGGTGACGGTGGAAGCGGAGGAAGCCAGCCACCTGATGCAGAACCTCGACTTCGCGGATGCCAACACGGACGTGTGCAGCGCGGCGGAGCACCTGAAGCAGAGCTGCCCCAAGGTGGGGGTCATCGGGTTCTGCATGGGCGGCGCCCTGACGGTGCTGGCGGCGGTGTACTCCAAGGCCACGGACGCGGCCTGCTGCTGGTACGGCGTTCCCCCGGCGGAAGCGGCCGACACGCGCACCATCGCCATGCCGTTCCAGGGGCACTTCGCGCTGGAGGACGGCTTCTTCACGCCGGACCAGGTGGATGCCCTGGAAGAGCGCCTCAAGGAAGGCAACGTCACCCACGAGATCTTCCGCTACCAGGCCAAGCACGCCTTCGGGAACGAAACCGGGGGGAACTACGACGCCGAGGCCTGCAAGCTGGCGTGGGACCGGAGCACGGAGTTTCTGGCACAAAGCCTCAAGTAGCCGGCTGACCGGTTCTCTCCACGAAGCGTAGTCCGGCAGGGGAAGAGACTCCTACCGGACTACGCCTCCGGCCAATCCGGCCCGCGCGGAAGAGAAGAAGCGAGCATTCGGTTCCCGCCGCCGCGGGAAGGAGACCGCCATGGCAAGTTTCCCGATCATCGATGCCGACGGCCACGTGCAGGAGAAGTTCGCACCGTGGGAGGACCTGCTGGAGGGGCCGTACAAGAAGAAGGCGCCCCGTGTGGTGAAGGCAGACGGCCGCGATCAACTGCTCATGGAGGGGCGCATCTGGGCCAAGCCCTCGGGGGTCGGCTGTGGCATCGGCGCGGTGCCCCACAACCGCGCGCCGCAGCCCACCACGGGCATGTGGGACCCGGTGCAGCGCCTGAAGGACATGGACCTGGAACAGATCGCCATCTCGGTGAACTTCGGCACCACCGTGTTCCTGAGCCTGCCGTTCCTGGAGGACAAGGACTACGCCTGCGCCGTGTCCAAGGCCTACAACAACTGGCTCCACGAGTACTGCGGCCACGCGCCCGAACGGCTCAAGGGCGTCGCCCTGGTGCCCATGCAGGATCCGGTGGAGGCCGCGGCCGAGTTGCGCCGCTGCGTGAACGAGCTCGGCTTCGTGGCCGTGGCCACCGCCGCCCACTCCGCCGGGCGCAACCTCGACCATCCCGACTTCGACCCGTTCTACGCCGCCGCCGAGGAGCTAGGCGTGCCGGTCTGCGTCCACGTCGGCTCGGGCCGGCCCGCGGCCGCCGCCGACCGCTTCGACAACGCCCTGTTCGTGCACGCCACCACGCATCCCTTCGAGCAGATGATCGGCGTCATGTGCGTCATCGGCGGCGGCGTGCTGGAGAAGTTCCCCAAGCTCAAGGTGGCGTTCCTCGAAGCCGGCGCCGGCTGGGTGCCCTTCTGGATGGAGCGGCTGGACGAGCACTACGAGTACATGCAGGCGGCTGTGCCGCTGCTGACCATGCCGCCAAGCGAGTACGTCCGGCGGCGCGACGTCTACTTCTCCTTCGAACCCGACGAGACCACCCTGCCCTACGTCATGGACTTCATCGGCGACGACCGGCTGGTGTTCGCCTCGGACTACAACCACGGCGATTGCAAGTTCCCCAACGTGGTCAAGGAGATTCTGGCGCGGGACGACATCGCCGCCGACGCCCTGCCCAAGATCATGGGAGAGAACGCGCGGCGCCTCTACGACCTCGCGCCGAACTGAAAGCCGAACCGATCGCCTACAGCGCGCCGAGCACGGCGCCCCGAACCGCGGAGACGAGCCATGACCGTGACCCCGAGAACAATCGACGCCGACGCCCACGTCGTTGAAACGCCCTTCACCTGGGAGTTCATGACCGAGCAGGAACGTGCGCACGCGCCCTTTGCGGTCAAGCAGGAAGGCGGCCCCGAGTACTGGGTGGTGGACGACCGGCTGCACGTCAAGAACAACAACATCGGTCCCAACACCTCCGCCGACCAGCGCGAGATGCGCGACATCGACGCCCGGGTCAAGCACATGGACGAGTTGGAAGTGGACGTGCAGGTGCTCTACCCCACGCTGATGCTGCGGCCCTGCACCCAGAACCGGGCCACCGAACTGGCCATGTGCAAGAGCTACAACCGCTGGCTCGCCGAGGTCTGGAAGAAGGGCCAGGGCCGGCTCCGGTGGGTGTGCATGCCGCCCCTGCTCTCCATGGACGCGCTGCGCGGCGAGTTGGAGTTCGCCAAGGACAACGGCGCCTGCGGCATCTTCATGCGCGGGGTCGAGCACGAGAAGCGGCTGAGCAACCCCGACCTGTTCCCGCTGTACGAGATCGCCACCGAGTTGGACCTCCCCATCTGCGTCCACGCCGGCACCAACAGCACCGCCATCCACGACCTCTACGAGGGCGAAACCGGCTTCTCGCGCTTCAAGCTGCCGGTGGTGGGGACCTTCCACTCACTGCTGATGGACGGGACCCCGGCGCTCTTCCCCAAGATCCGCTGGGGCTTCGTCGAGGTCAGCGCCCAGTGGGTGCCCTATGCCCTGAACGACCTGCGGCTCCGCTTGGAGAAGCTCGGGAAGCCAATCCCCGCCAACATCATGGCCGAGAACCACATGTACGTGGCATGCCAGACCAGCGACGACCTGCCGGTGATCCTCAAGGACGCGGGCGAGGACAACCTCGTCATCGGCACCGACTACGGCCACAACGACACCTCCAGCCAGATCGAGGCGCTGCGCATGCTCCGCAGCGAGGGCTCCGTGCCCAGCGCCATCGTCGACAAGATCCTGGGAGACAACGCGCGGGCGCTGTACGGGCTGTAGTGTCCTGATACGGCCTCGGAGCGTTCACTCCCACGGCGGCGGGCTGCCCCACTCTTCGTAGTAGGTCGTCTCGGAGGTGGGGCGGCGGGCGGTAGTGCCGAAGCGGCCCTTGGGATAGCCCAAGGGGATGCAGCAGTGCACTTCCGCTTCCGGCGGCATCTTGAAGAGGGCGCGGATGCGGTCGTTCACGGTGGGGTGGAGGGTGGTGAGCACCGATCCGATGCCCAGGGCGCGGGCGGCCAGCATGAGGTTCTGTGCCGCGGGGAGGACCGACGTGGCATGTCCGGGCGCGGTGGAGACCGCCAGCACCACGGTGGGCACGTCTTTCATGTCGTCCGCCAGCCGCATGGCCGAGAGATGCAGGTCACCCGGCTCGAAGTTCTCGGGCTGCCAACCCGCCGGGCGCTTGGCCCACCAAGCCTCGCGGTAGAGCTCCGCGAACTCCCGGATCCTCTCACGGTCCCGCACCACCAGGAAGCGGACTCTCTGCTCGTTGCGCGAGCTTGGCGCCTTGAAGGCGGCGTCCATCAGCGTGTGGATGTCCTCGTCGCTCACCGGGTCCGGTTTGAGCCGGCGGATGGCCCGCTGGGTAAACATGGCATCCCCGAGGCTCATGTCGAGCCGCGCGGGGGGTTCGAGCTTCACCATCGTCATTGCTTCGGTCCTTTCCTGGGCCGCCCCTGCCCGCCCCTGGATTCCCGCTTCCGCGGGAATGACGACTCGGGGCGCTGGCGCCAATTCTCATCCGAGCGGAGTTTTGTCACAGTCTGTTCCGCGGGTATGACGGGAAGGGACGTCCAACTACCGCCCCGTCAGCTCCCGCGCGCGGTTGAGAACGGCGAAGGAGCGCGGCGCGCCGGGCATGAGGAAGCGGAAGCCCGCCTCCACCAGCCGCTCGACGTTGTCGGCACTGGGGTGCGGGTGGCCGCAGGGGACGTTGTGCTCCTTGCAGATTTCGAGGATGCGGTTGATGTGCTCGGCCACCACGGGGTGATCGTAATCGCGCGGGTGCCCCAGTTCCTGGCTCAGGTCCCCTTCGCCGATCAGCACCACGCCGATGCCCGGCACCTCCTTGAGCATGGCCGGCAGGTTCTCGATGGCGCGCACCTCCTCGCACTGGATCACCACCAGGATCTCGCCGTCGGGGGCCAGCGGCCACACGTCCGCGCGCTTGTAGTATTCCTGTTGCGCGAGCCCCCAGTAGCGGGCGGCGCGGACGGGGGCGTCGCCGCGGATGCCCGGCGGGTCGTAGAGCGGCTGGGACGAAAGGCGCGGGTAGCGGCACGCGGAGACGGCGTTGCGCGCCTCCTCCACCGAGCTGACGTGGGGGAAGATGATGCCGTAGACGCCGATGTCGAGCACCTGTTTCGCCAGCCACTGGTTCATCTCGTTGCCGTTAGGCGGGATGCGCACCATGGGCGTCACCGCCGGCGCCAGGGTACCGCGGTCCACCACCTGCCGCCGGTCCAGCATGTACTGGAGCGCGTGCCGCAGCCCCGGAATGTCCAGCGGCGCATGCTCCATTTCGAAGGCCACCCCGTCGAGCTTCGCCCCCGCCATGGCTACGGCGGTTTCGATATCGTTGGAGGCGAAGCTGACGAAGGCCGTCTTGCCTTCCTCCAGCGCTTTGATGACTCCGTTGAGACGCGGGATTTCCGCCATGCGGTGCTCCTTGGCTCTGTGCCGGGACCGTGCTTGCAGACGAAAGGCAACACTGCTCGAATCGGCCACCTGCCCCCTGAACCCGCCGACCGCCCCCTGAACCGCCGGCCTAAGCGCTATAGCCTGTCCATCCGCCCTTTGCTAGTGTAGTTGTCCTGAACGGTCGGGGTACGGACGTACCCGCACCCATACCTGTTGGAGGTTCACTCTTGATCATCGACGCGCACGCACACTACACCACGGCGCCGGCGAAGCTTCAGTCCTTTCGCGCGCGGCAGATCGTCAACCAGGCGCGGCCTGGACCGGCGAGCCTCAACATCAGCGACGAGGAATTGGAACAGTCCATGCGCGGCCAGTTCAAGCGCATGGACGACACAGGCATCGACCGGCTGCTGTTCTCGCCGCAGGCCTCGGCCATGGGGCATCATTTCGGATCGGAGCTCATCAGCCGCTACTGGAGCGAGGCGTGCAACGACCTCATCGCGCGCATCGCCAAGCTGTGGCCGGACCGGGTGTCACCCGTGTGCCAGCTCCCCCAATCAGCCGGAGTCGACCCCAAGAACTGGGTGGAGGAGCTGGACCGCTGCGTCCGCGAACAGGGATTCATCGCCTGCAACATCAACCCCGACGTGGGCGGCGGCCGCGAGCCCCTGACCCCCTCCCTGGCGGACGAGTGGTGGTACCCCCTGTGGGAGAAGATGGTGGATCTCGACATCCCTGGCACCGTGCACGCGAGCGCGTCGCTGCACCCGGCCATGCACATGACCAGTTCGTACTACATCGGGCAGCACCACAACGCCGCGGTGGAGCTGCTCAGCTCGCGCGTGTTCCAGGACTTCCCCAAGCTCAAGCTCGTCATCCCCCACGGCGGCGGGGCCGTGCCCTACCAGTGGAACCGCCACCGGGGCATGCACGTCATGGGAGGACTGGAGCCCTTCGAGGAAGCCGCCCGCCGGGTCTACTGGGACATGGCCATCTACGACACCGAGGGCATGGAGATGCTGATCAGGCGGGTCGGATCGGACCGCGTGCTCTTCGCCACCGAGATGTTCGGCGCGGTGAACGCCATCGACCCGCGGACGGGACGCAACTTCGAGGAAGTGGTGCCCCTCTTCGAGGCCGTCCCCGGCCTGAGCGACGAGGACCGCTACAACATCACCGAGGGCAACGCCAAGCGGCTGTACGGCTTGCCGTAAGCGAAACTGACCGGTGCTGCCCGGCAGCGACCGCGCGCGCCGGATTCCGGAGGACTTGAAACCCAACCCGACCGCCTTCGGGCCGGCGGACCGACGGAGACATCATGATCGACTTTCTCTTTCCCAACCACGTCATGGGCACGCATACGCTTCGGCTCGTGGCCGAATCCCAGCAGGGGGGCGGCGACGTCTTCGACATCGCGCGGCTGTGCCGCGACATCGAGCCCGGCGACAAGAAGGGCTGGGAGCGCGCCTGGCTCGACATGGCCCGGAGGACCGAGGACCTGGCCCGGGAGGCCCTGTCCAAGGGGCACGAACACACCGCCATGCAGTTCTTCTTCCACGCCAACCAGTACTACCGCATGTCCGACACGCTCCTCACCATCGCCGAGAACGACGTCAGGGCCGAGCGGTTCAAGATGTGCCAGGCGAACTTCCGCGCCGCCGCGGCGCTGCACAAGCCGCCCGTGGAGGTGATCACCGTGCGTTGCGGCGACGAGGAGTACGACGGCTACTTCTGCCACCCCAAGTACCCGGCGCCGGGCAAGTGGCCCGCGGTCTTCCTCATCGGCGGCGCCGACGCCTTCGCCGAGGAGATCTTCTTCAGCGGCCGGCAGGTGCTGGAGTACGGCTGGGCGCTGCTGCTGGTGGACACGCCCGGCCGCGGCTCGTCCATGTACGTCAAGGGCATCACCACGCGGCCGGACTACGAGGTGCCCGCCAAGGCGTGCATCGACTACCTGGAGTCGCGGCCCGAGGTGGACGCCGACCGCATCGGCCTCATCGGCATCAGCATGGCCGGCTACTACGCGCCCCGGCTCGCCGCCTTCGACCCGCGCATCAAGGCGCTGGTGGGCTGGAGCGGCTGCTACAGCGTGCTGGACGACCTCTACGACTTCTGCGAACACCTCCAGCCGGTGGTGCAGCGGCTCTTGGGCGGCGTGAGCGACGCGGAGGCGCGCGAACGCCTCAAGGACTTCACCATGGAAGGCGTGGCACAGAACATCACCTGCCCGACTCTCATCACCCACGGCGCCGCCGACCGGCTCATGCGCCTGGAAGGTGCCAAGCGCCTGTACGACGAGATCGGCAGCGAGGACAAGACCCTCCAGATCTATGAAGACGTCCGGAGCGGCGGCGCCATCCATTGCAGCCACGACTACTGGGGGCACAACGTGCCGTTCATGCTGGATTGGATGCAGGAGCGGCTGTAGGTATGGCGCGAACTGGCGTGCAGGCGGACCTGTTTCCGTAAGTAAAACAACTAGTTGTGTCCTTAGCAACGAAACACAAGGTTTGACCCCCCAACGAAGGAGAAATCATGGCCAAGGGAACGGTTGTGTCGATACAGATCGCCAAGGACGCCAAGGGCGACATGGAGAGTCTTCAGGAGGTCCTCGCGATTGAGGGCAAGGGCCTCGAAGGAGACCGTTACTGCAATCAGGCGGGCAGCTACTCGCACAACCCCGGTCCGGACCGGGAGGTGACACTCATCGAGGCGGAAGCGCTCGAAGCCATGGAGCGGGACTATGGCACCACGCTGGACCCCAAGGACAGCCGCCGCAACATCACCACCCGCGGCGTTGCCCTCAACCACCTGGTGTTGGGCCGCGAGTTCTCCGTGGGCGAGGTGCGGATGCGCGGGCTGCGCGTGTGCGAGCCCTGCGTCAACCTCGTCAAGCTCACCGGCAAGAACGTGATGCAGGGGCTGGTTCACCGGGGCGGCGTGCGCGCCCAGGTGCTCAACAGCGGCACCATCCGCGTGGGCGACACCGTGGAATGGGATACGGAAGGCGCCTATGCGCCTGACCTCCCGGGCACCACGAGAAGGACCGCCGCGGGGTAGCGGGACTCACGCCCCAGACCCGTTATTCCCCGAGCACGACGAACAGGTCGTCGGTGCGGTAGCGCTCCGGGGTGAGACCCTGCTCATAGGCGTAGTCGAGAAACGCCTCGACGGTGCGGCCGTCGTCCTCCAGGGAGTAGCTCCAGGGGTCTCTCGGGTGTCCCGGGCCGCCGCTCAGGACCTCCACTTGTTCCGGGGCAAGCGACTCCCACCACTCCTCCTCCTCGGAGGCCAGGATGTACCGGGAGCGTGGCTCGCCGCCGCGGTTCCCCAACGTCCTGGCGCGAAGAAACGCTTCGTATAAGCCTTGGCACAGGTCCTCGTGCCGCTCGGCCACATCCTGCCACAACGCAACAGTGTGCATGATGGGAAAGCAGCCGGTGCGCGCGTAGTAGTCCACTTCGAGCTGGCGGGTGTCCTCGCCCAGCAGACGCCGCACGCCCGCGGCCTCTCGTGCCGTGGCGCTCACGGTAGAGGCCTCGATCATCGCGTCGATGTCGCCCCGCACCAGCAACTCCTCAAGACTCTCACCGGAACGCACCACCTCCACGTCAAGCCTGTTGCGCACTTCGTCACGCAACGGCACGTCCACCGTCACCACCCAGGTGATGTCGTTCAAATCGACGCCGTAATCGTGCTGCAGCAGCGCCCGGGCCCACAGGCCCGCGCTCAGGTTGAGGCGCCGCACGCCGACCCGCCGGCCCGCGAGATCCGCTGGCGACCCGATCCCGGCCGCGCCCCGGCAGAAGATGTAGGGATGGCGGAAGCGGCGGTAGTGAAAGACCGGAACGGCGACGAGCGGAACGCCTTGCGAGCGCGCGGTCACGAACGGCGCCATGCCCATCTCACAGATGTCGAAGGCCTTGTCGTCGAGCATGCGCAGGGTGCGCGGGTACTGGTAGTCGCCGAGAATACCGGTGGACGGGAACGGATCGGGTACGATCTCGATGTCGTAGCCGGCCACCGTCACGCGTCCTTCCAGCAACGGACGCGTGCGCTTGTATTCGCCACAGGACAGGGTCAGTCGCGGTTGCATGATGTCGTTGATACGCAAATGGCGTGTACGCCCGCAAGCGTTGTTCCCGCGGGTCAGCGTGTGTCAACGCTCATGAGGCAGAGACGCCTCGTATCGTCAATCCCGCGAAACAGTCTGTGTCAACACTCCACTTGGTCACGACCCGGCAGCGCCCCCCGAGTCGTCATTCCCGCGAAAGCTTGCCCTCGACCCCGATCGGGGGCGGGAATCCAGGGGTGGAGAGGGGCGAAATGGGCGTATTCCCCGCCTCCCCGCCTGGATTCCCGCTTTCGCGGGAATGACGACTCGGGGGGTTTGGCGCCAATTCTTGTCCGGGCGACGCTTTGGCACGGCCTGGTTCGCGGGAATGACGACTCGGGGGGTTGGCGCCAATTCTTGTCCGGGCGACGCTTTGGCACGGCCTGGTTCGCGGGAATGACGTTCTGTGACGTAGTTGCGTAGGGCGTTTGACACAGGCTGTCCGCGGGGATGACGGATACGGGGGCTCGGCATCACCGGATATGGTTCGGTGCGGCGTGGCGTGGTAAGGTCCACGCATCAACCGCAAGGGAGAACATCGCCATGGCCAAGACGCTGCAAACCTCCGACGCTTGGGAACCGCCTGCCAGCCTCTCCAAAGAGGAGCTGGTGAAGATCTCCGACGGGCTCCTGTCGGAGCCGGACATCCCCTACACCGAAACCGAGGACGTCTTCCGCATCCACGCCAACGGCATGGACTGGGACATCGGCTGCATGGTGTACGAGCCCAAGGACCCGGCGAAGATTCCCACCGGGCCGGACGGCAACAAGCTCGGCATCTTCATGGCCCACGGCGGCGCCAGCGACTGGCGCTCCATCGAGCGGCTGGCTCAGACCTTCGCCGGCAAGCGCGGCTACAAGGTGTGCAACATGACCTACCCCGGCCGCCTCTACCTGCCAGACCCCAGCCGCGACTGGCCCGGCGACACCTTCCACGAGGACGGCAGCGTGCGCACGCCCATCTGGCTGGACGGCGAGTTCATCGGCAGGGACGAGTACGATGTGGTCGACGACGCCGCCCTGCGGGAGATCTATGGCTCCCGGAAGTACGCCAGGGCCAAGAAGGGAAGCAATTTCTACTACCGCATGGCGGCCTGGCCGGTGGCATTCGAGGAAGGCATGCTGGACATCTGCCGCCGGCACCTGCCGGTGGGCGAGTACTCGGTGTTCACCCACGGCCATTCCACCGGCGGACCCTTCAGCCACTACCTGCTGCAGCGCATCGAGAACGGCAAGGGGCTCATCGGCATCGAGAACTCGCCGTTCGCGTTCATCTTCCGCAAGATGAGCGGCCACGACTGGCCCACCCCCTTCGATCACGTGCTGATCCGGAACTGGCGTGAGCTGGCGCGCTACAAGGGCGCCGAGGTGGCGATGCAGGAAGGGGCGAAGCCGCTCTTCAGGCTGGCGCAGTTGATGGAAGAGATCTTCGAGATGTGGGAGCGGGCCAAGCGCTTCCCTCAGTTCAAGGCCGAGAACTGGCTGCACAGCGACAGCCACCCGTGCCTCACCGAAGCCGCCAAGGTCACGGCCGAACGCCTCAAGATGAACGCCGACGAGACCCAGGCCCTGGTGGACCGCTACCTGGGCTACGGCCGCCCGCTCCCGGGAAAGCCGATCCCGCCGCTCCTCTACGGCATCAACAAGTTCAGCCGCGACCACACGCCCGAGAAGTACAACAGCATCGTCAAGAAGGAGTACGCCGCCATGAACCCGGCCCCCAAGGTGCGCGTCGTCGAGATCGGCACCGGCATCCATTCCTACTGGGCCACCGAGGAAGGCCTGCCCCTGGGCGTCTGCCCGGTGATCACCAAGGTCTGGCACGACGCCATCATGAACGGGTACTACGAGGTGTGACGTCCACTCACTGATGTTTGATTTCTAGTTCCGAATGTCCCAATATTGGCGATGGCATTTCCAATTTGGGACGCAAAGTGGAATTAGTAAGTCGATTTTTTGAGATTCCCGACCAGAGTTGCTTCCTGTTCGGTCCCAGGGGGACCGGAAAATCCACGTGGTTGCGCAACCGGCTCCCGGACGCCCTGTTCCTGGACCTGCTCGATCCGGCGCTCCATCGCAGCCTGGACGCCCGCCCCGAGCGGCTCCGGGAGCTGCTCGCCGGCTCGCCCCGAACCGGCTCTGTGATCATCCACGAGATCCAACGGATTCCGGAACTGCTGACCGTGGTCCACGCGCTCATGGAGGAACCTTCGCCGCCCCGTTTCATATTGACCGGATCCAGCGCCCGAAAGCTCCGGCGCGGGGGTGTGGATCTCCTGGGAGGAAGGGCCGTACGCCGCACCATGCATCCCTTCATGGCCGCGGAGTTGCCCGCATTCGATCTCGGACGGGCACTCGAAACGGGATTGCTGCCACTGGTCATGGCAGCCAGCGACCCCGCGGACGTCCTGAGCGCCTACGCGAGCCTGTATCTCGAACAGGAGGTCCGGGCCGAAGGACTGACGCGAAACGTCGGCAACTTCGCCAGGTTCCTGGAAGCGGTCAGCTTCTCTCACGGTGCCCAACTCAACGTCTCGGCGGTGGCGAGGGAATGCGAGGTCGAGCGCAAGGTGGTCGCCGGCTATGTCGGCATCCTGGAGGACCTCCTGCTCGCTTTCCGGCTGCCCGTCTTCCGCAAACGCGCCAAGCGCGCCACCGTAACCCAGGAGAAAATCTACCTGTTCGACGCTGGAGTGTTTCGCTCGTTGCGCCCCCGGGGACCCCTGGACCGCGCCGACGAGATAGCCGGCCAAGCGCTGGAAGGGTTGGTGGCCCAGCATCTGCGCGCATGGATCGCATATTCCCGGCATGACGCGGAGGTATTCTTCTGGCGCACCCGTGGCGGGACTGAAGTTGACTTCGTGGTCTACGGGGAACCGGGACTCCAAGCGTTCGAGGTCAAGAACGCCATGAGGGTGCATTCCGGCGACCTGCGCCCACTCAGGGCGTTTCGCAAGGACTACCCCGAGGCCGAGACCGCGTTGCTCTACCGCGGCCGGGAACGCTTGCGGATCGACGGCATCTGGTGTCTGCCGGTGCAGGAGTTTCTGCGTGGTATCAGGCCAGACAAAGGCCTTCTGACCTAGTGTGGTGTCTGGTTAATTCGCGTCATGAGATGCGGAGGATTTTCTGTCGTCGGCAAGGCGCGATGACTTGTAGGGGCGACCCGCGGTCGCCCCATGTGCCGGTCACTCCAGCCGGATGCGCCTCAGTCGCAGCGCGTTTCCGATCACCGACACCGATGAAAGGCTCATGGCGGCGGCGGCGACCATGGGCGACAGGAGCAGGCCGAACATCGGGTAGAAGACGCCGGCGGCGATGGTGACGCCCACCGCGTTGTAGACGAAGGCGAAGAACAGGTTCTGGCGGATGTTGCCCAGGGTGGCGCGCGCCAGCAGGCGGGCGCGGACGATGCCGTTCAAGTCGCCGCGCATCAGGGTGACGCCGGCGCTCTTGATGGCCACGTCCGCGCCGGTGCCCATGGCGATGCCGGTGTCAGCGGCGGCGAGGGCGGGCGCGTCGTTGATGCCGTCGCCGGCCATGGCTACGTGCCGGCCTCCGGCCTTCAACTCGGCGACGATGTCCCGCTTGTCTTCCGGCGCCGCCTCGGCCCGCCAATCGTCGATGTCGAGGCCGGCGGCCACCGCCCGCGCCGCCCGGGGACTGTCTCCGGTCAACATCATGATGCGCAGCCCCGAGCGCCGGAGCCTGCCGATGGCCTCGCGGGTGGTGGGCTTGATTTGGTCCGCCGCCGCCACGAGACCCCGAAGGCGGCCCTCCACGGCCACGAACATCACGGTCTTGCCCGCTTCCTGAAGCCGCTCGGCGGCGCTTTCGATGTCGCCGAGGCCGGCGCCCAACTCGCCCATCAGCGCCATGTTGCCCAGAGCCACGGCCCGGCCCGCGACTTGGCCGCGGACACCTTTCCCAGGGATCGCCTCGAAGTCCGTGGCCTCGCGCACCACGGCGCCCCGCGCTTGGGCGCCGGCGAGGATCGCCTCGGCCAGCGGATGCTCCGACCCGCGTTCGAGAGACGCCGCCAACGACAGGACCTCCGCTTCGTCCATGCCCATGCCGCCGTCCGCGGCCACCACGTCCGTCAACTCGGGTTTCCCTTCGGTCAGGGTGCCGGTCTTGTCGACGATCAGCACGTCCACCCTGGCGAGGCTCTCCAGCGCCGCGGCGTCCCGCACCAGCACGCCCGCCTGGGCGCCGCGGCCCGTCGCCACCATGATCGACATGGGCGTGGCGAGCCCGAGAGCACACGGGCACGCGATCACCAGGACACTCACGGCCGCCACCACGGCGTTGGCGAGGGCGGGCGCCGGACCCACCGCCAGCCACGCCACGAACGAGATCAGCGACACCACCACCACCGCGGGGACGAACCAGCTCGCGACGCGGTCCACCAAGGCCTGCACCGGAGCGCGGCTGCGCTGCGCCGCGGCCACCATGTCGACGATCCGCGCCAGCACCGTATCGGCGCCGACCCCCTCGGCGCGCATGGTGAACGACCCTGCCCCATTGATGGTCCCGCCCGTCACCGGGTCGCCCGCCGACTTCTCCACCGGGATCGGCTCGCCCGTGAGCAGCCGCTCGTCCACCGCCGAGTGACCGTCGACAAGCACCCCGTCCACCGGGACGCTCTCTCCCGGCCGCACCAGCAGGCGGTCGCCGACCTTGACCGTTTCGAGCGGCACGTCCTCGTCGCCGTCGTCCGTCACCCGCCGCGCGGTCTTGGGCGCCAAGTCCAGCAGCGCCCGGATCGCGCCGCCCGTGCGCTCGCGCGCGGACAGCTCGAATATCTGGCCGACGAGCACCAGGATGAGAATGATCGCCGCGGCCTCGAAGTAGACCGGCGGCAGCCCGTGCGGCCCGCGCACCGACTCCGGAAATATTGCCGGCGCCAGCACGGCCGCCACGCTGAAAACGTAGGAGGCGCCGGACCCGAGCGCGATCAGCGTCCACATGTTGGGGCTGCGGTTCACCACCGAAGCCCAGCCGCGCTTGAAGAACGGCAGCGCCACCCACACCACCACCGGAGTCGCCAGCAGGAACTGGAGCCAGACGTGCAGGCGCGGCCCGAGCCATTCCGCCATGGGCAGCCCGAGATGCCCGCCCATCTCCAGGATCAGGGTAGCGAGACCGAGCGGCGCGCCGATCCACAGGCGCCGCTTGAAGTCGACCAGCTCCGGATTGGGGCCGGCATCCGCGGTCGGCATCATGGGTTCCAGAGCCATGCCGCAGATCGGGCAATCCCCCGGCGCGTCGCGCACGATCTCCGGGTCCATCGGGCACGTGTACTGGGTGCCTTGCGGCGCTGGCTCCGGTTCGGAACGGGGACCGAGAAACTCCTCCGGCGCCGCCTCGAAGCGCGCCTGACAATGCCCGGAGCAGAAGTAGAACCGTTGCCCGTCTTGACGGACCATATACCGCGCGGTGGCGCGCTGGACCGTCATGCCGCAGACCGGATCCTTTGCCTCGATGTAATCGTCCGGCGCCGCCGCGAACTTCTTCAGGCACCCCTCGCAGCAAAAATGATAGTGGTGCCCGAGGTGCTCCAGGGAAGGCTTCCCGGCCGAAAGGGAAACCTCCATCCCGCACACGGGATCCCGCGTGATGGGGTTCGAGGACGTATTGGGCGATTCGGTCACGGTTTCCGCCAGATGGAAGTCATGCTTGCGTCTCCGTTGGCATTATAGTTCCACGCGAGCCTACTGCGCCAGCAACTCCCCCAGCAACCGGAACTCGGGCTCTCGCGGCGACCTCTTCCGCCACACCAAGCCGATGGTGCGGGCAGGCTCGGGTTTGCGGAACGGCCGGATGACGATGGCCGAGGGTGTGCGGCATTCTACCTCCAGGGCGAGCCGGGGCAACAGGGTGATGCCGATGCCACCCGCCACCATCTGGACGAGCGTGTTGAGGCTGCCGGCGCGAAAGTCGCCGACCTCGCCGGCGCCGCCGGTCTGACACACCTTCAGGGCCTGGGCTCGCAGGCAGTGGCCGTCGTCCAGCAGCAGCACCTGCTCGCCGGCGAGGTCGGCTTCGGTCAGGCGCTTGCGCGCGGCGAACCGGTGGCCGGCGGGCACCGCCACCACGAAGGGGTCCGCGGCCAGCGGCAAGGTAGCCACGTCGCCCAGGTCCGCATCCAGGGCCAGCAGCAACAGGTCCAGCTTCCCCTCCCCCAGCAGCGCCAGCAGCCGGTGCGTAAAGTCTTCGTGCAGCAGGATGCGCAGATCGGGATGCCGCTGGCGGATGGCCGGCAGCGCCTTGGGCAGCAGGTACGGCGCCACGGTGGGGATGACCCCCAGCCGCAGCGTGGCGGAGAGCGGCCGCGTGAGGCTGCGCGCCGTGTCCACCAGCTCGCCGGCCTGGGTCAGGATGCTCCGGGCCAGCGGCAACAGCCTCTCCCCCTCCAGAGTGAGCAGGACCTTCCGCCGGCTGCGCTCGAACAGTTGCACGTCCAACTGTCCCTCCAACTCCTTGAGCTGTACGCTCAGGCCCGGCTGAGTCACGAAGCACGCCTCGGCCGCGGCTCGGAAGCTCAGGCGCTCGGCCACCGCGACGAAGTATTCGAGCTGGCGCAGGGTCACGTCCATGATAATCCATAGCTATCACAAAGCTAACTATTATCAAATTTATTTCTCACGGATTTCCCCTATACTGAGAGTCAGAACAGCGGTTGATTCAGACGAAAGGAGATTTCCATGTCCCGTAAACGATGCCCGGTCATGACCACCAGCGCGGGCGCGCCCGTGGCCGACAACCAGAACGCCCTCACCGCCGGCGAGCGCGGGCCGATCCTGCTGCAGGACTACCAGCTCATCGAGAAGCTCGCGCACCAGAACCGAGAGCGCATTCCCGAGCGGGTGGTGCATGCCAAGGGCTGGGGCGCCTACGGGACGTTTACCGTCAACCACGACATCTCGCGCTACACCCGAACCCGGGTGCTCCAGCCCGGCGCCAAGTGTGACGTGCTGGTGCGCTTCTCCACCGTGGCCGGCGAGCTCGGGGCGGCGGACGCGGAGCGCGACGTGCGCGGGTTCGCGGTGAAGTTCTACACCGAGGAAGGCAACTGGGACTTGGTCGGGAACAACACGCCGGTGTTCTTCATCCGCGACCCCTACAAGTTCCCGGACTTCATCCGCACGCAGAAACGGCATCCCAAGACACACCTGCGGAGCCCGGTGGCCATGTGGGACTTCTGGTCGCAGTCGCCGGAATCGCTGCACCAGATCACCATCCTCATGTCGGACCGCGGCTGCCCCACGGCCCCCATGTACATGAACGGCTACGGCTCCCACACCTTCAGCTTCATCAACGCCGACAACGAGCGCTTCTGGGTCAAGTTCCACTTCAAGAACCGGCAGGGGCACCGGCACTACACCAACGCGGAGAGCGCCGAGGTCATCGGCCGGACCCGCGAGTCCTACCAGGAGGCGCTGTTCGGCGCCATCGAGGGGGGCGAGTTCCCCAAGTGGGACCTCAAGGTGCAAATCATGCCGGAGCTGGACGCGGGCAAGACGCCGTACAACCCCTTCGACCTCACCAAGGTCTGGCCCCACGGGGACTATCCGCTGATCGACGTGGGCGTGATGGAGCTCAACCGCAACCCGGAGAACTACTTCGCCGAGGTGGAGCAGGCCGCCTTCTCCCCCTCGAACATCGTGCCGGGCATCGGCTTCTCACCGGACAAGGTCCTGCAGGCGCGCATCTTCTCCTATGCCGACGCACACCGCTACCGCCTGGGCACCCACTACGAGGCGCTCCCGGTGAACGCGCCGCGGTGCCCGGTGCACCACTACCACAAGGACGGCCCCATGCGCTTCTTCGAGCCGCGGCACGGCAACGTCGACGCGTACTACGAGCCCAACAGCTTCGGCGGCCCGGTGCAGGACGAGAGCTACGCCGAGCCGCCGCTCAGGATCTCGGGCGACGCCTCCCGCTACGACCACCGGGAAGGCAACGACGACTACACGCAGGCGGGCAACCTCTTCCGGCTGTTCGACGACGGCCAGCAGCGGCGCCTGTTCAGCAACATCGCCGGAGCCATGCAAGGGGTGCCGCAGAGGATCATCGAGAAGCAGCTCGCGCACTTCGCCAAGGCCGACCCGGCCTACGCGGAGGGCGTGCGCGACGCGCTGGGGTGGCCCGACGCGGCGTGAGGGGGCGCGCGACGGCCCTCGGCGGTGAGCCTGGCGTGAGTGGGAGGATGGGCGGGTTGGATACCCGCCCATCCTTGAGGGAGAGTGCGGCTACCCGCCGTTCAGGGCCGCCAGCCGCGTCACCGCGAGTTTGTGATAGAAGCGGTCCACGGCATCCTTGGAGGGTTTCTTGACGGCGCGCTCGAGGAGCCGGCGCGCCTCCTCCCGGTTCCCTTCCTCGTCCAGCAGCAGGAGCCCGTAGGCGTATTCGACGCACACCACCTTGGCATCGGGCATGAGCTCCAACGCGCGCTCATAGTGGCCGCGCGCCTTCTTTCCGGTGGCGCCGTAGAGAAACCTGGCCATGCCCCCCGCGGCGTGGACGACCTCCGCGTGCCATGTCGCCAGGCTCAGATGGCCCGCCGCCTTGTCGGGATCGAGCCGTAGCGCTTCTTCCACCGAGTCCCGCACCTTGGTCGCATATCCCCCGGTCACCGCCTGCAGGAACCCGATGGTCTGGGCGTAGCGGCCGCGCGCATGGGCCAGTTGAATATGCGCCTCGGGATTGGCCGGGTCGAGCCGCACCGACTCCTCTGCCAACTCCACGGCCCGCTGGAACAGCCCCTGCTTATCCTCCTCCTTGGCAAAGACGTAGCCCTGCATCGCCAGCGCCTGCGCCGCCAAAGCATAACCCTCGGAGGTCTCGAGCGCCGCGCTCAACTCCGCCGCCTCGACAAAGCGGCCGTCCGCATGAGCCGCGCGTGCCTGTTCCAGGGTTTGGGCGCCGGCGGCGCACGTCAAGAGAAGCGTGCAGAGGATGGTCGCGGAGATCAGGAATGCGGTCTTGGTCAATTCGAGGGCCCTCCGGCAATCGAAATACGTTCGGCAACGTCCACCATTCGGTTTCCCTTGACACGCGGCAGGCTTAACACGGCAAACCTTACCAGTCCTCTTCCCGTTCGTCGGTCACCGCCGCCCGAACCGTGGCTTCGGAATCTACAGGGCGCGGCCAATCCCAAAGGTCGGCCGGCAGCGGAGCAACGGGACGTTTCAGCAGCCCCTTCCTGTCCATCTCGCTCAAGTGCTCGGCAAGGGTTAACCTAATCTGATTTCTATAGTCGGAAGACGTCAAGGTAAACCAACGTACCCGCTGGGAAGTCACGGATGTGGCAACGTGCGCCAGCCTGGAGGCGCTGACCAATCCCTGAAACGCACCTCGGTCATCGATGGCCCCAACCGAGTATTCATTCTGCGGATGACTTCATCAAGTATGGCGCCCATGGCTGCGACGTCAGAGCGATTGTACAGGATCAAGCGCCGCAACGCCTCGTGGTCGCCTTGAAGAGACTGATTCCATAGAGCCACGGCTGTCAGGCCGGTAACTTCGGTCACGTCTTTTCGTAGATCGATCCGGAGGGCTTTCTCGATCGCCTTTTGCCCACCCGATAACCCGACACTCCGGCAAAGATACAGCAGATCGATGTGGACCCTCGGAAGCGTGATGCCGGGCAGAAACCGGGCGACGAACCTCGTGTCGAATCGACCGCCGTTGAACGTCACCAAGTACCTCGCCTGCTCCAAGTCTTCACAGAGCAGGTCTGGCGCCGATCCCTTCACCATGGTCCCCACGCGCCCGCCGAAGGCCCATCCGACAACAGTGATTTCATGGCGACAGGGATCCAACCCCGTAGTCTCGACATCCAGGAAAAGAACCCGGTCAGGCTGTCGCGAACACTCCGCAAGTTGAGCGTACAGCTTCTGCAAATGTGTGCGCCGGCCTGAGGTCCGCCGTGCTCCTACAGTCTTCATCTCAATGAAACCTCCTGTTCGCTCGATGTTGTCTATGCGGGCACACCCACAAGATCTGCCACTGGTGGTCAGGCGACCTAGTGTGGAGCACTGCGACTACTTGCACCGCGCAGCCACTGTCACCGTCAGCCGAAAATGTCCCAACTTGGGAGAGGGCGTCGGTGCCGAACAGACGCCCTGACATTGACAGGCTGCAAAGGAGCGGAAGGGGTTGGACTCCGCTCGCTCCGTCCAACCCCTCTCGCCCGACCGAAACCAACCGAAGAGCGTCAGACCCACACCGGCGCCCTTCTCGGAAGTGTGCAGTTTTCGATTGACAAGAGTGGGCAGTTTTCGGTTGCCACAAATGGGACATTTTCGGCTGACATTGACACCCGGGTCCGCGGCGCGTGGTGTAGCGGGTCTATCCCCGCGCGTGCGGGGGAACCTTTCACATGATAGACATCGCGATGGGCCAGCCGGGTCTATCCCCGCGCGTGCGGGGGAACCTCTGCATCCGTGCATCCTCCGCTGTTCGATGTGGGTCTATCCCCGCGCGTGCGGGGGAACCATGTGCATCTGCGCGCCCTGCCAATCGTAGGCGGGTCTATCCCCGCGCGTGCGGGGGAACCTCCGGTGCCGCTCTACTCGTACGAGCCGATCAGGGTCTATCCCCGCGCGTGCGGGGGAACCCCCTGTCGTCCGTACTCCCATTCGCCCAGGAAGGGCCTATCCCCGCGCGTGCGGGGGAACCGTCTCCCGGTCCATCTGCCTCGTCTGCATCAGGGGTCTATCCCCGCGCGTGCGGGGGAACCGAAGAGAGGAGAGGGAAAAAAGAGGAAGGGTACGGTCTATCCCCGCGCGTGCGGGGGAACCCACGGCCGGTATCGTGCAAACTTTCCAACGAAGGGTCTATCCCCGCGCGTGCGGGGGAACCGATCGCTTCCCGCCTGACGATGGCTATGCCCGGGGTCTATCCCCGCGCGTGCGGGGGAACCGAAATAGCATGAAACAGAGAATGATGACTGCCGGGTCTATCCCCGCGCGTGCGGGGGAACCTCCGAGCAGTCTTCCATGTATCGACATTTCTCGGGTCTATCCCCGCGCGTGCGGGGGAACCATGGTGGCCGTGAGACTGTTCCATCCCTTCTCGGGTCTATCCCCGCGCGTGCGGGGGAACCAGTTACGTGGAGCCGTCCGGAGACTCGCTCAAGGGTCTATCCCCGCGCGTGCGGGGGAACCCCAGCATGAGCTTATGGAGGATGAAAGCCTTAGGGTCTATCCCCGCGCGTGCGGGGGAACCGTCCCGGGCCTCATTGACAGGCGGCACAGCCGGGGTCTATCCCCGCGCGTGCGGGGGAACCCGCACCGTGAGGCCATGTCCGATACCTTGAACAGGTCTATCCCCGCGCGTGCGGGGGAACCCTGGAGGCGCAACTGCTGGTCCTGACGGACGGGGGTCTATCCCCGCGCGTGCGGGGGAACCTTCGACACGGTGAGCGGCCAAGAGGCGTATGCGGGTCTATCCCCGCGCGTGCGGGGGAACCCGCTGTAGCAGCATCTAGCGCAAAGCCGGATAGGGTCTATCCCCGCGCGTGCGGGGGAACCCCCGTATGCGGTCTAGCGCGCTATCGACCGGGGGGTCTATCCCCGCGCGTGCGGGGGAACCTCACACCGGCGCTTGCATCGGCAGCCTTCATGAGGTCTATCCCCGCGCGTGCGGGGGAACCGAAACGAACCGGAGAAGCGGCAAATGTCGCAGGGGTCTATCCCCGCGCGTGCGGGGGAACCCTACTCCAACAACGCTTTCGCCATCTCCGACGTGGTCTATCCCCGCGCGTGCGGGGGTACCTTTGTCCGGCCCCACCGCCCGGCGAGCCTGTAGGGCCTATCCCCGCGCGTGCGGGGGAACCATGACGACAAGGGGAGCGCCAAGGAACAAGGGGGGTCTATCCCCGCGCGTGCGGGGGAACCATGCGTTGCCGGCGCTTGGCGATCTCCCGTTCGGGTCTATCCCCGCGCGTGCGGGGGAACCGCGACGCGGGCATCGTTCGCGACGTGCATGGCGGGTCTATCCCCGCGCGTGCGGGGGAACCTGTCCAGGAACGAAAACTAATGCTTGACAAGTGGGTCTATCCCCGCGCGTGCGGGGGAACCACCCTGCCCACCTGTGAACAGCACGGTGTAGAGGGTCTATCCCCGCGCGTGCGGGGGAACCGCCCTCACTTTCCGCCACAGATCGGCCGGAAAGGGTCTATCCCCGCGCGTGCGGGGGAACCTCGCCTCGAAGCGCAGCCCCGTGATCGGCAAGGGGTCTATCCCCGCGCGTGCGGGGGAACCGCGTCGAACTACAACAGCCCGAAGTACGGCGAGGGTCTATCCCCGCGCGTGCGGGGGAACCCGAGCTGGTCCGGGTCCTGGGTGATCACGGTCGGGTCTATCCCCGCGCGTGCGGGGGAACCGGCTCTCCACCGACGGCTCGACTGGCCCCTACGGGTCTATCCCCGCGCGTGCGGGGGAACCGGGCCGTGTGCGCGCCCTTGCACCAGCGCACCGGGTCTATCCCCGCGCGTGCGGGGGAACCGCCCCGGTGGAGCGGATACCCAACGCCGTACACGGTCTATCCCCGCGCGTGCGGGGGAACCTACGATTCCATACGCCCCGTTCCAGCCGTTAAGGGTCTATCCCCGCGCGTGCGGGGGAACCTTCGGAGCACAAAGTATCGCGACACGTGGGACGGGTCTATCCCCGCGCGTGCGGGGGAACCGTCTGCACGACGTTGGGAACCAGGTGCAGGAAGGGTCTATCCCCGCGCGTGCGGGGGAACCGTCTGCACGACGTTGGGAACCAGGTGCAGGAAGGGTCTATCCCCGCGCGTGCGGGGGAACCAGCGCGTTGAGAAACGCGCATATGCGGTAGGTGGGTCTATCCCCGCGCGTGCGGGGGAACCGAGGCATTCTGCTCAATGACGATATCACCGTCGGGTCTATCCCCGCGCGTGCGGGGGAACCTTGAGGCAAGGTCGCGGCGTCCCTGCCGTGCCGGGTCTATCCCCGCGCGTGCGGGGGAACCTCCTGGGCGGGATCTCGCGCGGACAGCTTGCCGGGTCTATCCCCGCGCGTGCGGGGGAACCACCGCCGGAAGCCCCGCCATGGCGAGACTGACGGGTCTATCCCCGCGCGTGCGGGGGAACCATGTCACCGTCCTCCGGCCACTTGTACCATTCGGGTCTATCCCCGCGCGTGCGGGGGAACCCCGCCTTCGTAGGTCACGTGAACGGGTAGAGCGGGTCTATCCCCGCGCGTGCGGGGGAACCATCATCGAGACCGGCACCGGCGACTCGGCGGAGGGTCTATCCCCGCGCGTGCGGGGGAACCCCTTGCACTTAACCCATTGATATTACGAGTTTTCAAAGAACGTGGGAACGAGAACGTCCCTCAATTTCGTTTCAAAAGGAGAACGCCGTCAGCGTCGACAATCTCTTTTGGTGGCTCACCGAGGGTTTCGATGCGGAGGTGTCCGGAGGCATTGACATCACGCCAGACCATCACGATTGCCCCACGACCGAGGGACCACCACCAGGACTCGACAACATCCCATACTCGTTGACGTACACCTGCGGAAAGGTCCGGCGCGACATACACGCCCGGGGCGATTTCCAGCATGACGGACGTGAGGAAACCGCGGTAGCGGGCCTCGACATCCCGCGTGACAACCATGGTCATCGGCATGTTCGAGCCCTCATGTCTGTGAGTCGGTCACCTCGAACAGCGACTTGATCCGGTTGATCATTGCCGGGATGATGCCCTCCCTTGCCAGGGTCTCGCCGGTCATGCGGCGGGTGGTGCGTTCGATGTTTTCGAAGGGTCGGTCGCCGACCCGCTTGGCTGCGCGGAAGGCGCACGGGATGGTGACGCTGTCCCGGTACAGGTCGGCGATGTCGAGGACGAATGACTGTCCCGGGTCTTCGTGTATGAAACCGAGCTGCGGGATCGTGCCCGTCGAGGCCACGGCGATCGCGGCGGCGGCCTCTACCGCACTGGACGCATGGTTCAAGGCTTGGTTGGCCAGATCGGCCGCGTCGGGACGGGCGCGGTCGTAATGCCGACCCTTCCATTCGACTCCGATCTGCTTGGCGATGAGACGATAGGACTGTTTCATGCGCGCGCCTTCAATGCCGCGGAGCACGTCGAAATTCCGGTGCGGCAGTACTTCCCCCAACCGCCAGGCATACATACGCCGCGCGATGTCAAGCCGCTTCTTGTCGTCGGCCCAGACGCGAGCCTGAGTCCGGGCGAGGCCAGATCGGTCCGGGATCAGGGGCGGAGCAGTATACATCCTGACCCCGTCCTCGCCTATTGCGGCGAGGGCCGTGCGGGCATGCGCGAGCAGTCGCAAAGCGTCGTGGCTCACGGTGGAACCAGGACCGAGGAGGATCATCGATATACCCTGAAGGGGGATCGCGTAGTCTCCGGGTAACAGCGCGTCAGCTCGGGTTCCCTCGCCCTGCAGGAAAGCCAGCGTCCCGTCGCGCGCGGTCAAGGCGCCGCGGGCGAGATAGAGAAGTCCAGCACGGTCGCCGTGAGGAACTCTAGCGCTGTCAAGACCGAGCCGACCCTTGAGCATTATCGTCTCGGTACCGGCCTCGACGCCGGGCGGAGAAGAAGCATGCCGAATCCGTACGCCCGATGCCGCCCAACACCCTTCGCAAGCAGCACCTTGAATCGTTCGGGGTCCGTTACGGTCAACGCGCCGTGAAAGGTTGCGTCCGGGCCCTCGGGGCCGGCGTTGCCGCGTGAGACACGGAGGCGCTGGAACCGGACCAGTCTCGTCGCCTTCCTGTCGAGTTCAGCCGCCGGCTCCAGCCGTTCCGCAAGCCAGTCCATGTAGACCGCTTCTCTTGTCTGGCCATCCTGTTCCATCCCGTCCGGATTGTCGGGGTGCCGACGCAACGCTTCGACCTGAAATGCGTCGAGCTCCGCACCCTTGCGAAATGCCGTCTCGCCGTTGCCACCCGTGCTCTTGAGCCTTCGCACAGGCCTCACCCGCAGGTCGAACCCGAGCCGCCGGCCCTCCGCCCATGCACCGGGCATGGCTTTGCTCTCAAGCCGGTCGAGATTGAGCACGCCCAAGTGCTCGGGTAGGGCATGGACTCGGGCACCGTCGCGCAGGCGTTCCGCGTCGTTCTCGCAATAACCGTAGAGGCTCCCTACCGTTTGGCGAGGCGCCACCAACAGGCGGAACGGACGCAACGAACCCGGCCCGAACGTCTCGTCCAGTAGGTGATGCAGCACACGACCCTCATCGAAACCCGCGACGCTGCCGCGATGGCGGAGCCAGCCGCGCTCGCCAGCACAGCGAGCCAGTTGATTCATCGCTACGGGCACGCGGACAAGGAACATTGGATTCATGAATCTGCCCCCTTCACATGTCCCTCCACCACCGCGCGCGAGCCGGCGTGCAGCCCGGTCCGCCAGTTCCGTACATCCGGCAGATCCACGACACGCTCCACCGAGTCGCCGGTTTCAGGCCCTTCCCCCACCGGCCACAGCGCACGAAATGTCCCGGAACCTGAAAGCGCGCACAACGCCCCGTGGGCCGTGTCTCCATCGACCCATCCGTCCGTCAGCGTGCACGCAGGCAAGCACGATTTTCGTCCGATGAAGAGTGGACGGGCCGGGCGATCGAGAGCCGCGGCCAACTCATCCAACGTCGGATCGATCTCCGCGGGGTCAAACCGCAACACGACCCGCACCGCCTGGTCCGCCAGGTAGCGTCGCGTACGCCGATGCGGGGCGCCATAACTTGCGCCGTCGCGTCCCTCCGGCGTCCCGAAAGTCGTCCAGCCCTTATCGCCCTTACCGAGTTGGACGTTCTGGACGTCTATGACAATCCCGGACGCGATCGGCTCCCGTTCGCGCCGCGCAGCGAAAATCAGCCGATCCTGCAAAGCCTGATGCGCGGCGCGGTCGGACCAGTGCCACCCGAACGCGTTGGCCGCGAGGCCGGTCAGCATCGAGGCCGAGGGAAAATCGCGAGTCGGATTCTCCTGGTCGACGGCCACACCGCCGAAGGCCATCAACGGGGCCTCCAGACGAATGACCAGCCACTTGTGACTCATCCCAAGGCTCCCGGTAGCGTTTTCGCCCAGTTGGCAAGCGTCGCGAGGGAACCCCGCTGCGCCCGTGGCAGCTCGACGTCGACCAAGCTCATGACGTGTCTCTCTTCCGCGGTATCGTAGGCCTCGTCGAGCCGAGTCAGGTGAGCACCCAAGGCGGCCATCGCACCCTCGGCATCCGGTGTGCACCGACGGCGGTACGCCTCGGCCAGGGATCGCGGTTGGCGGTCGCCAGCTTCCAGCAGCATCAACGAAGCGCGCCCATACGGCGCCGTCGAACCGAGTTTGGCGCCGGGAGAAACCTCGGCGATGAGATAGACGAGATTGTGCAAGACCGCGCCGGCCAACTCGATGTCCCCGCCGAGATTCTCGATCAGCAACGGCAGGTCGACGACCACATACCCGTAGAACAGGCCCGAGGTGAGCTCGGTCTCCTGGATCGTATCCGCACCTGGGTCGTCCACTGACAGGTCGTCCACGGCGGTGAAGTAGTCGCTCTCGGCTTCCTCCTCGTGCACGGTGAAGGCATGGGCCACATGGACCGGCGCGGTGATGTTCGCGTCGGGGTCGGATGTTACCATCCGGCCGAACAAAGCCGACGTGATCCCGGCGGGGAGCTTGGCGTTGTCGCGCATGGCGCTGATGTTGGCCCGGAACTCCTTTTTCCAACTCGCCGCCGCCGTCTTGGCCGCGTCGGCATCACCGTTGGCTTCCCGGGCCAGACGTTCGGCCTCCTTGGCGAGCCATTCGATCTCCGGCGCGCCAAACAGCAGCGTCTGCCGGTTTGTCCTTGTTGTGCCCTTGTCGCCGTACACGGCCTGTTGAAACTCGGGCTCCAAGACCTTGACCACGTCTTCCGGGAAACGGGCTGATAGCGGGTCGATGACCCTGCGTGTCACCAACTCTCGTGAACGGAAGGCAGCCTCCGTCCCATCGATCCGGATCAGTGCGTGCGGATCATCGGTCTTAGCCCAGTGCCGCTTAAGGCACTGCGACGAAACACGAGTGCGCAGCACGCCCCCATAGGGCAGCCGCTTCGCCAGCCCGGAGTCGTCGCGGTTCAATAGAGCGCCGGTGTAGGGACTGAGGGTGTGGATCTGGAGAAAGCGGGGTGCGGTGGTCATTCCTTGGCTCCTTCTTGGTTGGTTTGGTGTTCGCGCTCGGCCCGGTCCAGCCGTCGGTAGTACGGTTCCGCAAGTCGTTGCGCGCTATACTTGGAATCCGGGTAGAGCAGTGTCCAGGCGATGTCCACGACATTGACGCCGCTGTTGGGTTGTCGCGTGCTGGTGATGGACCGCGCGAGACGCGTCAACGACACTTCCCGCTGTTTGTCTCGTGAGGTGATGAGTTGTCCGAGTCGGCGCTCGCTCACTCTGGGGCGCGGCGAAGCCGTTCCCGGCCAAGTGGGGTCGCCCCCGTCACACAACACCGCGCCTAAACGACGCTTGGGGTCGTGCAGATCCCAGCGTGACGACGGCTCACCCTTTGGCGTGAGGATGGCCATTATGCGGATGATGCCCATCCAAGCTTGCTGCTCCCGACCGATGGTGCCAGGATGCTGCGCCGCTAAACGCCAGAAACCGGGAGCGCCGATCCCCCCGTCCATGCGACGCAAGTCCGCCAACGGTCCTGGTTCAAGGCGCTGGAGCATGCGGGCCGCGGCAATGGCGGCGTGCCCCACGTCTTCAGAGTTCGGCATCAATCTCCTCCTGCTTTCCGGTCTGTTGAAGTTGCGGATCCAGCTTCCACACCCGTGATCGGAATGCCCGGCGGGCGCGTGTTTCGGCCCTCGGCCGCTGAATGGATGGGCAAGGAATGCTGGACATGGAGGTTTCCAGCTCCGCGTGGGCGGCATCCAACAGGGCGAGTCGGAACCCGCGTCCCGCCGTTTCCTGAGCGTCGGTGTCGCCCGAGTCCTCCGCCACGAGCCGCCACCAAAGGTGCGAGAAAAACAGCCTGTCGGCCACGCGATCAAACCGCTCTCTAGCGGATCTCGAACTCGCGTACTGGCCTTTACCCACCTGATCCCAATCACCACGTCCGGAAAGGAGGGCAATGGCATTGCGTAACGCCTCGTCGAAGGCCTTGATCTCGTCCAGTTGCAGCTTCGACAACTTCCCCGCGGCCGCCGATCGAAATAGCCGAACGGCACGATCCGGGACAGGAACAACGCGACTCTTGAAGCCCTCCGTCTTGCTGTTTCCGCGGGCCAAGGCCTCGGCGACGAGCACGCTGTCGGTAACGTCCTCGTTGGGTCCGAGTTGTGCCAGCAAAGGGACCTGCCATTCTCCTCCGAACAGGAGATCCGCCAACTTTCTGTAGTCGAAGTCGCCGCCGCCCAACGTCAGCGCCTTGTGTTCGTTGATGTGCACCGGAGCCCACGGATCACCGACGTACCCACGGTAGACCTTGGCGTCGACGCGAGCAGCCTTCGAGACGGCCCTGACAGCCGAGAGGCCTCGCTCTGACTGGACGAGACGGACTCGCCGGGCGACCTCGATGAACCATGGGTCCAAGGTGCGCAGGTCGAGTTGACTGCCCTCCAGCCAGTCCAGACACCAGAGAAGCGCAGGACCGCCTTCGGTGCCGAATTCGGAACCTTTGCCCTCGCGCCGTTCATGGAGAAGCCGCTGGACGTCGCGACACCACCATTTGCTTGGGTTAAGCCGGCAGTCTTCACCTCGCGCCGGTACAAGTCCCATCATCGGGCGGCTGGAAGACCCGCCATTCATCCGGGCGATGCCGTAGTTTCCAGCACCGTCGTAGCCCGCGGACGTCTGCAAAGAGACGAGCGCGAACAACCAGTCTTCCGCCTCCACGTCGCGCGCCACGGTTTGTTTGAGATCGTGGTTGCGTGCCGTGATGAGCAGGTCCAACGCGTCCGGTGTCGGCACGGGCGACCACTTCAGGCCAACGGGGGCCGGCGGTTGAAGGAAGGCGGGCTGGGCGTTGTCCTCTACGACCAGATGCCAAGGGCCATCGTCCGTGTGGTTTGGCGTCAGGGCGCGTAGCAGATTCGTCCATTCATCAGCGTCGCTGGGGAGAGCCTCCCGCCCGGCATTCCAAAGCGCCAAGGCGGCAAGCTGCACAAGAAACATGTGCCACGCGGGACGCTGGTGGGGCCTCAGGGCCGGGAACGCCGCTACCTCGCCTCGCGCCATCGCTGCCAGAAGCTCCGATAGTGCAAGACGTTGCGCTGTCGATATCGATATGATGCGGCTTGTCAAAAGGTTCATCTGCGTCTTCCGAGTTCCTTCCCGATATCGTGATGAAATAAAACAATAGGTTATTATCGATAAGTTGTATCAATATATGAAAACCAATCTCACGGCAAAACTGCCAGCCCTTTCCGCGAGTAAGCGAACTCGCGTTCCCCCACCAACAGCACAAGCCCACCGGGAACCGGGTTGACCTCAACCGTTTCCGCATCCGTTGACGAGATGCCCGCCGACCAGCGTGCTGGTAGCGTGATTTGCGAGATGCGGTTCGCGAAAGGGCTGATCGGACTGGGATCAAGCGTCAACACGACGCCGTCCTCGCCCAACCGGGTCATGATGCGCTCGTCACCCGGCGGAAAGGGACTGTCCTCGTACCGGTGTTCCCGGTCGAGCCAGCGCAAGCGGGCCAACGCGCGCTCAGCCGCCTCGACGCCTCCCAACGTCCGTTCGTAGGCGATCCATGCCTCCCCTTTTTCAAGGATCAGTGCCGCCGTTCGCTCCGGATGGGTGGCGGCTTCCACCAGCCGGCGATTCATCTCGGGGATATTCCAAAGCGGCTCGTGTTCGATCAGCCGCCTCGTAAGTTCCACCACCGGCAGGTCCCGGTAGATGCCCTGAAACTCCCCCTGAGCTTCCCAACCACCCAGACCGTTTTCGAAGTCGGGCGCCGTCAACCGATCAAGCCCATCCGCGGGCGTCAGGACGACGGTCTTGGCGTCCTCGAAACCCTCGGGACGCGGCAGTTGATGCCGATGCAACCGCCCGACACGTTGCAATAGAACGTCGACCGGGCATAGATCCGTGATCAGGTAGTCAGCGTCGATGTCGAGGGACTGTTCCAGCGTCTGAGTCCCGATGACGACGACACCCATCCGAGGACGTTGTGGGTTCGGCGCGAGTACCTCCTCGACCGCCCGATCCAGAAGCACTCGATCCTCCGCGGCAAAGCGGCCGTGGTGAAGCGCCGGGCCGTCGGCGGCCTGGAGCAGTCGTGCGGTGCCGCCAAGTTCCTGCACGGCCTCCCATGTCTCCACCGCCTTCGTTACCGTATTGCGAATGACCAGAACCCGCGCTCCCTGGTTCGCCGCTTTCAACGCCAACTCCGCGGCACGGTCCGGCGCCATGTCGTCCAACTCCAGGCGCACCTCCTTGGAGCATCGGATCCCCTCCGTCCACCTGGGCTCCGGTTTGCCGCCGGTCCACACGGCCGGATAGCTCGTGGCCACGGCGTCGGAAAAGCCTGGCTGGGTTTCGCCGGTCCAGCGCACCCGTGCGCGGGACCCTAGCGTGGCCGACATCAACATCGCGTAACCCCCGAGTGCCAGATGCGCATCCAGCAGTTGGGCCAGTACCCCGGTCATGTAGGCATCGGATGCGTGGACCTCGTCGATGACCAGCAGGCTCCGGCTGAGTGCACTGCCCCGCAGGTGGGCGTGCTTGATCTTCAGGCCCGCCAGCATGGCTTGGTCCACCGTACCCACCGCGACAGTCGCGGCGAGGAAGCGCGTCGCATGTTCTGCCGCCCACCGTGCCGGCACGCTTCCCGACCGGTCCTCCCAAAGGAATTGCCACCCCGGAAGACGGCGCCCCGTGGCCTCTCCCGCCGCGAGCAACCCCGGAACGGCAAGGATGGCCTCGGGACCGTGGTCCCCGAACACCCGCTTCATGGCCTTGTGGGCGCGGCCATGGAGCTGTCGCGCCGCTGCCCGCGTGGGAACGGCGAAGTAGAGCCCCTCGACGCGTCCCGCCGCGAAGAGCTGGGCAAAACGCCAGAGAGCGGCCTCGGTCTTCCCTGAGCCCGTTTCGGCCTCGAGGATCACCAGCCTTTCCTCATCACTCATCCCGCCCACAACGTCCTGCGCAGGATTCGGCTGCGCGTAACCCGTCAACTCCGTGAACGACAGCGAAGGACGGCGCGGGAGGCGCGCGACATCGAGCCCAAGCTCCGTGACGGCGCGGGCTGCCCGGTCGCGCGCCACCTCTTCGTAGTCCTGATCGAAAGTCCCGATGAACTCGAAGAACCGCTTGTCCGACCCAACCCAATCAGCTAACGCGGTCAAGCCCGCGAAGAAGTGGACAAACCTCGGGTGCTCGGGGAGGTTCCCGCCGTCCGTGAACGCCTCTCGGAACCAGCGACGCACGGCATCCGCCATGGTGGCCGCCTGCCCGCGCCAGTCGTAGTGCGGGAGCGTGGGCCAATCCGCGGCCGTGGCCTGCGAACCTTGCTCGATGGGTCGCCCGTGGTGCGACAGACTTGCGACGAGCAAAGGCTCGACGCCCGCACCCCACTGCGCGAGGGACTGGAGCACCTCCCGGAACGGATGATCCGGCAACTTCCAGGACAGTTCCAGGAAATGCAGGCTCTCCGGCACGTGGCCCCGCTCGGGCCAAGTCCATAGGCCCTCCCGCCAGCCCTTGGCCTGAAACGCGGGATGAAGCTTTCCAATATCGTGCACGAAGACGATGGCCCCCAGCCGGGCGACAGTCTGGCGCGACAACGTCATTTCCGCCGCCTTTTCGGCCCTGGCGCGGAACACCGGCAGATCGAGCAGCCGCTGGAAGACCGCGGCCACGTCCATCGAATGGTGTGCCAAGTGGTGCGTGAAACCGTCGCGGCCGTCCGTCTTGCCCCAGGCAGTTCGGTTCATCTCGTTATCACTCATTCCACTCTCGTATCATTCGTGGCCCCTCGTCCGCACTCGCAACTGTCCGACACGACCTCACGGACACTCCAACACCAGGGTATCCCGTCCTCCCTGCTGTACCTTCCTTCGCAGAACAGGAAGCACCTACCCGCAACCGATAGCAGGCAGGAGTGACATCCGGGGTCAAACCCGATCAAGAATCTTGCGGGCTTCGTCGCGGACCTTGTCACGGAAGGCGGCGGGGCCGACGACCTGCACGCCCCCGCCGAAGTGAAGCACCCAGCCCACCAGCTCGGGAGTATCGGCGACCCGGAGCGAAAGGACCAGGCGTCCGTCTTGGGTTTCGTGGACGTGCTGGCTGTGGTGCCAGATGCGGCCCTTCACCCATGCGGTCGTGGCCTTGTCGAACAGCAGCTCCAGCTCGATGGGCTTACCGCGCATCACTACGAGGGAGTCCTTGACGTAGGCGTCCAGGTCGAAGCCCAAGGGCATCTGGCACGGGCGGTTGGTGACGGCCAGGGAGCGGATGCGATCCACCGCGAACGTGCGCACGTCCCTTCGGAGGTGACAGTAGCCGATGAGGAAGAGCCCGCCGTCCGCATACCACAGGCGGTATGGATCGACGTCCCGGCGCCGTGTCTGGTTGCGCGAGGCGGTGTAGTAGCGGACCTGCACCGTGCGAGTACGCGAAATGGCCCGTGAGAGCTGGTCGATGGTGTGCCGGTGCTCGCGGTAGGTCTTGTGCGAGCCGAGCCCCACGGCGAACTGCCCTCGCAAGTTCTCGACATACGTCGCGCCTTCGGCGGGCAACGCCGCGGCGGCCTTGGTCAGTGCAGAATCGAGAGACGCCTTGATCTCCGTCCCGTCCAAGGGCTTCAGCAGGTCGCGGCTGAACACCAGCGCCATGAGCTCCGTCGGCGACAGCGCCAGTGGCAGGGTCTGGCGGTATCCGTCCATCAGACGCCACACGGTTTGACCGTTTCGGCGCTCGGTGATGAGGGGAATGTGGGCGGCCTCCAGGGCCTCCAGGTCGCGGCGAATGGTGCGAGGATGACGCGAGTAGTCCTCCGGCAGAGACTCCGCAAGCTCCGACAGAGTCGCGCCCCGGACGTCCTCCAGCCTCTTCAACAACAGCCACTGGCGCGTGACTTGGTCGTTGCGCGGCATGCTTGTATCCAGGGATCGAGGCTGGCCATACCAGCGGCGCGGCGTGAGAACCAGCGGGAACCAGCGCGCCGGCGCGTTCAGCTTCCGTTAAGGACGGCCAACCGGGCTACCGCCTTCTCGTGGTAGAGACGGTCGACCGCGTTTCTCGGGGGGGCTTGGACGGCGTGCTTGAGCTGGCGGAGCGCTTCCGCACGGTGGCGTCGCTCGTCCATCTTCAAGAGGGCGAACGCGTACTCGACGCGCGCCACCTTGTTGTGGGGCACGAGTTCGATGCTGCGCTGGTAGTGCTTGCGCGCTTTCTTCGCGGTGGCGCCGTAAAGGAGCCCAGCCATCGGCCCCGCGCCTTTGACGAGTTTCGCGTGCCATGTGGCCATGCTGAGATGCGCCCCGGCCTTGTCGGGGGCCAGCCGGAGCGCCTTGTCGATGGCGTTCCGCGCCTTCCGGGCGTATCCCCCCGCCACGGCCTTGACGAAACCGATGGCGCGGGCGTACCGGCCCATGGCATGGGCCAGTTGGATGTGCGCTTCCGGGTTGCGCGGGTCGAGCCGGATGGCGCTCTTGGCCAACCGGATCGCACGCTTGTAGAGCGGCTCCTTCACGCGCGTCTCGGAAGAGAGGTGACCGTGCATCACCAACGCCAGCGCCGCCAATGCGTAACCCTCGGAAGTCCGGAGCTTTTCGGCTAGTTCCGCGGCGGCGGCAAAGCGGCCGTCGGCATAGGCCGCGCGCGCCTGTTCCATCGATTGCGCCGAGGCCGCACACGCGAGCAGGAGCGCCCAAGCGAGGCTCAGGAAAACCGGCAAGACGATCTTGATCACGGGATGGACCTGGGAAGCCGGTCGGAGACTGTGGGGCTCGATTCTCATGCTTTGCTTCAATGATGAGAAGGCAACCGGCTAAATTATAGGGCAAATAAAAGAAGAGTGCAACGAAGAAATTTCATCGTTGCAGTCGCCCTTGGTGAGAAAGGAACGGCCGGCCCTGAACCGGCCGGACCGTGAGGAGCCGTCCAAGGAGGCTACGGAAGGAGGCGTGAAGGTGAGGAACGGTCTCGGGGGCGGGGTCGAGACTGCCGTCTTCACCGCGGTCGGCGCCAGTCTCGATCCCCGTCCTCCCGGCTCTTGAGGCTTACTGGAGGGTCTTGGTGCCCGGACCCGTGATACGCGAGACACGCGCCCGGGTCTTCTTGATCTCGAACATCAGGATGCGTTTCTGGAGCGGATCGAAACGGATTCGCAGCGTGCGGCCGCCGACGTCCACGTCCGCCACACCATCCTCGCCGTCATCGATCTTGTGCAGGGCCGAGAGCACCGACAACCCCACCAACGAGGCGTCTACCTCGACCCACTTCTTAGGAACTTCCCGGCCTCCGTCCACCGGCCTCAGATGTCGTCTTGTCTCGCGTGGCATTGCTTCCCCTTCTTGATCTTAGAAGTCGCGTCATTCGCGTCATGACTGCGCTTGACGGGAAGTTATCAATTGACTACTATGATGTCAAGCATTTTTTCAACTGAGAACTATATACATCATGCCGAGGAAAAAGACAAGACTCCCCAAGACCGACCTTGCCCGCCGCCTGACGCTCGCCATGGCGGAACGCGACCCCATGGAGGTAGCGCAGCGCGCGGGCATCTCCAAGACCGCGGTATACAACTACATGGCCGGCGACCGGGCGCCACAGTCCGCCATCCTGCACCGGTTGGCTTCGGTGTGCGGGGTGTCGCTGGAATGGCTGCTGGCCATTAGCGACCGTGTCCGGGACGTGTCCGGGCATGTGCCCGACGACCTTCCCATCGTGGGGCGGGCCGGGGCGGGCCGGGGCGAGTTCTCCGAGGACGGCTTCCCCGTGGGCGAGGGATGGCGCCGGGTATCGCGTCCCTACGACCTCAAGGACGCCAACGCCTTCGGTGTCGAGGTGCGCGGTCACTCAATGAGCCCTCGCTATGAAGACCGGGAAATCGTGGTATGCTCGCCCGACAAGGAGTGGCACTCCGGCGACTACTGCGTGGTCAAGACCGTGGGCGGTGAGTACCTGATCAAGCGAATCAAGCGGGAAAACGGCCACTTGGTGCTCATCAGCATCGCCCACGGCTACGATCCCATCATCATGCCGCTGTCGGAGATCGCCGGCATCTACCGCATCGTCTGGAAGAAGGAACGATAGGGGAATAGGGAGAACCCATGGCAGACTACACCGAGATCCTTTACGAGAAGCGCGGCGCCGCGGGGGTGATAACGCTCAACCGGCCCCAGGTGATGAACGCCATAAGCCCGACGGTGCAGGAAGAGATGTCGGCGGCGCTGGACGACGCCGTGGCCGACCCCAAGGTGCGCGCCATCATCATCACCGGCGCCGGGCGCGCGTTCTCCGCGGGCATGGACCAGGGCCCCAAGCCGGGCCGGCGGCGCGACCTGGAATGGCCCTACGGCGTCCCCACGGGCCAGTCCGCGTCGGACTGGATCGATTCCTGGCGCGGACGCGAGGGCAACCACTTCCTGCGCCTGTGGGAACTGGACAAGCCGGTCATCGGCGCCATCAACGGCTGGGCCATGGGCGCGGGCTCGTGGCTGGCGTTGTGCACCCACATCACCATCGCCTCCGAGCACGCCGTCTTCGCCCAGCCCGAGGTGCGCCACGGCTCCAACACGAGCTTCCTCTGGACCATGCTCGCCGGCGTCAAGAACTCGCTGCGCTACGGTCTCGTGGGCGACCACATCGACGCCCAGGAGGCCCTGCGCATCGGCCTCGTCATCAAGGTAGTGCCGCACGAGCGGCTGCTGGACGAATGCCTGGAGCTGGCGGAGCGCATCGCCCTGGTGCCGCCCGAGACGGTGAAGATCAACCTCGCCATCGCCACCCTGGGCATGGAGATGATGGGGCTGCGCGACGCCCTCATGCTCGACTCGCAGCTTTCGGCCCCGGCCCACGTGATGCTGCGCGAGGAGCACCGGCGCCCGCTGAACGAGGCGCGCGAAAAGAACATCCGCGAATACCTGCAACTGCGCGACGGCCCGTTCCAGCCCGAGCCCTTCGGCCCGCGGTCGAAGCCCAGGCAGTAGGACCACCCCTGCAAGGAGACCCCCATGTCCGCGTACCAGAACCTTCTCTATGAAAAGCAGCGCAGCGGCGCGCTCATCACCTTCAACCGCCCGGACCGGCGCAACGCCCTGAGCGAGGAGCTCCTGGCGGAACTCGACGCCGCCCTGGCCGAGGCCAAGGACGACCCCGAGGTGCGCGGCGTGATCCTCACCGGCGCGGGCGGCTGCTTCTCCACCGGCGAGGACATGTCCGAGGACGGCGCCCCGGAAACCGTGTGGCCCCAAGCCCTGCCCGAAGGCGTGCCGCTCTACAAGGAGTTCGACAAGGTCCGGGACAAGGACCGCGAGGAAATCCTGCGCCGGCGCCTGTACCGCTGGGAGTATCCCAAGCCCATCATCGGCGCCGTCAACGGCTGGTGCCTGGGCACCGCTTCGTGGCTCGCCCTCACCTGCCACCTGACCGTGGCCGCGGACGACGCGGTCTTCGGCCAGCCGCAGGTGCGGCAAGCCGCCGGCACCGACTTCATCTGGGTTTTGCTCGCCGGCCCCAAGAACGCCCTGCGCTACGCCCTCACCGGCGACCACGTCGACGCCGCCGAGGCCCTGCGCATCGGCCTGGTGAACAAGGTCGTGCCGCGGGACGAACTGCTGGAGGAATGCTCCCGCATGGTCGAGCGCGTGGCCCTGGTGCCGCCCGAAACCGTCAAGATCAACCTCGCCATCGCCACCCAGGGCCTCGAAATGATGGGCCTCCACAAGGCCTGGCTCCTCAACTCCGAACTGAGCGCCATGGCCCGCCTCTCCAAGCGCGAGGAGTTCAACAAGCGCCTGGAAGACGCCCGCAAGCAAGGCGGCCTGCGCGCCTTCTTCGAAGCCCGCGACCAACCGTTCCGCCCGGAGCCGTTCGGGCCGTTCGCCAAGGGACAGTAACATCCCGGACTTGATCCGGGAGCGATCCAGGAGGGTTTGGGCGCGGTTACTTGACCGCCTCCGCCTCCTCCAACGCGCCAATCTCCTCTTTGCTCAGGCCCAGCACCTCGCCCAGCACATAAGCGTTGTGGGCGCCGATCCAGGGGGCGGGGAGGGCGGCGCTGGCCTTGGAGCGGGAGGGGATGCCGGGGAGGCCGTGGTGGGCGACGCGGCCCCAGGGGGGTTCGTCGATCTCGACGATGTGGCCGCGCTCGCGCAGGTGGAGGTCGTAGTAGAGGTCTTCGCCGGACATGGGGTTGCCGGCGGCGACGCCGGCCTGCTGGAGGCGGCGGAAGGCTTGGCGGGCGGTCTGGGTGCGGGTCCATCCCGTCAGCTTCTCGTCCAGCTCGTCGCGGTGATGGCGCCGGCCTTCCTTGGTGGCGAAGCGCGCGTCCTCGGCCCATGAGCCGGCGCCGATGACCTCGACCATGGCCTGCCACTCCTCGTCGGTCTCGCAGGCGATGATGATCCAGTCGTCATTGCCGGCGCAGGGGTAGCAGCCGTAGGGGGCGTAGGGGTCGCCCAGGATTTCGCGGTAGCCCAGCGTGTCCCACTCGTTGCCATTGACCGTGTAGTCCAGGATGGCGGGGCCGAGCATGGCGCCCTGGGCCTCGAGCATGGAGGCCTCGATGAACTGCCCTTCGCCGGTGCGTTCCTGGTGCTCCACCGCCGCGATCACGCCCAGGGTCATGGTGATGGCGCCGACGCGGTCGGGCCAAGCGATCTTGCAGCGCGCGCGCATGGGCGACTCCGGATAGCCCCACAGGCGCATGAGCCCGGTGTAGGCCAGGAGCTGCCAGCCCCATGCCACCCATGACTTGAGCGGCCCTTCCCTGCCCCAGCCGGGCATGGACACCTGGATGATGCCGGGGTTTATCTGCCGCAACGACTCGTAGTCAAAGCCGAGCCGCTCCATGACTCCCACGCTGAAGTTCTCCACCACGACCTGGGAGCGTTCCACGAGACGGCGGAACAGCTCCTTGCCCTGGTCGTGCCGCAGGTTCAGGGTGACGCCCAGCTTGGCCCGGTTCATGTCGGCGTGGACGGCGGTGAGCCGGCCCCTGGCCGCCACGGTGTTGGATTCGACCTTGAGGACCTCCGCGCCGTAGTAGCCGAGGATCTCGGTGCCCAGGGGGCCGGCGAACTGCTGCGTGAGGTCGGCCATGCGGAGCCCGGACAGCATGGGGTCGGAGGGTTCCGCCGGCCAAGCCGCCTCGGGCTTGCGCCCTTCGACTTCGCTCGGCTGCGCCTCGCTACGCTCAGGACGAACGGGTTCTCTGTCCTGAGCCTTGCCGAAGGGCTCAGCGCGAACGGCTTCTCTGTCCTGGGCTTGGTCGGAGAGCTCAGCGCGAACGGCGTCGGATTCCCTGCCCTGCTCCAGCTCGGCCAGAACCTCCTCTCGATGCTGGTCCAGCAGCGGCGCCGGGCGGCGCACCCGCATGGGCGTCCCGGAAAGGCGCATGGGGAAGCCCGGCGCCCGGTAGCGCCCGATGACCGGGTGCTCGATCTCCTGGAGCCAGTGGCGCGCGGCCAGTTGTTCACCTTCCACGAACTGGCCCACGGTGTTGAGCGGCGCGGCCGAGAGATGCCGCCCCTGGGCCTCGGTCACGAACTCGTCCGCGGTGAAGCCGCTGATGAACTCGGCCACCACGGCGGAGGCCTCGTCGCTGCGGGCGTCGCGGTAGGCCGTGTCCTCCCATTGCGGCTCCGACAGGATGGTGCCGGGCATCCAGTTCTGGGTCAGCTCGCGCCACATGTGCGGCAGGTTGGCGGTGAAGTGGACGTAGCGCCCGTCCTTGCAGCGGTAGATGTTCGTCACGGCGCCGCCGTAGGTCTTGGCGCCGGGACGGCGCCCCATGCGGTTCTCCAGGGTGTAGCGCGCGATGGAGCTGCTGTTGGTGAAGCTCAACGCCTCCTGGAGCGAGACGTCCAGGCGCTGGCCCACGCCGCAACGCCGGCGGTGGCGCACCCCGGCCAGCGCCAGGGTCGCGGCCACGCAGCCGGCCACCTGGTAGGCCGAATGGGAGGGCGCGGTGCACGGGCCGCGCTGATCGTCGCCCTGGCTGTAGAGGAACCCTCCGGCGCCGTTGGTGATGGCGTCGCTGCTCTTGTAGTGGCGGTACCGGCCGGTGCGGCCGAAGGGCGTCAGGGACACGGTCACCAGCCCCGGGTGGTTCGCCTCGAGCCACGCGTCGGTGAATCCCCATTCCTCTAGGCGCCCGACCGGCGTGGCCTCGATAAACACGTCCGCCGAGAGCAGCAACTTCGTGAAAGTGTCCCGGTCGCCGGCGGCGGAGATATCCAGCACCAGGCTGCGCTTGTTGGTGTTGGCGTGGAGGAAGGTGAGGCTCCGCTCGACGCCTGCGACGCCGCCGGCGAAGGGCGGAAGCCTCCGTTCGGGGGCGCCCTCCGGCGGCTCCACCTTGATGACGTCGGCCCCCAGGTCTCCCAGGAGCCGGCCGGCGTAAGCCGCGGGCACGTCGCCAAGCTCCACCACTCGCAGGTGCGCCAGGGCGGCAGGCGCCTGGTGTTCGATTTCGTGCTCAGCCATGGGCGTGGAATGATCTCCAGACACGGGGAATGACCCTGGAGCGCCGAAACGTCATTCCCGCGAACCAGGCTGTGTCAAAACGTCGCCGGTCAAGAATTGGCGCCAACCCCCGATTCGTCATTCCCGCGGAAGCGGGAATCCAGGGGCGGTGGTGGGGCACTGCAGCGGCGTTTCCCTGCCTCGCCACCCCTGGATTCCCGCCCCCGATCGGGGTCGAGGGCAAGCTTTCGCGGGAATGACGCATCGAGGGGGAATGACGATTCGGCGAACCCGGCGTCTACACCTGCGGTTCGAGGATCTCCAGTCCGTCGAGGCGGTCGATGAGGTACAGGAGGCCGTTCTCGTCCTGGAAGACGTCGTTGCTCTGGACCGTGTTCTGCCCCTTGCCCGGCTCGGGCACGTAGTAGCCCACCTCCTTGGGCTGATAGGGATTGGACACGTCCACCGCGCGCAGGCCGCCGCTGAACCAGGTGACGTAGAGCACATTGCCGTACACCTGCTCGTTGGGCTGGTGTGCGCCGTAGCGGTCGGTGGGCTCGTCGTCGCGGTCGGGCATGAAGGTCGAGATGGGCACGGGATGCGCCTCGTCGGAGATGTCCACCACCCACATGAAGGCGTAGGGCAGCGGCGCCGCCTTCTGCGCCTCCTCGTCGGTGACCACCAGGATGTCGCGGCCCATGAGCTTCTCGGGCATGGGCAGGGTCGTGTGGGTGGGCGACGGGTACGGCGGGCTCCAGTCGAGACGGCTTATGAACTTGGGCTGGCTCATGTCGGAGATGTCCAGGATCACGAAGCCGCCGTGCCAGTAGCTCACGTAGAGGCGGTCGTCCCGGCGGATGGGATGGTGGCAGCGATGCATGGTGCCGGGCCACGTGGGCTCCTCGCCCCCGGCGACCCATTGCCCCGGCATCCACCAGCGGCCCACCTCCTGGGGATTGGCGGGGTCGGCCAGGTCCAGGATCATGCAGATGTTGCCCACGTACCCTTCCATGACCGGAGAGAAATAGGCGTAGCGGCCGTCGAAGGTGAAGCGGTGAACGCCCTTGGCGGCGGCCTTGAAAAACGACACCTCGCGCGGGTTGGCCGGGTCCGACACGTCGAACACCTTGAGGCCGCCCTGGGCGTCCTGGTTGTTCTCATAGCGCTCGTGGTTGACAATCATCACGCCGTTGCTGACCGCGGCCTTGTGCGAATGAATTCCCGGCGGCACGTCAAGCTGCGCCACCAGCTTGGGATTCTTGGGGTCGCGGACGTCGATGACGGAAGTCCCGTGGGGCGGGTCCATATGGCCCACGTACGCGAAACCCTTGTCCACCTCGACCTTGCCGCCGCCCGGCAGGTCCAAGCGCCCCACCAGCTTGATCCCGCTGGCCGTTCCGAAACCGTTGCCTGTCGCCATGTCGTCGTCTCCTTTCGCGCCCGCGTGTGCCGGGTCATGGCCTACATGCCCTATTCGCGGGTTAATGGCAATGGCGCCTGAATGTTGTCATTGGGTCGTGGGTGCCATGGCTAAAATGAAACGAGCCGCGGGGCACTCAGGCCCCGCGGCTCGCGGGTTTCGGCAAGGGGCGCGCGACCCTTGTGAGTATGTCGTGTCGGTTCGACGGTGCGGCGATCGGCTAGCCCCGACCGAAGTCGCGGCGCTGGGGCCGGGCCTCGTTCACCGTGATGGTGCGTCCGCCGAGCTCGGTCTCGTTGAGTGCGTTGACCGCGGCCTCCGCCTCGTCGGGCGTTCCCATTTCCACGAAACCGAAGCCGCGTGAGCGGCCCGTGAATTTGTCAATGATCACCTGTGCGGACTCAACAGCGCCGTGTACCGAAAAAACTTCCTCAAGTTGCATGTCCGTCGTCGAGTACGGCAACCCGCCGACATAGAGTCTCCTGCCTTCCATATGTTCTCCTCCCGGTCAATTCGGCCATGCACCCTGGGCTCTGACCTCGAAGGAGTCGAACAGGCAAGATGTTGTTCTGAACCACGATCTCGGTCGGTCGCAAGGTGAGACTTACGATGGTCGCCCCCTGTGGGACGTAATTATCGTAACCCTTCGGTCCGAGGCCGTCAAGCCGTCAGATCTTGTAGAACCTGCGCGCGTTGTCCCCTAGAATTGCCTCCTTCTGCGCGTCCGTGAGCTCTTCCCGTTCGAGGATCTCGTCGATTTCTTCCATGCAGTTGTCCATGGTGATTTCGTGCGGGAAGTCGGAGCAGAACATGAAGGGTTCGTGTCCCACGCGATTGACGCAGTACGACAGTACGTCCTCGTTGCCCTCGCATCCGACGAAGACCCGGTCGCTGCGGAAGTACTCGATCGGGTCCCTCTTGAGCTGCAGCCCGCCGTACTCCGCCTCGCGGTTCAGCCGGTCGAGCACCAGCGGGATCCACGCGGTGCCTCCCTCCAGAAAGCCCACGCGCAGGTCGGGGAAGCGGTCGAAAATGCCTTCCGACATCATCCCCGTCATGTGGATCGCCAGCGGGAACGGCATGCCCAGCGCGCGCGTGGCCGGGAAGACCTTGAACGAGTTGAAGCCCAGATCACCGTAGCAACCGCCGTGGACCGCGAGAGCGCAGTCGAGCTTCTCCGCTTCCTCGTAGAGCGGCCAGAACTGATCCGAGCCGTAGTGCCGGTCGAGGCCGTTGGACGGGAGCATGGCGCACACCATTCCCAAGTCCTTGACCGCCCGGCGCAGCTCTTCCACCGCCGCCGGCACGTCCTGCACCGGGATGAGCGCCACCCCCTTGAAGCGGTCGCTGGCCTTCAGGTACTTCTCCGACAGCCAGTCGTTGTAGGCGCGCGCATACGCCGACGCCCACTCGGGAAAGTGCACCTGGCCGTAGGAAAGACCCGCCGTGGGATACAGCACCGAAGCCTCGATCCCGGTCTTCTTCAGAAACTCCATCCAGCGCTCGGGGCCGACGGAAGCGTCGAAGATCCCCTCCGGCTCGATGTGCCGGCTCCGCGGCGTGTGGAACTTGTCGAGGCTCGGCAGCATCTGGCGGAAGCTCAGACTTCCCCGACCCAGGTACTCGTGATTGATGTACTCGTTGAGCTCGTTCTCACGCTCCATGATGTGCCCGTCGGCATCGATGTATGCACCCATTGGCTTTCCCCCTTCCGTATGACCCGAATGACTCCGTCGTAACGCACCGGGCCAGATTATTCGTTCGTCATTTCTCTTGTCAACGGGTAACGAACCTCGTTGACGCCCCTTGCCGGGACACGTAGACTGCCGGCTTCATGTTGGGGTTCGGCTCGCTGCTCGGTTTGTCGCTCCTCGGCGGGGCGCTCATCGCTACTCCCTTCCTCTGGCCGGTCCTCTTTCCACTGACCTGGTTGGCCCCTGTCCCTTTGCTTGCGGCGATCGAAGGCGCCCGCGACTGGCGGCAGGCGCTGTGGGCCGGAGCGCTCGCGGGAGCGGCGACCATCGCCCTGGGCTTCCACTGGATCGTCTATACCGTGCACGTGTTCGGCGGCGTGAACTACGCCGTGGCCACCGCGGCGTTCGCCCTCTTCGTCGCCTACGGGGCCATCCCGTTCGTCGCGTTCGCGGCCCTGGTGCGCGCGTGCGGACTGGGGCCGCTGGCGCTCTTGCCGGCGGCGTTCTGGGTCGCGGTCGAGTTCTGGTACCCTAACCTTTTCCCTTGGTATCTCGCCACCAGCCAGAACCCGTTCACGCTCCTGGTGCAATCGGCGGACCTGACCGGGCACTATGGCGTCACCTTCCTGTTGCTGTGGTGCGGCACGGCGCTCTACCGCTGGCTGCGCGCCCGCCGCGGGGCCGGGAGCGCGCGGGGGGCGGCATGGTCCGCGGCCGCCGCCGCCGCCACGCTGGCCGCGGCCCTGGCTTACGGACAGGTGCGGCTGGCCCAGGTCGACGGTGCGTCGAAGGAAGCCGGGACCCTCGACGTCGCGGTCGTGCAAGGCAACATCTCCATCGAGCGGAAGGGCAAGAACGCCTTCCTCAAGACCAACCAGGATACGTACAAGGCTCTGTCCCTGCAGAACGCGGACGCCGACGTGGTCATCTGGCCCGAGTCCGCCATGGAAACGTGGCTGCGCGAGAACGGGCGGCGCATCCCCCGCGAGCTGCTGCCCGAGCGCCATCCGCACATGATCGTCGGCGCCATCAGCTACCGGCGTCAGCCGGGCAACCGTTTCAGCCGTTACAACAGCGCGGTGGCGGTGAACCCCGCGGGCGCGGTGTCGGGCCGCTATCACAAGCAGGTGCTGCTCGCCTTCGGCGAGTACGTGCCGCTGGCGTGGCTCATCGGCTGGGTCCCCGGAGTGCAGGCCATCGGCGAAGGCTTCACCGCGGGCGCCATCGAGACCGCTTTCACCCTGCCCAAGGGAGCCCGGGCGGCGCCCCTCATCTGTTACGAAGACCTGATGCCCGCGCTCTCCCGCCGCTTCGTGAGGGACCAGGGCGCCAACCTGCTGGTCAACCTGACCAACGACGCCTGGTACGGGGACACCGTGGCGCCGTGGCAGCACGCGTGGCTGGCGCAATGGCGCTCCATCGAGACGCGCCGGGCCATGGTGCGCGCCACCAACACCGGCCTCACCGCGGTCATCGATCCGGCCGGGCGCATGTCCGAGCCGCTACCCGTGTTCACCGAAGGGGTGCTGCGCGCCACCGTACCGTTGCTGGAGATGGAGACCCTCTACGTGCGCTACGGCGATTGGTTCCCGTGGCTGATGACGGTGGTGACCGCGGGCGCGGCGGCGGCCGCGGGGATCGCCCGGAGACCGGGCCTGCGCCGGGGAACCCGCGCACGGCGGCGGCGCAAGCCCGGCCGGAATACGTAGGACGGTCAGGGCAGACGGAACTCGCCGAGCGCCCGCACCATGCCGTCCACGGTGTCGGCGACGAGCAGCTTGTCACGGTGCTTCTGCTTGAGGAAACCCTGGTCCACCGCATGGTCGAGGAACCCGATAAGGTGGGCGTAGTAGCCGCTCACGTCGAGCAGGCCGCAGGGCTTGGAGTGAAACCCGAGCTGCAGCCAGGTGATCATCTCGGCGATCTCCTCGAGCGTGCCGTAGCCTCCCGGCAGCGCGATGAACCCGTCCGAAAGCCTCTCCATCAAGGCCTTGCGCTGGTGCATGGAGTCCACCACCCTGAGGTCGGTGAGGTTCGAGTGGACGAGCTCCTTCATCATCAGCGCCTCGGGGATGATGCCGATGACCTCGCCGCCCTCCTCCAGGGCCGCGTCGGCCACGCATCCCATGAGCCCGATGGAGGCACCGCCGTAGACCACGCCGATGCCGCGGCGCGCCAGCTCGCGGCCCAGTGAGGCGGCCGTGTGCGCGTACTCCTCCAGCACGCCGGCGCTGGAGCCCGAAAAGACACAGATTCGATTCATTCAAACTCCCGGTTCATGCCGCCCTGCCCGCCCGCGGCTCGTTGTTCGTGGCCAGTCCTGTGCATCTTGGTACACTAGTGTCCTGCCTCACAAATAGCTTGATGAAACCGCGGGTCCTTTTCGCCGTCGGCTGCGTTACGTCACCCCGGGCCTTGACCCGGGGTCTTCCTCGCGTGGTGCCCGCCACTG
>Ga0209754_1000242_pt1 | contig 82688 bp, 63 predicted proteins | sample MesohylBB_FD_187295 | JGI IMG/M metagenome (GOLD analysis project Ga0209754, IMG submission 187295) | Host-associated microbial community of the marine sponge Aplysina aerophoba from Gulf of Piran - sponge mesohyl, lysed by bead beating... | ecosystem: Host-associated > Porifera > Sponge >...
CATCTACGTTCTTCATCAGGTGGTCCCTCTCTTGGAGTTGTTACGAAGCTCTCCAGACGATGCCCCAACGGCACCGCCCGGAGAGGGACCACCACCCCTCTACTTCAACAACTCCCGGGACAACCTCCCGTCGACCCCACACCCTGTGTCACCACCAACTCAGGTTGGTGGTCGCCGGCCTCGGAGGTCACCCGCGTCGCGGTGAACGTCACATTACGCTGATTTGTGCCTAAATTCGGCAACGCCGGCGACACCGTCACATACAACGCGGCCTTCTGCCCCTCAACCACCGTCGTCGCCCCCGACAACGTCACCGACGCCGCCCTCGGCGTACCCGAACCGAACACCCAGCCGCTCAGTCCGGTGGAGCTCTTCGCGCGCACCCGCACCCGATACGGCGTGCCGTTCGACAGACTCGAGATCGTCTGCGACGCCGTCGTGCCCGTACGCGTCACCGCCACCCAGCCCGCCGACGCCGCTCCCGTCGTCACCGCCGCACCATCAGCCACCGAACCGGCAGCCGCCGAGGTGTAATGCACGTCATAGCCGGTCACCCCAGTCGAAGTCGACGCCGTCCACGACAACGACAACGCCGCGTTCCCCTCCGACACCGAAAGACCAGTCGGGGCGTTGAGCGGCACCTGAGGAGTGACTGTCACCCAAGCCGAGGGGTCGCTAGCTTGATGAACATCCGTAGTGCCAGACCGACTCTGTGCAGTTACCCGAAGCCGATACGCCTGACCGTTAGTCAAACCACTCGCAACATAAGAGTTGGTAAAGGCAGCCCTGTTGACCGTGGTGCCGCTGGGAGACGTACCAAACGTAACCACATACCTGTTGGCGTTAGCGACAGCATCCCAAGTCAATGTCACCTGCCCGTTGCCGGCAGTCGCCTGTACGTTCGTCGGCGTCGCCAACTTGTGGGTCGCCCCAACAGGCACAGCATCGATGACCAACAACGAACCCGCCAACGCCACCAGCGGCACGGCACGAAACCAACGGCCGCGGCCGCGCCGCAGATCAGCCCATCGCGGCGAACCGCGGAACCACCGACCCGGCCTCACGCCGAGCCCCCACAACAACCTGCGACAACACGAACTCCGGGGGGGGGGTCACAGCCGCTCCCGAACCGTGGCGCACCACACCTCCGTCGTTGCTGCTGGCACCGTGTCGCATTGGGCTTCCTCTCGAACCGACCGCCGTCCACCTTATGGCACGCGGTGCCGCCACACCCAACCCGCTGATTCAGTCTGACTGTGAGCGACAGGTCCTGAGCCTTGTCCGAGCAGCATCGGGCACGGTCGGCGGCCTCAGTCGGAGAGGCCTCGGTGCGGGCATTGACCGCGTCGGCCGTGCGTGCTGTTGATCGGCCGGCTGACAGGCGGTATGCACGCCGGGGCTGGCATCACGTCGACTGCATCGCATTCCGTAGCGGCTGCGCGAGTTTGTGAGTTGTGTGTTTGTGCGACACAAACGCACAACTCTGCTAGCCTGGTGCCCGTGAGCAGTCCGTTCACGCCCGATTTCGGCACGTCGCCGGCGTTTCTCGCTGGCAGGACGGCGCTGGTGGAGGCGTGGAAGGCCGCACTGCGAAACCCGAGGGACAGGCTGCGCATGGCTCTGTTGCTGAGCCCGCGGGGAACCGGCAAGACCGTGATGCTCAACGAGATCGAGGACCTCGCCACCGGGCTGGGAATGCTGGTCGTCGCGGTCGACACGAGCACTGCCGGAGTTGGCGAACGCATCGCAGAGCAGATCGAGACGGCCCGAGAGATCGGCGCAGGTGCGGCAGACGTGCTGCGGCAACCGCAGACAGAAACGACCAAGTCAGCCCGGCTCAGTCTCGGATTCGCCTCGCTCGGATGGTCTGCTGCGACGCCTGTCGAGCCGCAATGGAGCCTGCGCAGAATGCTCACGCATCTCGCCTCAGCCTCGTCGGCGCACAACAGCGCCATGCTGCTCAGCGTGGACGAACTGCACGCAGCCGACCGCGACGAGGCACGGAGGCTCGCCGCAGACGTCCAGCATGTCGCCAAACGCGAGAACCTGCCGCTTTGCTTCGCTGGTGCAGCGCTGCCGTTCTTCCGCGGTGCGATGCGCTCCGACCGCAAGCTCTCCTTCTTCAACAGATGCGCCAAGCCGACTCTGGCGAGCATCAGCCGCGCAGACGCAGCCGGCTTCTACAGGCACATGATCGCCGCGGCGAACGGGACCGTCACCGACGAGGCCGTCGACGCAATGGCAACCGCGTGCGGCGGCAACGCCTACAAGATGCAGCACATCGGCCACAGCGCATGGCTCGCCGCGGGCGCCCCCCGACGCGAGATCGGCGCGGATGCCGCCCGCGATGCCATCGACGCCGCGAACCGGATCGTGTACGAGGACGTGTTCAGGCCCCTCTGGGAAGACCTGACGCCCCCGGAGCGGCGATGCCTGGAGCTGCTCGCCGGCAGTGCAGATCCGCTGCACGTCGCTGAACTCGCGGCCATCGAAGCCGACCCAGACGGCTTGACTGCCGTGCTGGACAGCCTCGTCGACTCCGGCTGCGTCACCTATGACCATTCCTCAGGCGCTGTCACCCTCGGGCATCTCGGAGATCGCGAATCGATCGCCGAGGCAGCCTCAGTGAGCCGCCATCTGCAAAACGCCGACATCGCAGCACGGCCGCTGAGTTCCCACCCGGTGTGCGGCCGGCCGATGCAACGCGTGACCGGCCGCTGCGTGCTGCCGCTCGGGCACGCAGGACGCTGCCGCTCCAAGCGTTAGCGCTGCACCACGATGTGAACACGGCCTCAGACCCGATTGCGCCGCCATCTCAGATGCTGACCCGACATCACGCCCTCCAGTTCGAATGAGCCGACCGCGGATGCGCACACCGACCGAGTCATCAGCGCAGGACAAGACGAATCGCGACGGATTCGCATCGATGGCGATTCTCGCGTTGACCATCGTGTTCATCGTCTCGATCATCGTGTTCGCGATTGCCTAGATGGTCATCTAGTGCTGCGTCTTTGACCGGGGTGCGAATGACGGCGCGGGTACGGGAGCATTAGGTTCGTCGCCTATGGCTCACGGGGAGGTTCCTCAGCCGCACGATGCTCTGCACGTGGCGGCGGCGGATGGCGTGACGCTGAGTGTGCGCAGACACGGCAGCCCGGTCAGCCCATGCCGGGTGCTGATGAGTCATGGGATCGGGTTGGCAGCAAATGCGTACTTCCCTTTCTGGTCGCAGTTCACCGAGCGGTTCGATGTCGTTGTGTACGACATGCGCTGTCACGGGCACAGCGACGTCGGCCCGCTGGACACCCTCAACGTGCCCACGCTTGTCGACGACAGTCGGCTGGTGCTCAAGGCTGTCCAGCGAGCCTGGGGCACGAAGCCCACTGTGGGCGTTCTGCACTCGCTCGGCGCCGTTGTCGGCCTGCTGCACGCAGTGCAGGAAGCCGACTTCGCCGGATTGGTGCTGTTCGATCCGCCTGTGTGGCCGACTGACGGGATGCCGGGCGATATGGAGGCGCGGGTGCAGCGAACAGCGAAGATGGCGCGTCGGCGCCGTGACAGGTTCGAACATCCCGGCCAGCTCGCGGAGGCGTTGGCAGGGGCCCCTCCGTTCCGGCTGGTTCCGCGGTCGACTCTCGAACTGATTGCCTGCTCGACGTTGGTTGAGGAGGGTGACGAATGGCGTCTGCGCTGCCCGCCTGCGCACGAGGCTCGTCTCGCCGAATGGACGTTTGGGTTCACGATGCAGCTGCCCGACGTCATCGGCTCACTTCCGATCCCGGTCAAAGTGATCGGTGCCGACCCGACCGTTCCGTTCTCATTCCTGCCGACGATCGACATGAGCGACCTGATCACCATCGGCTATGACTTCGTTCCCGATCACTCGCACTTCCTGCAGTTCGAGAACCCGACGCTGACCTCGTCTTTGGTGGCGGACTTCTTGGAGTCTCTGGAACTGGCCTGACTCGGTTGTAGGTCCCGGCGTTGTCTCTGACCTGGCGCTGTTGACGTCGGCCCGGTCATTCGAGCACCTCGGCGGCAGCCAGATCGGCGATCTGATCGGCGTTGTAGCCGAGGAATTCGCTCAGCACCTCATAGTTGTCCTCGCCGAGGCAGGGACCGCCGCGCCGCACAGCCGCCGGCGTCGCTGACATGCGTGTCCGGCAGTTGTGTGTCCACATCGTCCCGCGGTAGCTGTGAGGGACTTCGAGGTGGTGTTGACGAGCGATGAGTTGTGGGTCGTCGCAGCAGCCCTGGGCGTCGTGGACGGGATAGGCGTCTATACCGCGCTGCTGAAGTTCCTCGGCCGCCTGCTCGTTGCTTCGTGTCGAGGTCCATGCAGCGATTGCGGATTCGATCTCCGGCGCGCGTTCCCGGCGTGCGGCTTGGTTCCAGCTTGCGCTGGCGCTGTCGACGAGGCCGATGACGTCTGCGAGTGAGGGCCACATGTCGTCTGTGCACGCGATCGCGACCCACCGGTCGTCGCCGTCGCTGGGGAACACACCGTGGGGGCTCATGTGGGGGTCTTCATTGCCGCAGCGGTGAAGATCGCGGCCGTTGATCGATGCGTCAAGGATTGCGGGCGCGAGGAAGTGCAGAGCTGCTTCGGTCTGTGACAGGTCGATGTAGCAGCCGGCACCTGTCCGATCGCGACGTTCGACCGCCGCCATCAGAGCCACCACCGCGATTCGCGGCGCCAGGAAGTCGGTGTAGGGGCCGAATGGTCCGGCCGGGTTGCGGTCCTGCCAGCCGGTGATCTCATAGAAGCCGGCAATGGCCGCCGCCATGAAGCCGAAGCCGGCCAGACGTGAATGCGGGCCGGTCTGGCCGAGGAGTGAGCTTGACAGCATGATCAGCTTCGGGTTGATGGCCCTCAGTTCGTCATACCCGAAGCCCATGCGGGCAGCGGTGCCAGGCGCCCACGATTCGGTCACGATGTCAGCCCATCGAACGAGGTCCTCGACGACCCCGCGAGACTCCGGCTTGCTCAAATCCAAGCTGAGGCTGCGCTTGCCCGCGTTGTACACGCCGTAGACGACGCTGTTGTCGGGGTGCGCTTCCTCGTCCACGAATGGGCTCACGGTGCGTGCGGTATCGGGTCGATCCGATGTCTCCACCTTCACGACGGTCGCGCCGTAGTCGGCGAGGACCCGAACTGCCGTCGGCGCGGCAATGACCCACGAGAACTCCAGGACCTTCAGGCCTGAGAGCGGCAGCGATGTTGTATCTGGCGCCAGGAGATCGGATGCGGCGCCGCCGCTTTGGGCTGAAGCCGCGGCTGCGCACGGCTGCCGGTTCGTGTCGACGGCATCGTCGTGGCTGCCGAGTCGGGGAACAACAGCCCTCGGCCTCGGGGCATCGTCGCGGATATGCACCAGTGGGCCGCACGAGCGTGCGGCAATCCCGTCTGAGAGCTCAGCGTCCCACCAGAAGCCGCGAGCGGCCAAGTGCTCGTTGGCCAGCAGCTCGAGCACACGGGCTGACGGCGTGACGAGGATGCTCCGGCTGAAGGCGGCCTCCCACAGCTCAGATCGTGTCTTGGATGCGAGAAACCGGGCGTGCACCGAGAAGGCTTTGTGCACAATGTCGAGCGATCGTCGGCCGTCCAGGAGATCGACGCCGAGTGTTTCCCAATCGACTGCCTGCAACTCCTCGTCGGCGAATCCTTCCTCGGCTTCCCACTCCACCAGCCGGCGAGTGAACGGCGCCAGGGCGGCGCCCATAAGAGCAACGCAGATCGTGTTGCCGTCCGCGCACGGGAACAGCATCGGGATGTCGATGCCGCCGAGACTGAACCCGCCTGCAATACGGCCGACAGGGCGCGCATTGACCCGCGGCGACAGATTCTGCGGCTGACCGTGGGTCATGGATTCCGTCGCCGAGACGTCGATGTGCTGGCCGTTGCCGCTGCGCCCGGCGTAGCGGAGTGCGATGAGCACGGCTCCAGCGGCGTCGCCCGCTGCCTGCAAGAAGCTCTGCGGAACGCCCGAGACGCGGACCGGGGCGCGGTCGGCGTCGCCGGTGGCGTGAAGGAATCCGCTGCCCGCAGCCGCGGTGAGATCCGAGCCCGACCAGCCGCTGCGTGGTCCGGTCGATCCGTAGGGAGTGATGGACGCATGCACGAGGGCGGGATTGACGCGAGCAAGATCTTCGTAGCTCAGGCCGAGTGACGCGAGATGGCCGACGGGCGCGTCATCGATGAGCGCGTCCGCCCCTGCAACCAGCTCCAGGAAGCGTTGGCGCCCGCTTTCGGTGAGCAGATCCGCGATGACGCTGTGCTTGCCTTGGTTGTACGCCCAGTGGCGCAAAGAGCGTTCGCGGCCCGGATTGTCGTCGACGAACGGGCCAAGGTGGCGGCTGCGCACGCCGTGGGGTGGCTCGACGGCGATGACCTCTGCGCCGAAGCGGGCGAGCAGGTAGCCCGCGAACTGACTGAGCCCATTGCAGAGATCCAGTACCCGGTAGTGCTCCAGCATGCGGTGATACCCCCTGCGGCTGCGCATATCTCGGCTGCTCCCCCATTCTTCCGCGCTCGATGAGCAGGGGCCTCGAGCGCGGGTTGCGAGGGAAGACTCAGCCGGTGATGCGAATTGGCACGCTGCGAGGTCCCCGCACAGGTCCGGAGGTCCACGAGATCTCATCGGGATCCGCGGCGAGCTCGAAGCTGGGGTAGCGCTGCAACCAGGCGGTGAGGGCAACGCGCAACTCCATGCGGGCCAGATTCGAGCCCATGCAGCGGTGCACGCCCACCCCGAATGCCACATGACGGTTGTTCTCGCGGTCCAGGGTCACCTCATCGGGATTCTCGAACTGCGCGGCGTCACGATTGGCCGACGGATACGAGCCGAAGACCCTGCGGCCGGCGCTCACCGGGCATCCGGCGATCTCTGCGTCCTCGGTGATGAGTCGAGTGATGCTCACGGGGCTGTAGAAGCGCAGGAGTTCCTCGACTGCGGAGGGCACGAGGCTCATGTCACTGACGAGTCGTTCCCGATCGCCGGGATGGGTGGCCAGGTGATAGAGCATCGAGCCGAGCGACGACCATGTGGTGTCGATGCCGCCGAGCATCAGCACAAACAGCGTTCCGATGCGCTCGAAGTCGCTGAGATGACGGGTAGACCCGTCTGCCAGGTTGACCTGTGCGCGCAGCATGGTGGTGATGAGGTCATCAGGAGCATCCGCGCCCAGTTCCGCTCGCTCGCGCAGCTGACCGGCGAAGAACTGCTGAACCTCACGCGTCGCAGTACGCGCCACGTCGAGATCGGACAGGCCGTCCTTGAGCATCGCGTCGACCCAGCCCCGAAATGTCGGACCCATGTCCGTCGACACGCCGAACAGGCGGCTCATCACCTCCGCCGGCAGCAGTTGGGCATAGTCGATGGCGCCGTCGACGAACTCGCGTCCCGCGCATGCATCGAGAAAGCGGTTCGCCATCGCGACGACGACGGGTTCGAACTCGTCGGTAGCGCGTGGGCTGAACGACGGCAGCAGTGCTCGGCGGATCGGGCCGTGCTCGGGTGGGTCCAGTGTGATCGGCGGCGTCTGAAGCCGGATGTCGTCGGGGTGGTTGTCGTTGAGGATCATGACGCGGCTGGAGTAGGTGCGTGTGTCCCAGGCAGTCTCGACGACGTCGGCGTACCTGCTGACGAGGTAGGCGCCATGAAACCGCTCCGTCGTGGCGACGGGGCAGCGAGCGCGAAGATCAGCGAGGATTTCGGGCCCCCGGGCGCCCCACTGCTCGTCCAGGTGGTCGAAGTCGGTCGTCCAATCCGCGACCGCCGGCCGATTCTGTGTCACGCGATCCCCTCTTGACTCTTCGGCGCGCATGGCCGTTGCGGGAGCATTGGATTCGTTACCTTGAGCGAATGGCAGACACAGCCTTGGTCATTGGAGGCACGGGTCCGACGGGACCCAGCGTAGTGAGCGGCTTGTTGGAGCGCGGCTACGACACAAAGATCCTGCACACGGGCCGCCATGAAGTCGACACGATCCCATCGAGCGTCGAGCACATTCACACCAACCCATTTCGCGTCGCCGAGGTGGAAGCTGCTCTCGGCTCGGCCACCTTCGACATCGTCTACGCCATGTACGGGCGCCTGCGCGACCTGGCTCCGTACTTCGTCGGAAGATGCGGGCAGTTCGTGGCTGTCGGCGGCGTGCCGGTGTACAAGGGCCTAGCCGAGCCTCATCTTCTGTGGCCGCCGGGTCTGCTCGCACCCGTTCGCGAGACCGCCGAGCGTGCCGTCGACCACCCCAATGAGGCCGTCGTCAAGATGGTCGCAACCGAGAACACGGTCTTCGAACACCATCCCGACGCCACGATGTTCCGCTACCCGCTCATCTATGGGCCGCGCCAGATTGCGCCTCGCGAGTGGCTCGTCGTGCGGCGGATCATCGACGGGCGTCGCCGGGTCATCGTCGCCGACGGCGGCCTCACATTGCGTGCCGCTGCATTCGGCCCGAACGCCGGGCATGCCCTGTGCCTGGCGGCTGACCATCCAGCCGCTGCTGCAGGCAAGGCATTCAACGTCAGCGACGAACACGTCCTCACAGCGCGTCAAACCATCGAGGTCATCGCCTCGGCGCTGGGGGTTGAGCTCGACATTGTGAGCCTGCCGGCCGAACTGGCAACTCCTGCTCGTCCGTTCCTGAACGTCGAGCACACCCAGCACCAGATGAGCATTCCGGACCGGCTGATGGCTGAACTCAGCTACCGCGATGTCGTCCCATCTGTCGAAGCCATCGGCCGCACGGCCAGGTACCTGTTCGACAACCCCATCGAGCGGGGCAGTGACACCGAGATGCGATTGCAAGACCCGTTCGACTACGAGGCCGAAGACGCCATCATCGGGGCATACCAGTCCGCTGTCGGCGCCGCGGCCGAGCGAGCTGCTGCGTTTGACCCGGACTTTCGCTATCCGTATGCGCCCGGCTCAGACGGCTGGCGTCTCGTCGCAGCGAAGAATTGAACCCGCAGCAACAAGCATCTCCGTCATCGGCTCAGCGATCTGCGGCATCAGCGGCTTCAGTCTGATGTCTCGCCCGGCATGCCGGTGAGCAGTTGGCGCGTTGCCTCTCTGGCTTCGTCGAGTGCGGAGACCCTGTGTTCTGGGGGCACTCGGCGCAGCACGTTCAGCGACTCGAGCGTGGCGGCGGGTGCGCCGTCGAGCGCCATCACGATGCAGTGAACCTCCTCGGCATGAGCCGCGTCGATGAGCTGTTCGATGACCAGCGCAGCGCTGTCGTCGATGTAGTCGGTCTCGGAGAAGTCCAAGATGACGACCTTGTGACCGACGATGTCGTCGCCGATAGTGCGGATGAGCTTGCTCGAAGACGCGACCGTGAAGCTGCCGCGCAGCTTCACGATGCCGGTGCGTGCCGAATAGGGGGCAATCTCGTTTGTCGCAACACTCTGTTCAGCCAGGAAGACCTGATCCAGCAGCGGCACGGACACGACGCTGTCGAGCTGGAGGCGCTCGAATTGGCGGGCGCCGATCATGCCTGCCACGATCAGCCCGACCGCCACTGCGGTCACCAAGTCGACGAACAGCATGATGCTGAGCGTCGTCAGCATGATCAGCAGGTGCTCGCGCTGCACCCGGTGGAGTCGGGCGAAGAAGCGCCAATCGATGAGCTGCCAGCCGAAGATCACCAGCACCCCTGCCAATGCAGCGTGGGGCAGGTAGGCGAGATGGCGTGCCAATCCCAGGACGATCGCCAGCAGTACCAGGGTTCTGACGATGACTGCAACGCGTGTCGTCGCTCCTGAGCGCACAGCGATCATGGTCGGAATGAAGGACTGGTGACCTGCCAGCCCGCCGAGGAGGCCGGCGGCAATATTGCCGGCCCCGAGGGTCACGAGACTCTTGTCGGGATCCAGCTGGGTGCGCGTCTGCGCGTCGGTGGCGAAGATCGAGAGCAGCGCCCTGACGGTGCTCAGCAGAGCGATGGCGAGCGCTGGGGTCAGCGCTTCGGCGAGAAAGCTCGGCGACAGCACCGGTGCCGCGAGTTCAGGCAGGCCGGTCGGCAATTCGTCGAGCGTTGCGACATCTTTGAGCCACACGATGCTCAGCAATGTTCCTGCGGCCAAACCCGCCAGCATCGGCGGCACCTTCGTTCGAAGCCGCTTGGGCCACGTGAGGGCGACGGCCAAGGTGAGCGCTCCGATCGCGAGTGCAGCGAAGTCGACGTCGGCGAACGCCTCGGGCCAGTCCCGTACCGCTGTCGCAGGCTTCGTGATCCAGACGGTTTGTCCGAGGAACGAACGGACCATCGAGACGATGATCAGGACGCCGACACCTGAGGTGAAACCTGCGATGACCGAATACGGCGTGTAGGCGACGAATCTGGCCAGCCGCAACAGGCCCAACACAACCTGCATCAGCCCTGCCAGCATCACGATCGTGAGCGCCTTGCCCAGGCTGTCCGCGTATGTCGCGACGACGACGGCCATCGGAATGGCGGTGACGCTGGAGACGTCTCCGAACTGCGGACGCTCGCGTTCGAAGACCCCGACGAAGAATCCCACAGCGACCGCCGCATAGATGCCGCTGGCCGCATCCAAGCCGGCGGCGACTCCGAACGCCACCGATGGCGTCAGCACGACCAACGCCGACATCACCCCGCCGAGGACATCACCTCGCAGCGTCTGCAGTTCGTAGCGCATATCGGTGCAGCCCGACCCTCTCGAATGCCGACCCGAACGACGCTATTCGACGGGGTGGTAGCGCTCTTCGACTGGGGTGCCTGTCGGCTATTCGTCGGCCGTGATGACGACGAGCAGTTCGCCGTTGTCGACCTGATCGCCGACGTTGGCACGCACCTCGGCCACCTCGCCGTCTGCGGGTGCGGTGATCTGGTGCTCCATCTTCATGGCTTCCATCACCACGAGCACCTGACCGGCGCTCACCCGGTCGCCGGCTTCCACGTCGACGATCAGCACCTTGCCGGGCATCGGCGCGACCAGTCCGCCCTCGACGGCCTCGGCATCGGGATCAGGGAAGCGGGACCGTTCCCGCAGGGTCGCCGAACCTGTCAGCGGACCAGTCACGTACCAATTGTGGCCGCGCCTGCTGACCTGCCAGAGGCCCCGCATTCCGCTCGTCTCGACGTCGAGTTCAGCGTCGAATTCCTCAGCGGGCGGTGCGTCGGTCACGCCTCCGCCTGCATCCACTCTGACGCGGTCGTCCACGATGGGGTGGATCTGGATCGCATGGGGATGCACGACGAATTCGCTCGCCGCCGACACGCCGTCGTCGCCGTCGCGGCTGTCATCGTCGCCGGGCGCCGAGTCGCTGTCGTCGGAAGGGGCGTACGGCGCGTCGGCCCGGAGGGGAGCGACGCGCAACCGGTAGCTGCCGTCTCGCTGTCGGCGGTAGGCCACGCTCACATCGACTTCGCCCTCAGACGGATCAAGGGCAGTGAGCGGAAGCACCTCATCGGGCATGACGCTGTTGCGGTATCCCGATGTCATGAAGTCCAGTGCCGTCGACTGAGAGCGATTCCGCGCCTGGGACACCAACGCCACTGCCGATGCTGCCGCGTGGAGAAACTGGCCTCGGTACGGCGGCGCATCGCTTGCAAGCCCGGTCCGCTCGATGAAGTCCGTCGTGGTGTCGCCGACGAGAAATTCGTCGCTGCGCAGCACGGCGGAAAGGAAGTCGCGGTTGGTCACCACGCCGCCCAAGCGGGTGCGATCGAGCGCCGATGCTAGGCCGAGCGCAGCTTCGGTCCGTGTCGGCGCCGCCACGACGACCTTGGCCAGCATCGGGTCGAACTCGGTGCCGACCACCGATCCCACCTCGATGCCCGAGTCGAATCGCGCCTGCGGATCGGCGGCGGGCGCCCACAGCTCGACGGTGCCCGTGGCGGGCAGGAAACCGCTGGCGGGATCCTCTGCGTACAGGCGGGCTTCGACGGCGTGGCCGCTCATGGTCAGGTCGTCCTGGCCGTAGCCCAGCGGTTCGCCTGCGGCGACGCGGATCTGTTCGCGCACCAAGTCGAGGCCGGTGATCTCCTCGGTGACCGGATGCTCGACCTGCAGGCGGGTGTTGACCTCGAGAAACCAGAACTCGGCATCGTCGCCGCTGCCTTCGAGCAGGAACTCCACGGTCCCGGCAGAGTGGTAGCCGATGGTGCTGACGGCGGCGACCGCTGCTGCGCCCATGCGCTCACGCAGGGCTGGGGTGACCGCCGGCGACGGCGCTTCCTCTATCACCTTCTGGTGGCGCCGCTGGATCGAGCATTCCCGCTCGAAGCAGTGCAGGACGTTCCCGTGGGTGTCGCCGAGTACTTGGATCTCGACATGGCGGGGCGCTGGCAGGTAGCGCTCCAGGAAGACCGTGTCGTCGCCGAACGCGCCGGCCGCCTCCCGCCGCGCGGCGGCGATCGAGTCGGCGAGCGTGTCCGGGCCGTCCACGATGCGCATGCCCTTGCCGCCGCCGCCGGCCGAGGCCTTGACCAGCAGCGGGAAGCCGACGTCTGATGCGGCAGTTCCCAACTCGTCATTCGACATGGCGTCAGTCACCGGCACCGACGGCAGCGTTGGAACGCCGGCAGCGACCATCGTTGCCTTGGCAGCGAGCTTGTCGCCCATGGCCGCGATGGCCGACGGCGGCGGGCCCACCCAGGTGAGCCCGGCTTCGATCACGGCTCGGGCAAAATCGGCGTTCTCTGACAGGAAGCCGTATCCGGGATGAATGGCGTCGGCCTCGCTGTTGACCGCCGCGGCGATCACCTTGTCGATGGAAAGGTACGACTCGGCTGCTGAACGGCCGCCGAGGGGCACCGACAGGTCTGCGTCGGTAACAAAAGGTGCTGCGGCGTCGCCTTCGGAATAGACCGCAACGGTAGAGATACCCATCGACTGCGCGGTGCGGAAGACGCGACGGGCAATCTCGCCGCGGTTGGCAACGAGCAAGCGCCGGATCGGGCGGTGCGGGGTTGGAGTGTTCTCGCTCACGGCAGCCGCCCTACATCCGGAAGACCGGTGTGGTTGCGGCGTATTCCGTTGGTGTTGTTGTCGTCCGTCTTCACCATCGCCCTTACATCCGGAAGACGCCGAACCCGTCGGCGCCCTTGATCTCGTTGTTGTGGCAGGCAGACAGCGACATGGCGATCACGTCGCGAGTGTCGCGGGGGTCGATCACGCCGTCGTCGGTCACGCGCCCGCTGGCGTAGGCGGAGAGCGATTTCAGCTCGTGATAATGCTCGACCTGCTCGGTGATCTTGCGGTCGGCTTCCTCGTCGAACTCGATGCCGCGGCGCATCGCCTGGCCTCGGCGCACGATCGACATCACGCCGGCGATCTGCTTGGGCCCCATGATGGCGATCTTGGCGGTAGGCCACAGATAGGTGAAACGGGTGTTGAAGGCCCGGCCCGACATGCCGTAGTTCCCGGCGCCGTAGCTGTTGCCCAGGATGACGGTGATGTGGGGCACCATCGAGTTCGACACGGCGTTGATCATCTTCGAGCCGTTCTTGACGATGCCGCCCTGCTCGAAGTCCTTGCCGACCATGTAGCCGGTGATGTTCTGCAGGAACACCAGCGGGATGTCCTGCTGGTTGCACAGCTGGATGAACTGGGTGGCCTTCTCGGAGCTGTCGCTGAACAGCGGGCCGTTGTTGCCCAGGAACCCCACGGGGAAGCCGTGGACGGAGGCCCAGCCGCAGATGAGCGTGGTGCCGTAGCGGGCCTTGAACTCCTCGAAACGGGAGCCGTCGGTGATTCGGGCGATGACCTCGCGGCAGTCGATGAGCGCTTGGAGATCCCGTGGCATCAGCCCGAGCAGCTCCTCGGGATCATGGACGGGCGGGTCGGCTGGCATCGACGGGCCGGGACCGAGCTTGCGCCAGTTGAGGTGCGCAACGACCTCCCGGCAGATGCGCAGCGCATCTGCTTCGTCTTCGGCCAGGTAGTCGGCGAGCCCTGAGATCTCGGCGTGCATCTGCGCGCCGCCGAGCGTCTCGTCGTCGGAATCCTCACCGGTCGCCATCTTCACCAGCGGCGGTCCGCCTAGGAAGACCTTCGACTGGTTGCGGATAAAGATGTTGTAGTCACTCATGCCCGGCTGGTAGGCGCCCCCGGCGGTGGAGCTGCCGAAGACCACCGAGATCGAGGGGATCTTCAGTTTCGACAGTTCGGTGACGTCGTAGAACAAGCGTCCCGACTCGGCGAAGTGACTCTCCTGCTCACGCATCTGCCGTTCGGGATCGTCGTCGCCCCGCAGGTCGCCGCCGGCTGATTCCACGAACTGGATGTACGGCATGCGGTTGTCGCGGGAGATCTCGATCGCACGCATGATCTTGCGGCCGGCGAACACCGTGATGGCGCCGCCGAGCACGGTCGGGTCGTTGCCCTCGATCATGCACTCGACGCCGTTCACGACGCCGATGCCCATCACCAGCCCGCCGCCGACGGCGTAGTTCGAGCAGTAGCCAGCCAGCGAGCTGATCTCGTAGAACGGCGAGTCGCGATCCACCAGCATCGAGATGCGCTCGCGCACCGGCATCTTGTCGCGGCTGCGCATGCGCGCCATCGCCCGCGGCCCCCCGCCTGCGGCGGCCTGCTGCTGCAACTCGTCGAGCTCGCCGAGTTGTTCGCGCATGTCGTCGCAGTTCTTCGTGAACCACTCGGCAGAGGTGTCGATGTGGGATCGCAGTACCGGCATGTGACTCCAGCGGACTATCGGTGCGCCCGCCCGCGGCTCGACTATCGGGGGCGCTGGCGCGAACTGCCGAATTCTGCATGACGCGGCCCGCCTTTGCCTACCTGCGGCCCTCAAGGTGGGCTGCAACGACATGCGGGCCGGAACTGGGTGGCGCTGTGGGCCGGCGCCGTAGCCTCGCCTGCGTGTCCCGGGACTCCGCATTCGTGGAAGAACAGGCCGCGCTCTATGCGGCGGCGCATTCGCTGCAGCCCACAGCCGTCCAGCGCGAACTGATCGCTGAGACGGCGAAGCTCGGACGGATTGCGGGCATGCAGATCGGCCCGCTGCAGGGTGCGTTCATGACCGTGCTGGCGACGGCGCTGCGGCCCCGGCTGGCTGTCGAGGTCGGCACCTTCACGGGCTACTCGGCGCTGTGTGTGGCCAGCGCGCTCGAATCGGGTGCCCGGCTCGTCTGCTGCGATGTCTCCGAGGAGTGGACCTCGGTCGCCCGCCGCTACTGGGACCGAGCCGGCGTCGCCGACCGCATCGACCTGCGCATCGGACCCGCGCTGGACACGCTGAGCGCACTGCCGTCCGAACCCCGGATCGACTTGGCGTTCATTGACGCCGACAAGTCCAGCTACCCGGACTACTACGAGGCGATCTTCGGGCGGCTGTCGCCGGGCGGCGTGATCCTGGTGGACAACGTTCTGCGGGGCGGCACGGTTGCTGATCTGGAACACGATGACGAAGCCACCGAGGCGATGCGTGCGTTCAATGATCACATCGCGGCCGACAACCGGGTCAGCAGCGTGATGCTGCCAATCGGTGACGGCCTGACGATGATCAGCCGTCGCCAATAACATCCCCGCCGTGGCTGACTCAGGCGCGTGGCCCATCGAGACACACATCCTCCATCGGAGCGACGCCGGTCGGTCCTACCAGCTCTGGGTGGCGCTGCCGATGGGCTACCGGCCCGATGCGACCAACCCGTACCCGCTCGTGGTCTGCTGCGATGCTCCCTGGACGTTCGGCACCGCCGTGGACACCACCCGGATCCTGTCGATGTCTCGGGAGACACCGCGATGTGTCGTCGCCGGCATCGCACACGACACCGCTGACATGCGCGAGATGCTCGACCTGCGTGCCGTCGACTACACGGTGACGCCTGCGGAGGCCCCGCCGATGACCGGCATCCGGGTGCCGCCTGCCGAGACGGGTCAGGCCGAGCCGTTCCGACAATGGCTCGCCGGAGATGTGCTGCCGCTGCTGTACAGCCGCTACCACGTCGGCGAACCCACCTACGTGGGCCATTCGTTCACTGCGCTGTTCGGCCTGCACGTGCTGTTCAATGCGCCCGACATGTTTGCCCGGTACCTGCTGGCGAGCCCGTCGGTGTGGTGGGACTACGAGGTCATGTTCCGCCTCGAGGAAGAGCACGCCAAAGCCGGCGGCGACCCCAAGGTCAAGGTCTTCATGTCGATGGGGGAGAACGAGACCGACGAGTACTCGCCCCAAGCCAAGTTCTGGGACCAGTTCTCGGCTCGCGGCTACCGCAACATCGACTCGACCTGGCACGTCTTCCCCAACGAGAACCACAACACGGTCGTCGGCCCCGCAGTCAGCCGGGGCCTGCGGGTTCTCTACGCCGACTGATCCCCGTCTTCTCAGGACACATCGACCCTTAGACGGACGCTCGGGAGCGCCTTCTCCGGCTGCGCCGCTGCTGGGGGTGGGGCAGAATGGTCGCACTGGGGCAACGGGGAGGCAGTGACATGGCCATGACGCAGACACGCAAGAGCGCTGGACCGCTGGCATCGAATGGGACAGTGCCGGTGTACGACGCGGACGCGCACATCGCCGAGCCGACGTCGGTGTGGGAGGAGTACGCCGATCCCAAGTACCGGGATCTGATCGCGCAGTGCCGGATTATGGGTGACGGCAGCGACGCCATGTTCGTCGAGGGCAAGAGGCTGCGCAACGGCATCGCGCCGGCCTGCATCCCGGACGCCTATGGCACCGACGTCACCTGGAATGACATCGTGCCCGGCAGCTACGACCCGGCCGCTCGCTTGTCGGTGATGGACGACGAGGGCCTCGACGCGGCGCTGATGTTCCCGTCGCTGATGCTGATCTCGGGCGACATTAACGATCCCGAGATCGCAGTCGAGAATGCCCGTGCGTACAACCGCTGGATGACCGACTTCTGCTCCGAGAACCCGAACCGGTTGTTCGGCATGGGCGTATGCCCGCTGCAGTCCATCGACGGGGCAGTCGAGGTTATCGAAGAGGTCGCCAATGCCGGGTTGACCGGCATCACGTTCCGACCGGAGCGATATCACGGTCTCGAGTTGTTCTCCGACGAAATGGATCGCGTCTGGTCCGCGGCCGAGCACCACGACCTCACCGTGGGCATCCACGGCAGCTTCGGCTCTGGCATGCCGAGCTTCGCGAAGACCCGATACGAGAACCAGTTCTACGTCCACATGGTCTGCCACCCCTTCGAGCAGATGGCATCGGTGATGGAGATGGTGTCCTCCGGCGTGCTCGACGACCATCCCATGCTGCGGGTGGGCTTCTTCGAGTCGGGGCTGGGCTGGCTGCCGTACTGGCTGGACCGCCTCGACGAGCACAAGGAGGCCATGGGTCACCTCGTGCCGCGGCTCAAGCGCGATCCCACCGAGATCTTCTCCGAGCAGTGCTTCGTGACCATGGAGGCCGGCGAGGGCGAGGCGTTCGAGCAGGTCGCTGCGATGGGACTGGCTCACACAGTCGTGTGGGGCTCGGACTACCCGCACTACGACTGCACCTTCCCCGGCGCGCTGGCCGAGCTCAACGAAACGTTCGAAGGCTTCGACGACGAGGTAGCCAGCCTGCGCAACGAGGTCGTCTACACCAACGCCCGCCGCTTCATGGGCCTCACCTAGCCCCTGAGCGTTTGGCCCCGCAACGGCCGATACCTGGCCGTTGCGGTAGACAATGGCGCCATGGGACAGACGATCCAACTGACAGCTTCTGACGGCGCGACCTTCAGCGCTTACCGGGCCGATCCCGATGGCACGCCCAAGGGCGGCGTTGTGGTTGTGCAAGAGATCTTCGGTGTGAACGACCACATCCGCAGCGTCGCCGACGGGTATGCCGCTGACGGCTACTTGGCGGTGGCGCCTGCGCTGTTTGATCGCGTCCGCGGCGGGGTCGAGCTCGGCTACGACGCCGAGGGCATCGACGTCGGGCGCAAGATTGCCTTCGACGACCTCACCACCGATCAGGTCATGGCAGACATCTCCGCGGCGGCTGACTGCGCATCGGCGGGCGGCAGCGTTGGCATCGTTGGCTATTGCTGGGGCGGTTCGATGTGCTATCTGGCCTCAGCCCGTCTGGCCGGCAAGATCGCTGCGGCGTCGGGTTACTACGGCGGGCAGATCATGCCGCACCTTGACGAGCGGCCGGAAGCGCCGTTGCTGCTGCACTTCGGCACCGAGGACCACGGCATCCCGCTCGAGAACGTGCACGCGATCGCGGAGCGATGGGGCCACATTGCGGTGCACGTCTACGACGGTGCAGATCATGGCTTCAACTGCGACGCCCGTGCCAGCTTCCACCCTGACGCCGCCGCACTGGCCCGCCAGCGCACACTCGATCATTTTGCTGAGCACCTGAGCTGAATCGTCGGTTCTCCGGTTGGGCGTCGCTGAGCGCCTGTGGGACGAGCGCCAAGGTGATCACGCTCTGTAGCGCTCATCTGCAAGAGTGCAACTGGTGCATACGTGGATGAGGGCAACAGTGCCCGCGCTGGCTCTCGCGTTGGTGCTGTCGGCGTGCACCAGTTCCGATGACGGGCGCAGCGATGCAACGGTGCCGGTGCGGGCGACCGCAGAGGCAGCGACCGCCACATCCGCCACGGTGCCGCCTCCATCGACAACAGCAGCTCCGGCGCCGGCAACGACGGCGCCCAGCGTCACAGAGACGACCGCGCCCACGACCACCGCGCCGCCGGCACCTGCTGAGGAGCAAGAGCACGCCGTGCCGCCACCTGGCGCCGGTGCCGGCGACAGCTTCTACCCGTGGCTCGGCAACAGCGGCTACGACGTCACCCACTACGACCTCGCGCTCGATGTCGACCCGGACGCCAACGCCATCGACGGTGTCACGACTGTCCACGCGGTGTCCACCAGTGAGCTCGAGACGATCTACCTGGACCTGTCCGGCCTCGAAGTCAGCACCGTGAAGGTGGACGACACCGCGGCTGAGTTCTCGCGTGAGGACGCCGAATTGATCGTCCAGCCCACGACTCCGGTTCCTGCCGGAGTCAGCTTCTCCGTCGAGGTGGCCTACTCGGGAATGCCGGAGCGCATCGACGATCCGGGAGTGCCGTTCTTCGAGATCGGCTGGTTCAACCAGGACGGCGTGATCTTCACCGCCAACGAGCCGTCGGGCTCGATGTCGTGGTTCCCGTCCAGCAACCACCCCACCGACAAGGCCACATTCACCATCGCCATCACCGTGCCCGAACGCCTGACGGCAGCCTCGAACGGTCTGCTCACGAGCGAGACCGTTGTCGACGGCCGCCGAACGGCGACATGGCAGATGAACGACCCCATGGCCACCTATCTGGCAGCGGTCTACATCGGCGAGTTCGAGCGCCATGAACAGGGGACTCGCGAGGGCCTGCTGATCCGCGACTACATCCCCAGCTCATTGACCGACGAGGAGCGCCAGGCAACCCTCGAAGCCCTGTCTGTCACCCCGGGCGCCATCGAGTTTTTCGAAGAGCTGCTTGGCCCGTATCCGTTCGATGCGTATGGCACGCTCGTGCTGCCGTTTCGCACCGGCTTCGCCATGGAGAACCAGACGCTCTCGCTGCACGGAAACCAGACGCTGAACCCGCTGATCATCGGTCACGAGCTGGCGCACGCGTGGTTCGGCAATTCGGTGTCGCCGGGGGACTGGAGCGACATCTGGCTCAACGAGGGATTCGCGCACTACCTGGCCTTCCTGTATCTCGCCGACTACGAGGGCAGTGACATCGGCGCGCTGATGGCCGGTGAGCTGCAGGCAGCGCGCGATGCGAATGCAGCGCCTCCCGCCAGCGTCACCGTGCAGCAATTGTTCGACTTCAACTCGGTGTACCGGCGATCCACGTTGACCTTGCATGCGCTGCACCGTCATCTCGGCGACGAGATGTTCTTCGAGGTCGTGCGGAGCCACTACCAGCAGTCGGCCGGAGACAGCGTAACCACGCGCGAATTCATGGCGATCGTGGCGCAGCTCGGCGGGCCCGAGGCTGTGGCCCTGCTCGCCTCGTGGCTCTACAGCCCCGAGATGCCGTCGACCCTCGACGACCTCGCTGTCAGCGACTCAGCAGGATGACCCCGCGGTCCACTGCGGGGCCGCCTTCGGCATTGAGCACGTCGAAGCGCACCGCTTCGGTGACGTCGTCGTGATCGTTCACCGGGATCGTGTCCCAGACGCGCACCGTGATCGTCGACGGCATGAGCACCATGGCTCGGAATCGGCAGACGATGCGGCGGACTCTCGCTGGATCGCCGCCGGCTACGGCGTCGACGACGGCTGAAACGCCGAGCGCCAAGGTGGCGGTTCCGTGCAGGATGATGCCGGGCAGCCCTGCTTTCTCGGCAACAGCCGCGTCGGTGTGGATCGGATTCCAGATGCGAGCGCACTCGGTGTAGGTGTGCGCTGCGCCGTGCGCGACGGGCACCGGAATCTCGGCCATCGGCTCAACGGGCAGCTCGCCGAAATCCGGTTCGGCTGGCGCATCGAGATCGGGCCGGTTCTCGCCTGCTGTCTCGACGTTGAGAAACATCCCGCCTTGGTAGGTCGTGGCGACCGGATTGCCGTCTGCGTCGACGGTGTCGATCCGCATGGTCTGGAAGGTGCCGGGCTTGCGCTGCTCAACCCCGGTGTAGGTGACCTTGGTCGACAAGTGGTCGCCCGGGCGCACGAGCCGGTGCACCGTCAGGTCGTGCGTCGCGTGCACCGAACGTCGGACCTCATCGGGTGTGATGCCCCAGCGATCAGAGATGTCCCGACCCGCGACGATCACGGGCCACTCCGGGCACACCGCAAACATGGGGTGCGCCACCACACCGTCATCGGCGAGCGTGTCGAAGTAGCAGTCGTGTGTGTCGCCGAGCGACGCTGCGTACGCCATCGTCCAGCGCTCGTCCACGTCGTGGGTAATGGGCCCGATCGTCTCGCCCACCATGTCCGTCGGTACTGGCATCGTGTCAACCCCCGCTGTCTGCGGGATCGAGCGTAGTGACACCGCGAAGTCCCGTCCGAAGGTGATTCGGAGGGATCGGCGGCTCTAGTAGCTGCAGGGCGGGCGCTTGATGGCGGTCAGCACCTTCAGCACACGCCGGTAGTCCTCGCTGGGCTGCGGGGGTCGTGTGCAGATGGGTTGCCCGTCAATCTGGCGCCGCCGCGCAATCCGCTGCCGCCGGATTTCGGCGTGTCCTGGGATCGTTGTGCGGGCCATGTGCTCACGGTATGCCCGGCAGGTTCGGAAGTGTGAGCGCGCGGCGCAGCGTGTCCCCAGGAGTCCGATTCCGCAAGTTGGTCGTCGCGATGTCATCGCGGAACGCCAGAATCACCGTGTGGCAAAGCGGGTGAGCAGATGGCAGCTGCGCGGTCCGGGAGGATTGCTGGCCGACGACGGCCTGGCTGGATTGACGGCGTGGCGGGCGACACGCGGTCTCATACGCATCCTGCTGTTTCGTGTCTACCGACTGCGCGCCACCGATCAGGAGCGCCTGCGGGAGAGCGGCCCGTTGATCTATGCGCCCGTTCACCGCAGCCACCTCGACGGCCCGCTCATCGGGGGCCTCACCCAGCGCCGCGTTCGCTACCTCGGCAAGGAGGAGCTCTTTCATCCCAAGCCGCTCGGCTGGTTCATGCGCTCGATCGGCACGTTTCCGGTGCGACGCGGCGAGGCCGACCTCGACGCGATGCGTGCGGCGCTGGGCTTGCTGCAGGGCGGGGCAGCAATGCTGGTCTTCCCGGAAGGGACACGGCAGCCCTCCGATGAGATCGGCACCGTCTTCGACGGCACGGCATGGCTGTCCGCGAAGTCGGGAGCACCCGTGCTACCGGTGGGCATCGCCGGTACACGCGAGGCGATGCCCAGCGGCGCGAAGTTCCCGAAGCGGACGCAGGTCGCGATCGTGGTGGGGGAGCCACTCGCTGCGCCGACCGGACCGGACGGCGGGCGTGCCAGGCGGCCGGACATGACGGCGTGGACGGCAACGCTGCGAGCCGCGCTCGAGGACTGCCAGCGGCGCGCACGTGCGCTGGCGAACCAGCCGGGCCGTGCCCGCACGCCCATGCGCGACCTGGTGCCGTGATCGGGCCGGATCACCGTTCGCCGGTGTGGCCCAAGCCCGAGCCGGGCGCACTGGCCGGCATCCGCATCTGTGATTTCACCGGACAGCTTGCGGGCGCTGGCGCCACCAAGATCCTGGCGGCTCTCGGCGCGGAGGTGATCCGCATCGAAGACCCGGTCAGGCAGGGCCGCTGGGACATCCTGCGGGGCACCCAGCCGTTCGTGGGCGAGCACCGCGGCATCGAAGCCGGTGGCTCGTACAACAATCACAACGCGGGCAAGCTCGGCATCACGCTCAACCTGCGGGACGAACGGGCGAAGGATCTGCTCCGCGACCTCATCGCCGCCAGCGATGCAGTCACCGAGAACTTCGCAGCCGGCGTGATGGAGCGTTTGGGGATCGGCTACGAGGCGCAACGGCAGATCAAGCCCGACATCGTGTACGTGTCGAACTGCGGCTTCGGCGCTGATGGCCCCTATGCCAGCTTTCGCTCCTGGGGTCCGATCGCGCAGGCGGTGTCCGGTCTGACCTTCCAGTCGGGACTGCCTGATCTGCCGCCGGCAGGGTGGGGCTACTCGTTCATGGACCACACGGGTGCGTATTACATGGCGATCGCCATCCTGATGGCGCTGTATCACCGCAAGCGGACCGGCGAAGGCCAGTGGGTTGACCTGGCCTGCATCGAGGCAGCAGGCACGCTGCACGGCGCAGCCTCGCTCGACTTCACGGTGAACGGCCGCCCGGCCCGGCGAAGCGGCATGCCCAACAGCAACCGGTCCCAATCGCCGGCGATGGCGCCGCACGGCATCTTCGCCTGCGAGGGCAGCGACGAGTGGGTCGCGATTGCCGTCCGTGACGACGAGGACTGGCAGCGCTTCGCAGACGAGGTCGGCGAACCCTGGGCCGGCGACGAGCGCTGGCGGCGTCTTGCCGGTCGCCTGGCATACGAAGACGAGCTGGAGCGACTGATCGGCGGGTGGACTGCGAAGCACGACAAGCACACGGTGAGGCGCCGGCTCGTCGAAGCGGGCGTGCCCGCTGCACCGGTGCTGCGCCCCAGCGAACGCATCGACAGCGATCCCCGAACCAAGGACTGGGGTCTGTGGGTCACGGTGCCCCACAGCGCGGTGGGCGACACCCGGGTCGAGGGTCTGCCCGTCCGGCTGTCGGAGACCGACTGGGCGATCGGGCGCGGTGCCGCGTGTCTGGGCGAGGACAACCAGTACGTGTTCGGCGATGTACTCGGACGCAGTCACGATGAGATTGCCGAGCTCGAAGCCGCCGGGGTCATCTGATGGCCCCGCCGAATCGCCGCCCCCTCGACGGGATCCGGGTCATCGAGCTGACGTCGGAACGATGTGCGCTCGCGGGGAAGCTGCTCGCCGACATGGGCGCAGATGTGATTGTGGTCGAGCCACCCGGCGGTTCGCCGATGCGTGCCTACGAGCCATTCGCTGGCGATGAGCCTGATCGGGAACAGGCGCTGTGGTGGTGGCACTACAACACCTCGAAGCGCTCGGTCGTGGCCGACTTGGACCAGACCGACGGAGCGGATGACTTCCGGCGCCTAGTGAGCACATCCGACGTCGTGATCGAAGCCGAGCCGCTCGGCCGCCTTGCGGCGCTCGGACTCGACTGGAGCCAGCTCGGCAGAGCTGCTCCGAGTACGACAGCCGATGCGGCCCGACCGTCGGCCGAAGCGAGCCGCCGCAACGAACGCCTCATCTGGGTGTCGATCACGCACAACGGGCGCGAGCGCCCCGATCCGCCGGCGACCGATCTCACAGTCCTGGCCGAGGGTGGTCCCGCGTGGTCGTGCGGCTACGACGATCACACCGTCCCGCCGGTTCGGGGCGGCGGGAACCAAGGCCTGCAGATGGCCTGCCATTACGCCGTGGCGACGCTGATGGCAGCGCTGTGGTGGCGGGAAGACTCGGGCCGAGGGCAGCTGATCGATGTCTCGATGCTTGCCGCCGCAAACCTGACTTGTGAGTTTGCGACCTACTTCTGGCTGAACCAGCAGGTCGATGTGCAGCGCCAGACTGGCCGCCACGCTCTTCCGCAGATCTCCGATCCCACGCAGGTGCGCTGCGCGGACGGCCGCTGGCTCAACACCGGGGTGCCGCCCCGCCGCGGACCGGAGTTCGCGGCGCTGGCCGGCTGGGTCGACGAGCTCGGTCTCACCGACGAGTGTCCGTACTCCGAACTGCTGAAGTTGGGCGAGGAATACGAGCAGATCGACATCCTGCACCTCGACGCCGACCCGCTCGGTGCCGAGGTGTTTGGCGCTGGGCGAGACACCGTCAACTTCCTGGCCGAACGGCTCGGCGCGCACGAGCTCTTCGTGGGACTGCAGTCGATCGGGCTCGCCTGCGGCATCGTGTATTCACCCGAGGAGATGCTGGCCGACCAGCATTTCGAGGCCCGCGGCTTCCCCGTTGAGATCGACCACGATGGCACCCCGGTGACCTACCCGGGGGCTCCCTACAAGTTCTCTGCCACACCGTGGCACGCCACCAGAGCGCCTCGGCTGGGCGAGCACCAAGACTTGCTCGCCGACTGAGTGCTGCGCCGCTGGATTCCGTCCGGCGGCGTCGAATTCGCAGTGCCGCTGGGCTATTCGTCGGGATTGTGGAAGCGGCCCGCTTTGGCCAGCTCGCGCACCTCGGCGCGCTCGTCCGGTGTCAGGCACTCGAAGTCGGGCGCATGGAGCTTGTCGGTGAGCGCTTCGATCTCCTCGCGAGCATCAGCGAGATGGCTGACATCGGGAAACGGCTTCTTCCAGCCGAAGAAGTCGGCATTCCACTCGCCGGCCGGTCCCGACAGAATTGCTTCGAGCGGTCCCATGCCCAGCGCCTGCACGGCGACGGCATGCCGGCCGAAACGCAGCTCCCGCATGATCTGGGCCATGAAGAATGCGTGCGCCGGGCCGGGTTCGCCAGGCCGGGGCAAGTCTCGCCAGCCGACAAACGTCGGCGCGCCCTGGGGGGCAGCGGAGTCCACGACGCGCTCCAGCAGTTCGCCCAGTCGCTCAGCACCGTCCATGCCAGCGAGTCGTTTTTTGCCGTACTCGGCGCAGATGTCAGCCCAGATCAGCGCCCCTTGCGACGGGTTCATGACCGCACGGCCTTCTTCGACCATCGAGCGCATCTTGTCCGGAGCCCAGAAGAAGGCGGCACCGACGACGTTGTCGACCGGGCATTCGCCCAGCACGCCCAACCGCCCGGTGGCGTACGCCCCGAAGCCCTCTGCCATGCCGCGTTGGGCTGCCTTTTCCAGCGTGGACGGGTCCATCAGCCAGTCCATTGCCAGCATTCCCACTGAGCCGCGCATGCTGCGCGCAACTGCCGTCGTCTCCATGACCGAACTCTCCTGATTCGACTCGGCCTGACGCTAACCGCCTGCCCCGTCATCGTGCATTGGTCGCTGTTGCCGTGTGGCTGGGAGATGGCTCGTGTCGTCCGCCGCGACCGCACGGCCACGGCGGGTCGAGAATCTGCCTAACATTAGATTTTGGCCGCGCCAGGGGCGGTCAGATCCAGGGGGCACGTCATGCACGTCGGTTATTCGGCCGTTTTCCAGAACCCAGAGAATGCGCTCTCGGACCGAGAGGTCTGGGACCAGGAGATCCGCATGGTCGAGGAGGCCGAGGATCTCGGCTTCGACTCGATCTGGACGGTGGAGCACCACTTCACCGACTACACGATGTGCCCCGATCCGGTGCAGTTCCTGACGTGGGTCGCCGGCAAGACAAACCTGCAGCTCGGCACTGCGGTCATCGTGCTGCCGTGGCACGACCCGATGCGTGTCGCCGAGCAGGTGACCATGCTCGACAACCTCTCCGACGGCCGGCTCATCCTGGGCATCGGCCGGGGTCTCGCCCGCATCGAGTACGAGGGCTTCCGGGTGGACATGAACTCCAGCCGGGAGCGCTTCCTGGAGTACGCGAAGATGCTCATCGAGGGCCTCGAGCAGGGCTATGTCGAACACGACGGCGAGTTCGTGCAACAGCCCCGCCGCGAGATTCGCCCCCGGCCCGAGCATTCCTTCAAAGGGCGCACGTATGCCGCTGCGGTGTCGCCGGAGGGAATGCCGCTCATGGCGCAGCTCGGCATCGGTCTGCTGGTGATCCCCCAGAAGCCCTGGGAGATTGTGGAGTCCGACTTTGCCGCTTACCACGGCGAGTGGGTCAAGCACCACACCGCCCCTCCGCCCCCTCCGCTGTCGGGCGGCTTCTGCTGGGTGGACACCAATGCAGATCGCGCCGAAGAGAAGGCAATGGAGCACATCGGCAACTACTACGGCACGGTCATGAAGCACTACGAGTTCGGGCCGAAGCGGCCGCATGAAGGCGTCAAGGGCTACGAGTTCTACGAGGGCATCTCCAAGTACATCGACCGTCACGGCGCTCGCGGCGCCGCCGAGGATTTCACCCGCCTCATGCCCTACGGCACGCCCGACCAGGTGCTCGAGAAGCTCCAGGTCATCAGGGAGAAGATCGGCATGGCGGCGTTCTTCCCGAACCTCTGCTTCGCCGGCATGAACTGGACCGAGGCGCGTCGCAACCGCGACCTGTTCGCCACCGAGGTGCTGCCCGTGCTCAAGGAATGGGACGCCCCGCCGGTCGGTCTCGCCGCAACCGAACTCGCCAGCGCTGCCGCCTAGCGATCACTGCCAGCGTCGCGTGCCCGTCCAGCACCGTCGGCGCTAACTGAGCACCGAGAATCGAAGCGCACGGTTTCGGCGACCAGTTATGACATATATCTTTTCAGCCGCCGGGTGCTCAACATGTATGTCATAAATGGACGTCGGGCAGAATGTCCCGCCCTGATCGAGCAGGCAGTCGCCTCGCTGCGATGATCGCTAGACGACACGGCCGGTCCTGTCCCGGCGTGCACGGAGCACCGAGAGTCGAAGCGCACGGTTTCGGCGCACAGTTATGACATACATCTTTTGCGCCGTGCCACGCTCTACATGTATGTCATAAGTTGCCGTGACCGCAGTCGTCGGGCCCTGCTCGCCGAAGTCGAACAGGCGGAGACCCATTGCGAGGGCGGCGGAGTTCATGCGCTGGTCGTATAAGGCCAGTTCGATGCTGGGGCCGTGGCGGTGCAGGTAGTCGCGGGTCGCGATATGAAGCGCATTCAGCGTGCGGATCGTCGGGGCGAGTTCAGCGGTCGCCTCGGTCGCGGTCCAGTTGCTGGAGAATCTCGCTCAATGGTGCGATCGGCTCAGGTTTGGGTGGCGCACCCGTAGTGACATGCGAGGGCGGCGCCAAGATGCCTGTTCGCATGAGTTCGGCCAGATGCGCGTCCGCGACTGCCGCGCTGCGGGCAGGTGCTGGCGGCCCGATCTCCGCGACGACGCGGTCGCGGTCTGTGACCAGGATGGTCTCGTCGGCGGCTGCGAGGCGCACGTACTCGCTCAGTTTGCTGTTCAGCACCTTGATGCCCACTGATCTCTTGCAAGCCAGCGTAGGCACGGGGTAGCGACAAGTAGCCACTGTGCAGCTCCGACGGCATCGCAGGCTTGTCAGACAAGAGATGTCGAATGTGCATTGAGCATGTAGTGAGTTGCACGTTTGTATCCCTTGAACGGCGCCACTACGATTCGCCGCCGATGCTGGCCGCGCTGAACCGGGAACGCACAGTGATGCAGCCCAGCGTCTCGGCGCGTTCGGGCAACGTCGGCGCGCGACCGGTTACCCCCCCCCCCCCCCGGTCGGTCGCGCGTTAGCGGAGTAGCGCCGACTCGTAGCACCAACCCTCATTCGGGTTCGTCTGAGGTAGCTCTCACACGGCACGGCCGCTCGGTCGCCCAATCACCGTCAGTTGATACGAAGCGGCGCTCGCGTTCGGCGAGCGGTTCTCGGCAGTCGGACGCGTCTCGTGCGTCGAGCCGGGTGCGGTCCACAACCGCTGGATCCCTCCATCAGCGATTTCCGATCTTGTCCAAGGAGCACGCCGTCGCTGTGCGTTCGTGGTCTCCATCATCAGTTTCCGGCAGGGGGTTCAGAACATGAACGACGCAGGAACCGGAGCAGCTTGCTTTCGAATCGCGGCCGCGCGTCACGTCGCGGCCGTTCTTGCGGTGGCGTCTTTGTTGGCGTTGGTCGGATTCTCACAGGCCGCGGGTGCGCAGGTGCCTCAGCCGCCGCCGAACGGGAATTGTGAGGGCGCTGCGGTCGTTGTCAAGCTGGGCGTGGTCGAGGACCGTGCCGCGGCGAACATGCTCGCGGAGGCTGCGACGGCACTCGGCTTGGGCGCACGCTGCTTGGTGGACGCCGGCGATCCGCAAGCAGGAAGCGTGCCGTCGCGCAGTCGCAGCGAACTCAGCGGTGCTGATCGAGTATTCGTTGTCGGCGGTCCCTCTGCGATTCCGGACTCGTGGCTGAGCTCTCAACTCGGAGTCGACAGCTACACGCGTATCGCGGGCGGCAACCGCTGGGAGACCCAGTCCGCCGTCGCAGCCGCAATCGTCAGCCTCGCCCGCGGCGAGCCAGTGACCGCCTATTCGGGCCAGCCGGCGAGCAATCCCGATCTGCCGCCGAACACCGGGTGCACCAACGCTGTGCTGGTGAAGCTCAATGTGGTCGAAGACCGGGCTGCGGCGAACATGCTCGCCGAGACGTTCGATCATCTCTCAGCCAATGGCGACGACCGCTGCTTGGTCGACGTCGGCGATCCGCAGAATGGGGAAACGCCGAAGGTCTCAGCCATGAGCGACGTACGCAGTGCGGACGATCACTATGTGGTCGGCGGTACCGCAGCGATACCCAATTCGTGGCTTCGTGCACACTTCGACGACGTCTCGGTTTCTCGGTTCTCAGGTGCTGATCGCTGGGCGACTCAGGCGGCGGTCGCGACGATGATCGTCCGCTTGGCCAATTCGGGTGCCGCTGACGCTTTCAGTGTCGCGGAGACGACTTCCAATGCGGTGGCATTTGAAGCGCGAATTGATCGCACCACAGTGACAGTCCACTATTGCGGCCCACAGCACGGAAGCGATGCTGAGGGTGCCTGGGACGAGCAGCGTCTCCGACGCGAGGTTGGCCTCTTGAACGAGAGAGTCAAGCCCTTCTTCGAGTCTCAGTTTGGGGACAGCGGGTTCACGATTGAATTCGAGGCCGGCGAGTTCCTCCAGCCGACTACGGAACCCGGCTATTGGCTCGAAACTAGGATGAAAAACTGGCAGGACTCCGCGAGGGATTCGGCAGAGGCCGCAAGAGAATCGAAAGGCGAAAAGAAGGCAGTGCCTTCAAATGCTTGCGAGAGCGAGCTCATAGCAAGAGATATCGATGTGAGAAGTGCGCTCATGCTTGCGCACATCGAGGCGGATTGCGCGGCGTACGCGTGGTCAGGTCACGGGCCTTCCGTCGTGGCTACACGACTGAAACACGGAAGCTGTGGCCTTGGGGGTGACTACTACACAGTGGTAGCACACGAACTCGGTCATGGTCTTTATGATCTGCCTCATTCGTGGGGAGATGCCTCTGTATGTCAAGGCACGCATTCTGAACACGGACATATCCTCAGCCGGGACGAATTGACGTCAATAATGTCGTACACATGGCCCAGAGGTACATGTGATAGGCAGGCGATCGGCGCAGGTGCTCATGTGTCCTGTGTCGACCGTCAGAGACAGCATCTTCAGTGGTTGACCGCGGCGGGGGAGTGCGGTCAGTCCCTGCGTTCAAGCGAGCCTGATGCGCCGGAGCAGGTCCAATTGATCGCGAGAGATAGGCAACTGCACGTCATTTGGGATCCGCCGAGCAGTGATGGTGGAAGCGCAATTGAAAGCTACGAGGTGCGTTTCCGCCAGGCAGGCAGTAGGAACGGATGGACTGTATTCGGGCGTGTGAGTGCTGGCATAACATCGGCGACGATTATCGGCCTCAGCAATGGTGTCGAATACGAGGTCGTCGTGCGTGCCCGCAATGGCGTCGGCGTCGGTGAGGACTCGACTTCCAAGACCGAGACCCCGGGTTCGGACGTTGCGACTGTGTCGCTATCTGTCGGTCGCAGCGCTGAGAGCGAGCCAACCACGAGCCCGGCCGGAGGGACCTGTTCGTCGCGTTGTCGCTGGCTGCACGTTGATGTCGACAACATCGTTGCTTTGGGTCCTGGTCCTCACAATGTTGTGTGCGCTCATCGGGGCATTCAAGGTGCGGTCACCTACGCCGCAGGTGCGTTCAATTCGAAGCAGGTGAGTTCATTTCCAGTCGACGCGTGTTTCTTTGGATTCCCCGGCGCGACGGTGTATGTCATTGTCGGAGCAGAGCGAGTGAGCGGCGGCTGGCAAGGTGGCGTGCGTTCCAATGATCTGATTTGGCCCGACTGCAGCGTCGATCCGAGGCGCTGCGGCGAGGACGATGAAGCGCCGACCGCTTCGCCTTTGCTCGAAGCTCAAGATGGCGCCATCGGCGTTCGTCTGGGCTCGTCGTCGGCGTTCGACATCCAATACCGGCAAGCGAGAACAACGACATGGCGTACATGGAATGCGGTGACTTTCGTCGATGTCGCCGGTGACGGTACATGGACCAGCATTCGCAATCTGACTAACGGCGTCAGCTACGAGGTACGCATTAGGTCACGCGACGCGTCTCGGGATTGGGGCTGGTCCTCACCGGTCCGGGAGACGCCGATGGGCGCTGAACCGGGATCACCGCGAGTCACCGTTGCGCGTGGTGATCCCGGTCCGAGGACCGCACCTCGTCCGGACTCGGTTCCGTGTAGTGCAAATTCACCTGACTGCCGCTGGCTCGACATTCGGCTAGAGAACTTCAGGCCAGGCGATTATCGGGTGTATTGCGTCCACGACGGCTGGAACAATGGAGAGTTCCGCTCCGGTCGCTTCCACAGCTTCAATACCACAATAGGTAACGCTGGCAGCGCGAGATCGATTCGCGACTGCTACATAAATGTTGCACGTACAGATGGGCGTGGTGTCGCCATATACGTCGGACGCGCGTCTCAACCGGACGGTCAATACCTCTGGGTCTCGAATTGGCTTCGATGAGCAGATCCAGCTCGCTGAGACGTCATTCAGAAGGCGATGAACTCATGACACCTATCAGGCAGGCGCAACGGCGATTCCTGGTTACATTGTCCGTTGCGTTGTTCTCGGGCGCAGCCCTCACGTCTGGTTTAGCAAGTCCGGCATTCGCATACGAAACACTGGCGTACGTCGCAGGTGCCGAGTCTTGGACGGCATCTGATTGTTCGGGCGACATCCCGATCGTAGTTGGTTCGGATGCGGCGGCGCAGTCGGATATCTATAGCGCTGTGACGCTTGCGGGGGTGCTCGGTACCGACTGTGTGGTCTTGGCTGGTGCCCGTGACGAGGTGATGTCGGCGGGCCAGCGGGTGCGCTTGGACGCGGCGGCGGGCGGCGGCTATGTCGTTGGCGGCTTGGCAGCCGTTCCGGCAGGCAAGATCGCCGGACGTGCCATGACCCGTATCGGGGGTGCCTCCCGCTGGAACACTGCGCAACTGATCGGCCGTGAGGCCGTTTCGTTGGCTGGAGGCAGTGTGCCCGCTTCCCCGAGCGCAATCGATGGATCGTTGAGCATCCCTGCCGACGTGCGACAGCCGGGAGTTTTTCTGTATGGGGCTGGGCCGTGGGTTGCGTCGGACTGTGCTGGGGACACGCCCATCGTGGTGGGTTCGGACGCTAAGGCGCAGTCGGACATCTACAGCGCCGTCGCCTTGGCCGGGGTCGTCGGCACTGATTGTGTCGTCCTTGCGGGGTCTCGTGATGGGCCGATGCCGCCAAGCCAGCAGGAGCGTCTTGATGCTGCCCAGCCGGGCGGCTTCGTGCTCGGCGGCACAGCGGCGGTTCCGACTGCGAAGATCGCCGGTCGGGACATGACGCGTCTGGGGGGAGCGTCGCGTTGGGAGACAGCACAGTTCGTAGGCCGACGCGCCAGCGGCGACACCGCCGCAGGAACCAGCACCACAACCGAAGGCGTGCCGACTTCATCAATGTTCACAGCGATTTCGGCAGCAGACCAACAGATGTGCGGCATTCGCACCGATAGCACTATTGAATGCTGGAACCATTGGGACGAGGCACGAACCTCGCCCGTGTCGGGAACTTTCACTGAAGTCGCAGCGGATGACGGGGCAAGAGGTTGCGGCGTTCGCACCAATGGCACAGTCGAATGCTGGGGCTGGCCATCTTCGGCGCCTTCGGGTTTGTTCACCAAGGTTGTTGTAGAAGGCGACCTGTGCGGCATTCGCACCAATGGCACTATTGAATGCTGGCACTTTTTCAGCGGGGAACGAAGCTCGCCGCCGTCAGGAACTTTCACCGCAATAGCCGGCGACCGCCTTCATGCGTGCGGCATCCGTACCAACGGTGCTGTCGAATGCTGGGGTTTTGCAGACGATGAACGAACTTCGCCGCCGTCAGGAACATTCACCAAGATAGCAGTCGGTCACGCTGTGTCGTGCGGTATTCGTACCAACGGTGCTGTCGAATGCTGGGGTTCGTCGTACAGCGATGTGGTGAACTCCGCCGTGCCGTCAGGAATTTTCACCGAGATAGCAGTGGGAACCCGAAATGCGTGTGGCATCCGCCCCGCGGGCACCATTGAATGCTGGGGCGCGGACGAACACGATGATATTTGGCCGCCGCTGCCGCCACCGCCGTCAGGTAGGTTCAGGTCGATTGCAGCGGATGGCTCCTATGCGTGCGGTATCCGCCTAGAGGGCGCCGTTGAGTGCTGGGGCGCGTTCGGCGCCAAGTATGCGGGATAACACCTCCCCACCCAGTTACGGGAGTGAGGGCCCAGAGCCAATAAGCGCGGCACCTAGCGCGATGTTGGGCCGAGTGAAGTTCCGACGATCTCTATCGTCGACTGGACGTCTCAGATTGGCGTCTCTTGCCGTAGTCGTTGCAGTGTTGTTGGGTACGGTGCCGGTGTCGGCGCAGCAGGCGGGAGCGTATGTTGCTGGCGCGGAGCCGTGGGTCGAGTCTGATTGCTCGGGCGATGTGCCGGTGGTGGTTGCTTCGGATGCGAAGGCGCAGTCGGACATTTACAGCGCGATCACTCTCGCGGGCGCGGTCGGCACTGATTGTGTGGTTCTCGCGGGGCCCCGAGAGGGTGACATGCCGGCGGCTCAGCGGTCGAGGCTGAACGATGCTGCGGCAGGCGGTTACGCGGTGGGCGGCACTGCTGCGCTTGCGGATGCGAAGCTCGCCGATCGGGACATGACGCGTATCGGGGGTGCGTCGCGTTGGGAGACGGCGCAGCTCATCGGCCGTGAGGCCAGTGCGCGTGCAGGCAGCACGCCGCCGGATATTGCCGCTCCCGATTCGTCGCTGCACCTGCCGTCTGATGTGCGCCGGCCAGGCGTCTTCCTCGGCGGCGCGGAGCCGTGGGTCGCGTCTGATTGCTCCGGTGACGTGCCGATCGTTGTTGGTTCGGATGCCAAGGCGCAATCCGACATCTACAGCGCGGTCACGCTCGCTGGGGTAATCGGTACCGATTGCGTGATCCTTGCCGGTCCCCGGGACAAGGACATGCCCGCCAGTCAACGAGCGCGGCTCGCCGATTCCGCCGAGGGCGGTTACGTGGTAGGCGGCATCGCTGCGGTGCCCACGGTGAAGATCGCTGGCCGCGACATGACCCGCTTCGCGGGATCGGACCGTTGGGCCAGCGCCGTGCTCGTCGGACGGCGCGCTAGCGGCGACACCTCCGCCGGCACCGCCACCACGACTGAGACAGCCACGGTTGGTTCCGGCGACACCGCAATGTTCGCAGCGGTCTCGGTCGGCGGATCGCACACGTGCGGGCTGCGCACCGACGGCACAAGCATCTGTTGGGGCGACTACAGGCAGGGGCAGTTGGATGCTCCGCGGGGCTCATTCACCGCGGTGTCTGCGGGAAGAAAACACTCGTGCGGTTTACGTCTGGATGGCACAGTCGACTGCTGGGGCCGCAACGAGAGCGGGCAGGCGGATGCGCCTGACGGATCGTTCATCTCGGTGTCCACCGGCTCAGACCACTCGTACGGGGTGCGCGCCAACGGAGCGGTGGTCTGTTGGGGCGCCAACGGCTACGTCTGGGAAGATGTGGACGACGGGCGCGCGGATGCCCCGTCGGGCTCGTTCGTGTCGGTGTCCGCCGGCCTAGGACATTCGTGCGGGGTGCGCACCAGCGGTGCTGTGACTTGCTGGGGCCGCAACGAGAGCGGGCAGGCGGATGCGCCTGACGGCTCGTTCATCGCGGTATCCGCTGGCCGATGGCATTCGTGCGGGGTGCGCACCGACGCGACTGTGGTCTGCTGGGGCGAGGCTGATCGCGTGCTCTACACGCCCAAGGGTTCGTTCGTGTCGGTGTCCGCTGGAAACAACCATACGTGCGGTCTGCGCACGAACGGCACGGTCGCCTGCTCGGCTTGGTGGAGCGCTCCCAACCACAGTAGCGACGGCGATTACGGGCAGGCGGATGCGCCTGAGGGCTCGTTCACGTCGGTGTCTTCCGGCAGTGACACCTCGTGCGGGGTGCGCGCGAACGGGGCCGTCACCTGCTGGGGACGGAACAGCGTCGACGGAATAGCGACGGCACCGTCGGCTTCGTTCACGTCGGTCACGGTCTCGGGTCTTTGGTATTCCGACGGGTACCCGTTCTCGTGCGGGCTGCGCAGCGACGGGACAGTGAGTTGCGCGGGTCCCTCCCGGCAGTTTCCAAGTGCGTCACATGACGAAGGGGGCTTCACGGCCATTTCGCTGGGTAACGGTTTCCTTTGCGGACTGCGCCGCGGCGGAAGTGCAATATGTTCGAGCCGCTACGACCTCGGGGAGAACTTCGCGCCGACTGCACGCTTCGTCGCGGTCTCTGCGAGCCGATTGGATGTAAACGACGATCTTGTCTGCGGCGTGCGTGCGACAGGCGAAGTGCAGTGCTGGACGAAAACGATATGCCCTAGCTGCAGGGCTGACCGCCGGGTCGCGGAAAGTCCGACAGGTGTGTTCACCGATGTGTCAGTCGGCGACCGGCATGTCTGCGGGTTGCGCGCGAGCGGCGCCGTCGCCTGTTGGGGCAGTAACGGCTTTGGGCAGTCATCAGCGCCGTCAGGCTCGTTCACCGCGGTGTCGGCTGGCGCAGACCACTCGTGCGGGTTGCGCGCGAGCGGCATCGTCGCCTGTTGGGGCAGTAACGGCTTTGGGCAGTCATCAGCGCCGTCAGGCTCGTTCACCGCGGTGTCGGCTGGCGCAGACCACTCGTGCGGGTTGCGCGCGAGCGGCATCGTCGCCTGCTGGGGTAGAAACCAAGGGGGACAAGCGGACCCGCCCTCTGGGCTCTTTCAGGATCTGGCCGCCGGCACCACCCATTCGTGTGCCGTGCGCAACGACGGCGCGATGGTTTGCTGGGGCTTCAATGCTGAAGTTCTGCTGTGGTGATTCGTCGTGGATTCGCTACTGCCTCCAAATAGCTCTCGAGAATTGACATCGGCGGCCGCGATAGTCCACCTGTTGCTCTTCAGCGCGTCGCTGCGGGGATTGGCCTCGATACTCGAGCCTGTCATGTACCTACGCAGGTGTGAACGGGGGTGCTTCGGTGTTCGGTCGTAGCTACGAGAGTCGGATCGCCAGTGTGATGGCTGCACGACGGCGGTGTCGACGGCGTCTCACAGCAGTGATGCTGGCGTCTGCACTCATGCTGAGTGTTTCCGCAGTGGTGCCGCCGGCCGGAGCGCAGGCCGGTGGGGAGGCTGACCCGCCGGTGCTTGTGGTGGCGTTGGAGTCGTCGTTGTCTGATGTGGGCACGGCGGCGTCGCTGGTGGCAGCGGGCAAGGGCGACGCAGTGGTGTTCGCAGTCTCAGTTGACTCGCTGGGCGATGCGAGCGCCGATCTGGTCAGGGTGCAGATGCCTGAGCGGATCTACATCGTCGGCGGCACGTCGGCTGTGGGCGCTGATGTCGAGCACCGGTTGCGGTCGCTGGCGCCGGGGGTGTCGATCACGCGGTTCGCGGGCTCGACCCGCGTCGAGACGGCTGCGCTGGCTGCGGACGAGGCGTTGGACGGTCGCAGCGCGTCGAAGATCATTGTTGCGAATGGCTGGTCGCTGCCAGACGTGGGCGCCGCGGCGGCAGCGGTCGCGGCTGGGGCGGCAGACGCCGTGCTTTACGCCGGACGGGACGTCTTGGGCGAGCCGACTCGTGACGCGCTCGGGGCCCAACGGCCGGCAACGGTGCTGATTGCTGGCGGTCCGGCGGCGTTGTCTGCCGGGGTGGAGGCTGCGGCGGCCACGGCGGCAGGCGGGGCGACTACGTCGAGGCTGGCTGGGGCGACGCGTCTTGAGACTGCGGCGCGGGTTGCTCAAGAAGCGCTGCCTGATGGAGCGACGACGGTGGTGGTCGCCGATGGCTGGTCGCTGGCTGATGTCGGGGTGGCCGCGACGCTCGCAGCGTCAATGCCCGACAGTGCTGTGCTGTATTCCGCGGATGGCGACGATCTGCCCGCCGCGCTCGATGCGGCTCTGCGCAGCTTGGCACCGGATCGCATCGTCCTTGTCGATGCCCGCAGTGCTGCATCGCGGGGCGTGCTGAACGGGCTCGCCCGGCGCGGGACCTCGACGCGCATTTCTTCTACGGTCAATGCGACGCGGGCCGCGCTGGGCGAAGACGTGGGAGAACGTGTCGAAGTCGAAGAAGCGGACCCTGCAGCCGCGATCGCCAACGCCGAGGCCTACATGGTCGAACTGGTCAACGAACTGCGTGAGAGCGTCGGCGTCCCTCCGCTGCACCCGAATGACCTCATCTCAAACGTGGCCCGCAACTGGTCCACCGTGATGCAGGAGCGGACCACGTTCGAGCACAACCCAAACTGGAGGTCCGAGTACCCGCCCGGCAACGTTTCCGGGGGCGAGAATATCTCAAGACTTACGTGGCCGACCATCCGCTATGGAAATGAGAACAATGCGTACGTTCCATGTCCAAACTGCATAACTCTGCGCACAGCAACTCAAGAGAGCTTCGACTCGCTCAAGGACAGTCCCGGCCACTACGCCAATATGGTCCATCCCAACTTCGGCCAGATCGGCGTGGGCATCGTGGCAGGTCCAAACAGCGTCTGGTTCACCCAGAACTTCGCCTGCTACGCGACACGGCCGTTGCAGCCGGATGAGACTTGTCCCTCTGGTCCTGGGCCAACCAGTTCAGCGACCGAAATAGATGTCGACGATCTCAGCGTTGTCGCAGGTATCGAGGCGCCGTACTCGGTCAGCTCGATTCGCGACGGCGAATACGTGGCCATGGACTACAGCGTCGGCGTCAGCGGCGGTCTCTGCGCGATCCGCTCGGATAATTCCATCATGTGCTGGAGCGGTAATCCTTCATCGCGGTTGAAGGACGTCCCGAGCGGTGAGTTCATGGATATCTCGATCCTCGGTGAACGAGCGTGCGCGTTGCGCCTCGACGGCACGATCACGTGCTGGGGCGATTTCGCTGGCCCAGGCCTGCCGAACCCGCCGAGCGGTGCCCATCAATCGATTGCCGTCGCATCAAATTACGCGTGTGCTCTGCGAGAGGACCGAACGATCGCATGCTGGGGCATGGGCAAGGATTGGGAGCGTGCTGATGCGTCCGGAGTTCTCGATACGCCCGCAGGCACCTATGCGGCCGTCAGCCCAGGTAACCGTCATGCCTGTGCGCTGAGGACCGATGGAGCGATTCGATGCTGGGGGGACGAACGATCGGGACTCACGGACTCTCCAAGCGGTACGTTCACGGCCTTGGCTGCCGATGGCGGGGCGTGTGCGGTCCGAGCCGACGGGACTGCACATTGCTGGGATTCGACATTCAGCGGGCAGCAGCAATTCGACTTCGGCGGCAACGGCAGCCAACCGATTGCGAGCATCGCAGGCGGCAACAGCACGGTATGCGCCTTGGACACGAATTCGCACTTGGCCTGCAAGCATGCGCAACTTGCCACTGTCGTCGGCAATGAGATCATCGTGGCGGATGGCTCGTCGTTCGACGTATCCGTGCCGAACGGGCCGTTCTCGTCCATCAGCGTCGGTTCTCGGTCGGGTTGCGGCCTGCGCCCTGACGGCGCGATCGCATGCTGGGGACGGGGCCACGACAACCTCCATGTGCCTCCTGGCAACTATCAGTCATTGTCGAACTCGTGCGGTCTACGAATCGACGGAACGATGGTCTGCTGGAAAGGCCTTCGAGCGCCAGACCTCCCGCTGAGTTTCTGGGGTCGGGGTGTCCGTTCCGGCGTCGCTGTGTTTCCAGGAGAATACGTGGCGATGAGTTCGGGGCCACCACCCGGTAGTTTCAACGGACATTTCGCCGTCTGCGGCGTCACAACAGACGCAGCGCTCAACTGCTTCGGAGCTGACCTGGTGACAGGCTGGGTCAGCCGACAACCTCAACGAATCGAGGGCAGCTACGAATCTGTGGTTGTTGGGCACGGTGCCGCATGTGCGCTGAGAACCGACTCGACGATCAGTTGCTGGGGCGAAGAAAGTGCACGCCAATTCGGAATGCTCGACGCCCCCTCGGGCACGTTCACCCAGATCAGCGCCGGTTTCCTGCATTTCTGCGCCATCCGAAGCAATCAGTCCGTGACGTGCTGGGGCCACAACGGAGCGGACCAGCTCGATGCTCCAGGCGGGAGATTCACGTCGATCAGCAGCGGCGGAGATCTGACGTTCGGCGTTCGCCCCGACGGCTCAGCAGTCAGCTGGGGCGACCACAATTGGGGTGGCGGGTGGACCAACTGGACCGGATTCAGCCCCGAGCAGCGCTTCGCTTTGATCAGCTTGGGCCCACAAGGCGGCTGCTACGTCGGACCCGCAGGATCTACTGGCTGCTTCGGACCGGCCGGTTCCGGGATGAGGCCGCCCCATCTGTCTCAGCTTGGCCTCGACGAATCGGGCAAGTTCCTCGAATGGACCTCCATAGATTTCAACTCACGCTGCGGCATACGCAGCGACGACGGAGTCACCTGCTGGCCCGAACTGCCAGACGGCGTCACCTGGCACACCGCCGAGACCATGATCTGGACCTACGGCGACGACCTGCCCGGGCCCCATCAGTGGGCATGGTGAGGCCGTGCGCAACTCGGCGCGCGTGATCCTCGCGTGGTGGGATGATTCAGATGACTGGGGCGGGTTCGCGGCTGGGTAACCACTGTTCGAGCGGGGCGGCTTCGCTGACGATTTGCAGGCCGAGGGCGGCCAGGGCTCGTTCGACCTCATCGGGCTTGGCGGGGCGGTAGATGTCGGTGAGTCGCCTGGCGTGCGACGGGCGCATGCCGATGCGACGCGCCACTTCAGTTGGCGTGATTCCCTCGGCTCGCATGGCCTCATAGAGGGCGAGCTGTGCTGCGACCGGCGCCGACACTGCGACGAGCACCTGGCCAGGCCCGGGATCGCTTGGCTCCGGCAGGGGCTCATTGCTGTCGATGCTGAAGCTCAGCGCCGTCTCGAGGCAGTCCCGCAGGTGACTGTTCACTTCCTGAACCGACCAACCGCCGGTGATGGCAGGTGGCACATCAGGAAAAGACGCGACATACGCCTCGCGACCCGTGGTCTCGGCCTCCTCGCCGTCCAGCGCTACCTCACATGGATAGGAGCACCTCATTGATCAGAATTCCGCCTTGTCGATGTCAAGCTGCCGGAGCATCGCCCGCAGCTCGCCGGGCCGCAGCGACCACGCTCATGCTGTCAGGAGCGACGCAGGGATAACTGCTATCCCGTCCTTCCTGCGGTAGGCACCGGGACCTGTGTTGATCACAGCCGCGTCAATGAGGTCGGGACCGATCTTGTCGGCAAGCCAATGGAGGTGGCGCACATCATCCGAATGGACTGTGTCTGACAGTTTCACTTCCAACGCCACGACGGCTCCATCAGAGCGCTCCCAGCAGAGTCTCGTTTCTCGGGACGTGGCCCCAACCGGCATCCGTGCCGTTGATGAGCGCGTCAACGCCGACGCCGAGCAACCTCGCTGCGAGGGCCGGATCCGCGAGCTGATGAACGGGCGCGACAGCAAGTTGCCGCAGGTGGTTTCTCGACGGTAACCAAGCAGGCACCTCTTCGATTGTCGAGTCGGTGGACGGTGTCGGCCCGACGGAGAGCCGTCGCAGTCTTGCCGACCCCCCTGGCACCTTCGATCGAGATTGCGGGGCACGAGGCCAGAAGGATGTCGAGTTCCTTGTCGACAATTCTCGGGAAGTACGCGGCCATGCGACGCCACCACCTCGCTGCCAGAGCCTGAGCTACCGTTTCAACAATCTCTACGCTACTGTTTGAGCAGCCGCTATCAGGGTTGTCGACGCTCGCTCATCAGTTCGAGGCAGCATGTCGGCACTCGCTCAGAGAGCCGGGGCGGGATCGCGGCTGGCTGCCCTTGCCGCGGTTGGGCTGGTTTGGTTCAGGGGGCGAGTTGGTCGATGGGCACTATGGCGATGCCGTCGCTGGTCTCGTATGCATGTCCGGAGGCGGTGATCACCATGAGCCGTCGCGGCGTGCCGACGCGTTCGGCGTCGACGTTGTCGCGCAGCCAACGCAGCGATCGGACGCCCTGCTCGATGAGCAGTGGGCCGCCGAGCTTGATCTCCGCAGCCGCCCAGTCCCGGTGGCCGCGGGTGATGACGGCGTCGATTTCATGCCCGGCACTGTCTTGGAAGTACCGAACTTCTGCCCTGCATGCCTGCGCGTAGACACGCAGATCGCGGATTGCGAGCGACTCGAAGAGCAGCCCGAGCGTCTCGAGGTCGCCGAGCAGCCCGGGCGGGGTGGCTCCGACCGCTGCGGCGGCCAATGACGGATCGACAAAATAGCGCTTGGGCTTCACTCGTAGCGTTGCCTTGCTGCGCAGATGCGTCGACCACGCAGCGAGCGGTTCGACGACGAATGCCTCGGCGAGCCGGCTGATGTAGCGCCGGACTGTGTCGCGGCTCGTGGCGCCGCCCGCACCGGCCGTATCTTCGATCAGCGTCTTGACCGATGCGGCGGTCGCCTCGTTGCGCGCGAGCGACGACAGCAGCGCGCGCATCTTGGCGGGGTCGTGGGCTGGCGGGTCCCCGGTGGCCAGATCGATCCGGGCGATGTCGGCGAGGTAGTCGCGCAGGCGTTCGAGCGCGTCGAGCGGGCTGAGCCCGATGAGGTCGGGCAGACCACCGCGGCAGATCAGATCGGCGGCACGTCCGATGCCGGAGTCGCGCCCGTCGGCAGCGCTGGCGGCGCAAGGCTGCCCATCGAGCAGCTCGCGCAGCGAGATGGCACCCGTCGAGTCGCCGGATTCGAACAGCGACATGGGCCGCATGCGCAAGCGGGAAACCCGCCCTGCGCCGCTGTGGTCGGTGAGGTTGTGGGTCGGCCTCACCGAACCGGTGAGGATGAACTGCCCATGCAAGGCCCGGTCGTCGCAGGCGTGCCGCATCGCGTTCCACAGGCCGCTCGCCAAGTGCCACTCGTCGAGCAGTCGCGGCGTTGGACCCGCTAGGAACGAGGCTGGCTCGATCGCCAGCCGCAGTCGGGTGGAGTCGAGTTCGTCGAAGCGGATCTCGCTGGCCGAGAAACGCCGGCCGGTCCAGGTCTTGCCGCACGCGCGTGCACCTTCCACCACCACTGCTGGCGCGATCCGGAGCAGGCGCTCCATCTGGGCATCGACCACTCGGGGCAAGTAGCCCGCAGGCGCGAGCGATCCCGGTGCCATCAGGCAAAATATAGCATCTCTATAGTGCAAAAAATGACAATGGAACTATGCAAGAAATGGGAGCGCTTCGCGCTTGCGCGTGGGGTGATTCAGAGGGCTGGCGCGGGATCGGCGCTGATCGGCCATGATGTTCGCCGCCGCGCCGACCGAGCGCAGCGGATGGAGGCTTCAGGTGAGAATCGGCTCGACGTGTGCGCGCTTGGTGGGCGACGACATCGGTCACACAGAACGCTTGGCCAGCCGGCCGCGACGCGGAGCACTGCGTTGAGCGCCGCGCGTGCCCCGAAGTCCGAGGAAATGCCGCTCTACGAGCTGCTCATCACCCTTGACGGTGCTCATGTGCAGATCGACCGTCGTGTGTTGGTGCCCGGGCAGGCCACGCTGGCGGATCTCCATGTCGTTATTCAGCTCGCGATGGGCTGGCAGGACTGCCACCTGCATGCCTTCACAGATCGCAACGGGACCACCTACGGCGATAGCACCATGAGCGAGTTGGACTTCGCCGAACAGTCGAAGTTCCGTGTGTCGGAGGTTCTTGCGGAACCAGGCGACGAGATCGAGTACGAATACGACTTCGGCGACTCATGGCACCACCGAGTCGAGCTGGTGCAGATCCGGCCCGACGAAGGACAGGGAATCAGGGGCCTCGCCTGCATCGGCGGTCACGGGATGTGCCCGCCCGAGGACTGCGGCGGCATCTGGAGCTACGCCGAGCTGTGCGACTCGCTGGCTGATCCACGCCATCGCGACCACGAGGAGATGGTCGAGTGGATGGGCGGCATCGACGAGCAGCCGTTCGACCCGAGCCTCTTCGACCCATCCGCCTTTGACCTCGAAGCCGCCAACACCGCAGTTCGGACGCTGCTCGGACAATCTCGGCCCGATTCGTAGCCCGCCGGAATCCAGGCATCGGGACGGCCGTCTGGCGCGCCACGCGGCGGGCTGAGAGCGAGTGGTCCCTGTGCGTTGCACTCGCTCAGCGAGCCGGGGCGGGATCGTGGCTTGGCGTCCACTGCTCCAGCGGGGTGGCTTCACTGACCATCTGCAGGCCGAGGGCGGCGAGTGCCCGTTCAACCTCGTCGGGTTTGGCGGGCCGGTAGATGTCAGTGAGCCGTTTGGCGTGCGAAGGGCGCAGTCCGATGCGGCGCGCTAGCTCCGCAGCGGTTACACCGTTCGCGAGCATGGCTTCATGGAGTGCGAACTGGCCGGCGACCGCTGGCGACACAGCGACCAGAACCTGATCTGGTTCGGGATCACTCGGTTCAGGGAGATCTTCGCCGTCGCGCAGGTACCCGCCCAATGCGACCTCAAGGCAATCTTGCAGCCGGTCACTCACTTCCTGCACGGTGTCCCCGCAGGTATGGGCACCATGTACATCGGGAAATGAGGCGTTGTAGCCCTCCTGCCCCGTGTCGCGCAAGTGCTCTTCGTCGAGTTCAACAGCGCAGGGAAAGACGTATCGCATTGCTCAGAAATCTCCCTGCGGGATCTTATTGATTTTCTGAATGGGCACCCTGGTTGTTGATCGGCCATGATGTTCGCCGCCGCGACGTCCGAGCGCGGCGGACAGGGGTTCCCAGATGAGATTCGGCTTGATCTCCGCGAACTTGATGGGCAACGTCGACGGCGCTGCCGCGCTTGAGACTGCTCAGACCGCTGAGGAGGTCGGCTTCGACTCGCTGTGGGCGATCGAACACGTGGTGGTGCCGAAGTCGTACAGCTCGACCTATCCCTACGACGACGGCGGCCGCCTGTTCAAAGGCGCAAGCCAGATCGACCACTCCGACCCGCTCATCTGGCTGGCGTACGCCGCCGCGGTGACGTCGCGCATCCGGCTGGCGACGGGCATTCTCATACTGCCGCAGCGCAATCCGCTGATTCTGGCGAAGGAGATCGCGTCGCTGGACCGCCTGTGCGGCGGCCGTTTCGATTTCGGCATCGGCGTGGGATGGCTGCGCGAGGAATTCGACGCGCTCGGCGTGCCATTCGAGCGCCGGGGTGCCCGCACCGACGAGTACATCGCCGCGCTGCGGGTGCTGTGGACGGAGGAGGAGGCTGAATTCCACGGCGAGTTCGTGGACTTCGATCCGGTCTACTCACAGCCCAAGCCGATCCAGCAGCCGGTGCCGATCCTGGTCGGCGGTCACAGCGACCGGGCTGCGCGGCGCGCCGGCGAGCTCGGCGACGTGTTCTTCCCGGCCGAACGGCCGGCCGAGGTGCTGGCGAGTTTGTTTGCAACGGCGCGCCGGTATGCCGAGTCTGCGGGACGAGACCCCGATGCGGTGGAGATGTGGACGACCGGCGGGACCGACCGGGCGCACCTTGACCAGCTGGTCGAACTCGGCGTCAGCCAGGTGATGGTGCCGGGACGGCGGCCGCCCCAGCTCGGCGAGACCTACGGGCAGATCCTTGCCGACTACGCGGATGCCTAACAAGGAGACGAGCGATGGCTGAGTACGGCGACGGCGACGCGATTACGCACGAGCAGCGGGTTGCCGACATGGCGGCCCACGCCGAGGTGATCCGGCGCGACATGGGTGGCGCCTCGAAGGTCCAGGCGATGGCCGCTGAAGACGACCGCACGATCCGCGAGCACATCGACGCCTTCAGTGACCAAGGCACGTTCCGCGAGATCGGCACGTTCACGCGTTCCCTGCGTCCCGAGATGCGTGACGTCACTCCCGGCGACGGAAAAATCGGCGGCCATTGCGAAGTCGACGGCCGCCCTGTCGCCGTCTTCGGCGACGACATCACCGTGCTGCGCGGCTCGAGCTCGATCGTCGGCACCCGCAAGGAGAGCCGCTTGTTCGATCGAGCGCTCGCGATGGGCATTCCGATCGTCCACTTCGGCGAGACCGGCGGTGGTCGGATTCCCGACCTGATGGGCTCGGAGGGCATCTCCGAGCCAGGCGCCATGTTCGAAATGGCACGCCGGCGGCACCGGGTGCCGATGGCCACCATGATCTGCGGCCAGTCCTTCGGGGGCTCGTCGTTCGTGTCTGCCCTGAGCGACTACGTGGTGATGGTGCGCGGCTCGTGCCTCGCCGTGACCTCGCCGAAGGTCTTCGAGATCGCCACCGGCGAGGTCATCTCGTTCGAGGACGTGGGCGGAGTGGACGTGCACTCCCGCAAGACGGGCCAGATCGACCTCGGCGTCGACACCGACGAAGAGGGCTACGCCGCCATCAAGCGGTGGCTGTCGTTCATGCCGTCGAACGCTTGGGAGCCAGCCCCCCGAACGGAACCCCGCGGCGGCGACGGACCTGATCCCGAGCTCGCCCGCATGGTGCCGGCCCGCCGCACCCGCGGCTACGACATGCGGCGCGTCGTGGCTCGCATCTGCGATCCCGAGTCAGTCCTCGAGATGCAGCCCAACTACGCCCGCAACGTCGTGTGCGCAATGGGGCGCCTCGACGGCTACGCCGTCGGCGTCATCGCCAACAACCCGATGTTCGGAGCCGGCACGCTCGACCCGCAGGCCTGCCACAAGATCATCCGGCTGGCCACCGTCTGCGACTCCTTCAACATTCCGATGGTCTTCCTGGTCGATGTGCCCGGCTTCATGGTCGGCAAGCGGGTCGAGCACGACCTGATGCTGCACTGGGGCATGCGCATGATGCACGCGCTGCAGAACGCGTCGACGCCCACCCTCACCGTGTGCATCCGCAAGGCATTCGGCTTGGCGTGGCAGGCCATGAACGGCTCACGGATGCCAAGCCACGGCATCTACTGCTGGCCCGGTGCAGAGATCGGGTTCATGGATCCTGAAGTCGGCGTGAATGTGGCGTTCGGCTCAAAGCTGGGACGGATCGATGATCCCGACGAGCGCGAAGCCGAGCGGCTGAAGCTGGTCGCCGAGGTGGCCGAAGCCACCAATCCGTACGACGCAGCCGGCACCATGCGCATCGACGAGATGATCGACCCCGCTGACACCCGCCGCGTGCTCATCTCCGACCTGCGCATGCTGGCCAACAGGCCGGTGCCACCGCCCGAGCAGCGACCCCTCAGCTACTGGCCGAGCTGCTGACGCAGATCCTCGCGCGCATTCCTAGAAAGCGGGCACCGACGTAACCCGCCCGCGAGCGAGGCCGAAGTAGGGTCTCGATGCAGACCAATTGGTTGTGAGGTCGCTCAAAGGGTTCGATAATGCAGGCAACTACCGAGAGACGCGGGCGACTGGGGAGTTCCGTGACGTGATTGACCTTCAGGGAGTCACCAAGCATTACGAGGTCGGCCCCGTGTTGGTGACGGCACTCGCCGGCATCGATCTGCATGTCGACGCTGGTGAATTCGTGGTGGTGCTCGGCGCGTCCGGCAGCGGCAAGACCACGACGCTCAACATCATCGGGGCGCTGGACACGCCGTCGTCGGGCAAAGTGACGGTTGGAGGCCGTGACCTCACGGCATCCAGCAGGAGCGAGCTCTTTGCGTTGCGGCGCGAGACCGTCAGCTTCATCTTTCAGAGTTTCAATCTGTTCCCGGGACTGACCGCGACCGAGAACGTGGAGTTCGGCATGGATGTCTCGGGTCGCAACGGCTCAGCGGACCCAGCCGAGATCTTGGATTCCGTCGGGCTGGGCCATCGGCTCGGCCATTTCCCCCATGAGCTCTCGGGCGGCGAGCAGCAGCGGGTCGCCATCGCCCGGGCGCTTGCCACCGGCAACCCGGTGCTGCTGGCTGATGAGCCGACTGGTGAGCTGGACTTCAAGACAGGTGCTCAGATTCTCGAACTGCTGGCCGAGCAGGCCAGCCGAGACCGCGCAGTGCTCGTGGTGACCCACAATCGCGAGATATCGCGGATGGCCGACCGGGTCGTCGAGATGAGCAGTGGGAACATCGTCAGCGACGGACCGCCGGAAGGCGGCAAGATGCCGCTGTCCGAGTTGCACTGGTAGGTCTCGAACGTGTGGTTGTTGCGCCTGCGGTGGTCGTTGAGGGACGCCCGCAGGCGGTGGCTCCAGATCGTCGGCATCTCGTTCACCCTTGCCATCGGCATCGGGTTGTACGCGGGTCTCTCCAGCGTCACCCAATGGAGGCTCACCTCGATCGACAAGAGCCTCGAAGTCACCAACATGTACGACCTGCGGGCGACCATCACCGAGGGCTCCGATGTACCGACCGGCGCTCTCGCAGCGATCGCCGCCGAGATCGACGGCGTCGCTGAGTACAACGAGCGCCTCGTAGTCGATACCCAGATCGACGCCGTCGTGGACGGTGAGGAAGTGCTCGTGCACGGGCGCGTGGTCGGCATGGAGATGTCCGAGAGCGGGTCAGTCGTCAACGACGTCTTCCTGATCGAAGGCGATGTGCTGCCAGCGTCGGGGACAGCCACCCCGCAAGTGCTGATCGACCGGAACTTCGCTGCATTCTGGGGCCTGCCGACGGATGGCAACGTGACAGTCGGAGGAGACATCGACGTCGAATACGTCGGCCATGCCGTGTCGCCGGAGTACTTCCTGATCGTGGAAGGAAACGGTTCGCTCGGCAAGTCCAACCTGGCTGTGCTGTTCGCGCCACTAGCAGCCGCGCAGGACATATCCGGCAAATCAGGGGCCGTCAACGACCTCGTGCTGACGCTCGAGCCGGGTGCCGATGCCGAAGCAGTGAGGCAACAACTGATCGATGCAACAGGGTCGCTCGACGGCGCGCTGCTCGATGTCATCACCCGGGACGAGACGCCGTCCTACGTCGGCCTGGTCGGTTCGCCGGAAATTGATCAAGGCATCTACGACGCAATCTCGCTCTTGCTTTTCGTAGGTGCCGCGTTCGCTGCGCTGAACTTCTCGGCGCGGATGGTCGAAGCGCAGCGCCGTGAGATCGGAGCGGCGATGGCAATCGGGGAGGCACCCCGGTCGATCACCATCAGGCCGATTCTGATCGGCTTGCAAATTGGCGTGCTCGGCATGATCCTGGGTGTTGTCGTCGGCTACGCGATCTCGTTCCAAACGGTGAGTGTGATCCAGGAGACCGTGCGGCTGCCGATCTTCGAGCAACCGTTCCAGGGGTCGATCTACGGCCGAGCCCTGGCGATCGGCTTCGCGGTGCCGATGCTGGCCGTCTTCTGGCCGGTATTCCGGGCCGTGCGTGTGCGGCCCGTCGACGCGATCCGGTCGAGCCATCTGGCGTCGCGGGGCGGCAGCCTGGGACCGATCATCAGCCGCATCCCATTGCCCGGACGCAGCCTCGAGCGGATGCCGATCCGGAACCTGATGAGGGCCCCCCGCCGGACGTTCCTGACGTTGCTGACCTTCACCATGAGCTTGGCGATCATGTTTGCCATGCTGGGCATGTCCAGCACATTCACGACCACCTTCGACGAGGGCAACAAGGAGTTGCTCGGCGCCGAACCCGACCGCTTCGCTGTGCAGTTCGATTCCTTCTACCCGGTCGATTCACCGCAAGTGCAAGACGTGCTCACCAATCCGATGGTGCAACTCGGCGAGACGGCAATAGTGCTCGGGGCCAGTGCCACTGCCGCCAAGAGTGACGACAGCGTCGATGAGGCCACTCGGCTGGATCTCGCGATCCGCTTCGTCGACTTCGGCAGCGATGTGTGGACGCCGACGATGACGACGGGAACGCTGTCCCGGGGAGCGCCGGGCATCGTGCTCGCCGACAAGGCCGCACGCGACTTCGGAGTGGGCGTCGGCGACGACGTGGTTGTCACCCACCCGGCGCTGGTCGATAGGGAATTCGCCTACAGCACGCGCACGCTGCCGGTCACCGCGATTCACCCGCATCCGTTGCGACTCAATGCCTACATGGATCTCTCGCAGGCATCGACGTGGGGCTTCGGGGGTCTCGCCAACATCGTGACGGGTGTGCCGGCAGACGGCACCAGCCTGAACGAGGTGAAGCGGGCGCTCTTCGGCAGCGGCAAGGGCGTGTCACTGATGCAGGGCCTGGGCGACTCCTTCCGATCAGTGGAGGACTCCCTCGACCAATCCCAGGGCGTGTTCTTCATCACGCGGATCTTCGTGATCTTCCTGGTGATGCTGATCGCATTCAATACCGCCAACATCAACGTCGACGAACGGTCTCGCGACCACGCCACGATGTTCGCCTACGGCGTTCCCGTGCGAAGAGTGATCGCCAATCTGTCGGTAGAGGGGCTGCTGTTGGGCCTGGCTGCGGTGGTGCTCGGCGGATTGTTCGGCTACGCGTTGCTGCTGTGGATGGCGTTGTTCTTGATGCCGACCGCGATCCCCGAGATCGGCATGATCGTGTCGGTCCGCTGGTGGGAGATGGCGGTGTCGTTCGTCTTGGCCTTGGCGGCGATCGCGGTCGCTCCAATGTTCCCCGGACGCAAGCTGAAGAAAATGTTCATTCCCGGCCAGCTGCGGGTGATGGAGTAGGCCCGGGCCGCTGCGGCGAACTCAATCAGCGGTGCCGCTCAGGTTCGGGCGTGCAGGAGGCGTGCAGATCCACGGCTCTCTTGGCAGCGCCACAGGATCGAAGGCCTCCGCGACGGCCGGCAAGTCCGCTGCTGAGGACACAGCTTCGATCCTGAGGCTGGCCAAGAGCAGGTTCACCACATCGAGCGGCGTTTCGCTGAGCGCGAGGCGGTCGGCCAGCGTCACGGCGCCGTCGCGCTTGGCGAGGCGGTGACCCTGCGGACCGAGCACAAGGGGGACGTGGGCATGTGAGGGCGGCTCGAGGCCGAGCAGGCCAGCTAGGTGTACTTGGCGCGGGGTGGAGGGCAGCAGGTCGTCTCCCCGCACTACTTCGGTGATGCCTTGGGCGGCATCGTCCACGACGACTGCGAGGTTGTACGCCGGGGTTCCGTCGCCGCGCTGGATCACAAAGTCGTCAACGGTGCCGGTGTAGTTGCCGAGCTGGCGGTCGACGACGGTCAGCTCGATGGGTCCCGTGCCGTGGAGGTCGGCGCGGAGCCGCAGTGCGGGGGACCGGCCGTCGCCGCGACGCTGGTCGCGTTCGGCGCGGGTGAGACCGAGGCACGTGCCCGGATAGGCCCCTTCGAGCGACGAACCGTGCGGAGCGGCAACCGCCTCCGCTATCTCACGACGTGTGCAGAAGCACTCGTAGGTGAACTCGCGCCGGCGCAGGTCTGCGATGGCGTCGCGATACAGGTCCAGGCGGTCGCTTTGGCGGACCGGCGCGCCATCCCAGTCGAGTCCGATCGCGGCGACATCGCGCAGCTGCGAATCGTAGAACTGCGGTCGCACGGCACCGTCGAGATCCTCGAAACGCCACAGGAGTCGTCCGCCGTCCGAGCGGGCGAACAGCCAAGCCAGCAGCGCCGTGCGCAGGTTTCCCAAGTGCAGGTCGCCCGTGGGGCTCGGGGCCCAGCGTCCGACGGTCGGGCGCTTGCTCAAGCGCTGCCTTCGGCGAGCGTCTTGATGCCCGCGACGCAGCGCTCCATGTTCGCCATGTGCTCGCTCTGGCGACGGGACAGGATGCGAGGCTCCTTGTCGGGCATCGCCTCGATGGCTGCGCTGAGGCCCGAGGGCCCGGGGCCGATGCGCACGGTGTGACGCAGCCGGCAGCGCTGGCCATGCAGCACGTCGATCTCGTAGCGCCACCGGGCACCGGCGACGTCTTCGGTCTCGCCGGTTGCCCAGCCGAACAGCACGCCGGGCTCGTATTCGGTGACGGTGAGATCGATGTTCCATTCGCCGATGGCTGGATGCTGGTTGTGGCCGATGAACTTGGCGCCGACGGCCGGACCGTCGTAGCCGGGGGCCCACTCGGCACGCACGAACTCCTCGGAGAAATCGGAGCCCGCGTTGATATCGCTGACGATCTCCCACACGCGTTCGGCGGGCGCGTCGATGTCGACCTCTACGGTGGCGCCGGGACCCTCGCCGAGCCTGCGGTCGGCTGTTTCGTCGCCCCGTGCCTCCCAGGTGCGCCCCCAGTTGTCCACGTAGGCAATCTCGTTGGCGCGCCGCCGCGGCACGGCACCGAACTCGGTGCCCGTCGCATACGCCAGCGGCAGCAGCGCGACCGGCGTGACACCTTCAGGGATGCCGAGGATGTCGCGCAGTTCGGCTTCCTTGTTGAGAATTGCTGTGGTCCACGCGGTGGCGAGGCCCCGGGCGCGAGCAGCGAGGCAGAAGCTCCATGCTGACTGCAGGACCGAGTCGAACAGGCCCGGTTTGCCGCTGTTGTCGTGGACGCCCCACACGCAGGGGATGACGATGACCGGCACCTCGGCAAGGTGTTCCGCGAGGTGGAACGCCGACTTCATCACCTGTTCCATCGGATGGCCCGTGCCCGCAGTGGCGTCTCGACCGCGCTGCATAAAGCTGCCGACGATCGAGTTGTACATGTCGCCGATGGCCTGCCGTTGGGCGGGGTCGCGGATCAGCAGCCAGCGCCGGCTGGCCTGGTTGCCACCTCCGGGCCCTTGCTCGGCCACGTCGATGCAGTCGAGCACGAGGTCATGGGGCACCTCGCGTTCGAGGTCTAGCCGCAGCCGCACCGAACGCGTGGTGGACAGCACGCCGTCCACTGAAGCCAGGTCAACCCCAGCGGTGTCGTAACGGGCGGGGACATGGGGGTTCAGCTCTGGTTCCGGCATGCCGCCAGTATTGCCTCCGCAGTCCGTAGTTTCTCCGAGCGTGACGAGACCCGCTCCGGTCGGACGAGTCGTCGACCGGCCGATCAGGGTCGGTGCGGCGCTGGCTGCGGTCGTGCTCGTGGTCCTTGCCGGTGCCTGCCTGCCCGGTGGTTGGGACACCCAATCGACACCAGCAACTGCCGCGCCCGTCGGATCGGACGCTGGTACGGCAGCCGAGACTGCGGCGCCAGCGACGTCGGGAACGTTCGCGCCCCCCACGACTGCTCGTGACTGCTCCCCTCGCGATCCGGCAGACGATGTGGCGATCGATGCCAGCGCCGCCGCGGACACCGCAGCCGCAGCGCTTCTCAGCGTCGCCATCTCGCGTTCGCTCTACGACTGCGCCGACGAAATCGGTCTGGCGTTCGCCAATGATGCAGAGGCGATACTCACGCTGGCGGAGCGCGGGGTCGCCGGACCGCTGCTGCTGATCGACTCGTGGTCCGCGTCAGAACTGACGGCCGCGGAGCCGATGGCAGAAATTCGCCGTCTGGCTCCGAAGCGAATCGCGGCCGCGGGCATCAGTCGGCAGCTCCTCGAACAGTGGCTCGCCGATGTCACCGTCGAATGGGTGCCCGTCGATCCCGAGGCGGTGTTGCCGCCTCGAGCCGTTCCCCCTGATCAAGTGTGGATTGTCGCCAGCGCCGAGCAGGCCGCGGTGCTCGGCGCCATCGGTAGGCAGGTCGACGTGGCGGCGCTGCCAGTGACGGGCGATTTACGAGCGGTGAGCCCACAAGATCGCGAACTGCTCCGCGGGGCTGCTCGTGTGGATCTGCACGCGGGCCTCGGTCCCGACGCAGCGTGGCAACTCGAGGTCATCCGTCGCGGCGATGAGCTGCCCGGCGGCGGCCTGCTCGTGTTCGAGCCCGATCGCGCTCGCCGCATGGTGGCGATGTACGGCCACCCATCGACGTCGCAGCTCGGTGTGCTGGGGGAGCAGGACCCAGCCGAGGGCGTGGCGCGCTTGGCGTCCATCGCCGAGGGCTACGACGCCGACGGATTCGACGTCGTGCTCGCGTTCGAGATCATCGCCACCGTTGCCGCAGCCACGGCTGGCCGCGACGGCGACTACTCCAACGAGACCGCCCTCGACGACATCAGGCCTTGGATCGAGGCGGCTGCCGCCAACGACATGTACGTGGTGCTGGACCTGCAGTCGGGCCGAACCGATTTCCTCTCCCAGGCCAAGCTGTATGAGGAGTTCCTGCGGTTGCCCCACGTTGGGCTGGCGCTCGATCCTGAATGGCGACTCGGCCCTGATCAGGTGCATCTGCGCCAGATCGGAAGCGTCGATGCCGCCGAGATCAACCGGGTCGCACGGTGGCTGGCCGATCTCGTCCGTACCGAAGCCCTGCCTCAGAAGCTGCTGATCCTGCACCAATTCCGCTTCTCGATGATCACCAACCGCGAACTGGTCGAGACCCCGCCAGAGCTCGCTGTGCTGGTCCACATGGACGGGCAGGGCGCGATCGCCACGAAATACAGCACTTGGGATGCGTTGACCGGAGAGCGCGACGCCCATCGCTTCTACTGGGGCTGGAAGAACTTCTACGACGAGGACTTCCCCACCCCCACAGCCGAACAGGTGCTGCGTCTCAGGCCATCCCCGCTGTTCGTCTCGTACCAGTAGCCGCCTAACCTCGCCAGCGTGGCACGGCTGCCGTACCTGAACTCTCGCCTGCAGGGCTACCAGTCGACGATTTTCGCCGAGATGTCTGCGCTGGCGGTGCGGACCGGCGCCATAAATCTGGGACAGGGCTTCCCCGACACCGACGGGCCGACCGAGGTGCTCGAAGCGGCGGTCGCAGCGATCCGCAGCGGCACTGCGAACCAGTACCCGCCGGGCATCGGCATCGGTGAGCTGCGCCATGCGGTGGCCCGGCACCAGAAGCGCTTCTGGGGCATGGACGTCGACCCCGACAGCGAGGTGCTCATCACGGCCGGCGCGAGCGAGGCGCTGGCGGCGAGCATCCTGGCGTTGACCGAGGTGGGCGACGACGTGCTCACCTTCGAGCCCTGGTACGACCTGTACGGCGCCGTGATCTCCATGGCCGGGGCAGTGCGCAAGGTGGTGACCTTGCGACCGCCCGATTACGGATTCGACCCTGACGAGCTGGCGGCGGCAGTGACGCCGCGCGCCCGGCTGCTGGTGCTCAACAGCCCGCACAACCCGACCGGCAAGGTATTCACCCGGGCGGAGCTCGAGGCCATTGCGGAAGTGGCCATCGAGCGAGACCTCATCGTGGTCACCGACGAGGTGTATGAGCACCTGGTCTTCGACGGCGAGCACATCCCCATCGCGACGCTGCCGGGCATGGCTGACCGCACGGTCACCATCTCGAGCGGCGGCAAGACCTTCGCTGTGACCGGCTGGAAGATCGGCTGGGTGTGCGCACGGCCGGAGCTGGTGGCGGCGGTGCGCACGGCCAAGCAGTGGCTGACCTATGTCAGCGGCGGACCGTTCCAGCACGCGATCGCGGCCGGGCTGGACCTCGGCGACGACTATTTCAAGGCCCAGGCCGAGGACCTGCGCGCCAAGCGTGATCGACTGTCGGCCGGACTGCGATCGACCGGCCTCGAAGTCTTCGAGCCGTCGGGGACCTACTTCATCACCGCCGACATCCGCTCGATCGGCCACGACGACGGCATCGAATTCTGCTGGAACTTGCCTGAGCGGATCGGCGTGGCCGCAGTGCCCAACGTGGTCATGTACGACAACGTCGACGAGGGCCGCTACCTCGTCCGCTTCGCCTTCTGCAAGCAGCACGACGTCCTCGACGCAGCCATAGACCGCCTCCGCGCGCTCTGACGGATCTGCACACAGGGTGTCCGGGTGGGGCACTGCACGCCAGCCGTGACCATGTCGAGTGGCGGCACCTCTCCGAGTTGATACGGCCGCAGGCGATCGTCGGCAACCGCACCGGTACAGTCGAGAACGTGAACCGTCGCGATGCCGTGCTTGAGACTCATCGGGCAGCGATCCGAACCGCCGCGGAACGCGCCAAGGCACGATCTATATCTCTGGTTGGCTCGGTGGCCCGAGACGAGGACACGGACCGGAGCGACTACGACTTCCTTGTCGAATTCGAGGACGACGCTGACCTCTTCGACATCGCAGGCTTGCAAGTGGACTTGACGGAATTGCTCGGTCAGTACGTCGACGTTGTTGATTCTTCGGCAGTGCGTGAGAGCCACCGGGGAATGTTCGAGGACGCAATACTTCTGTGACTCGCAGCGACGCCGAGCGTGTCCGCGACATTCTCGATGCGTGCAACAACCTGGTCGAAATTGCGGCGCTGGGCCGCGCGGAATTCGACCGAAGCTGGATTCTCCAGAGCGCGGCTGAGAGACAACTCGAAATCATCGGCGAAGCGATGGCCAACTTCTCAGAAGAGTTCTTCGGTCATGGGACCAACTTGCCGATTCGACAGGCGAAGGGTCTCCGCAACGTGATCTCGCACGAGTACTTCAGGGTGAACCGCGACCGGGTCTGGAATGTCGTGAACAACAGGATTCCTCAGCTCCTGTCGGCTCTGGCCGAGTACAGGGACCAAGAGCCCGGAGCTTGACGCCGCCTCGCCTCAGTGTTGCCAGGTGTCCCCTTCGAACAGACCGAGCAGTTCGCCCATCGAGGGCTCCGTCGCAGTTCCCGTGCTAGCGACGGCGATCGGGGAAGAGGGTGACGGCGAGGGCGGAGCCGATCATGCCGCCGCCGGTGGACAGCACCAGGTCGGCGACGGTGTCGTCGTAGGTGAGATCGAGTCCTCCGCCGGCGCCGGTCTCGGCGACGATCCACTCGGCCGCCTCCCAGCCCACGATGGCGAGTGCTCCTAATCCGGCACCGAGTAGCCAGGCGTCGCCGCGCGACAGCCGGGCGGCGGCCCCGCCGCGGCGGTAGCGCCAGGCGTGGAACGCTCCGACTAGCAGGATCCAGTTGAGCGTGTGCAGCACATCATCGGTGGCGTCGAACGTGTCGTAGACGTACGCCAGGTTGCCGAGCGTGTCGATCAGAAACGGGGCCACGATCAGCACGTCGGCCGTTGCGGGGTAGGGCCGGAACCGCCCGCGCACGCCCCACGCCAGCGGCACCACCACAGCAGACAGCATGAACAGCGGGAAGCGGAAGGCCATCCCCTTGCCTTCGAGGTGGTCGAGCGGGACCGCGATCGCCACGATGAAGCACAGCGCCAGCGCGATCTTGAACGCAATCGCCGTCGCCACCGCCCGACGGCGACCGTCCCAAGCTGCGACGGCGGACGGGGAGCGAGCAGGGGCAGGCGCAGGCATGGCGCACTCAGCCGCCGCAGGGCGGCAGCGTTGACTGCGTCGGCCCCAATGGCCGTGCGGCGAGACGGCTCACTGTGAGGACCGCTCGTCCGCGTCTGCGTGTTCGTCGCCCGCATCCGCGTGGTTGTCGGCATCGGAGCGGTCGAAGAGCGATTTCGCGTTGTCCAACGCCGTGCTGGTGACGCCGCCGAGGGCCTCTGCCGTCTTGCGGGTCGCCTCCTTGGCCGTGTCGGCACCCTCCGCGACGACTCGACCGGCTGCAGCCGCACCCTCGGAGATGTGTCGTCCGGCCGCGCTGACGCCGTCGGCGACGAGCCGACCAGCGCCCTTCGCGCCGCTGACGGCCGCGCCGCCCGTCGTTCTTGCGGACCCGGCTACGACATCGCCGGCGACGACAGCCATCTGCGCAATGCGCGAGATGATCGTCGCTGCTTCTGTCTTGATGAAATCGCAGACGGCACCGACGTCTACGTTGCTGGTCACCACGTGGGCGAGCACACCGGCAGTGATGCCGGCGAGCAAGGCAACTCCCGCCGAACCGCCTGCCATTCCCACGAACGCGACAGTGCCGATTGTGGCAGCTGCGCCTGCGGCGCCAGCGAACGCACCTTGGGCCAGATCGTCGTAGGCGTCTTCGTGCTCGGCCTTGTGGAACGCTCGACCGAACGCGACCACCGCAACGATCATCAGCAGCGGGTTGGTGCTGAGCGCCGCGGACATCCCGATGCCGGCGGCGATTCTGCCAAACGCCTGTGTGTCGGCTCGGTTCCACCCGAAGACCAGCGACGCGATCCCGACCGCAGCGCCGAGCAGGTCGGCGGCATCGTAGGTGTTCAGTTCGTAGAACCAGCTCTTGGGAACCCCGAAATCCGTTTGCAGTGAATCGGCGACGCGGTCGAAGGTGGGCTTGTCCCAAGTGGCGAGCGGCAGGCCGCGCGGTGTGGACACGTCGCGCAGCAGTCCCTTGATGGCGCCGAGGGCCTCTTGGATCAAGGTGTCGTCGGGCGCTGCCGCGTGCGCAGCCTTGAATGCGCCGCCGATGGTGTGTCCGCCGTCGAACAGCCGGTGGTAGCCGCCGCCGATGCCAGTCTCGAGAAAGACGGCATCCATTGCCTTGTCGTAGATGGTGGCGTTTCCCTTCACGGCGGCAGCGACCAAGTCGTTCACCTGCGCCGAGAGGTCGCTCGCCGCCAGCGCCTGGGCTGTCGCCAAGGCAGTCGATGGCATGTCGACCGTCCAGTCGAACGACCGGCGGATTCCCGCGCCGATTGCTCGCCCTGCGCTAGTGCCTGCTTGGATCACTGTGTCTCCGCTCGCTCGGGATGCTTTGGCAACGCTGCCTGCGATCGCCTTGGCGGCGGACCCCACGGTGCCAACCGCTGCGGCTGCCGCTTCCCGTGCCGACGCGCCTAGGCCTCGGGACTCGCCCCGCAGGGGGGCGATCACGCCCTCGGCGAACTCGTTGAGCATCGCGAGCTCCTGATCCTGGGTGAAGTAGCCGACGTGGTGCCACAGGAAGAACTCGGTGACGCCGAACTCCTCGTGCAATGAGGCGACGTGGTCGAGTTCCTCCTCCCGGCTGCCTCGCCACACACGGCCCATCGGCACCACATAGGGGGGCGCGTTGTATGCCCAGTTGAAGAGCTCCTCGAAACCGTCGTACAGGTCGGCGGCCTCGGTCGGCGTTCGGCCCATCGTGAGGTGGCCGCCGATCGCCAGCGCATCGGCCGCCGTGGTGTCACGGCCTGAGCTGTGCGCCTCTTCGAGATAGATGTTGAGCGCGGTGCCGATGAAGCTCTGCCGCTCGGGGGCGACGAAGCTGACCATCTTGCCGCCCTCGCGCGCCCAGAACTTCGACGTTTCCATGCTGTAGCTGAAGGGTGCGTACACCGGCGGGTGGGGCTGCTGCAGGGGCCGGGGCACGATGCCGATCTCGCGCAGCGTCTTGTCCTGGTCGACTGCGGTCGGGTCGAAGTCATCAGTGGGCGGGAAGTGCCATTCCATCTCGGGAGGTGCCTGCCAGAACTCGCCCTGGATCGACACCTTGTCCTGGGTCCACAGCGACTTCACCAGGTGCCAGTTCTCGTACAGCGCGCGGCGGTTGCGCTGGTCGGCGTCGGACTTGTCGGACTCGGTGGAGGTGATGCCGAGATGCTGGCCGAACGTGCCCGTCCAGCGCGGCGTGTTGCCCCGTGAGAACCCCACGAAGGTCCGCCCGCCGGTGAAGTGGTCGAGCATGGCGATGTTCTCAGCGAGCTGGATCGGGTTCACGGCGGTGAGGTTCATCCCGAGCTGGCCGACCCGCATCCGCTCGGTGTGCTGGGCCACGAAGTAGTCCCAGAACAGCGGGTTGGTGGTGGTCTCGATGCCTTCCACCTGCAGGTGCTGCTCTGTCATGGCGAAGCCGTCGTATCCCACCGACTCGGCGAACTGCATCTGGGTGCGAATGTGATCCATCAGAATCTGCCAGCGCTCGGGTATGGATCCGGGGAGGCCGATCTGCTCGCCTCGGCGGCGCATGTAGGGCACCACGAGAATGGTGAAGCGGAAGTCAGTCATGGAGCATCATTCAAGCCAGCATTGTTGCTTTCCGCCGCCGATGAGAGGAACCGCCACATGCCCAAGTTCGAACCCGTTGCGGGTCGGGGGCTTCATCCCATCGAAAACGCCCCGATCCCGCAGATTCGAGCCCTCCAGCTCGAGCGGCTGAAGTGGAGCTTGGCGCACGCCTACGCCCATGTGCCGGCGTACCAGCAACTGTTCGACCAAGCGGGCGTGAATCCATCAGATCTGCACAGTCTCGAGGACTTGCAGCGGTTCCCGTTCACATCGAAGAAGGAGCTGCGCGACAACTATCCCTTCGGGATGTTCGCTGTTCCCCGCGAACAGGTGCTGCGGGTACACGCCTCATCGGGCACCACCGGCAAGCCGACCGTCGTGGGGTACACCCAGGCCGACCTCGACATGTGGTCCCACGTCTTCCAGCGCTCACTGATGGCGGCTGGTGCGCGGCCCGGCGACGTCGTTCATGTCGCATACGGCTACGGGCTGTTCACCGGCGGGCTGGGCGCGCACTATGGCGCCGAGCAGTACGGCTGCACGGTGGTTCCCGCATCGGTCGGCCAGACCGCCCGTCAAGTGCAACTGCTGGTGGACTTCGACGCCGATGTGCTGTGCGCGACGCCGTCGTATGCGCTGGTGGTAGCCGACGAGTTCCGCAACCAGGGCATCGACCCGACGTCGACATCGCTGCGAGTGGGGATCTTCGGGGCCGAGCCGTGGTCGGAGGCGATGCGGGCCGAGCTCGAGGACGCGTTCGGGATCGACGCCGTGGACATCTACGGCCTCTCCGAGGTCATCGGCGGCGGCGTGGCGAACGAGTGCGTCGAGACCAAGGACGGGCCGACGATCTGGGAGGACCACTTCTATCCCGAGATCATCGACCCCGATTCGGGCGAGGTCCTGCCCGAGGGCGAGACGGGCGAGTTGGTGTTTACGTCGCTGACCAAGGAGGCGATGCCGGTCATCCGGTACCGCACCCGCGACATCTGCTCGCTGCAGCCAGGGACAGCACGCACGATGAGACGCATGGGCCGGGTTGCCGCACGCAGCGACGACATGCTCATCATCCGCGGGGTGAACGTGTTTCCGAGCCAGTTTGAGGAGCTGGTCTCGGCCGATCCGCGGCTTACCGGGCATTTCTTTCTCGAGTTACACGAGCGGGGGCGCATGGAGGGCATCACGGCGGTGCTCGAGCCCAAGCCTGATGCCGGAGACCACGAGACGATCGAGCAGGAGTTCGCCAGCACCGTTCGCCAGCGCATCGGCATCGCGGTCGAAGTGCGGACGGTCGAGCCCGGCGGCATCCCGCGCTCGGAAGGCAAGGCCCAACGAGTCCGCGATCTCCGAGGCTGAGCGCCGGGCGAGGCGGCCCGGCAAACCCCGGCAATCCCTTCGCCGCCCACACCCCTTCGGGCCGCCGGATCCCGACCTACAGCGGCTCCGTCCCCTCGCTGAGGATGTCGAGGTACTCAGGGTAAGCAAAGAGCCGGTTGCGCCGCTGACCGGTCACCTCTCGTGCGATCTTGAATTCGCCCAGGCGGCCGAGAGCGTCCTGCACGGCCGGTTTTGACAATTCGGTCCGGTTCATGCTCTCGCGCACATTCAGGATGGGCGTTTGGGCCAGTGCCTCGTGCACGCGGAGCGCTGATCCCGCTGCGCGCCCCGCGCGCGCTTGGATCAGCGCCCGATCACGCTTCACCAGTTCCTCCAGGCGCTCGGTGGTGCTCAGCGCAGCGATTGCCGTGGAACGTACGCCCTCGAGGAAGAACAACAGCCAAGCAGTCCAGTCCCCGTCGGTGCGAACGCGCCCGAGAAGTTCGTAATAGCGGGACCGGTGCTGCTTGAAGAACAGGCTGAGATACAGCGCGGGAGTCGCGAGAACGCCGCGCGTCATGAGCATCAGTGTGATCAGCATTCGTCCGATGCGGCCGTTGCCGTCGAGGAATGGATGGATGGTCTCGAATTGAACATGGGCGAGGCCGGCCCGCACCAGCGGAGGCAGGTGATCGTCGTCGGCGTGCAGGAATCTCTCCAATTCCGAGATGGCCTCGTGCGCCTCCGCTGCCGGTGGGGGAACGAACATCGCGGTGCCGGGGCGCCGTCCGCCGATCCAGTTCTGCGAGGTCCGGAACTCGCCGGGGCGCTTGTCTGCGCCGCGGGCACCGGTGAGCAGGATGCGATGAGCTTCCCGCAGCAGTCGGTTGCACAACGGCAGTCCTGCGGGGTCTGCTATCTGCGCAACCGCGTGATCGAGGGCGGCGACGTAGCGCGACACCTCGAGCACGTCGTCGAGCGGTACCCCCGGCGCGGCACCGAGTTCGTGGCGCATCAGATCGGTCAGCGAGGATTGAGTGCCTTCGATCTGAGACGACAGCACAGCCTCTTTTCGTACATAGGAGTAGATGAGCAGCGTTGGGTCGGGAAGGTGACGTATTGCGCCGTCGAACCGGCCGAGCGCCCGGCTTGCCTCGTCGAGTGCCATCACGAGCGGGCCGTCCATCAGCAGCGGCGGGCTCGGCGGCAACGGCGCCGGTACGAATGCTCGGACTTCCTCGCCGCCGACGACGGTCACGACGTAGTGGCCTGTCGGGCTGCTGTGCGATTGCATCGACATGAGTGCTGTCTCTTCAACAAGTAGGTAGTTGTGTGCAAAACTTATCAAACTGACGGTTTGGGCTAGTTTGATAAGTTTTATAGCTGTAATATATCTAGATGGCAGCGGAACGGTGTCTTAGTCAGATAAGCTGCCTTGTCATCGCCGCTAGGCGGTTTTCAAAGTTAAAACTGCCCATGAGTCAGCGCTCTCAGGGGCTGGAACGGTACGTCCGGTTACTCCAGGTTTGGCTTGGAACGAAAGCGACGGCGCCGCAGGTGGTCGGAGCATCACTGTGCGCCGTCCTGCCGACGGCGCATTTGCGATGCGGGCACTACGGTGCGGACCGCGAGTCGGCCGTGAGCCGTACCGGCACAGCGCAACACGTCGAAGGGGAGAGCCATGAGCTTTGTGGAGATGCGTCGTTACCGGCTGAAGGTGGGCGCACCTGACCGCTGGGTCAAGGAGTACTTCGAGAAGGGCTACGAGGCACAGCGCAAGTACCTCGGCGAGCCGGTCGGCTACTACACGACCGAGTTCGGCGGCATCAACGAGATCATCCACATGTGGCGCTACGACACGCTCGAGGAGCGAGCCGAGAAGCGCAAGGCGCTCTTTGGGGACGCCCAGTGGCTGGAGTTCGTCAAGGAGATTGCGCCGCTGGTCGAGACGCAGGAGAACACGCTGCTGCGCGACATCTTCGAGGCCTGAGCTGCGGCCTGTCGTCGCGTCTCGGGTTCAGGCTCGGAGACGGATTCTGTATTGATGCACTAGCCCAACGCGGGAGCACATTTTCATGCCGAACACGATGATGGACACTTGGGCCGACGGGGGCGAGACCTTGGGCACGTGGCTGTCGATGGCGTCCAGCCATTCGGCTGAGATCGCCGGGCGTGCCGGATTCGACTACGTCTGCGTGGACATGCAGCACGGCGTGGCCGACTACCTGGTTGCGGTGGAGATGATGCAGGCCATCGAGATGGGCGGCGGCACGCCCATCGTGCGGGTGCCGTGGAACGAGCCCGGCATCATCGGGCGGGTGCTCGACGCCGGCGCTCGGGGCGTGGTCGTGCCGATGGTGAACTCGGTCGCGGAAGCAGAGGCTGCCGTGACGGCGTGCAAGTACCCCCCGCTCGGTGCGCGCAGCTTCGGGCCGGTGCTCGTGGCGGCGCGGGCAGCGGCGGGGGAGAACTACTTCGAGGTCGCGAATGCCACCACAGCCTGCATTCCCATGATCGAGACTCGCCAGGCGGTCGAGGCGCTCGACGAGATCCTGGCGATCGAAGGCGTCGATGCGATCTATGTCGGGCCAGCCGATCTGTCCATCAGCTACGGCTACGGCCCCGGCTACACCGACGACCATGCCGACTACAAGGCAGCGCTCGAGCACATCGCGGCGCGATGCGCTGCGCACGGTGTCGTGGCCGGCATCCATTCAACGGCGGAGCTGTCCGCAGACCGGCGAGGCAAGGGCTTCCGCATGCAGACCGTCGCGGGCGACGCCATGGCGCTCGGCCGCGGCATGGCCCGCGACCTGCGCACCGCCCGCGAGTCCGGCGTCGCCGAAGCCGCCAGCGGAGCCGACGCCAAGATCTACTGATCTGTGCAGCGCCCCTTGCGCATCAGCGTCGCTTGATGTCCGTTGTCGGGCGCGTCCGGCTGATCGATGCCGGCATCTTCAGGTTCGTCGCGGTCGACGAGTTCCCTGGTTCGCTGCGTCACTGAACCGACTGCAGAGGAAGCCGCTGTGGTGGTAGCTGCTGCGGCGCGGCCTGCAGCACGCGCAGCACTGGCCGTCGCTCTTCCGGCGGCGACTGCCTGGCCGGCTGTGAAACGTCCGGCGGTAGACGCCGAGTTCGCGACGAACTTGCCTGCAGCCGCTGTGCCGCTTACGACGCCACGTCCGGCGACGGCAGCGGTGTCCCCGATGACATCGCCGATGGCAATGGCCTGTTGGGAGACGTGGCGGACCACCGTGGCCGCATCCTCCTTGACGAAGCTGCTGACGTCGCCAAGCTCAACCTTTAGGTCATCCAGCTTCAGGTCCTTGGTGGCGACATGCGCGAGCACGCCTGCGGTGACACCTGCGAGCAGCGCAACGCCAGCAGGTCCGCCTGCGACGCCGACGAGCGCGATGGCGCCCAAGCTCGTCCCTGTGCCGATGGCGCCCTTGAGCCCGCCCTCAGCCAGTTCGACGTACTCGTCTGCGTGATTCGCCTTGTGGAAGGCGCGTCCGAAGGCAACGACCGACACCGCCAGCAGCAGCGGGTTCGCGCTCACGGCCGCCGACATGCCCATGCCTGTCGCGAGGCTCGCGAACGACTCGGTTTCGGCCTTGTTCCAGCCGAAAATCAGCGAGACCACGCCGACGGCGCCGCCCAGCAGCTCGCCGACGTCGTAGGAGTTCAGGTCGTAGAACCAATCCTTGGGGATGCCGAACGTCGAATGAAGCGAGTTCGCAACGGAGTCGTAGGTGGACTGGTCCCATGTGGCGAGGGGCAGACCCTTCGGTGTGGACACGTCGCGCAGCAGGCCCTGCATCCCACCGAGTGCATCTTGGATGAGGTTGTCGTCTGGCGATGCGTCGCGAGTCGCCTTGATCGCCCCCCAGAGCGTGTGTCCGCCATCGAACAGGCGGTGGTTGGCGCCGCCGATGTGTGTCTCGAGATACAGGGCGTCCATCGCCTTGTCGTAGATGGTGGCCTTGCCCTTCACGGCTGCTTGCACCAGATCGTTCAACTGAGGTGACAGATCGCTCGCCACCAGGCCCTGGGCTGCCGAGAACAGTTGAGCTGTCCGCACGGACGACGAATCGAATACCCACCGAGCGCCTGTGGCAACAGCTCGTCCAGCGGCAACTCCCGCCTTGGCGGTTCCGCTCCCAATCGCCTGCGCTGCCGACGCGCCGGCAGTCACTGCGGTCTTGGCGCCAGCGCCGATTGCCTGAGCCGTCGTCGTTCGGGCCGATCCGACTATCTCGGTTGCCTTTCGACTTCCGGAGACAGTCGCATCGGCCGCCTGCTTTCCGAGCGTCCGCGCGGAATTGGTGGCCTGCTTCATTCGCCCGCTGTCGCCGTTGTCGGGGTCCGGCATGGCTCCTTCAGGACTGATCGGGTCGACGCTGTCGGGGTCCGCATCTTCCGCATCGAGGTAGTGGTATGACGTCCCTTCCTGGACGTGTTCAGAGCGACTCATGTTCGACGAGGCTATGACGAAGAGGTGGTCTTCGGTGGAGGTAGTCGACGCTGTCTAGATCGATGTAACACCCCTTTCGTACGGTTGTTCTCATGTCGAAAGTCGATTCGGACAGGACCAGCAGGGCCCGCGGCGGGACAGCCACGCGGCGTGCGATCGGTTCGTGTGACACCCCCACCGTACGGTTGTTCTCATGTTGAGGGACGGCGCGAATGGTGCCAAGCGGGCCAACCGACTCTCCCAACCCGACCATCTTGAGCCGTTGTCGCTGCCTCGGCTGCGTGCGGAGGCGTTGGCTGGGCTCGGGCGCGACGAGCTGACTGGTGTGCTGGGCGATATCGAGCAGCTGGCGAACCGGCTGGCGGGTTATCGGGCAGAAGTGCTGGGCGCGCTGGAGGTGCTGAACCAGACGGGTGAGGTGCCTGATTGGACGCCCTATCTCACGTTGCGCGACGCAGCGGGGGTGTCCGAGCGTGACGCTCGACAGATGGTCCGCGCCGCTGAGAAGGCCCGCTCGAATGAGGCGCTGTCGGAGGGCGACATCAATCCTGCGCAGGCCGAGACGCTGTGTGACGCACGTGTGCCCGATGCGGTGCGGGCCGGACTGGTGGCGGCCGCTGCCGGCGAGGACACCGACGCGACGCGTCGCCGAGTCCGCCAAGCCGAAACCGATCATTGCGTGGAGACCCCGACGGAGCGTTTTGAGCGGCAGCGGCAGGCTCGCGGCGCGGGATGGCGTCGCGACCACGAGGGCATGCTGCGGCTCTGGGCCAAGTTCGATCCCGAGACCGGCGCCCACGTCGAGGCCCAGCTCGAGATGCTGCGCCGCGAATACTGGAACGACGACAAGCAGGTACCCAAAGGACGGCGAAGCCCCGCCCAGCGAGACGCCGACGTGCTGGCCTACGCGCTGGCTGGCATCACCCTCACCGACGCCGACGCTGAGTCGGTCGGCCGGCTCCACGCTCGTGCCCGCCGCAATCGCCACGTCGAAGACGTGCCGACGCCGTCGCGGCGCACAACGCCGCGCAAGGGTGCGGCGGCGCCAGTGAGGGCTGGACGTGGGCAGCCAGGCTGCGCCTCGCCCGGGGCCCAGATGGCCGGCGACGAGGGGCCGGCGATTGGGCGGCGCTTGCCGCCGGCGCAGATCAGCGTGCTCATCGGCCTCGATGCCTTGCGCTGCCAGACCGACGAGAGCGGCCTGACCGACGCCGGCACCGAACTGCCGCCCGAGATCGTGCGGCGGTTGGCCTGCGACGCGGAGGTCATTCCGATGATCTTGGGCGGTCCGGGCGGTCCGGCCGACGTCGGCCGAATCCGCCGCACCGTGCCCAAGCGGTTGCGGCGCCTACTCGTCGCACGCGACAGACACTGTCGCTGGCCTGGCTGTCACGAGCCAGCTTCACGCTGCGACGCGCACCACATCATTCACTGGCTCGACGGCGGCCCCACTGACCTCGACAACTTGGTGCTGCTGTGCCATCGCCATCACCACCACCTCCACCAGCACGGCTACAAGATGGTCCCCCAGCCCGACGGCACCTGGACGGCTGCTCAAGAAGCGGAGCCCACGGCCACACCGCAGCGAACGCCGCGACAACCCCGCGGCCCCTAGACACGGCGTGGCAGGTCGGGGCGGGCCCAAGTGCCCGACTCACGGACTCGACGGGTCGAGGCCCGGGCCAGCGATTGCGCCTGCGCCGCAGCCTCGCGATCTCTGAAGAGCTGCTGGGGCCCGTGGCTCTTGCCGGTCGATCTCCATCTGGTGGCGCCGCACGTTGTCGCCGGGGGTGATGTAACACCCCCTCTCTACGTTGGAGATCGAGAGATGCGGTTGCCGAAGTGCGGCGCCGCGACCAGCGAATCCGGCAGCTGTGACGGGGGCGCTGGGCTCCGGATGAAAGGAACAGACATGGGATCAACATCAACTAACGGGAATGCGAACGGGCAACTTGAGAGGAGCGGCACGGCCCCGTGGGAGCGTGATGGCGAGTGCGAATCCTCGGCCAGGGACGCACAGCCTGCGAAGGGATCCAAGAAGCCCAAGGGCGGTGAGGGGGGCGGCAACGGGTCGCCGTCTGACCGGTCGAAGGTATGGATGCTGCTGGATCGATCCGGGTCGATGTCGGGTCTGGAGGCTGCGGTCGTCAAGGGTGCAAATCGCTTCATCGCTGAGCAGGCGGCTGAGCCGGGCACGTGCCGTCTCACGTTGGCCCAGTTCGACTCGGACGCACCATTCGAGTTGCTCGTCGACGACGTGTCGGTGCGCAAGGTTGATCCGCACGCGCTGGAGAAGTACGAGCCGCGCGGGCTGACGCCGCTGTTCGATGCCGTCGGGAGGTTGATCGGATGCGCCGATCGCCGAGTCAAGCAACGGCGAAAGGCGGGCAAGAAGCCTGAAGATCAGACCGTCGTGATCGTGACCGACGGCTACGAGAACGCCAGCACCGACTACACGGCGGCCGGCATCCACAAGCTCATTGCCGAGCGGCGCGAGCAGGGCTGGGCGTTTGTGTTCATGGGCGCCAACCAGGATTCCTACGCGGAGAGCGCCCGCCTGGGGGTCGATCAGCGCAACGTGCAGAACTACGAGGCCTCTGATGAAGGCGTCGGTGAGGCATTCGCGTCGGTGAGCCGGGCGTACAGCGAGCGGCGAGCGATGTCCTCCACCGTGGGCATCTCGGCCGAAGGCGACTTCTTCGGCGGCGTGCGCGAGGCCGAGGAGGGGATGCGTCGTCGGTCGAGCTAAGAAGCTGAGCCGGTAGGCGAAGCCGTGGCCCGAGCGGCTCTTGAACCCGGCAGCGCCCGGTCCTCGGTAGGTACGCTGCCCAGCGAGGCTGGACCTAGGGGGGAACGTGGACGTCGACTATCCGATCATTTCTGCCGACTCGCACATCGCGGAGGCGCGCAATACCTACGTCGACTACATCGACCCCAAGTGGCGGGACGTGGCACCGCGGGTCGAGTGGACCGAGGAGCGCGGCGACGTCTACGTCATCGACGGCATGAAGCGGACCATCGACATGGGGCTCATTGCGGCCGCCGGTCAGAAGCCCGAGGAGCTGAAGCGCAGCGCGGCGTACGAGGAACTGCCGCTGAGCAGCTACGACTCGACGACGCGCACTGCTGATCAGGACCGGGACGGCGTCTCTGCCGAGGTGATCTACCCGTCGGTGGGCATGGTGCTGTGCAACCACTCCGACGCCGACTACAAGAAGGCGGCCATGGACGCCTACAACCGGTGGATCGCCGACTACTGCTCGGTCGACACCGACCGGCTGCTGGCGGTGGGACAGACGCCGCTGCGCTCGGTGGAAGAGGCCATCGACGACATCGTCGCGATGTCCGAGGCGGGCATGCGGGGCGTGATGATGTCCGGCAATCCCCATACCGAGTTCGACTTCGACGATCCTCGCTGGGATCCGTTCTGGCAAGCCGCCGTCGACCTGAACTTGCCGGTTTCATGGCACATCCTCACCAGCCGCGGCCAAGGCCGAGCCCGGGGTCCGAAGGCGAATGCTTTCATGACCATCATCCGGGCGAATCAGGACATCATGGGCACGCTTGTGTTCGGCGGCGTGTTCGAACGCAACCCCGGGCTGAAGGTCGTCTGCGTCGAGGCAGACGCCGGCTGGGTGCCGCACTACATGTACCGGATGGACCACGCATACAAGCGCCACCGGTATTGGCTGCCGCCGGGTCAGGAGCTGTCGAAGCTGCCCAGCGAGTACTTCAGCGAGCACATCTACACCACGTTTCAGGACGACTGGGTGGCGTTCAAGATGGTCAACGACGTCAACCACAAGCGGCTGCTGTGGGCGAACGATTTCCCGCATTCCGACAGCACGTGGCCGTGGAGCCAGGAGCTGCTCGACGAGCATGCGGCGAGCCTCACGCAGCAGCAAGCACAAGACATCCTGTGCAACAACTCAGCCGAGCTGTACGACATTGACCTGTCGAAGCTGCCCGTCGGCGGCGACCGTTTGGCGGCAAACGCAGCCTGAGCTTGGTGCCTGATGCCGTCGTCCTAGCCGGAAGATCGACGCCCCTGCTGGCTGGCTGAGATTTGCATAGACCGTGCCTCGGAGCGCATCAGGGCGAGGGGTACCGTGGTCCGTGAACGCCGCGCCTGACCGCGGCCGGAACAGCAAGGAGCCCCCAGCCATGCAGAGCCACGAAGTCGACTACCAGATCTTCGGTGACGACATGCAGTTCGTCGAAGTCGAGCTCGATCCCGGCGAGACCGTCGTCGGCGAGGCCGGCACGATGATGTTCATCGAGGATGGCATCAGCTTCGAATCGGTCATGGGCGACGGTTCCGAGCCGAGTTCAGGCATGTGGGGCAAGCTCAAGGGCGCCGGCAAGCGGGTCATCTCTGGCGAGTCGCTGTTTCTCACCCATTTCACCAACACCAGTGCCGGCGGCAAAGCCAAGGTCGGCTTCGCAGCGGGCTACCCCGGCAAGATCATCCCGGTGGATCTCGCGCAGATGGGGGGCGAGATCATTGCCCAGCGTGACGCCTTTCTCTGCGCGGCGCTGGGCACCAAGCTCGACATCGCGTGGCAGCGTGGCGTCGGCACGGGGCTGTTCGGTGGCGAGGGCTTCATCCTGGAGCGTCTGTCGGGCGACGGCATGACCTTCCTGCACGCCGGCGGTTCCATCAAGGCAGTCCAGTTGAACAACCAGACCGTCAGGCTCGACACTGGCTGCCTGGTCGCGCTACAGCCGTCGCTCAACTACTCGATCGAGCGAGCGGGCAACCTCAAGTCGATGTTCTTCGGCGGCGAGGGCCTGTTCCTCGCAACCGTGTCTGGCACCGGTTGGGTGTGGCTGCAGTCCTTGCCGTTCGAGCGGCTGTCCGCACGGGTGCTCGCCAACGCCGCGGGACCCATGTCGGATGACTCACGCGGCCTGCTCTCGGGATTGCTTGAGCGCAGCTAGCGCGACACTGCCATGCAGCTGACCTCGGGCCGCGTGCTTGTCGACGACTTTGCCGGAGCTCAGGAGACGTTCCACTCACGCGGCTGGACCGACGGCCTGCCCGTGGTGCCGCCCACCGACGACGCCGTGGCGGCCTGCTTGGACTGGGCGATGCTGCTGCCGGAGCATCTCATCGGCATCGAGCCCGTCCGCGCCCGCTCCATCACCGCAGAGAAGGCCGCCGTCAACGCCGTGATGGCCGGCTGCCTGCCCCCTCACTTCCCGGTCGTCGTCACTGCGCTCACCGCCATGCTGCAGCCCGAATTCGGCCTGCACGGTCCGACGGCTTCGACTGGCGGATGCGCTGTGCTGCTGATCGTCAACGGCCCCATCCGCCACGAGCTTGCCATGGACGCCACCTTCAGCGTGCTCGGCGGAGCCGATCGGTCGCGCGCCGTCATCGCCCGCGCAGTGCGATTGGTGCTGGCCAACGTGCTCGACGTCAAACCCGGCGGCATCGATCGTTCGACGCTGGGTCACCCGGGCAAGCTCGGCTACTGCATCGCAGAAGACGAGGAAGCCACCGGTTGGGTGTCGCTGGGCGACCAGCGGCTGGCCACCACGCCCGCCGAACGAGGTCAGGTGTCGTCAGTGACGGCAGTTGCCTCGATGGCACCCCGGCAGGTGATGAACGAATGGACGACCGATCCTGTCGATCTCTGCGAAACCCTCGCGGCCGAGATCCGTGCCAACCAGCTCAACTACTCCATCTGGCCCGGCAACTATGCGGTGATTCTGCCGCCGCAGCTGCGGACCCATTTCGATGCTGTCGGCTGGACGAAGGACGACATCGCGAACTGTGTCTTCGAGCGAGCACGGGTGCGCCGGGGAGACTGGGCTTCCGTCGGCAAGGGCGCCGTCGTCAAGGACCGCGCCGAGCGCGAGTACCCCGGCCTCGAAGCACCGGAGGATCTGTTGGTCGTCGCAGCCGGCGGGCCTGCAGGCGGCTTCGCTGCCGTCATCCCGCCTTGGCTGGGCACACGCAGTCACGCAGCCACGGTGGCAGTCGGCGCATGCGTCGACTGCGAGGTTCGCTGAGCACTTCAGCGCGCCAACACACCCCCCGGCCGTCGCGCCAGACTCCCCATATGGACCGAGACCCCGGCTCGCAACGGCCAACCACTCATCATGGCCTGCTGACCGAGCTGCCCGACGACTATCTCGCGTCGATCGAGGATTACCACCGGCTCGCATACGCAATCGTCGGCGAGGCACGCCGCGTTGCCACAGGTCGCTTCGGGCTGCGAAGCCTGGCCCAGGGCTTCGGCACGCCCGTCTTCGAGGTGGCGATGGGACGTGCTGGCGAGATGGAATGCCAGGTGTGGATCGGGGGCGACGTGCTGTTCGCCACCGAAGGCGGAGTGCAGCGCAGCATGCACATCACGACGCTGAACGCTGCAGCCGAATTCGTCGGTGTCTCGCCGGGCACTGAGGCCCGAGAGCATGACAGCCCCGAACTCGGCGACACCGATCGTTGGCTGCGGGTCAGCCCTGAGGTCGGCGAGCACCTTGTGGCGTGGTACCGGCTCGGTGCCGAGGCGCTCAAGCAGTTGACGGCCTTGCCAGGCGCCACCGATGCCGACGAGGTCCAGCTGTGGCCGGGGCACTTCGACATCGCCACGGCGATCGACGATGCAGACAGCGGCAAACGCGCGACCTACGGCCTCTCTCCCGGAGACGCTGCCCATCCGTACCCCTATGCGTACGTCGGACCATGGGGCGAGGTGGACGGCGCCGATCCCTTCTGGAACGACGCTGCATTCGGCGGCGCTTCGCTGCCGTATGCCGAGATGCTCGCGGCAGCGAACCCAGCCGATGCCGCGTTCGAGTTCCTGTTCGCGGGCTTCGACAGCATCAGTACAGGGCCGTGACGGTGTCGGGACCGAGTCGGCACTATGAGTGTCCCGTTGGCTGGCTTCGGCAGCGTCGATGGCTGAGCGAGCGACCGGCATGCACCCTGCGGCTCCCGGCTCATGTGCATCGGGCGATCATCCAGCGTCGACGGCTGAGCGCACGATCGGCGTGTGCCGCCCCATGCCCAACATGGGGTTTGTCGCACGTTCGTGGCAGCATGTAGCCGAGCGGGCCCGGCACCGCACCTTGCCGCCCGAGGACGGTTGACGTGGAAGTACTGAACCCGACCCACGAGCAGGACCCTGAAGGATTCGCAGCACCTGCGCGGCTCGCCACCCTCAAGGGCACCACCATCGGCTTCATCTCCAACGGCAAGGAGAACACCAAGCCGTTCTTCGATCATGTCGAGCGCCTGCTGCGCGACCGACACGGGGTCGCCAAGGTGATCCGACGCATCAAGCTCAACTACAGCGCCCCCGCGCAGCACGAGCTGCTGGCCGAGGCGATGGGCTGGGATGCGGTCCTAGCCGGTGTCGGCGACTGAGGCAGCTGCTCGTCGTGCAGTCTGCACGACGCCGTCGCAGTCGAACGGGTCGGCGTGCCCGCGGTCAGCGTCATGACCAGCGCCTTCGTGGACGCGGCCGAGCTGATGGCCCGTGTCCAGGGTGTGCCCGAGCATCCCTTCACCGTCATCGAGCACCCCATCGCAAGCGCCGACAGCGCGGGTCTGCAGGCCCGCGCCGAAGCGGCGGTGGCGCAGGCCGTCGAGGTGCTGCTGGCCAGCTAGCTTCGGGCCACCTCCGCTTTCGGGCGGCCGGACATCGCCTCGCTCCGACTGGAGCGAATGAACGCTTGGAGCAGCTGAACATGGTGAATCCCATCCCCGACGACTACCCGCGCATTTCGGCCTCGATGAGCGTCGACGGTGCCGCAGACGCCATCGCGTTCTACACCCAGATTCTCGGCATGACCGAGCGGATGCGGATCGACATGGGCGGCAGGATCGGCCATTCCGAGCTCGCACTGGGCGACTCGCTCATCATGGTGGCCGACGAGTTCCCAGAGATGGAGTTCCACTCGCCCAAGCACTATGACGGCTCGCCTGTGCAGCTGAGCGTGTACGTGGAAGATGTCGACGCCATGTTTGCAGCCGCGCTCGCGGCCGGTGCCACCGAGGTACGCCCCATCGTGGACCAGTTCTACGGCGACCGCTCAGGCATGATCGAGGACCCGTGGGGCCATCGCTGGAACCTCTCGACCCACATCGAAGATATCGATCCCGACGAGATGGCCCGCCGCTCCGAAGCCGCCATGGCCGAGATGGGAGACCACTGAGCGGCCACCGCTGAACCCGCCTTCTGCGGGGCGCACGCTTGCTCAGCGCCTCACGCCCGTCGGCGCGGCACAGCACACAGGTTCACTCTGCAGCGGCTGCGGCGCGTCTGGCGACAAGGGCTACAGGCGCGGCCGAAACGGCGAACAACGCTGCGGCGATTGCGAGTGCCACCGGCAGCGAGACCACCTGTGCCACGACACCCAACCCCAAGCCGATGGAGACCTCCCCGACGGCTTGGGACTGACCGACGAACGACACGACGGTGGCACGCACCGACGAGGAGGCATGACGGTTCGCCATGGCCTCGGTCAGCGAGTACGCCGTCTCGCCGGCCACATCGAGCACCGCCCAGCCAATCAGGGCCACGGCGAACCACGGGCTCAGCGCCAGGGCGAAAGCGCCGGCGCTGGCAATGACCAAGAACCGCGCGAGCAGGAATGCGTCACGTCGGGCGCTTGCTTCGTCGGCCTCTGAGCGCTCGAGATGGCGGTGGAGCCACATCATCATCGGGATCGCCAGCGCAGACATCGCGAACCAAGCTGCGCCGAAGAACAGCACCGCCTCCCGACCGTCGAACTGGGAGAGGCCGAGATCGAACAGCCGCAGAGCGGAGAGCCGATCATTGGCCTCCCATGCCCCAGCGGCGATCGCCGCGGAGACCGTCACGGCAAGCAGCGATGGGTTGCGGCCGACGAGGCGTGCGCCCCGCCTCCACAACGTGACGGCGTCCCTCCAGGCGCTGGTGCGCTGAACCGGGGGCACCGCGGCCCCGTGACGACGTCCGCGCGGCGGCTCGAAGCCGGCTTCGGGCATCGCGATCGCCAGGTACCCGGCCGCTGCGATTGCCAACACTCCCATCGCAGCCATCGATCCTCGAATCGACCAAGCGCCCATGGCAGTGGCTGCGGCGAGTCCGACCATCACACCGATCGAGCGCCACATGGCATGGCGCACGATGAGCTGGTCAGCGACGCGGTCGTGCCGACCAGCATTGCCGTCTCTGTCGTTGCCGTCGCCGCCGTCGTTGCCGGCTGCGCTCTCGCCGTTGGTCGCCGCTGGATGGTGCGGAGCCGGCCCGGCGACCACAGGAGGCAGCGCCCCGATGCGGTGAGACCGGTCGACGAACGCCAACTCGTCGGTCATCCAGGCCGTGGCGGCACCGCTCTGCAGCGTCCAGCCGATGCCCCACAACACCTGCCACACCAACAGCACGCCGAACAACTCGGTCACGGGGCCCAGCGCCATCGCCGCGCCCATCACGACATACGCGGCCACGACGGAGTACTTGCGGCTGTAGAGGTCGGCGATCACCCCGGTCGGCGTCTCGGACACGAGGATTGACAGCACCAGCGCGGTGCCCAGCACGGCGAGCCGGAACGGCGACAGCCGAAGATCGACAACCCACCACACCATCGCCGGCAGACCCCATGCGAAGGCCAGACCCTGCACGAACCCTGTCAGCAGAAACAGCCGATCCGGCCGATGTCGCACGACGCCGCAGCCTACGAACGCTCCAGCGGCCCCTCGCGGCCGCTTCATGCTGGCTCGCTGGCACGCTGCCTGCGGTGCCTTGTCAGGCTCGCGGGTGCAATCTGCGCTGTAATGCGCTTGGGATGTCAGCTATTCGGGTTGGGCGCAGGTGCTGAGCGAATATGTCGTCTTCGACTTGGAGGCGAACGCCGACCGAGCCGAGCCGCCTGCGCACGAGATAATCGATATCGGTGCCGTCGTGGTATCGGGCGGCATCGTGTCGGACGAATTCGAGACGCTGGTGCGGCCGAGTCGACGACTGCGGCGCCACACGACCCAACTCACCGGCCTTGGCGATGAGGACCTGATTGCCGCGCCGACGCTGGCGGAAGCGCTAGCTGCTTTCGCCGCCTTCGCCGGAGATCGACCGCTTGTGGCCCACAACGGCTTCGGATACGACTATCCGCTCATCGACGTAGCCGCCGCAGCAATCACGCTCCCGCTGATCGGCGGACAGCGGCTCGACTCGCTTGAGCTTGCACATCTGGCGTATCCCAGAGCAGGCGCCGAGATGACCCGAAGCATCGACGGGAGCAGGCCACCGCAAGGCAGAAGCCTCGACGAGCTCGCCGCGTGGCTGCTCGGGCGCACCACCCGATCGAAACACCGAGCGCTCACAGATGCACGCCTGCTGGCTGAGGTGCTGGTGCCGTTGCTCGCTTCGATGAACGGCGCGTCTCCGGCTCGTCGCATGCAGCGCTGGGTGCTGCATGCCACCGGCCATCCGTGGTCTGCGTTCCTGCGCGCTGAGTCGGATCCGCCGTCGTTGGCCTCGACTATCCCCATGCCGCCGCCTCGTCAACGGCCAGAACCAACCGGCACGTTCGACCCGGATGCCGTCGCTGCAATGCTCGATGACGGCGGCGCGCTGATGTCGCACGGTCGCTCGCCGCGAGCGCAACAGGTCCAGATGGCCCGCCTGATCGCGATGGCCCTCGCCAACGGCGAGCGCCGTCTCATCGAGGCGCCGACGGGTACAGGAAAGACTTTCGCCTATCTTCTGCCTTCCATCGAATACGCCCGCGCCGCAGGTGTCACGATCGCAGTGGCACCGCACTCGAAGGTGCTCCAAGACCAAATTGCCCAATCGCTCGAAGAACTGAGCGAGCTTCTGAGTCCATTTCAGTCGGTCTTGCTCAAGGGCAGAGGCAATTACATCGAAGTGGCCGCGTTGGACAGCGAACTTCTTGAACTGGACCCGTCCAGCGGTTCTCGGGATGCGGACGACTACCCGGTTGCGAATGATGCCACGCTTGCAGAGTCCAGCGCTGCCAATGATGTTGAGCCAATCGACGCCGACAGCGGGCTTGCTCTCGCAATCCTGTGCGGCTGGGTCTCGCAGACGCCGACTGGCGATTGGGACGATCTGAACGCGTGGGCGCTGAGCAGCGGTCCGCGCCGCGCTTTGTCAGGCCTTCGCTTCCGAGCGTCGGTGAGCGCACGCCCGGCACGGGTGACAACCGACTTGGACCAGCGATGCTTCTATCGACGTGCTCGCGACGGGCTGCGCCATGCGGACATTGCCGTACTGAACCATGCGCTGGCAGTGACCGATGACGAATGGCTCGACCACGCGAAGCACCTGGTGCTCGATGAAGCCCACAACCTCGAAGACTCGGCCACCGACGCGCTGACGTCCGAGATCAGCGAGGAAGAAGTCGAGCAGCTGTGCGATGCGCTCGCTCCCCGGCGAGGGCGTGGCGGCACCGTCGCCCGGCTCGCCCGCGCGGCCCGCTGGTCGGTGCGCGAAGGGCCGCTGTCGCACGTGCGCCGGTGCGTCGATGCTGTGAGAGATCAAGCACCGCGCTTCGGAGCGGAGCTGGCGGCCTACGTGCGAGTGAGGACAGCGGCGAGCATCGACGACCGCTACCCGTCGTCATACCGCATCCGCCTCGGCATCGACACAGCGCATCCCGACTACTACGCGGTGCTGCGCGAAGGCCGGTCGTTGGCCGAGGCATTGGACGGCATCGCCGGCGAACTGAACGAGGTCAACCTGCCCGAGCAACTAGCAGGGCGCTACCGGCGAGATCGCCTCGAATCGGAGGTGCACCGTCTCGGAGGCTTTGCCCGTACTGCCGCCAGGACGCTGCGCAGGGTCATCCACGCCGACAGTGGCCCGTCTGGCGCGCCCACCCCGGGCACGACGTCATCGTCGGACGCCGACCATGGCCCTGGCGCGACCCACGGTGGCAATGTCGTGGCCAGCATGAAACAGCAGCAGCGGATCTCCGTCGCTCAGATCGAGCACGATGACGGGCACTGGGCATGGTGCCTTCGGCATGTGCCTGTGTCGGTGGCGCCCGAATTACGTCGCCTCTGGGATGATCTTGAAGCAACTGTGGCCACCTCCGCGACGCTGCGTGTAGGCGAAAGCTTCAGCCATGTCGTGGAATCGCTCGGACTCGGCGCAGCTCAAACGACGGCCTTGGCGACGCCGTTCGAGGCGCTCAGCGAACAGCATCTGCTGATCTTGGCCGACTGGCTGCCCGCGCCGCGGGCACGCCTCATGGACGAGTTCACCGAGGAGGCAGCCCGCGAAGTAGGTCGGCTCATACTGCTTGCCGGCGGCCGGACGATGGTTCTGTTTACGGCCAGCGCTCGCATGGAAACCACTCGCGACAAGTTGCGCGACTTTCTCGACGAACAGGGAGTCCCGCTGCTCGCGCAAGGCGATGCTCCAGCACCGGCGCTCGTCGCGCGGATGCGTTCCGAGATGGCGACCAGCCTGCTCGCACTGCGTTCTTTCTGGGAAGGCGTCGACATTCCCGGCGAGGCGCTCAGTCTGCTGCTGCTGGAAAAGGTGCCGTTCGACTCTCCTGCCGACCCGATATCGGGCACCCGCATGGAAATGCTGGAGCTGCAGGGCAGGGACGCTTTCGCCGACTATGCGGTGCCACGCGCGGCGCTGCGGATGGCTCAAGGCGCTGGGCGGCTGATCCGTACTGCGGGCGACCGCGGCGTGACGGTGATGCTCGACAACCGCCTGTGCCGAGCCACGTCGTATGCCGAGCAGATTCTCGCCACTCTGCCCGGCCCGCCGACCCAGCACCGTGTGCGCGATCCCCGGGACGCGTACGACCGCATCGGCGGGCATCTCGACGGTATCGAGCTGACCGACGAGCTGCTGGGTGCGATGGATGCCGTTCCGGTCGACGACACCCTCGCGAGGCTGCGAGCGCTCGCACTGAATGCAACCGAAGCCCGCAACCATCGCGTTGTGGAGCAGCGATTGGACAGAGTGCGCGAGATATTTGGCTTCGAATGCTGGCGGCCCGGTCAGCTGGAAACGATGCAGCGCTTCATGGCAGGCGAGGACACCCTCGCCGTGCTGCCGACGGGATCGGGCAAATCGATCACGTACCAGATTCCCGCGCTCCTGCTGCCAGGCGTGACCCTTGTGCTGTCGCCGCTTATCGCGCTGATGAACGATCAAGTGGACAATCTGCGCCGACGCGGCGTCACGGAGGTGGCAGCCATCCACAGCGGCGTCGGCCAAGGTGCATGGCGCGATGTGCTGCGCGGCGCTCGCCAAGGCCACTACAAGCTGTTGTACGTCAGCCCGGAGCGATTGTGGTCTCAGGAGTTCATCAGCCGGCTCGCGGAACTGGAGGTGGCCCGGATCGCAGTGGACGAAGCGCATTGCATCTCGCAGTGGGGTCACACGTTCCGCCCGGAGTACTCGAACATCCCCGCAGCGCTGAAGCGGCTTGCCGATGGGCAGGAAGCGCGCAGCTTCGGAGCGGCAGCCGACCCAGAACGCCTGCCAGTGCTCGCGGCGACCGCCACAGCCAATAGCAAGGTGCGCGACGACATTGTGAAATCGCTCGATCTCAGCTGCGGTGAGCCAATGGTGCTGTCGCCGGATCGGCCCGAGATCAGGTACTACACCGAACGGTGCGAAGATCGCCGCGACCGCGACGTTCGCGTCGCCCAAGTGGTGGATTCGTTTCGGCGTCAGGCTGCCGTGGTTTACGTGCCGACCCGTCGGGATGCGGAGCGCATCAGCGGGCTGCTGCGCGTGGCCGGCCACGTCGTGCGCGCCTATCACGGCGGCATGGACACAGCGGCCCGGGCCCACGTCGAGGACGCGTTCCGTCACGGTGAGATCGACGTCGTGGTCGCCACCAAGGCGTTCGGCATGGGCATCGACAAGCCCGATATCGCGCTGATCGTGCATATCGAGATGCCTGCCTCCATCGAGGAATACGTTCAAGAGACCGGCAGGGTCGCGCGTGGTGCGGGCAAGCCGGGCATGCCAGCCCACGGCACTGCCGTGCTGCTGACCATGCCGCGTGACTGCTCGATCCATCGCCTGTTCGTCCGCAGTGCCGCGCCTCCCATCGAACTTGTGCGCCGCGTCTGGTCGAAGCTGAAGCCGGGAATCGCGGCTTACGATCCGAGCGATTTCGCCGACCGCTCAGATGACGAAGCCTGCGACGGTGATACGGACTCGATCGGAGCCGCGCTAGCGGTTCATTGCCTCACGTTGGCGGGGGCTGCTCGTCGGCATCCCGATACGCCTTGGGAGGGCCGCGTCACTGTCATCGTCGACAGCGAACGACGTCTTGATGAACTGCAGGACCGCAGCGCCACGAGGGGCGACAACGCTGCGCCCCAGAAAGGCATCGATGCCTCCTCCGCCGAGCGAACGTTGCCGCCGGAGGTCGCGGCCCGTGCGCCCCAGCTCATCGACACGGCAGAACAGCACGACGGCCGTTACGAGGCGCCGGTGTGGGCGAATGCCCTCAAGCGACCTGTGGCGCAAGTGGCTCATGACTTGCTTGAGCTCGAACGAGCCGATGTCGTCGGGGTCAGCGTCTGGAAGTACGGCTGGGTGCTTGAGCGCTTGGGTCACACGCCCGATTGGACAGAGATCGAACGCACGTGCGAGACGCGGACGCGTGAGATCGCCGACAAGTCCGACCAGGCCAAGGCGTTCGCCCGCAAGGTCGGCATATGTCGCGTGGCCGAATTGCTGGAATACCTCGACGCGCCCGCAGCGACAGTGCCGGACACCGACGAAGGCTGTGGCAGATGCGATGCCTGCGTCGACCTGCCTCGGCCATGGGCAAACAGCCACTTGACCCCAGCAGGCCTGCGCGAGGCCCTGCCGGTGGCACAGATCACCCTGGCCCTGCTCGCCGACATCGAGGGAGCGAGGTATTCGCGTACCAACATCGAGCGCTGCTTGGTGGGCGATCTCCACGGGAGTCGGCAAACGCCTGGACGCCGGCAGCCGGGCAGCGAGGTGGACGACGACACGACGCAGCGCCGAGCAGTTCCGGAGTATCTGGCGCAACACCCGAGCGCTGGGCGCCTGGCGTTCGTCGGCAGGCGGGACCTGAAAGCGTCCATCGATGAACTCATCGCTGCGGGGTTCGTTGATGCCGTAACGGTCGATTTCGATGGCATCCCCTACGAGCGTCTCGAACTCACTGACGACGGCCGCGATGCGATCGGCGCGGGCGGATCGAACTGATTGAAGGGCTGCGCTGCCGACAGAGCCAGCTGTGTTGTTGTTGGAGGCATCAGTCTGGAGGCATCGGTACTGTCTCGCTCCGAGTCCACTGGAGCGCACATGGCCCACCTGCAGCCGGAGAACTTGGCGAGTCGCAGCGATGTTCCTGAACGGCTGCATGAGGTGGCCCGCCACCTCCGCGACCAACTGCCCGACGAAGTCACCGTCTGGCTGGAGCGCACCGGAGACGGCGAAGGCGCAGCCCTGCAACGCGAATTCGACGGTGGGGTCGCCGCTGACGACGACAGCGACAGCTACTTGGTGGTACTCGACCCCCAAGCGGGCCTTGCAGTCCTGCAAGCACCGTCCCGACGGCAAATCAAGGCATCTCGCCGTCGGCGGATGCGTCTTGATGAGGACGCCGCGCGCCGCATTGTGGCAGAACGTGTTGCACGCTTGGCCGGCGGCGTTGCCAACTGCCCGGTGGACACACTGCCGGTTGAGCACATCTTGGCGTTGCCGCAGACATTTCGCGAGCACACTCGGGACGTCAACTCGGAGTTGCCGCTCTTGGTCCGGGAGGATTTTGAGCCAGGCGCACTTCGAATCGCACTACAGCGATTGCTTGGCGGACAAGTGCTGTCCCTCGGCGTGGTCGAGGAAACACACGTTCGCACGGTTGTGCATCCCGAGATTGTCATTCGGAGCCGGACCGGGGCCATGTTTGGTGCAACCGAAATGGACGGCACAGACATCGTGCGAGCGCTGGACCGTGAACAGGAACGCACGGCGCATCACTTGGGTTCGGGATATCGCGTGCTCCGCGGTGTGGCCGGCAGCGGCAAGACGCTGGTGCTGACACACCGGGCGCTCTACATGGCGAGCCACTTCCGCACTTGGCGCTTCTTGCTGCTGTGCTTCAATCGGCCGCTGGCCGCCGCACTCCGAGCACAGGTGGCGGACACACCCAACATCGATGTGCAGACGTTGGATCAGTTGGCGTATCGCCTGCTCAAGAATGCCGACCGCATCGATGCTTCCGAACGCTCTCCCGACTTCGATCAACGCCGGCGTGATGCCACGGCTCTCGCGCAAGCGAAGAGCAGCGACGAGCGGTACGACATGGTCTTGGTCGATGAGGCGCAGGATCTTGGGGCAGATGGTCTCGAACTGGCTTGGGCCATGCTCAAGCCGGGCCGTGATCACTTCGTCATGGCACTCGACGGCGCGCAACGCATTTATCGGGGCAAACGCCGTTGGAATCCGCCCGGCTTGACGGCACAGGGGCGCACCAAGATCTTCGACGTCAACTACCGCAATACTGGCGAGGTTCTGGAGGCGGCGCTGTTGGCGCTGGGCGACGCAGTGCGGCGAGGAAACTCGGGCGAGCAGGGGGACGACCTCGACGTCTTCGTGATGCCTGAGCACGCAGCCCGTCGCGGGCCGGCGCCGGTGATGCTCGCTTGCGGTTCCATGGGTGCCGAAGTCGACGAGATCGTGAAGGAGGTGGCGCGGCTGAGAGACAACGGCGTAGCCCCTGAGCACATCGCGGTGCTGTCGGGTTGGCCGGATCTGCGTAGAGAAGTACTGCGTCGCCTCAGCGACGCCGTGGAGGTCAAGGGCTCACAACGTGACACGGTCGCTGATGCCTCGGGCATCGTGCCGGTCGCGACGCTGCAGATGCTCAAAGGACTCGAGTATCGGCATGTCATCATCGGAGGCGCCAACAGCATCTGGGTTGGGGACGACGAGCCAGCAGAGCAGGACCGTCAGCGTCGTCGGCTGCTGTACGTCGCCATGACCCGTGCCAGCGAGTCGCTGAGGGTGACCTACTCCGATTCAGGGATCATGGACGCAATCAGCCAGCTGCCCGAACTGCATCCGTCTGCGGCAATTCCGACAGCGGAATGACCTGCATCAGATGAGGTCGTACAACATATGGTGCAATACATGGCAGACTTCCAGACGTGAAGCAGACAACGATCTACCTGCCCGACGAGCTCAAGGAACGACTTGAGCGCGCTGCGGCAGAAGCCCGTTGCTCTGAAGCCGCGCTGGTGCGTGAGGCGCTCGACGAAGCGCTCGCACGGCGTGAAGTGCGCCCGACGACCCCGTTGTTCAGCGAAGGCTGGGGCGATCCCGAGATCGCAGACAACGTCGACGAGCACTTGGCGCGCACCGGCTTTGGTACGTGATCGTCGATACGAGTGTCCTGTTGGCGGCCTTCGTGCCGGACCAGCGGTTGCATGAGGCCTGCGCTCGTTTACTTGCAGCGAGCCGTCCTCTCGTAGTCTCACCATTCGTCCTGGCCGAGCTTGACTACCTCACCGCTCGAATCGCGGGTGTCGAGGCGGAACTGGCCGTTCTCGAGGAATTGTGCTCAGGCGCGTACGAGATCGCTGGATTCGACGCGATTGATCTGGTGCGAGCACACGCCGTCATCGAGCGATACCGCGACTTGCCGCTTGGGTTGACCGATGCGTCGTTAGTCGTGCTCGCAGACCAGCACAGCGAAGACGCGATCGCCACGCTCGACGAGCGTCACTTCCGCGTCGTCCAGTCGCTCCGCGGCAAGCCATTCCGCGTGCTGCCAGCGGACCGCGAGTTCTGAAGTCCTTGCAGGTGCGAGACAACGCCTCCGCTCTCGTGCGTCACTGTCTCCTTTTCCGTTTCGGCCAGTGTTCCCAGATCCAGAGCCCCACGAGCCACAAGCCGATGAAGGGTAGGACGCGGATCCAGAACTCGACGATCACTCAGCAGTCCCAGTTGGGCTGGAACTCGAGACAGTAGCTGCGGAGCTCTTCGGCGCTTGCGTCCACTTGGGGCCAGAGGCGTCGCTCCGCTTCTTGGAACTCCGGGGTTCCCTCGCAGGTAAGTTCGAAACTCACCCGCCGGTTCCTTTCCGCAACGATCGCAAGCATCGCTTCGTCGTACCTCTCCCGCGCCGCTGCAGTGCGGTCGGATACGGGTATGCGGTCGGCCATGTGGTAAAGCTGAACCACCTCGACGAGTTTGTGGATGTAGTTGCCGCGGACGAAGTGGTCCTCGAGGCGGCTCTCACAGAAGTCCTCGAGGCCGGGTGGCAGGGAGTTGCTGGGAGCAGTCATCGGCGGGGCCGTGGCGACGGGTGCCTCGCTGCCGACGCGGGGCAGGATTTCGGCAGAGTCCGCCGATTGCGGCGACCTCGTTTGCTGGGTTGCTGCAGGTGGGCCGCTCCTGAGCAGGTCGGCAACTCCGACGCCAGCCAATAAACAGATAGTCACGAGTGCGACGAGGGCAATTGCACGAGTCCGGCGTTTCGATTCCCGGGCGAGGAACAAGTCCTCAAGCCGATCAAGACGCTGCTCGGGGTCCGGGAGGGGTTCTTCGTCACCTATCAAGTGGCCCCCGTCGAAATCGGGTGTCGGGCATGATCGCCGTCAATGCTGTCACAGCCGAATTGAAGGGAACCATGCAAATGCTTGACCCCGAAAGTCGGCTTGGCTGTAACAGTGCACCAAGAGGAGTGCAGAGGATGTCCCATTTGCTGTTGAAGTCGCTGCGGGTGGTGGCTCCGGTTGTCATGCAGCGATCGAGTGTTGGGCAGTATTGCAGGTGGGTGTGACTGTCTCGGCGTGACGGGCGAGCGCGGCGACGA